>Ga0137366_10000292_pt1 | contig 30912 bp, 33 predicted proteins | sample SagtaG_8_FD_104938 | JGI IMG/M metagenome (GOLD analysis project Ga0137366, IMG submission 104938) | Vadose zone soil microbial communities from Sagehorn Ranch, Mendocino, California, USA - Sage1_L_60_16 metaG | ecosystem: Environmental > Terrestrial > Soil > Vadose zone | place: USA...
AAACGGTGAACCAACTACGGATCTCCGCCACTCGGCATGACCTAAGGGGCTGGACGTCAGAGAACTACCTCTTCTCCAGCGAAAGGAAGAGTGTTTTCTCTTGACATTCCCTTTTATAGAACCTGCCCACTAACGCACTTGCCACGACTTCAGAGTCAGTGTGGTATCGACCTCCTCCGAGTGCAGATGCTTGAAGTAGACGTACTTTACTGGCCCCACCCCTCGCGCATAGGTTGTGAGGGAGGCTATGTTGTTTGCTTCGTCGGTCTCTCGGATCGTTGCGCAATCGCGAAACGAATGCTGTCCCACGAAACAGGCCTTGCCTGAAGAGATCACCTCAAACGCATCCGGCTTGCCTGGGTTCCGAGCGCCTTGAGATTTTGCGCTCCAGCGATCTCCCGTGCGGAGAGAATCCTTAAGCAGGAATCTTTCAGTGCCGGCTTCGACTACACCGGTCCCAACCTCGGACAGGCTTAGAGGCTCATCGCCTTGGGCAGGCGTTTGCTACAGATGAAAGACCGGGGTTTCATGAACGAACTCTCTCTGGGTAACCCTCCATGTGACCGTTTTCGACACCTGAGGACTTCTTCTGAGCGCGTAAACCCACCTGTTGCCAACGGAGAGTGGAAAATAACTCTTGGTGCTTGAGCGCGCATTTTGGCACACCACAGTGACGCAGCAGCCGATGATGAAGGCACCAAGGCAGAGGGCAAATAGTGAAGAGGGCATCTTATTGGTCATGAGAATACACTCCTGTTTGTTCGGGGGTCGTGCCTTCGTGCATAAAAGCGTCGCACGGCCTCGCCTTCGCACCCCCCTCATACCTACCCTTCTCTCCGACGCACTACACTAGAATGACATTTCCGAATGTACCTCATTTACAGCGCGCTGGGGGGCTGGCCCGTCCTTCCGTAGAGTTGGTTTTGTAGCAAGCAAAACAAAGTGGCTGCCCCCATTCTTTGCGATTTTCAAAGGATGGGGATCGGTGCAGCCGACATCGCCGCAGGGGCTTTATTACTTCGCCGTAATCCGCGGGCCAAGGAAAATCAGAATCCAAGAGGTTTAGAGTTGCGTCTCCCACCCTTTGCGGTTTGCTAAAGCGGATGGCGGAACAGAGTCTCATGTTTGACGCCCTGTGGCCTCCCGCCTAAGATGAACAAACTCATCCGTCATGATTGGCCAGACCATCTCCCACTACAAAATCCTCAGCCAACTTGGCAGCGGTGGGATGGGTGTGGTTTATGAGGCCCAGGACCTGACGCTGGGCCGTAAAGTTGCACTTAAGTTTCTTCCCCAAGATGTGGCGCGTGATGCGGCCACACTCGACCGTTTCTTGCTCGAAGCCCGGGCCGCCTCGGCCCTGAATCATCCGAATATTTGCACGATTTATGCGGTTGAGAAGGACCTGGACCAATCCTTTATCGCCATGGAGCTGCTGGAGGGTCAGACACTCGATAACAGGCTGGCTGGCGGGGGCCTACCTCTGGATCAGTTGCTGGATATCGGCACTCAACTTGCGGATGCGCTCGATGCTGCCCATGCCAAGGGCATTGTGCATCGCGACATCAAACCCGCAAATGTCTTTGTCACGTCGCGGGGCCAGGTAAAGATTCTGGATTTCGGTCTGGCCAAACTCACGCATCAGGCTGAAGCGGCCATGCAAACTCTGGCGACTGCGGGGCCCACCATGGCTCATCTCACCAGCCCCGGCAGCACCGTAGGCACGATCGCCTACATGTCCCCCGAGCAGGCTCGCGGAGATCAGCTGGATGCGCGCACCGATATTTTTTCTTTGGGCGCTCTTCTGTATCAGATGGCGACGGGAAGACTGCCATTCGAAGGAAAAACCTCTGCCGTCATTTTTCATGCGATTCTCGAACGCGAACCTGAGCCGGTCCAACAACTGAGCCCTCAGCTTCCCGCGCGGCTTTCCGAAATCATCAGTAAGTCGTTGGAAAAAGATAAAGACCTGCGCTACCAGTCATCCGCGGATTTGCGCGGCGATCTCAAACGGCTAAAACGGGATTCGGAGTCCAGCCGTAAATTGCCGGTGACGGCAATCTCTTCTGCGGCAGTGGAAACCTCGCCGCCCATTCCAAGTGGCAGCTCAAGAATCGTCACGGCTGCCCGGCAAAATAAGCTGGGCTTGGGTTTCACGTTATTGATCGTTTTGGTCGTCCTGGCGGCTGCATCGTATGGAATATATGCGTTTCTGACTCGCAACCGGGCTGTGCCGTTTGAGAACATAGCGGTGACAAAGATTACGGACACAGGCAAAGCTGCGCGTGTCGCAATTTCCCCAGACGGGAAATACATTCTCCACGTTGCCAGCGTCGCGGGACAAGAAAGCCTGTGGCTGCGCAATTTGCCGACGGCCAGCGACACGCAGGTAATTCCCCCCGCGGAAGTTCACTATACGGGCCTGCGTTTTTCCACCGACGGCAATTACCTCTATTTCCTCCGCAGCGAACTCGCCAGTAAAGCTCTGGAATTTCTTTATCGGGCCCCGGTTTTGGGAGGAACGCCGCAGAAACTGACTACCGATATCGATTCCAACCTGACTTTCTCTCCCGATGGCCAACAGTTCGCTTTTGTCCGCGATGGAGATCCCTCTCCCGGAAAATTCAGCATTATCGTTCAGTCCACAGAAGGCGGCGAGCAGAAGAGCCTCGTGACCGGTCCTACCACCAGTTGCCTTTTCGGGTTGTCCTGGTCTCCAGACGGGAAATCCCTGGTGTGTGTTGTTCTGCAACCAGAGGGGGCGCTGACGGGACTGGTGGCGATTGATATCGCGACCGGAGCGCAGAAGATTTTCTCCCGCTCTGCCGGGCTATACGGCGACCCGACCTGGATGCCGGATGGCACTGGCTTGTTGGTGAGAATACGCGATAAAAACTCACACTTTCAGCTCAACCAGATTGGGTTTGTTTCCTTTCCAGATGGGCAATTTCGCCCGATTACTCGCGACATTAACAACTATGTCGACCTCAGTCTGCCTTTCGATGGCCACTCGGTGGCGACGGTCTTAAATCAAGGCCGTTGGAACCTGTTTGTCATGCCAGGATCCGGCGATGCCGGCCAGGCGCAGCAAGTGACCTCCGGCAAGCCAGCGGGGACGTTTGCCTGGTCAACGAACGGCAAGCTCATCGTGGCGCAGGAGGCCGCAATGACTCTGCTTGATCCTGAGTCCCGCTCCACAAGCATGCTAGTCAGCGAAGAGAACTCTCTCAGCGTGCAGCCTTCCGCATGTGCCGACGGGCGCTATATTGTCTTCCTGCTCGCGGGCCACGCAGGGAAATTGACTGAAGTGGTCGGGCGCATGGATGCCAATGGCGGCAACGTGAAAGCATTGACTGACGGGAAACTGGATGAATTTCCGGTTTGCTCTCCGGATGGTCGCTGGGTATTTTACCGCGACACCGCGATGGGATCGAAGCTCATGAAAGTGTCCATCGACGGCGGAACTCCCGAAAAAGTTGCCGACGTTGGTTTGCCCGGCGGATTCGATATTTCTCCGGATGGCAAGCTCATCGCCTTCGCTTCCTTCGAACATGTAGGCGAGCACAAAGACCAGCTGACTCTCATCCCGCTGGATTCGCCAGCTCAAGCCAGGACAGTCGAGTTCCAGCATGCACCCAGCGGCCCGGTGCGATTTTCGCGGGACGGCAAGGCTGTGATTTATCCCATCCGCGAAGCTGACGTGGACAATCTTTGGCAGCAACCGCTCGATGGCTCGCTCGGGCGGCAAATTACGAACTTCAAATCCGAGCACATCGGCGACAGCTTTGGGTGGTCTCCTGACGGAACGCAACTCGCGGTCATTCGCGGACATTTCGATTCCGACGTAGTCCTGATCCGCGACCTGCAGCAGTAATTCGCATTCATTTTAGCAACTCACCCGGTGGGCTACCTCTAGAAACTCAAAGCAAATTTCTTCGGGGTGATGCGAGGTATCTCAACCCGAAGCTGAACCATTGCTTCGCGCCCGAGGATACGGGTAGACTTGGCCCGCTATGATCACACGCCGCCGTTTTGTCCGGAACGCTTCGCTTATTTCCGCTGCTCTGGCCGTTGCCCCTGAATCCCATCTCGCGCTGGCGGATTCCGCGGCCGGCAAGTATCACAACCCGATCATGGGCGGAGACCACCCCGACGGCAGCCCCATCCGCGTCGGTGATGACTTCTATCTCACACACTCCAGTTTCGACTACGCCCCCGGCCTGCTGATCTGGCACTCGCGAGACCTCATCAACTGGCGCCCCGTGGCCGCCGCTCTCCACCGCTACTATGGCAGTGTGTGGGCTCCTTACCTGTGCGAGCACGAAGAGCATTTTTACATTTATTTCCCGGCGGCTAACCACATCCAGGTAGTCCATGCGAATCACCCCACCGGACCTTGGAGCGAGCCGGTCGATCTTGGGATCTCTGCCATCGACCCCGCGCACATTGCCGAAAATGGGCGACGCTTTCTGTACCTGGTCGGAGGCCAGATGGCCGAGCTGTCTGCGGACGGCCTCGCCGTCAAAGCGCCGCCACGCACCGTGTTCCAAGCTTGGCCCGTGCCTGCTGCGACACGGATGGAATGCACCTGCCTCGAAGGCCCGAAACTGCTCCGGCACAACGGCTACTTTTATTTGAATGTTGCGGAAGGCGGCACGGCAGGGCCATCCACCAGCCACTCGGTGGTCAGCGCTCGTAGCCGCCACGCCGAAGGCCCTTGGGAGTTCTCTCCCTACAACCCGGTGGTGCATACCGGCTCGCGCGAGGATCGCTGGTTGAGCCTCGGCCACGGGAGACTCGTCGACACTCCTGATGGCAAGTGGTATATGACGGTTCATTCCTATGAGAACGGGTATCGGGCTCTGGGCCGTCAACTATTGCTGCTACCCATCGAGTGGACTGCGGATGGCTGGTTTCGCGTGCCTGCGGGCATAACCGCGGATTCGGACATTGCTCTACCCATTGCCGGTACTAGCCAGAATTCGTTCCTTGATCCATCGGACGACTTCACCAGCCCCGATCTGGGTCTCCAATGGGGCTTCTGGCATGAGTATGATCCGGCGCGCTTTAGCACTGGCAAAGGGTCTCTCACGCTCGCAGCCCGTGGCAAATCTCTCGCGGATTCACCGGCCCTGACCACTCCCGTAGGCGGCCATTCCTACACCGTAGAAGTCGATGTCGAAGTCGATCCAGGATGCGAGTCAGGACTGCTGCTGTTTTACAACCCCGAGCATGCCACCGGCATTCTGTTGGGCCCCGAGGGCATCGGCGTGCGCCTGGCCAATGATTCGATACGCATACCTCAGGAGAAGGGCGCAACCCGGGCCACTCTGCGCGTCGTCAATGATCGCCAGGAAGTGGATTTTTATTTCCGCTTGCCCAACAAACCCTGGCAGCGCACGCAGGAATCCGCCGAAATCTCGGGGATGCATCACAACGTACTTGGCGGTTTCCTTGATGCACGGCCCGCTGTCTACGCGTGTGGTTCCGGCCAAGCCAGATTCCGCAATTTCCGCTATTGGCCGCAGGTCAAGGTGCCGGCATAGGAAATGCGCGACTGATCCGCAACCCTCGGCAGTAGGCTGTCAATAATTCAAGAGCGTGGAAGCGGTCGCTCAGGTAGTCGCCTTGACGACGGGAAATCTATGAAATCGCTGTGGCGGCGCTGGCTGTCTCACGGCTGCCGGCTGTCTGCTTAGGACGAAGCAGTAGCGCTGCGGTGATGCCCAGCGACGCGTTCTGCGTCAGGATCTCGACAACATGGATCATGCGCTGGGTCGTTCCCATCATGTCATTCGGCACCAGCAGCGGAGACAAACCACCCGCAATCCAAATTACAGCGCCAACCGCAACTGCCGCTTGCCAACGGCACATGCGCAGCGTGTAAATCATGGGCAAGACCGCCAGGGTCATCAGCGCGCCGCGTCCGATCTGAATTGCCCAAAACCACAACCCCAACTGCGCCACTTGCTGGGTGGCCTCGGGATAGTATCCCTTGGTGAAGAACTGGTAAGTGATAGCGCCAAAAATAAGGTAGTAGAGCAAATAGGAAAATCCCGCAACCACGACCATAACAGCCGTGGTCCCAATCGAACGATGTGGTACCGGCCGCTCAGACTCCCGGCTTAACTTGAGTACTGACGCCAGCAAGGCCAGAACTGCCGCAGCGATGAGGTACATGAAGGCAGCCCCGACAAAATTGCGGACAGCATGTTCCCGGTAACTAGGTGCGAAAATCCAAGCCTCGGTCGCGGTACACAACACTGTGATGATCAACAGCGGGAGCACAATGACGCCCAATTGGGCCAGCAGCTTGCGCGGGCCGAATAGCGCGACCGGCACGAACGCGGCCGCCAATACGATCCCCGATAGCCACCACCAGCCAAAGCCGCCAACCCCCATGGCACTGATGGTCAGTGGCAATCCTCCCAGCAGGCAGTACAGCAGGACTTTCAGTTTCATGATGACTTACCTCCCATTAGCTCTTGTTTCGTAACTTGTGATTGCCTCTTTGGCCCACTGCAGTAGGGTCTCGTAGCCACGAATTCCGCTGTCGAGGGCCAGGGCTCCCGAGCGCGGCATCTCCCCGCGATGCGAATTCAGGTACTCGCGCAGTGTCGGAATGTAGATTTGCAGCTCCTGCTGGAAACTCGTGAGAAACTTGACGGCAGAGTCTTCCCCGAGCACCTGGTCCATGAAGCTGAAGCGCAGCATGAGCCCGTCAAGGCCGCGCACGACGTCATCGTTGGTAATGGGTTGATTGAGCCACTGCTGGAGAGCGGCAGTGCCTGCGGCGGTCAAATGGAAGACTTTCTTGCGGCGACCGGATCTGTCCTGGAGTCGGCCGCGAATGAGGCCCCCGCGTTCGAGGCGGGCCAACGCGGGGTAGATTGCGCCCGGACTGTCGCTGAAACTTCCCATCGGGCTGGAGACAAACAGGCGGCGGATGTCATAACCGGAGGAGGGATTCTCGACCAGCACGCCAAGGATGGCGCGACTAAGAAGCGAGATGTCCCGGGCTCCCATAGTACTGTTAGTACTATACGCCACGTACTATAAAATATCCAACCCAAAAACACCAAGGGCGGCCATTGCTGGCCGCCCTTGTCGAGTTTCAGATTGTAAAGTGGGTTAGACCGACTTCACGTTCTCCGCTTGCCATCCTTTTGGGCCTTTTACTACGTCGAACTGGACCTGTTGGCCTTCCTGCAGACTGCGGAATCCGCTGGCCTGAATCGCCGAGAAATGCACGAAGACATCCTCCCCGTTCTGGCGGCTGATGAAACCATAGCCTTTGGCATCGTTAAACCACTTTACTGTTCCTGTTTCCATGTGTTGCTTATTTCCTTTTGTGTTGATGTAGCGCTGAAGCGATCAGAGTTCTGCAGGCAGGTCACGCTGTAGAGCGGAGATACTGTGAGCAAAAACTGCAAAGTTCAAACGCATCTACATTATATCCCGTATCCCCCCAAAATGGCTATGCTATGTTACCAACCTGCCTGGTATCAATAGTTTGCGCCGGGAACTGGGGAATCGATAGTTCTCCCCCTCTTCCCCTCGCTGGTCATTTTCTGCGCCAGCGGACGCCGTCTTTTGTGTTTTCAATCACAATTCCGGCTTCGGTGAGTTCCTTACGCAGGCGATCTGATACCGGAAAATTTCGCGCTTTGCGCGCCGATTCCATTTCGGCGATTTTCCCCTCGATATCGGCGTCCGAGAGTTGACCCGCGTTCACCAGCTCCAGCAATGCGGGAGTGATTTCTTTCCCCCGGCCAACGTTTCTGGCCCACTCGGTGACGGATTTCATTTTCGCTGCATCGTCGTCTTGGAGCACGGCAAACAGTTCATCAAACTGGCCGAGCACTGCCAGCAGAGGCTTCACATCTCCGGACTTGATCTGCCCGGTATCAAAGGCTGCATTGGCCGCACGCACCATATCAAAGACGGCTGCCTGGGCTTGCGCGGTATTGAGATCGTCCTCCATGGCCGCGCCCAAACGGTCGGAGGTCTGGCGCGCCAGAGTCGCCATTGCTTCGGTTGAACCCTCGGCAAATCTTCCACTGTTCAAGCGCAGCCGGAAATTCCGCAACCGGTCCACCGAGGTCGCCGCCTGCTTGAGCCCGTCGAAGGTAAAGTTCAACTGATTCCGGTATGGGACCGAAGCCAGCAGATACCGGATGGACGACGGCTTGTGCCCTTTGAGCACCAGGTCTCGCAAGGTAAAGAAATTCCCCATGCTCTTGGACATCTTCTCGCCTTCAACCAGCAGGAAGCGGGCATGAAACCAGTAGCGGGCAAATGGCTTCCCAGTCATGGCCTCCGACTGCGCAATTTCATTTTCATGGTGCGGAAAAATCAGGTCCTCGCCCCCGGCATGCAGATCGAAACTTTCCCCCAGTTGCTGCATGGACATCACCGAGCATTCGAGATGCCAGCCCGGACGCCCCGGCCCAATCGAAGTTTCCCAGGAAGCCTCTCCCGGTTTCGGCGCTTTCCATAACGCGAAGTCCCGCGCGCTGTCTTTCTCGTACTCATCCACGTCAACGCGCGCGCCGTCCTCCATCCCGGCAAAATCTTTTTTCGAGAGCTTGCCATAACCGGGGAATTTCGCAATGCGGAAATAATAAGACCCGTCGTCCGCGCGATAAGCAAAACCTCTTTTCACCAGCTCCGCGACAAACTGCGCCATCTGCGGAATGTGCTGGGTGGCGCGCACCAGGACAGGTTGCTCGATATTCAGGGCCGCGGTGTCTTCCAGAAAGGCTTGCTCGTATTTCTCCGTATACTGCTGCACGCTCACCCCATCGCGCGCCGCATTGCGGATGATCTTGTCATCCACATCGGTAATGTTCATGATGTGGCGAACCTTGTATCCGCTCTGCCGCAAAAAACGCCGCAGAATATCCACCGCCACGAATGTCCGGAAGTTGCCGATGTGTCCGTAGTCATAGACGGTGGGCCCGCAGGCGTACATGCGGACTTCCTTATCCTCGAGAGGTTGGAACTCCTCGATCTTGCCCGACAGCGTGTTATAGATACGCAAAGCCATGGTTGTGCGAAACCAGCAATTCTAGGGGTGCAAAAGAAGATGGGTCAACTTGGATGGACGGGCGCAGCCTCGCTTTGGCCGTGGGCTCGCAGGCGCTGTCCCACCACGAACACATAGTGCAAGCCGGAAACGATGGTGAAAAGGAAAGTCGCTCGGAGAAACGTCAACCGGGCAATCGCCACCCAGGCCAGCGGATGCACCAGCAGCAACATCACGAAAAACACAGCCGCTACCTGGGCGAAGGTATTGGCCTTGCCAAAAATACTGGGACGAAAATCCCGCAAACCAGCAGCAATGTAGAGCACGGCGCTAACCGCCACGATGCAGATGTCCCGCGAGAAAACCAGCACAGTGAACTTCCAGGGGATTTTGTGTAACACCGACAGCACCAGAAACATGGTGCTCAGCAGCAGCTTGTCCGCCATCGGATCCAGATACTGTCCTATCTTGGTCTGCTGTTTAAGGGTGCGGGCCAGCAACCCATCGAGGCCATCGCTGATCCCGGCCAGCACAAACAGAGTCAGCGCCCAAAAATAGTGGCCATTGACCAGGTGAATGATGATGAATGGCAGAAACACCATTCGTAGCAGGGTCAGTTGATTGGGAGCGGTCAGGAGTTGTCGCAGCTTCACTCGCCGTCTCCGCCCACCGCGAGATGCAAGGCATAAAACTGCTTTAGAGTCTCAGCCGCATTCAGCCCCGTGCGTTCCGCGAAACGCTGGGATAACGAGGGCACATCACCGTCGGGCAAATCCAGTTCAATCCGTTCCACTCGATGCATGGGAAAGAAAACTACTCCCGGAGAAAGTGGGCCGCCTTCTTTCACCACGGCAATGGCATCGTCGAACGAAGCCAGCTCAATTCCGGACAAGCTGAGCCCTTCCACCGTTAGAGCCAGGATGCGACCCCAGCACTTGTCTCGCGGATTCCCCAGCGTAACCACCACCATGGCGCCAGCTTGAAAAGGATTCGAGCTTGCTGGGACAACGTTGCTTTCGGCAGAATTCCGCACCTAATGATTGTCGCCGGGGTGCTGCTTGGATTGCAACCTCTGCCCTTTGATTTCAGAAGCAACGCATTGCCCGCACCGGACCTTACGCTGAATGGTAGGCCCGAATGGACTCGAACTTGAGGCGTTTGGCGCTGAGCGAGAGCTGGAATGCCATCGAGCATCATGCAAATCACCGCCACATACGTGCAGCCTGTGGGGAGAATTCTAGGAAAGAGAGACATTAGAAATGAACGCGACCTCACTAGTGCATCCTAGAAGTTATAGTGGCTGTTGCATAACTAGCGGGTTACTCTGTAGCAGAATCGAGGAGGTCTTATGCCTCGCGTCCGGGCTTTGCCGACTCCAGAATTCCGCCAAGCGCTGCTCGAAACCTACGCCGTCAACCAACGCATGAACCAGCTGGTGTTGGAGAAGCTTGATCCGCAGGCTTGGCGGGCAAAACCTCCGGGGCGAAACGGGCGCACGGTGGCTGCGATCTTTGCCCACATGCACCACGCACGCCGCAAATGGCTGAGGCTCTCAGCTCCGCACATCAAGTTGCCCGTAGAACTGGATCGCACGCGCTGCACGCCGCGTCAGGTCCGGGCCGCGCTTGCTCAAAGCGCGAAGCTCTGTTCCAAGATGCTGGCGGATGCGCTGGACCCAAACGGCCGCATCCAGGAATTCTGGCGCGATGGCTGGGCCGACGCTGGCCAAGCGGCGCCGCGATGTTCTCTTATATGGTCATGCACGACGTCCATCATCGTGGTCAGATCTGCATGCTCGCTCATCAATTAGGCTATCCGCTCAAAGCGGGGCACGAAATCTGGATGTGGGAGAAGCTTTGGAAGCAGTGCGCGTTTGTGGGACCGAGATGACGTGGTGAGAGAACGGTCCCGAGCCCATCGCAAGTGGGCTCGCGCTGGCCGCTGGCGTAACGTCCCATTTGCACTAAATGACCTGCCTCCGAGGTGAACAGAGGGCGCAGGCTTGTGATACCCCTGATAACGTCAGTTGAGAAATTGAGCGATACGCGAACCGCAGGGGTTTTACGGTCGCTTACAACAATTTCTTCGAGTGGGACACAGGGTTTACACTGACCTCAGTTGGGCGCAGGATAGGCATCGCCGGTCTGCGCCGGGAGCGCCGACCGACCCGAGCGGTCGAAATGGCGGCGGCCCATTCTGACCCTTTGAGGCATTCTGCGGAAACGCCATAAATCCCAGGGTTGGGACGAGTCCCGAATGGAACGCGAAAGGCTAAACGTGCAAAGTTCGGTTTGTTGGATCATCGCCTTCATGCTGTTCACCGGCATCACGCTCGGAAAGGAGAAATCGAATGATCAAATAGAAGTGCTCACGGTCTGCGAAGTCCTGGGCGATGCGTCCCATCACACCGATGCTGTCGTGGCAGTCGTCGGCCGTATGGAGCGAAGCGTTAGCCTGATAGATCGCTATGAATTCATTTCGCAGGATCGCTGTGAAAGCCCAGTTATCACACATGGACACGTTTGGTCGAACAAGATCCAAATCTTGACTGATTGGGAAGCGGGGATGCCAAAACCGCCGCGCGAGAAGCCAGTGCTGGAGCGTTCAGCCATCGCTGCAAAGCTATCGACCATCCGTAAGACAACGAAGCTCGGTTTTCACCAAGAGCCGCAGTTCAGGGTGGATCGTGGCTCGCGAACGACCACATACAGTCATACCGCCTCAGTGCCAAATGAGTGGGCTGTTGTATATGGACGGATTGTGCCAGTACCAGATCTCAACGAGAATTGTGGCGTTGGCGGATGCGGCGGATTCGACGTGCCATTGATAGTGATCGCCGAATCATACAACGTGCACCGACTCGGCACGGATGCGCCGCCGTTGCCTGCCGAAAAGTGAAGAATCGTATTCGGATCGTGCCCTCGTACTCGGCGATAAGAAAACATTTCCGGCTGATTTGATTGGCGAAACAGCCATTGCACTCATTGACCCTTAAGGGCGCTGCTCAGGGCCGCCAGCACCGCGCTGGATTGCAGTAAGAATGTAATGAAGCTGCCGTGACGACCGCGCGCGGATTCCAGAAACTCGGGGAAGTATGCGTAAACATTGAAGAAACTATGGTAGGCCCGAATGGGCTCGAACTTGAGGCGTTTAGCGGGCGTCTGAGCCCGCTGCCGAAATCCCGAGCGAAGCCGAGGGACCTCAAGAACTATGGTAGGCCCGAATGGACTCGAACCATCGACCTCTTCCGTGTCAAGGAAGCGCTCTAACCAGACTGAGCTACGGGCCTACAGACGGTAGCCGCAACGGGCGCTGCGGCTTCTCTACCAGCCTTAGGAGTTTACCACGCTGCTCCTGCTCCCACCTGCCGCACAACAAAACGGGTGAAACGGTTTTCACCCCTCCGACACTACTTACGAACAAAGAATGTGGGCTCTTCGTCGGGTAACTCCGGCCCCCTCTGGCAAACAAGCGGTAAACCATCAGCCATTGCACCCCACCTTGGCAGTGATCTCTCGCCCTCGGGCGACCAATTCAAAAGGAGTTTTCATACATGAAGTTCATGAAGGTGATATCAGGGGCGGCTTGCGTCCTTTTCGCGTCGCTCGCTTGGGCACAGATGACGTCGACGCCCAACGAGAAATCCGGTGGCATTGCCATCGACAACAGCCAGGAAAATTATCCGGACGGCGCCAAGTGGCCGACTCCGCAGTATGAGAAACCGAAAGCCAGCCTAACGCTTAAGGAGATGGTGGCGGGCCGCAGCATGAAGGCAGCGGGTCTCGAGTCGGAACTGCCGTCGGGCATTTCACTCGGGGCGGGAACTGCGACCCGATTCATGCAGGACGTGCCCGGAGCGCGGCTCACCGGACGCAAGCTCACAGACAGCAACCAGACCACGGATACTGCCACGCCGCAGTTCTCCGCCAAGCAAACGACGGCGAAGTGGATCGTGGATTACCCCGCGCAGTATCAGGGCGTGCCGCTTTCGAAGTTCAGCGATGTGCTGGTAATCACCGACGGCAACGGTCAGGTGCAGTATCTGCGCAAGCGCAATCTGCCGCGCGCGGTGGACGCGACTTCACCAACCGTGGACAAAGCCGCAGCAGCTGCGATCGGCGAGGCACACGCAAAAACTGGCCCGGGACAGGGCGCGCTTAAAACGAGCGCCCCGGTGCTGGAAGTCTATGTCGATCCGGCTCTCCGCGGTCATCTCGCATGGACGTTCACGGTGACAAGCGATTCGCTGACCAGTCCTCAAGTGAGGCAATACTGGGTGTCCGCAGTCGGTTCGCCCGCGATTCTGTTTTGGGAGAGCGAGGTGTACTCCACACACTTCGGGGCTGTGTCAGGCAATGTCTGGCAAACGTCATCGCTCGGCGCGGTGGGAAACAATCCGCTTCAGGATTTCACCGTGAATCGCACCGGAGGTGGCGGGGGAACCGTGGTCACAGGTGCGGATGGGCACTACGGATTCACCAGCGGATCAGGCGCGGCGACGATCAACGGCACTTTGAGCGGACCGTTTTCTGTGATCCAGGATCTCGGCGGGCCCGTGATGTCGCGCAGCGCTTCGGGCACTCCGGCGGCCGCGGTTGATCTGAACTTCGGCGCATCCACCGAGTTCGAGACTGCCGAAGTCAGCGCGTTCTATTGGGAAAACTTCATCCACAACTTCGCCGGCAGCATTCTTGCACCCGGCGAACTGGCCTCCCTGCCCACCAAGGTCAATATTAATTCGACATGCAATGCCTTCTGGAACGGCTCATCGATCAACTTCTTCCGCGCCGGCGGAGGCTGCCCGAACACGGCGTATTCCGACGTGGTCCTGCACGAGACCGGACACGGCATTGATAGCATGAAAGGCGGCATCGTGGACGGCGCATACAGCGAGGGTTTCGGGGACTCCATGGCAATTTTGGGGACGCGGCAACCATGTGTAGGCCGCGACTTCTTCGGTGCAGGTAGTTGTCTGCGTCCCGCGACGAACGTGGATATGTGGCCGGCTGCCTCCACGGAAGTGCATGAAGTCGGCAAGCGCTATATGGAGTTTGTGTGGGAGTTGGTGCAGGAGCTGCGCAAAACCGAGTCCGACGACGATTCATTTCAGATTGCGACTAAGTTAGTGCTCGGTGCGGCGGCGGCAAATCCTGCGAACATCCCGGATGCGGTTCGCTTGAGCTTCATCGTGGACGATGACGACGGCGACCTTACCAACGGCACGCCGCACTGCAAAGAACTTGCCGCGGCGGCTGAGTCGAGAACTATTCCTCACCCAGCGTGTCCAGTAGAACGTTTCGCATACGCATGGGCAAACAATAAGAGCGCGGCATCCTACACGCCGAGCGTGCCGTATTCCTACAACTCAGCGGGAGGACCGATCACCATCACTCGCTCGGGTGAAGGTTCGTATGCCGTGAAATTCGCCGGGTTAGGTGGCAACGGCACCTTCGGCGGAAACGTACAGGTCACGCCTTACGGTGACGGCCACGAGCACTGCCGCATCAAGAACTGGAGTTCGGCAGGGCCTGATTTCATCGTCAATGTGCGCTGTGCCAACTCAGCGCATATTGCCGACGACACACAGTTCACGATCCTTGTGAACTGGCGTTAAGGGGGGACATTCCGGGCCCGCGCTGGCGGGCCCGGAGTGGACTTAGAGCCCAAGATAAGCAGGAGCGGCGAAATTCCCCGACGCGCGATCGCGATTTTTCACTAATTGTGTGAGAGACCGTCTTCTAGCTTCCGACGTAGGTCGGCGCAGAGTTGGCTCTGGCCAACAGGACAATGTAGAGCAGCCTTGATTCTGAGTTTTTTGGCTTCGCTTGTACCTAGGGTAGTGGTGACGCCAACGTGACGCAGGACGAAGCTCTTGAATTGCTTGTCCTTCTCGGACAGGATGGCGAGCCGAGACAGGAGATCCCAGTGGTCGAGCAAAATTCGGGCGACAGACTCGTCGTACCCTTCTGCAATAGCACCATCGTCGCAGTGAGCATAACGGCGGTAGGAGTGATAGAGAGCGTCCCAAGTGCGTAGTTTGGCAGCTTCCCGCTCCGCCTGATCTTCCTGAGCATCGGTGCACAATTTCCGCTGGGCAAGCGCGGTTTGCCAACACAAGACCACGCTGAAGCCGAGCACCACTAGCTTTTTCATGGCGCGATTATACCCACGTGTAATCCGAAACGAGGTCACTTCTCGTTTATCGGGCGGTAGCGCTCCCGCCTTCAATGCGTGTAATCGCGATTTTTCAACAGTTAGCCACAGCAATAGTTCGCGCCCCGAACCGCTGAGACAATGATTGTCATTCGAATTGTCCGGAAACTATAAACTTCTTGGTCGTCTTGTCCGGAAACAAAAGCTCGTACATTTGAGAGGATTCGTAGGTGCTGATGTGCTTGTCCTCGACCAGCTTCGCCTTGTAGTCGCCAAGCGCCAACAATCTATGCCCCTCGATTGCGCTTCCAACTCAAACCTCTTCCCATTGATCACGACGCGGAGACTTTGAATGACTAAACCGTTGCCAAAAGCGCTTGTCTGCACCAAAATTTGCGCTGAATCGACATGGACCGTTATAGGGTAGTCGCTCGGATTTGGTTCTGCCCAAGCGAAAACAGAAAGAATGAGAACAACAGGCAACGCGATCTTCTTCATAAATCCCTCCATCAAGTACCGGAATCGCAACTCACCAAAGCATCACAATACCAGTATGAATCCAGTTGCGGATGACACTCTTGCGTGGTAGGGGGCTGGCTGGCCCACCCTTCCATCACGCCAATTGAGGCTGGCAGAAGTCAAAAGCAAGGGTGGGCCAGCCCCCAACAGCTACGGCCAGTTCGTTGGCTTTTGTACAAGTCCTCTATCGTTTTGCAATGTGCAAGCAATCTTCATTTCTGACGTTTGCTTCCAAACAGTGGGCAACAAGTCGGCAACGCTCCGGCAGCCGTCGTACTTTGTGAAGCAGTCTGTATTGAGGGAAAGTACGGTACGCAGGCTTTGAGCCGAGCTTTCATTGCCAATCTGCACAAGCCCGTTCGTGTCCAGCGGCGACGCCGCGTCCCATGGATGCACGAAAAGGTATCGACAGCCCTTGCAGAAGTCAATCTGCATATGGCTCACGACGCGATGGTCCCGCTTCACCGTCGTGGTGTAGTTCAGCATATTTCCCAGTACCACGCCATCTCTGACCATGAAGTAGGACTGCAACTCGGTGTAGGGCATGATGTGAAAGGCCGCGAGAAGTCGATTTGATACGGTTACCGTGTATGAGCACTCGGAACCAACGCATTCATCTCGGAGTCCTCTCCCAAAACGCTGTCGAATTTCTTCCGCAGTAGGAGGCTGCTTCGCTTGTGAAAACTCATACGCCGTTTCCGATATAAAACGTGCACGCTTGGTAAGGAGATGCAAGTGCAAGACGATTGAGCCTGACGCAATCAGCGCCGCAACAGTGACCGCCACTACCAAACGTCGAATCATCTATGACATTAGACACCAGCAGACCACAGATGTAGGCGTAACTGATGTAAGCAGGCGTTAGCACTCATTGACCCGACGATTGAAATGGCCCATCTCTCCGGCCTGTTCCACCACAAAGGGGCATGCATCAAGGTAACTAGTCAGACTCACGACGCTCCCCCACAATCAGGGCATTGGTTGCGACTCGCTGTCGCTCCTGAAATGGACTTCGCTCGTGAGACGGATCATTCCTTTTCTGCTGATTCTGTTCGCCTTACCTGCCTTTTCGGCGGACAAACTTATTGCACTTACCTTCGATGACGGGCCGCGCCCCAATGTTCTTTTGGGCACCAGAGGCGCTCATCCTCTGCCCGGCCTTCTCAATGTCCTGGACAGCAGTGGGGTCAAGGCCACGTTTTTTGTGGTTGGGTGGAGACTCACGCCCAAGACCTGGGGGGAACGGCGGAGCGAAGAAAACGTTGGCGTTACCTGCATCGAAGCGGCGGAGCAATTGCTCCGGCGCGGCCATGAGTTGGAGGACCATACCTACAGCCACATCGAATTGCGCCGTGCAGAGAGAACCAAGGGAGAGTTGTGGGTGATCGAGGATGTGAAGCGAGGTGCGCGAGCCATCGAGGCGGTCTCCGGCATCCAGCCCCGGTACCTTCGCACTCCAGACTGGACCATCTCTGATGATGCACGCCGCGACCTCGAACAGGAAGGGTTTCAGTTACTCACCATTTCGGCAAGGACGCCCATGGCGCTGCGCGACGTGAACTCGCTCGATTATCTGTGCACTAACCTCAACCGGCGCGCATGTCCCCAGCCTTCCCTGGCCGACGCGGTCTTGAAGCAAGTGGAGCAGCGTGAGAAGAAAGGAATCTACACCCACATCCTGGCCTTCCATGAACTCTCGACCACCACAGCGATGATGCCACTACTGATCAGCAATCTTAGATCGCGAGGGTATCGCTTCGTCACCCTGACCGAGTATATGAAGGCAGTCGCGCCGGCCACGGATCAACATGCCATAGCGGCGGCGGCGCAGGGTCGGATTGCGGGGAATTGAAGCGGAAAGGCGAAAAGACCTTAGGCAACTCCCGTGTTAGTGAGTGTAACGGCGATGTTTCGACAGCGACGTGCTAAACTTCCCCCGAAATCAGCCGTCTCGTTTCCGCCATCATGACGACGCTTGATGTGGTGATTGCGATCCCACTAGTACCTCTCGCTCCGGTGTTCATAACGTGGTGGCTTCCTTGGGAGCGGTGGATTCCGTGGGACAAACTGCCGAAGGTCGCGTTAGGACCCTACGCTCTATATGCGGCGTTTGCAGCATGGCACTTCCACACTGGCTCTTGGTTTGTGATGCTACTGGTCGTCGTGGGAGGTATTCTAACGATCGTGGGCGCCGTTGAGAAAACCCGCGAAACTCTCAGATCCACTACCGAGAAGAAATTCCTCAAATCATTAGAGGACTGGCTGCACGGCCAATCAGAAGTCATGATCCTCGTTCGCTATTCTCGCGCTGCGGGAAACAAGTCTTTCGAGTTGTACACTTCGTTCGCTGCGCTGACACAGAGGCTTGCTCAGTTGAAAGCTGAGACAAGTGTAACGGCGTTCCGAAGGCCTCAGCTTCCGCTGCGCGGCTATGTTGATGATGAGTTCATAGGCAAGTGTCTGAGCGTTATACCAGCGGGTTCGGAGTTTCTAGTTCTAGAAACTGATCCGCGGATGGCAGCTCAGCAGTGGTTGTATCACTACGAAGCAGGAGAGTCTCATGACGAGCTCCGGCAAGTTCTGGAGGGTCTACGGGCTAGGCTAGTCGCCGTGGGCGAGTACCCGCAATGGCTGAACGACAGTCCTGATGTGATTTCCGCGTATGTTCCACACCAAGACGGCACGGTCAAAGCGGGCGTCTACTGAGGGGACCTATCCGTAGGTCTTGCAATCAGGCATTACACTCAGAACCCCTTTGCCGACAGAGGCTTCCACAGTAGCCCATCGGAGCCATTCCCGTCCCGCGTGTGAGCGGTTAGTCTGTTCTTGAGCAGACTTCGGGGGAGGGCTGTTCGACCCAACGTCCCACGCCTTTTGAGGCTGGGGCGTTTTGTTTTTTGTGGGGATGATAGTTACCTGGGACTCATTCCGCACGGCATTTGCCTCATATACAGCATCAATGGCTGCCGGAACCAATTCAGGCATACCTGACACTGACTGTAAATCAACAACGTTTCCCTCTTTGTCGATTACCCCTCGCAATTGAACCGTGCCTTCGATGTGGGCTCTTTTGGCCGTGTCTGGATAGACCGGGGCCACCTTGCTTTGTTGGAGTCCTTGCATCGCTTGTGACGACACTCGGATACTCGTTGGGAACGGATCAGCCGGCGCAACTTCCACCGCCAACTTCCCCGCATCCCCACCGTTCTCCCATCGGACTTTCACCCGTGCAACAACAGGGATTGCCTGACCGTCGACCAGCACTGGCTTGAATTTCCAATCTTTCATCGCTTGCTCTGCGGCGGACGCAAGGGGTGGGGCACCCATATAAACCTTGGTGTTCTCCACTTGGCCAGTTTCGGATACCAGTATTGCGGCAATCACTTCACCCTGGGCATTCTGTTTCGCCGCTTCTGGCGGATAGGCCACAGTCAGAGGCACGAGAGGTTCAAGTTTGTAAATTTCCGTCGCCTTTTTGTGGCCTCCGACCGAGGAACTTGAATCCGCTGCCTGAGCAGCGGCAAGCTGGCCAGTGAGGACGAATCCGAGGCACAACAGAAGCGATGCGATTTTCGAGGAGAGTGGCATCGCCCGAAATTCTACTCCAACGCCCTGGAGTCGAGCGGGAACTCGACAGGCTTGAAATGTTATTACAAATGTAATAACATCAATCCATGGTAGAACTCAAGGTCCGCAAATTCGGCAATTCGCTCGGAGTCGTGCTACCGAAGGAAGTCATTTCCCGCCTCCAGACCGGCGACGGTGAGCGCCTGTTCCTGATCGAAGCTGCTGAGGGCGATTATCGTCTTACTCCTTACGATCCTGCCTTTGAGAAGCAGATGGGAAAGTTTGAAGAAGTCATGTCCCGCTATCGGAACACGCTGCGAACGCTGGCCAAGTGAAGAGAACAGAACCTGTCTGGATCTTGGATCGCGTCGTCGTAGCGCATGACCGCTTGTTGGCTGCGCATGGCGGGGCCGAAGGCCTGCGCGATGCCGGTCTGCTGGAATCAGCCCTCGCCCGGCCGCGCCAGCATTTTGTGTACAGTTCTTCCGATATCGTCGAACTGGCTGCAATTTACGCGACGGGCATCGTTCGCCACCGTCCGTTTATCGATGGGAACAAACGGACAGGATTTGCAACCGGTATCGTGTTTCTTCTGCTTAATGGTTTTGTCTTTCAGGCTAGGGAAGAAGATGCGACACAAGCTGTTCTGGCTCTTGCGGCTGGCGATCTTGATGAAGCCGGATACGCCGGATGGCTACGCGCCAACTGCAAGCGCCGCCGCTGAGAGCGGTGCGTGCTAATTTCGCGCAGGTGAGGCTTCCCGCTACAAAGTAATGACCATCCCCTCGGAAGCGGCGCGGACTTTGGGATAGTAGTTTCGCGCTTCTTTCACGACTTTATCGATGCAGAAGTCGTTGTGGTCGGGATCGTGGTGGTAGAGAACTAAATCTTTAGCGCCACTTTCCATGACCACATTTACCGCTTCGCGCCAGTGGCTGTGTCCCCAGCCGCGGCGGCGGGCTTGGTATTCTTCGGGGAGGTATTGCGCGTCGTAGACCAGCACGTCGGCGCCCGCGGCCAGCTTGCGGACGTTCTGATCGAACTTGGCATCTCCCGGCTCGTTGTCCGTGGCGTAGACGAAGACTCCGTCTTTGGTTTCCAGGCGGAAGCCCATGCAGCCCTGGGGATGGTTCAGCCACAAGGTTTGCACGGTGACATCGTCGAGCTGCAATCGTCCTTCTTCGATTTCGTAGAAATCGCGCTGCGCTTTCATCTCTCTTAGATCGACGGGAAAGTACGGGGCGGCCATCTGCTCTTCCATCACCTGTTTCAGCTTACGGTTACGGCTGGAGCCGTGCAGCAGAAAGCGGTCTGCTGGCTTGTCATAGAGCGGGCGGAAGAAGGGGAAACCCTGGATGTGGTCCCAATGAAAGTGCGAAACAAAGATGTGGGCGACCACCGGCTGGTCCGGGAACTCATGCAGAAGGTGGTGTCCCAGGTTGCGGAAACCGGTGCCGCAATCGAAGATGTAGATTTGCTCGCCGACACGCACTTCGACGCAGGAGGTATTGCCTCCATAGCGCATGTTTTCCGGCTGAGGAGTTGGAGTGGATCCGCGGACACCCCAAAATTTGACGCGCATGACTCTACCGCCACACCCAAGGTGCGTTGTTGGCATCTTCCCCCGGCTGGGGGGATTCGTCAATTCCAGCCGTGGTTACCGCAGTGCATGAGCGACGGAGTCCGGCGTGTGCCGGGCGGGGCCGCTGGCACTCCATGACGCAGTTCGATCCTCGGCATGGTTGGTTTTATCGCCACTGCGCGCGTCCCATATAATGACTTTCCCCATGATTGTTCCCGACTACAAAGAATTCTCCCGCCTCGCCGCGGACGCCACCCTGGTGCCGGTGGTCAAATCGGTTGCCGCGGATCTGCTCACGCCGGTTTCCGCTTTTCTCGCGGTCGCCGCCAACGAGCCTGAGTCTTTTCTTCTGGAGTCGGTGGAACGCGGCGAGCAGATTGGGCGATACACATTTCTTGGCGCGCGCCCATATATGCAAATCCGCGCCCATGGCGAGGAAGTCACCATCCAGCGTGGCAAGCGCCGAGAAGTTCGCAAGGGAGATGTTTTCCAGATTGTCAAAGAACAGTTCCGCCGGCATCGTCCGGCACACGTTCCGGGAATTCCGCCGTTCACCGCCGGCGCCGTCGGCTATTTCGCCTATGATGCGGTGCGGCGTCTGGAGAACATCGGCGAGCGGGCGAAGGAAGACGTCTCAGTTCCCGATTGTGTGCTGATGTTTTTCGACCGCCTGCTGGCCTTCGATCACCTGCGCCACCAGATACACATCATCGCGACGGGGGACCTGACCCGGGACAGCCCGCGCAAGGCGTACGATCGCGCGGTGGCGGACATTGCGGTGCTGGAGAAGAAGCTGGCGCGAGGTCTGAGTCCGGCGGTATGGCGCAAGGGCGCCCCCCGCGGGAGGGGCAAGCTTAAAGTCACCGCCGGCACTTCACGCCAGCGCTTCATCAAGTCGGTGGAGCAAGCCAAGGAATATATTGCCGCCGGGGACATCTTTCAGGTCGTGCTCTCGCAGCGGTTGGACTTCACGCCCGAAGTTGCGCCGTTTGATATTTACCGCGCCTTGCGCACGGTCAATCCGTCTCCGTATCTATATTTTCTGCGCATGGGAGACATGCACGTGCTGGGATCGTCGCCGGAAATGCTGGTGCGGGCGACGGCGCGGAAGCTGGAGTACCGGCCGATTGCGGGGACGCATCCACGTGGGCGGGATGAGGCCGAAGACCGGGCGCTCGAGCAAAAGATGTTGTCCGACGAAAAAGAGCGCGCCGAGCATGTGATGCTGGTGGACCTGGGCCGCAACGATCTCGGCCGCGTCAGCGAATATGGCTCGGTGAAGGTCCGCGACCTGATGTACGTGGAGCGCTACTCGCACGTCATGCACATCGTCTCCGCGCTGGAAGGCACGCTGCGCAAGGACATGGATGCCATCGACGCCTTCGCCGCCTGCTTCCCGGCAGGCACGCTGAGCGGCGCGCCCAAAGTGCGGGCCATGCAAATCATTGAGGAATTGGAGCCGACGCGGCGGGGAGTCTATGGAGGCTCAGTTCTGTATGCCGATTTTGCGGGCAACCTGGATTCCTGCATCGCCATCCGCACCATGATGATGAAAGGGAAGAGGGCCTACTTGCAGGTGGGCGCGGGGATCGTCGCGGATTCCGATCCGGCGAAGGAATTCGAGGAGTGCATGAACAAGGCCGGGGCGGTACTACGAGCGGTTGAGAGGGCTCGAGGTAGTTAGTTGTCTATTTCCCCGGCGCCTGCTCGCCCGGCATCCTAAACGGCTTCGACAACTTGATCATCTTATCGAACTTCGGATACCAACCTTGCGGTGCGAAGTCACTGCTGTGGAGATAGCAGCGGGCGGAAACCTCTTCGTTACCATCCGTAAATGTCAGCAGCCAGCTTCTGGGGACACTGTTTTCTGGGGCGGTATGGTAGCGAGTCAGGCCAGCTGCATTGACAAACGTCGTGCCCCACCGCCTTTCGATGTGTGATTTTCCGCCATACGTGTCGTCCGGAGCCGTGTGAGTGTGCGCTCCGAGCCACAGATCGATACTGGATGGCGTTGCCGCTAATACACTCTCAAACGCGCCAGAGTCCGGTTTGCTGTCCACCCAATACAAGAAAGATGCACCTTGCGGCGTGCCTTGAGAAAAATATCCGTGATAGCGGGGTTCCCACTCTCCGTTTTTGTCGCGCTGCATGCCCTCCCACTCGCCCGACGCGACCGTGGTGTTCTTGAGCATGTAATGATGGGCGCTGATGATCACGGACGAACGGTTCTCTGTGACCATGCGCTTCCACCAGCGAAAGGTCTCACCGCTGACCACCCCGCCGGGGTTTCCACCTAGTGTGCCGCGGCCGACTTTTTGGGTGGGTTCGTTGATGTCGCTCATCATCAGAAAAAGAAGATTGCCGGCTCTGAACGAGTAGTGCTCCCAAGTGCCATCGATCGAGAACGGACGTTTGGCGGCGTCGACATGGGAGAACGCGGTGTGTTCGCCCATGGGGTCGATCCATTTGCGCCACCACCAGGCCTGTGGTTCATCGAGGCCGTTGCGGTCGTGATTGCCGGACAAGTCGTAGATTTGCTCGCGGCGGTGCTGTTTCAGCACGCCGAATTGGTGGACGATCTCTTCTCCTTCCGGGTCTTTCGGGGTACCTTGCTCTCCCGACATATCTCCCAAATCCAGAGCAATATCCCAATCGAACCCGGATGCAGATTCGGATTGCCGGAGCGCTTCAGCCAGGCTGTCTCGCCCATGCTTCTTGTCGGTGCCCACGTGAGCATCGGAGAACACCCATACGCGGAAAGTCCTGGGGATTTTACTTTGAGGCGGGGTGGTCTTGGAGCTATCCTCTGCCGACAACGAGACGCAGGCGAGCGTTATGGTGATTGCGAAGGCGATGAGCAAAGTGAAGAGTTCATGCCTTGAAACACGAACATCATCACAAGCCATAGGTTCCCCCCGCCCGAATACTGACGACTACTCGTTCGCTGAAATTACAACAGGCCCATTGCTTCTTAGCTAGCGATTCCCAGGAAATTTCTCACCAGCTTCTTGCCCTCGCTTGTCAGCACGCTTTCCGGGTGAAACTGGACGCCTTCCACGGAGAATTTCTTGTGGCGAAGCGCCATGATTGTCTGCGAGCCGTCTTTCTCGGTGGTCCATGCGCTGACTTCCAAATCGGTGGGCAAATCTGACTCGCGCACGATCAGCGAGTGATAGCGCGTGGAAGTCATGGGCGACTTCAGTCCCTTGAAGATGGTCTTGCCATCATGCCGCACTTCGCTGGTCTTGCCGTGCATGAGGTGCGGCGCGCGGATCACTGTCCCGCCAAACGCCTCGCCAATCGCCTGATGCCCCAGGCAGACACCCAGCACGGGGACTCTCCCGGCGAAGCGCCGGATCAGTTCAATGCTGATGCCCGCCTCCTTCGGCGTGCACGGGCCAGGTGAAACCACGATCCGTTCCGGGCGCATTGCCTCCACCTCGGCCACAGTTACCTGGTCGTTGCGGCGGACTTCGACTTGCGCCCCCAACTCGCCAAGGTATTGGACCAGGTTGTAGGTGAAGGAGTCGTAGTTGTCGAGGACAAAAACCATCAATATAGAGATATCAGATTATCCGAGTGTCTGTAATTGGGGCTCGCCGTGGTGGTCTGTTTACGCCGTTCTACTGCGCCCGATCATTTCACGGCAATAGGCCAGCAAAGCATCGTAGACGATCCACTCCGCCGCATTGATTTCGTGGTCATCATGGAAACCCAAATGACGAAATCCCTCGGCGACTGCTTTGAGGCCGGGAGCTTCGGGAGAATGCCAAAGGCTGTTGTCGGTGTCAGCTCCGTTGACAATCCTGCCCAGCAACCCGAGCGCAGGTTCGGTAGCAAGGTTGTACTTTTTCAGAATCGCCTCAAAAGAACACTCCTTGCCATGATGTCCAAGCTCGACTCCGGGAATGTCGAACGGAGTGGCGTTGAGTCGCTGAGCTTCAGCGATGACCTGATCGGGAGGCACAAAATAGAATTCGGCGTCTGAATCTACGAATTTCTTGATCAGCCAGGGACATGCCACCCGATCCACTTTGACATGTTCGCGCGTAATCCACTTCATATGGTCTCCTCCTTCGCATGTCGGCGGGCTACTTGACGGACACGCGGCTTAATCCGGCTTTAATCCCTGCTCCAACCGATGCCGGATTTCCCACAGCCCAAAAGTGCATAAAGAACAGCCGAGGCTGTTCGCTCAGCATGTGGTTGTGCAGCGCAGACACAGCGACCCGGTGTTCCTGGAGCGCAGAAATCACGGGGTTCACTTCTCCGGCGGTGAGCACGAAATCGCCGGTAGTCGCGACTTGCCCGGCTCCTGCCTCCTGGAAGTTGATCGCCTCGGCCACGCCTTGCGCTGGGGCCAGGGCCATCCCGTCCATCGTGACCTCTTCGGCGCGGGGTACAGCAAAAGACAGCACACCGCCTTTGAAGGTCCCTTTTCGCCCGATCGCATCTTCAACAGTCTTTACCCAGTCGGGTGGAGATGGAGGCTCACCCGGCCCGGCCGCCGGCTTACCCAATGGTGTTTTGGATACAGCCAGGGCAGCCTGAAGCGAGGTGGCGAGCTCAACCACTGGACCATGCCCCATGTAGTGCATGTACAACACCTGGGGCGAGGCTTCGAGCAGATGGTTGTGGACCCCGGTGACATCGAATCCGCCTGCCCGCAATTTCGCCATCACACGATTCACTTCGCTTTCCAACAAGACCAGATCGCCCATCACCGAGGCATTTTCATTGGTTCCCGCGAATGCCGCCCATGAGCCCAGGGCGAGACCGGGCTTGATCGTAACGCCATGTACAACGACGTTCAGGTCAGTGCGAGGAAATCCGAAGCGATAAACATTGCCCGTCTTTTGTCCCGATCGACCCAGCGCTTGATCAATCTTGCCCGTGTCCAGATCCTGTGCGATCACTGTGATGGGCATCAGGACAGCTGAAATTACAAATAGCAACCATGCACACCGCATATAGTCCTCCTCCTCACGAACAAACAATCAGTGTGGCAAAAGGTACGCCTGAATCGAAAGGCGCATTTCCCGGTAGATCGTTGGACGGTATGAGCCAATCCCAGGGTTGCACAAAGAAGGTGCGCACGCAGCGCATGGATGCAATCTTGTCTCTTCGACAAATTAGCCTTTTCGGCGCGCCGCTAACTGCACGGCTTGCCGCAGGGCCTCGAGCATGCTCTGTTCATCGGCCTTGCCAGTGCCTGCGATGTCAAATGCAGTGCCGTGATCGACGGAGGTGCGAATGACTGGAAGGCCCACCGTGATGTTCACGCCCGATTCCAGCCCCAGCACTTTCGCTGGGCCGTGTCCCTGGTCATGATACATGGCGATGACCAGGTCAAAATCTCCGCGCTGGGCGCGGTAGAACAAGGTGTCGGCGGGCAGGGGGCCTTCGACGTTCCATCCCTTTTTCTTGCACGCTTCGATGGCGGGATAAATTTTCGTTTCCTCTTCCCGATAGCCGAACAGGCCGTTCTCCCCCGCGTGAGGATTGATGCCGCAGACTCCGATCCGAGGGTTTGTGATGCCGGCTTGCTGCAAAGCCTCGTGGCCTCGGGTAATAGTCCGCTCGACCAGGCCTGGTTCGATTTTTGTGATGGCATCCAGCAAGCCAATGTGAGCTGTGACGTGCAGCACCCGCATTTTGGGTGTCGTCAGCATCATGGAAACTTCAGCAGTATGGGTGAGCGCGGCCAACAACTCCGTATGGCCCGGGTACTTGTGACCACCGGCATGCAGAGCTTCTTTATTCAAGGGCGCGGTACAGATGGCTTGGACCTTGCCGCTGACCGCCAACTCTGCGGCAAGCTCGACGTAGCGGAAAGCTGCATCGCCGGCAATCGCCGAGATCCTCCCCCAGGGAAGATCCTTTGGGATCAGTTTCAAATCCAGACAGTCGACGATCCCTGGCTGGAAGGTTGCTTGATCTTGTTCCTCCGGGTCCAAACTGCGAACCTGGAGCTTGCTGTGGACAATGGTCCCCGCGTTCTTCAGGCGCGCTGCATCGCCAATCACCAATGGCCTGCATTGTTCATACAGTTCGGCGTGCGCCAGGCTCTTCATGATGACTTCGGGGCCAATGCCGGCGGCATCTCCCATGGTGATGGCGATGATGGGCAACTGGGTATTCACATTGGTCTCTTGATGGCGCGGCGATCGAGATCGCGGAAGAATTGGTGGCAATGCAGCAGCGTCTGTAGATTGCCGAAATCGCCCGCCTTGGTGATGACGGGCAGGCGCCGTCCCCAATTCTCGGTGATGGAAAAAGGCAAACCCGGCTCCAGCTCCTTCACCAGCCGCATGGCAGTGACTCCCCAGGTTTGCAGGACCAGGCGCGCTGTTTCTCCGCCGGTCAACACCACAGCACCAACTTTAGCCGAGTAAGGTGCAAGCAGCTGCGCCAAAGCCGACGAGAGCGCGCGGCCTAAGTTCTTCGAATCGCCTTCTGTGCCCAGCGAGACGACAACGTCGCGCTTAGCGGCAAATGCTTCCGCCAAACAGAGTCCAAGCTGAAGACCAGCTGGAGATTGCACGCCGGCCAGCAAGTCCCCAGACGGAATTGTGACGGCGACAATCTCCGGGGAAGCAGTGAGCAATCGCGCCTGCTCGCGAGACACGGCAGCAAACGAACCGACTACGAACAGCGTAGGGCCGGAAGCCAGCTCCTCATCGAGCGTAGTCCGACTGGTTGAGGTTAAGGCAAAGGCCCTGGGCAGATGATAGGCAAGCCCTGCCGATCCGGCCCACACCGTCTGACGCCCGAGTGCAGCTGCCCCCGTGGCAATGCACTGCAAGTCCTGATCGGTTTCAGCATCACAGACCAGAACGTCGATTTCTTCCGCGAGCTTCTTCATGATCCCGTGCCAGTTCCCGTTGGAGCGAGCGGCATTCAGCGCCACCACCGCAGAGCGCAGGCCAGCGGCCTCCAGTATTTCGGGAATGTATGACGTGCCCTGTTTGCTTTCGCGCTGCCAGATTTCCGTCTCCTCGAGCGGCTTTCCGAACAGCAGCTGTTTTCCTTCCCGCGTAGCTCGCCCGTTCGCAGGAAATGCCGGCGCCAACACCGCGACTACGCGACCTCCCTGCGGGAATGCGCCGCGTTGTGCGGTAAGGACCGCCGCTAACTCTGCGCCCACATTCCCCCGCAGGGTCGAGTCCACCTTCTTGAAGACGATCTGCTCGTGCCTCGACATGTGACGCCGCATGAGGAGGGAAGTCTCCCCAGCCGCGCGATGGGATTCAAGGGCCCGAGTATCCGCGTCAAGCGATAGAACGTCGGCATCCACAGATTCTATTGCATTGCCCAGCATAACGACGGTTTGCAGACCGGCGGTGGCGCAGGCCATTCCACAATCCGCGGCTCCGGAAAGATCATCGGCAAGGATAAGAACCTGGGGCATGACGCTAGTCAGCAGTTACTGGATAGTCCCCACTGCTTTCCACTTGTGCTGCCACAACCGCATTGTTGACGCGGCGCGACCACCAGGCGGTTAGTGGAGGCGTCAGAACGGCAGTCACGATCACCGTAGCCGCCACCAACACTGTAGCGGGCCCGGCCGCTTCAGAATATTGCGAGTCCGCGGCGGCAACCAGCATAGGCACAGCCGAAGCATTTCCGGCGGTCGTGGCCGCAGCAATTCCCGCCGTTCCCTTCCCACCAAGCAGCCGGTCGGTCAGTATGAGGGCCGGGGAAGACACAACTACCACGGCCACACCTAACGCCACACCGAGCATGCCAGCAGCCCATAGACGATGCATATCCAAGGTGGCTCCCAACGCAAAGCCGAAAAAGGGAATCAGCGGCAGTACGGCGCCGCCGAAGAACTGGCGAATTTCAGGATCAAGATTCCCCAGGATGATTCCGACACAGAGTGGCAGTATGGCGCCGAGCAAAGTTTGCCACGGGAAGCTGGAGAGTCCAGCGACTCCAAGGGTCACCATGGTAAAGAATGGGCCAGATTCAAGCGACATCGCGGAATATGCGGCGGCTTCTTCGGTGGTCCCATACTTTCCCATCAGAGCCATGTACAGGCCTCCGTTGGTGTCGTTGAGCGCGGCCACCACAGCTAGCGTTGAGAGACCTGCGAACCAGCCGGTTTTAATGGGATGGATGCCGAGGAAGTGTCCAAAAGCGAGCGCCGCCGCAATGCCCAACAAAATCTTGGTCGCCATCAAGGCTCCGCCCCGCCGCGCCACTCGCGGCAGCGAGCGCACGTCGATCGTGGCTCCCATGCACACGTAGAACACCGCCAGAATGGATAGGCTTCCCGTGAACAAGGCTCGGGTAAACGAACCGAAAAATTCGCCTGCATGGGGAAAGAAGGTGACGATCACCGACCCGATCATCATGGGCACAATCATCAACCCACCGGGGACTCTTTCAACTACGCGCTTGATGGGAATGTGCATTTTGGCGGCTACGGGCACGCAGCGAGCTGTAAGTGTAGCAGTTGAGGATGGCCAATTCATTGTGAAAGAAGGGCGGCGGACATATGAGTGTCCGCCGCCCTTCTTTACAAATACGATCACCTAATTTTCACTTCTGCTCGGCTGCTTTTGCCATGTCTTCGTGCAGCGCTGCCAGTGCATCCGCTTCCTTGGCCTGAGCTTCTGCCAGTTCGCTGAATTTCTTGCAGTGGCTGGCGCCTTGTCCAAAAGCGTCTCCATGCTTCGCCTCCATGGCCGCAAAGGGATGCGTTTGCTCGTAGATCGCGGCCAACCCGGCGTGTTCCCTGGCGTTACGCCTCTGCTTGGCCGCCTCTTGCTGGTAATACTCGGAAATACGGCGATGCTCGACCGGTTCATTCGCCGTCTTGAGCAGTTTTGCTACCTCTTTTGTAGTCAACGGCTTCGAGTCTTGTGCGAATGAAGGGACAGCGGTCAGAAACACACTCAACATCATTGCCAACGCTAACGTGATCGAATATGCCTTTTTCATAAATCCTCCAAATGGATTTCGGCTCAATTGCGTGAATCGCCAGTTGGGAAAACTTCTCCCGTCGTTGAGCAGTGGACTTACGAAATGAGCTAGATCAGGAAAGTACAGAGAACTGCCTGGGTAGGAGGTGTTCCGTGGCTTCGTTCGAAGCACTCAGATTTCATTTGCGCAGGTGAGAAATCACAATTCAGCCGGGCCACGGGCGCCACGATTGCCACTGCGCTATTGATCAACTTTACCGAAGAAGGCTGCGTGTTTTCTGCCGGCGATATTTCACAGCATGGGCTTTTCGCCGCAACCGCACTGGAACCAACCGACGGAGTCGAATGCATGCCCATCATTTGAGGAGCAGAGCAATCGCCCTTGGTCCTCATGGCTTGCCAGCATGACGTCAGTGCTGCCGCAGGTATTGCCATCGCGACTATCAGCACGACCGCCACCAATTTGTACCGGGCTAACATTCTGCAGCGATGATATGCAAAGCCTGGCATGCAGGCTGTGATAGTAGTCACAGGACGAGGTGGCAGACATCACGAGCTTCGGCGAAGCCCAATGACCTGATCCCGAACTAGGGTGAAACCCCTATAGCGCAGTTTTCCTCAATTTGTTCGCGCTAATCCGCAGATGAAATCACAGGCGCCGCGTTTAACCGACGTGTGCTGGCAAACAACCCCGGAACGCGAATACTCATCTCATTCCGCCGGTTCCCACGAAGTTCTTCTGCTATGCAAACGAAGTTGATTTGGGCCGCTCTTCCAGGCAAATGGAAGAGTCAGATGTTGCGTGTCCCGCGACAGATCGGATCTAGAGGTGTCTCCATGATGCGTCCCCGCCTGCTTGTGCAAGGCTTATTGTTCCTTTCTCTTACCATGTGGCTGAACAGTTTGGCCCAGGCTCAGTTCCGCGCTTCTCTGCGGGGGACGGTAACCGACTCCGGAGGGGCAGTGGTCCCCGGTGTCAAGGTGACCCTGACCAACAAAGACACCAACGCCAGGATGACCTCTACCTCCGACGACAACGGAACATATCAATTCAACGCGTTGCCGCCTGCCCCTTACCGGCTCACCGCGGAGCGCCCCGGATTCAAGCAACGAGTGCTGAACGACGTGCGGAT
>Ga0137366_10000295_pt1 | contig 30791 bp, 30 predicted proteins | sample SagtaG_8_FD_104938 | JGI IMG/M metagenome (GOLD analysis project Ga0137366, IMG submission 104938) | Vadose zone soil microbial communities from Sagehorn Ranch, Mendocino, California, USA - Sage1_L_60_16 metaG | ecosystem: Environmental > Terrestrial > Soil > Vadose zone | place: USA...
TCGATTGGCCCAGGAGCAGGATCGCTTGAATCGGGGACTCAGCCTGGTAGAAATCGATTTACTCCGCTTTGCATCGCATGGATATACCAATAAAGAGATTGGAAAGGAAGTGTTCTGGAGTGAAGTCCAGGTCAAGCGGAAGATGCAAGATATTTACCGGAAGTTGCAGGTCACGGACCGCGCACAGGCAGTCGCGCAAGCTATGCGTCATGGCTTGATCTAAATACAGGATGGACCAGAGAGAAAGGAGACGAACATGATCGAGTGTCCACAATGTGGAACCACGAATGAAGATGACGTCAAGAATTGTAAGGGGTGCCGTATCAACATGTACTGGGCTTTCCAGCATTATGAAGAACTGGTGGTCATACGTCAGGCGAACCAGTTAGCATCTCGTCCTGAAACAGCTTCTTTCTTGATCGAAACCAGCAAGAGAATTGATGAAGAACCTTCCTGGGCAATCCCGTATTCGGCTCAAGTCCATGCGGCACCTTACCGCACTGCTACGACGGGGGTGCCATCCGGCTCGACAATACCAGTTCGAGCGATATGCCAATCGACAGTGTCTCAGTAGACGACCATTCCTCGATCCCAGGGGCAAGGTATTCAACCTCTGGGGCTCGTTCACGGTTCCAGCCGGCATGAGCGTGATCCTGGCCGGGAATCCGCCTACCAATGATCCGAGCTATGACAACTTTGATACAAGCGGTGCTCCTAAGGGCAACTGCACCCCAATCACCGTCGCGCCAACTGTTACCATCACCAGTGGTGGGATACCAACCACCCTGGTGGATAGTACCCACGTCCTCGACACAAACGGTGTCGATACAGAATCTTGCTCAGTACAGCAGAATGAATCCATCCAGTGGCGGCACATTGGTGCTCCGGGCGTAAAGACGGGCACCATGACCCTCAGACCCTCCACGGCCACCATGGGTGTTGGTCAAAAGGTCACCGAGACGGCCACCCTCCTGGACGGCGGTGGCAACATTCTGCCCAACGCCACCGTCAACTTCACCGTGACGAGCGGACCTAATGCCGGACAGTCCGGTAGCGCCATCACTGACAACACAGGAAAGGCCTCCTTCACCTATACCGACACGGCACCAGGCACAGACATCGTCGTCGCCTCGGTCAACACGGCATACACGGTTGGCCCGTTTCTGTCCAATCAGACGAGCGTCCTGTGGACAAACGACACGACCCAAGTCTGGAGTGGTGCGGATATCGGTAATCCGGCGCTGGTCGGCAGCGATTCGCTGAGTAACGGTATCTGGACGATCTCGGGCTCAGGGACAGATAATGGGGGGACAGCGGATCAATTCCACTTTGTCTGGCAACCATTGGCCGCTGACGGGGGTATCAGCGCGCAAGTCCTGACCCAGACCAACACGAACAGTCGCGCGCGAGCAGGGGGTCATGCTGCGCCAGAGTACCGATCCGAGCGCCCCCTTTTATGCGGTAGTAGTGACCCCGCAGTCAGGCATCGTCGTTCTCGACCGTAAGAAACAGGGTGGTGGGGTCAGTACGGTGGCCAGCCTTGCTGGCACGGTACCTGTCTACCTCCAGGTCCAGCGCGCCGGCACCACCTACACCGCCTCTACCTCCAGCGATGGGATCAACTGGATGACCATCCCTGGATCGAGTGTGACGCTGGGTCCCACAGGGACCTGGTTGGCGGGTCTGGCGGTGACCTCACACACCACATCTAAGGTAAGCACGGCCACGTTTGGGGCAGTGAGCACTCCTTAATACTTCCTTGCATTCAGATGAGAAAGATGCGGCCGCATCTTTCTCATCTGAATGCATTTGGATATAATACAGGCTTGTGGTGCGAAATATCCTGGTATACACTCATTCGACCTGTGTATCTGGTTTTCTCTCGTGTCCGCTCTTACGTAACCACAACGAAACATGCGCTGCTGCATCGTCTCCTGAACAACATTGAGCAAGTGCTCGCTCAACTGATTCAAGTCTACCTCATTGCGCAGCGTGGCGCTGAAGGCCTCCACGATCTTAGCTGCATCATACTTACGGCGGTAGAAGCGTCGATCAATGATCGCCTGAATACGATGACGTAATGGCTGAAACAGCGCTGCAATAGCGAGCGTCGAGACCACGATGGCGACATCGTTATTCTGGTTGATGATCCCCGCAACAGGTATTGCAAGGCAAAGATAAGACCAAAGTAGAATAGAGCCAGTAAGATCGTCAGAGTGCCATAGACGAGTGTGCGATTGATCAGCACGTCGATGTCGTACAACCGATACCGCAAAATCGAGAACCCTATGGAGAGCGGGATCAGGAGTGCGGCAATAGGGAGGATAGCCCACACTTCAGTAAAAAAAAGAGTATTGTTGAGTGACGGGACGAAGCTGATGACGAGTAAGCTGATGACGAGTAAACCTATGAAAACTCCGAGTGTCACCGTTCCTCCAAAGACCACCCACTTTGTCTGTAGGCGTTGGACAGGCGTGGAGACACGTCGGTAGCGGTAGATTTGCGAGAAGATGATGGCTCCATAGAGAACGAGATTCTCCAGCACGTAGAGCCACCCTGGCCAATTCGCATCGAAAGGCGACCCTTTGGAAGGAAGGTTGTCGAAGAAGGAGAAGATGATGCCGAGCAGCAGGATCAATCCCATCCAGCGCGGGACCAGCCGTCCATTGGGGAAGAGCAGCAAGAACACAAACAGAGAGGCACTCCCAAGAAAGCCCACGAGATTGAGAGGCAAAGCGAGGATGGGAGAGGTGAGTGCCAGCACATAGAGGGAACTGTTTGAGAGGGTGATTCCGGTTATGACGAGAAAAAAGGCTGCCAGCAGCGCCAACCAGTCATCGGACCGGCGCCAGAAGAGGAGGAAGCCGACCGCACACCAGATGGCTGCCATGATCACGAAGAAGATGGTGAACAGAGCAGCATATTCACTCACAGAGAAGCCATGAGCAGAAAGGTCCTGGAGGCCCTTTGCAGTCTGTGCTCCGCCGAGGCTACACGTAACGGGATCAAGACACGCCCTTTGGAGTTGCCGATAGTACACTGGCAGGCCGATCACAAAGAGTCCCAGGCTGGGGACGACCAGCGCCAACCACACAGCACGGGCAATAATGAGCCATGAGCCAGTTAGGCGTGTATTCGCGGTGCTGGCAACAACCGAGCCGCTCGCGCTCTTTTGTTTAGTATCCGATAGATTCATGTATCTTACCTTTATCAGTAGATTGGCTCTCCTGCTTATGACAGTAACGTATCAACGAGTAGAGAGATATGGCTGTCCTGTATCTTCATGCTACTGCTATAGTATAACAGAACCGTTACAAGATCGTTACGATGAGGTAAAGTGTATACTGGTGGAGGACAAGAAGATATTGACCGCATCGTTGCGACGGATGCTGAAGAAATCCTTGGCATTGGTGATAGGGGCATCGGCAGCATCGAAGGTTCTACCCTGTCATACTGAGCGAAGCGAAGCATCTCTGCGTCCATTGAGAGAGACCCTACTACTTTGTCAAAATACATGTACCATCTGGAAATGTAGGGGCATCCCTTGCGGATGCCCGGCTCCCTGCTGATACAGTGGTATAATGTCACCGTAAACAGTACACTCAACGAGGAGAATAACTATGAGCGCCACAGAGGAAACCCGCATCGAGCGTGACTCGATGGGTGAGATGCAAGTTCCGGCACACGCCTATTGGGGCGCAAGTACCCACCGTGCCGTACTCAATTTTCCGATCAGCGATTTACGCTTTCAACGACAGTTTGTTCGAGCGCTTGGACAGATTAAACAGGCCGCGGCGCAGGTAAATGAAAGCCTTGGCACTGTTGATCCGCAGATAGCCGAAGCGATTGTACAAGCCGCCCAGGAAGTAATCGACGGCAAACTTGATAGTCACTTCGTCCTGGATATTTTTCAAACAGGTTCCGCTACCTCAACCAATATGAATGCCAACGAGGTGATAGCCAACCGCGCCAGCGAGCTGCTGGGTGGCTCACGCGGTTCGCGCAAAGTACACCCTAACGATCATGTGAACTTTGGGCAGTCATCGAACGATGTGATCCCCACAGCCATTCACCTTTCGGCATTGATCAGCATCGAACATGACTTGATACCGGCCCTACAAGGACTACAAAGAGCATTGGAGCAGAAGGCCGAAGAATTTATGCCAGTAGTGAAAACCGGGCGTACACATTTGCAAGATGCAACGCCAATTCGTCTCGGCCAGGAATTTCAAGGATACGCGGGTCAAATCGAACGTGGCATTGCTCGTATGCGTCATGCTCAAAACGAACTTTCGGAGGTAGCGCTTGGTGGTACTGCCGTCGGCACAGGCGTCAATACTCATCCTGAGTTTGCCGGGTTGGTGTGTCGTCGTCTTTCAGAGATAGACGGCGTCACCGTGCACGAAACTAGTAACCACTTCCAGGCTCAGAGCACTCTCGATAACGTCGTCGAAGCCAGCGGCTCGCTTAATACTCTGGCAGTCAGCCTCATGAAAATCGCCAACGACATTCGCTGGTTGGGTTCCGGCCCTCGCGCAGGCATTGGCGAAATCGATTTGCCCGCCGTACAGCCTGGAAGTTCAATTATGCCAGGCAAGGTGAATCCGGTCATTGCCGAGTCGGTCACTATGGTCTGTGCGCAGGTGATGGGCAATCATACAACGATTACGATTGCTGGACAATCCGGCAATTTTGAGATAAACGTCATGATGCCTGTCAGCGCCTACAATCTCTTGCAGTCGATCAGCTTGCTGGCCTCAGTGACGCGGAACTTTACGGAGCAATGTATTAAGGGCATCAAGGCCACTACAAAGGGACCGGAGATGGTCGAACGCGGTCTGGCGATCTCCACTGCGTTGGCTCCTATTATCGGCTATGATGAAGCCGCCTCCATCTCGAAAGAAGCCTACAAAACAGGCAAAACTGTACGTGAAGTTGCGCGCGAAAAGACAAATCTTTCGGAAGAAGAATTGGATCGCATCCTTGATCCGGCGAGTATGACAGAGCCAGGATTAGAGGGCGGTCCAGCAGGCGGCTAACCCTGTTGCACCTAATATGATGATTGATACATGAATCCGGACATCAGTAGGTGCCGATTTATCGCGCACATCGCCGATGTATCGGCCCTCCGTGGCTTTCACGATATCCTACTATTTTGTTGAAAACCATCATCGCCCCAATCACATCCAGATACGCCATCGCTCAGGTGAATCAACGCCAGAATCTACGGAAAGATCTGCATCGTTAGGCCATACGCTGGCTCCTGGCTCAAGCGCCTTGTAAGCGATAGCGATGGCGCCTGCCCAGGTTTCATCAACGGTTAAGGCATCCAACTCTTCCTTTGTGAAGAAACGCGCGTCATCAATTTCCTCAAGGTTGGGCTGCAGTTCGCTAATAGAAGAGAGCAATTTCGCATGGAACATGAAGAAATAATTGTGTTCACCATCATCCATAGCCCAGATACGCACTCCCATAAGACCATCAATTTCGACACGCAACGAAGTTTCCTCGAACGTCTCACGCGCAGCAGCCTGATCGGGCATTTCCCCAGGATTGACGCGTCCCGCAGGTAACAAGTAGCGGCCTTTGGTGACCCCACGGATGTTACGCACGAGCAGCACCCGATTTTCATGTACGACAAGTGCTCCAGCGCCGATACTGAGTGGGCGCTTGGGTTTGGGACGCTCAACGGATATATCTGACTGTGACATGGGGTATGCTCCTGGGATGAAACAACCGAAATGCTTTGTGGGTTCAGGTTTTTCTTTTCCAACAGTATACCGCAAAAAGATGAGAATGTTTCTCTGAATAACTCCATAAAGGTATGGTAAGGTTGTTAAACTGCTGACGGCTTCCTGAAATCTTCAAGTGCATTGAGCAAAACATCAATCTCTTCAAGCGTGTTATAGAAATGCGGAGAGATGCGCACAACATCACCTCGCGCTGCCAGGTGAATATTACGTGACGCCAATTCATCTACGAGTTGTTGGGAGCTGATATCCTGGCGTTGAGGATGCAATTTGAAGCATACAATACCAGAACGCTCGCCACCACCCTGCGGAGACACAACTGGGTACCCAAGCCGCTCTAATCCGGCAATTGCATAGCTTGTTAAACCTAAAATACGCTGTTCAACTGCCGCCATGCCTCCATCGAGGCACTCAAATATTCCAAGCGCGGCGTCTAGCCCCAGGATAGGTAAACCATTGGGTGTACTATATTCGAAACGAGCCAACCCAGCTTTCAGCGGCTGATCATAATTAAAGAAATCGTAAGGCGCTTGTACACTGAACCAACCTTTGCGTGCTGTGTGCAATTGTGCCTGTAGATCATCTGCTACATAGAGAATGCCCGTTGTATGCGGACTTAGCAGCCACTTATGCGATACTGCTGCCAGATAATCGACGTCGAGCATGTGTACATCTATATCTAATGCACCCAATGCTTGAGCCGCATCAATGCCGCAAATGATCCCTCGTTCATGACAATAGTGCGCGATGGCAGCAATGTTATTGCGGTAGCCCGTTGAAAATTCGACGAGGCTCAGGCTGACGAGACGTGTGCGTTCTGTAATGCTCGACAGGACATCTTCTACAGCGACACGATTCTCGCGCATCTTCACAAGATGAACCTGCACACCTTGCTCTTGCAGATTGAGCCATGGATAAACGTTACTGGGAAATTCACATTCCGCGCTCACAATCATGTCGCCTGGTTTCCAGCGCAAGCCGCCAGCAATCATCATCAATCCATCACCTGTACTGGCAGTCATCGCAACCTGGTCTGGTCGAACACGGATCATGTTTGCCATACGACGATGCGCGCCTCGCTCATGCTCAGTCCAGCGTGCGAAATGAACGTTGCCGAAGTTACTTGTATCTTCTATATAGGTGTACAGTGTACGCACTACTGGACTTGGCAAAGGACCATCCGCAGCATGGTTCAAATAAACACAATTGCGTGTAATCGGGAAGAAAAGCTGCCGTAGCTCTTGAATGTTCTCTTCCTCCCCTGAAAATTCGTGTTCACCCACCTCAATGAGCAGTAACGATTGCAGCATGTCGTCTAGTGAGGGTAGAGAAAAATATCCATTACTATCTGACATAGGTAATGAGTGCTCCTTGTTCTAATCGATTCGCGTAGGGGCGGGCTGGGTGTGGATGACGGGTGGGGGCGCTTGCGCCGCCCAGGTTGGAGTGTGCTTAGATCGTTCGCCTCTACGCGCTTAGTATAGCATACAAGGCTTCGATCTTGTGAGAATGATCTCACTTCAGGTCTTTCTCGTACACATAAGTTAGTATAGTCAATGATACACGTCTAACGTGATTGTCTGGGTTACTAGAAAGCTTAGGAGGAATTATATGTCAACTCAATCTGCTTCAAACCAGGTCGATATCGTGACCACGCAATCCAGTTCCTTCGAACGATTTGCCAGCCTGAGTGCAATACTGGCCGGAGTCACCGGGCTATTGTACTCAATCTCTTTCGTCCTACTGAAAAATGACTCGCTGATTGCGCTCCTTCTGATGTTGGGTGGAGTGTTTTCTACAGCAGTTCTGGTCGCCATTTACAATCGTTTGAAGGAGACGGATGCAACCTTTGCCCTCTGGTCCTTACTCTTGAGTATTGCGGGCGCGTTTGGAGCGATAATTCATGGTGGTTACGATCTCGCCAATGCTATCAATCCAACAGGGGCGAATGTAGCTCTTGCCAACTTACCCAGCGCTATCGATCCACGTGGCTTGCTTACGTTCGGAGTAGCAGGTCTCGGCGTATTTGTTATGGCCTGGCTAATGCGACGAAGTGGACAATTTCCACGAACATTGAGTTATTGGGGATACCTGCTCGCGGTTTTGCTGGTCGTGTTATATCTCGGACGGCTGATTATTCTCGATCCAAAGAATCCTGTAGTTTTGGTGGATGCGCTGTTGAGCGGGTTTATCGTTAATCCAGTGTGGTATGTATGGTTGGGAGTTGTGTTGTGGGGAGCCTCATCAGCGAGAAAGATTCAGCAAATGTAATTTCTGCTTAGGAATATACCTCTTTTCAAAAAAGGGCGAATCGATCGGTTGCCCATATGATTTCTTGGGTGAGGTTTGAACTGTCGGGGGCGTGGCCAGCGTTGTCAACAATCACCAACTCGGCACGTGGCCACACACGTTTGAGTTCCCACGCGTTTCCAATGGGGGCTTGAAAGTCAAAACGGCCATTTACCAGGATCCCTGCGATGCCTGCCAGTTTATCAGCGTCGCGAAGTAAGCTCCCGTCTTCTAGAAACGCATTGTGGTATTGATAGTGGGTCACGATTCGCGCAAATGCCAACGCGTATATGGGATTGGTAAATCGCTGGGCGAGTCGTGTTGACGGGGGCCACGAAAGTGTTGCAGACTCCCACAGGCACCAGGCATTGGCTGCTTGCTGACGCACGGCGAGATCGGGATCGTTGAGCCGTCGATAGTAGGCTCCAAGGATATCGCCATCGCGTTCGGCAACCGGTAACGCCCTACGGAGACGGTCCCATTGCTCAGGGAAGAAGATCGACACGCCACCCCGGAAAAGCCAGTCAATTTCTTTATGTCGGCCGGTGGTTACTCCAAATAAGATTATTTCCGTCACCCGTTCTGGATATCTTACCGCGTATGCCAGCGCCAGAGTACTCCCCCAGGAACCGCCGAACACCAACCAACGGACGATATTCAGCTGCTGTCGCACCTGTTCTATGTCGGTGATCAAATGCGCGGTAGTGTTACTCTTCAGATCGGTATCGAGGGCACTGGCATGCGGAGTGCTACGTCCACAGTTGCGCTGATCGAAGAGCACGAGGCGGTAAGCGCTGGGATCAAAAAGCCTGCGATACCAGGGAACACATCCCGAACCCGGGCCACCATGCAAGACGACGGCTGGCTTGCCATCTGGATTGCCACAGATCTCCCAGTAGATGGAATTGCCGTCATCCACCTCTAAGAAGCCTTGCTCATAAGGCTCGATCTCTGGATACAAATCGGTCATGTCTTACCTGCTTCTCATTCCTCTACTTTAGCAGAACGCTCTGTCGATGTGATTCACTCTATTGTCAGTACTGGCCGACGACAACAATGATTATCACACGAGGGTTATATTAGCGGATCAGCCCAGATCCCAACCTTCTTGCGAATCAGAACTGCCTTTCCCAGGCGACAAAGAGTATATTACATAAAGTACCATCATCGAAAGATTTTTACCATCTTGACAATTTGCCTGCTTCAGATTACAATTTGACTAGAATAGTTAGTATGGTCATCTGGTCAATCAGTCACAGCGAACGCGATTTGAGAGAGGACATATATGGCAACCATCCGTCGTTCTGCCGAGCAGGTACCAACCCGTAACACACAGCCCGGCCAGCCAGAGTCAGACGAACGAAAGCTTCGCGAGGAACGCATACTGGACGCTGCCACTACACTGCTGGTACGCTGGGGCTATCGTAAAACCACGATCGATGACGTGGCCCACGAGGCAGGCGTGGGCAAGGGCACCATCTATCTGCACTGGAAGGACAAAAACGACCTGTTTCGCGCAGCCATCTGGCGCGAACGACAACGCTATAGCGAAGAGCTCCAGCGGCGTATAACTGCCGATCCAGAGGGTGGGTTGCTGCATCGTGTAACCACCCACGGCCTGCTCGCCGCCCTGTCCAATCCGCTCATGGCCGCCATTATCAGGGGCAAGTCGGACATCTTCAACGGGTTTCTCGGAGCCTCTGATACAGGCTTTCTCAATCAGCTCGTAGGTGATTCCGATGCCTATTTTGACCAGCTTCAACGTGCCGGGCTGATCCGTACAGATATTCCGGCTTCCATCATTACCTATCTGTTGACCGCTCTGAAGGTTGGCGTGATCAACTCGCCTGATATCTTCAGCCAGGAGCATATGCCATCCATGGAGCAGCTGACGGAGGTGCTCAGCGACCTGGTACGTCGCTGGCTTGAACCGGAGCAACTTCCCAGCAAGAGCGATGTTGGCAAACAGCTCTGGACCGAGTATCTGGATAAAGTTAAGGAATCCGAAGAAGTACCTCAATAAAAAGAACAAGAGGAGGACAGCAACATGACAGCGATCATCGAAGTAGAGGGCCTGACTAAGAGCTACGGAAGCAAACGCGGTATTACCAATGTCTCCTTCAACGTGGAAGAGGGCGAGGTGTTTGGCTTCCTTGGCCCCAACGGCGCGGGCAAAACCACCACCATTCGCCTGCTCATGGCGCTGCTGCGAGCCGATGCTGGCACAGCGCGCATCGCTGGATTGGACTCCTGGCAGCAATCGGTAGAGATCAAGCGGCTGATCGGCTATCTACCTGGAGAGCCAGCGCTGGATCCCAATCTGACCGGCGGACAGATTCTGGAATATTTCGGGCATCTGCGCGGAGGCGTCGATCAAACCTATCTCAAGCAACTTATCAAGCGACTGGACCTGGATCCCAGCCGAAAGTTTCGCCACTATTCCAGTGGCAATAAACGCAAGGTAGTGCTGATTCAAGCCTTCATGCACCGTCCGCGCTTGTTGATTCTCGATGAGCCGACTAATGGCCTGGATCCGCTTAACCAGCAAGAGTTCGACCGGATGGTTAGAGAAGTGCGCGATGAGGGACGTACCGTCTTTCTGTCCTCGCATATCTTGGGCGAGGTCGAGCAGACCTGTACCCGCGTGGGGATCATTCGTGAAGGGCAACTGGTGCGCGTGGGTGTCGTGTCCGAACTCAAGGACATCAAACACTACGAAATCACGATCACGTTCGCTGATGCTGTCCCTGCAGAAGCGTTCAAGACGCTGGATGGGGTAGAACAGGTAGAGATACTGCCTGGTGGGCATACGTTGCGTCTGGCTATCCAGGGAGGAGCAGATGCGGTCATCAAGGCAGCAGCGCAATATGCTGTCGTTAGCCTGACCAGCCACGAGCCTAGCCTGGAAGACATCTTCCTGCGCTATTACGAGGGCGATGGTCAGACTACCAAGGAGGCTAGCCATGCTGTTTAGGAACATCTACCTCAAAACGCTGCGTGATTACCGTATTGCCATTCTAGGCTGGGGCATAGGCATGGGTCTGCTCGTGTTTGTGGTCCTGTCTTCTTTCCCTTCGCTTGTTGAAACGCCGCAGGCGCGAGCTTCCCTCGTTAGTCTGGGCCCCGCTTTCGCCTGGATTGCGGAGCCAATAAAGATCGACACACCAGGAGGCTATGCAACCTTTAAATATGGATTTACAATTTTAGTGATAATCCTATGGCCACTCCTGGCGAGCAGTCGCATGTTGCGCGGTGAGGAGGAGTGGGGCTCTATGGATGTGCTGCTTTCACTGCCGCGTGGGCGCATTCGGGTGGCACTGGAGAAGCTGGCAGCGATCTGGACGGCGCTTCTGGCGATGGGCCTGCTGATTGGGCTGCTGACGTTTGCTGGCGGTTTGCGCGTGAACGCGGATTTTGGTCTTGGTGATGCTCTGCTTTCTGGCTTGAATCTCGTACTGACCGCAGCTGTCTTCGGAGCCATCGCACTGTTGATCTCCCAATTCACTCAGGAACGTGGCACGGCGACTGGAATAACGGCAGGATTGCTCCTGATCTTTATTGTACTAGACATGGTTCATCGGGTCATTCCCAATACCGAATGGATCTCACGCCTTTCTCCAGTGTACTACTACAATTTGAACAAGCCCTTAGTGCCCGGTTACAGTTTTGATCCTGCTGCTATGCTGATCTTACTGGCCCTATGCATCCTCTTGAGCGGAGTATCCATCTGGCTCTTTGCGAGGAGGGATATTGGTGGGACAATAGCAATACCTCATTGGCTACGATTGCCTGAGCGGGCTGCTCGTCCTGAGCAAGCGCTGCCGGTGGATGCCTGGTCGCTGCGCTCTGTCTACACACGCGGCCTGGGGATGATGGTTGTTCCTGCATTCTGGTGGACGTTGGGCATCGCGGGGTTCTCTGCATGGATGGTCGTCGTCGTCAAGCAAACTGAGTCACAGCTGGCCACCATCTTCGAAAGCTCACCTCTGCTGAAGGACCTGATTACCAAGGTTGGTGGAGGCAATGTTGCGACCAATGCCACCATCCTGAGCGCACTCTTCACCTTTCTGCCTCTACTGTTGATGGCCTTTGCTGTTACTCAGGTAAACCGCTGGGCCGCTGATGAAGAGGATGGACGGCTTGAGTTGGTTCTTGCAACGCCGCAACCGCGTTTGAACGTTTTGTTGGCGCGCTTTGCTGCTCTCACCACTGTATTAGTAATCGTGGGAGTGTTGACTCTAGCCGCCACGGAGTTGGCTTCGCTAGCCACTGGAGTGAAGCTCGACGGGGGCAATGTGGCCGCGGCCACGCTGAGCATGATTCCATTGGCGCTGCTAGTGGCAGCCATAGGCTTTCTGTTCTCTGGTTGGCTGCGTACGGCGGTGGACACAGGCCTGTTGAGCTTCCTGCTGGTGATCTGGTTCTTCATCACCTTTGTTGGTCCAGAGTTGAACTGGCCGGATGGGTTTCAACGGCTGTCAGCTTTCTACTATTATGGCACGCCGCTGCTGAACGGTCTGTCCCTGGGGAATATGCTGTTAGTGCTGGCCGTTGCTGTGGTAGCCTTAGCGCTGGCGTCGGTACGATTCATGCGCAAGGATATCGGGCGATAAAGTTCACGTCATTCTGAGCGCCAGCGAGGAATCTCGCGTAAAGGGCTACGAGATTCTTCGCTGGCGCTCAGAATGACACACACAGTAGAGTTGCTTCTTTTTTCCTCTCGACTCCTGCTTTGTTCATGCATCTCATCCGAACGTCCTACCGAAGAGACCACTGGTAGAGAGAATGTGTCTCACAGTTTTATCACAATATTACCATAACATTTGTTCTATGAGCCACTAAGGTGCTATTTTCCTCAGTTTACGTCAGCCAGGCAATTTGGCGTTTCTAATGTGTTTCAGGTATCATTATTGTTAGCGCGACGTACTCCACTCGTATATTGTCTGCTTAAAGCGGTCTTTCTCTTCTATTTTACTGTAGCACACACCATATCTCTACTAGAAGGAGTTCTGCATTTTATGACCGATCACGTCTTGCCGGTAGGCAGTCGTGTGCGAGTGACCTGTTACGGCCCATTTCGCGAGCAATGGGGAATGGTACGCGACGTGCATATGATTTCTGCTGATCTTGAAGAGCCGTTTTGCTTCTATTTGATTGCGCTTGATAGTGGACAGAGGAAAGAACCCATTTGGTTTGATTACAGTGAGGTAGAACTCATTACTTCTTCACTCTTTGCGCTCCAGGAACGCTAAGCGCTCGACAGCGTATCAAGAATATATGGGTATCCTATAAGGATGCCTTTTTTTTGTCATGAGTGAGGAGAGATGTCAAGCATTTGAATCTTTTGATCTTGTTTACATATCTGTATCGACAGTGCAGGCGCAGTTTAGGCTGCTGTCTAATCGGCTGCGTACCAATGATCCTGGTCATTGTTGTTCTGATAGCAGGCTCTTTACAGGTTTTTGCATCGCTTTCAGCTTTCGAGGATGTGGCTGATCACGTTCAACATAATACTTCAGTTCCTCGAGCGACTGAGCACCAACTCGGCCCATTTGAAGCTTGAAAAGAGGTGCCAGGAACAAACCGGGGAAAAGGCTCACATCTGTCTCTGCCCGTGTTTCAACCAGAGATGTATTTGGTCCGAGTGAGCGTACCACCCAGTGGTTCTCGGCATGCTTGAGAAACCAGGGGCGTCCTTCTGTTGCCTGGTAGCCGAAGCGCATGGATTGTTCATCGTAATACATAAAGCTTTCCTGCACATCACGAAAGCCCGGAACTGCGGTAGAGCAAACTCGTCCACCAATCTCAGCCCCCTCTGGAACAGGGAGATCAGCATCGGCCTTAGATGCTGGGATGGCGCTTGCCCACTGACCGATGTTTCCAAAGTCATGAGCAAGAACGCGCCAGATTTTCTTCGCGGAACCGTTGATCGTAATGTGATCGTTCAATTGGATATGCATGATGTGCCCCTTCTTTAGTGGCTTGGCTTACTCACGAATGGTGAGTAGTACGTCGGATGATGCATTCATCTTCTCGATAGGCATTTGAACTTCAATGATCATTTCATCGTACATATTGGAACTGGGGAGTTCCAGACCGATCTCGCGGTACGGGCCTGCTATGCGATATCCATTCGCCTCAATCCATTGCCCAATCCTGCCTAGTGCGACGAAGACCAGGTCGGGACCACCGATTTGAACCGCGGTTGCCATGGTCTGTACGGCAGGCAACTCATGCATACGCAGCACGTAGTCTTCCGAAAGCACAATCGGGCCTTCAACCGGTTTTTTAAGGAGGTAGCCAAACTCGACATCATTGTTCATAAGTGCGAAACCATCGGTATAGACGATGCCTGCGAAAGGGCCGAGGATCCGCTGGTCGACCCTGGACGGGAGGATGCGCTGCACCTGCTGGACGAGCTGAAGCATCTCTTCCGGTGATGGAAGAATGGCCCTGATCGAGAGGAAGAGCTGAGCTGGTATAGACTTTATCACCACATCAAGCGCATCGTCTGCCATCTGATTCTGCTGGATTCGGGCCTCGATCCCACGTAAGCGCTGCACATCTTCCCGTAACGTTTGCTCCAACTCGGCTTTTTTCATGAGCAGCATGCCGTGAATTTCCTCGTCCGAGACATCAGCCTGCATCATCCCTGCAATGTGATCCAGGGTAAGTCCCAGATCTTTGAGAGCCAAAATTCGGTTCAAACGAGGCAATTGCGTGGCACTGTAGTAGCGATAGCCTGTGTGTGGATCGATGCGGGCAGGTTTCAACAACCCGATTTCATCATAGTAATGCAACAAACGCTTGGAAACTCGAGAAATTTGAGAAAATTCACCTGTGAGAAACATGGTTACCCCCAATCATTCCTATTCACCTATATGTATAAGGTATCACGTAACGTGAGAGTCAAGGTCTTCTTTAATTTTTTGATGAGCGTCTCATAGAAACATTGAAAAGTAACTGATGCAAATGTTACATTCGAACTACAATAAGGCGACCAGAAACAGTGCGAGCCAAGTGCCATCCTGAGCGCAGCGAAGGATCTAGCCGCTTTCCCCACATGTCACAACTGAATCATCAAAGTGTCATCCTGAGCGTAGCGAAGGATCTCTCTCGATGGGCAACGAGATGCTTCGCTATGCTCAGCATGACAATACCTATCGCAACATAAATCCAGATTAATGTGCATAAATTCATGTTACAAGTGATGCAATTGTTACAAATATCCTCTATTAATTCGACTTTTCCATACTGTAACAAGCACATTTGTGCTCAGAATGATGAACTTTCATTAAAATTCAAAAAAAAATCTGTAATAAGTGATGCAAGTGATGCAATTAATAACATCGACCAGACACACGTTCTATGATATAATGCCGAAAGTCGAAAGCCGTTCCAGTCATGGCTTCTCAAGCGTTTAACTTGATAGCAGAAGACGGTATTTCACTTTCCGCTTATAACCATATGCACAGTATCTGAGATGTGAGAGCGCATATACTTTATTTGGGACATCGGGAGAGGCACGGAAAACATGTATATTGGCAAAATTGTCAAATCGGACTCGCACATCAACTACGTCTGTCAGATTTATGGGCCACGCGAAGTTGAACAGGAGCCAGCACCGGCGGACTATGCCTTTGGCCGTTTTGTGCGCATCGCCGTACGTTCCGAACAGCCAGATGACCATGATGCACAGGTGATCATGGCGCTTGGGAAGAGCACTGAACCTCGTACCTATGCTATCGGCGTGATCTATGATACTATCCTGCTCAATCCTGCCTTCGGTTCGTTAGGGCCGCGCCTATCGAATGAAACGCAAGTAGAACTCTTTTCGCCAGATTACATCTCTGAGAAAGCTGTGCTGATTTATGTAATGGTTCTTGGCATGATGGAACAGCGTCCTGTGCCTGGTAGCCAGCCAGAAGTACTCTCTGTCATGCATGGTGTACCGCTCTTATCGCTGGAACTGGGAAGCGAAATCGAAACGATGATCGATGAAGAAGTACGGGCATTTCACTTCTTCATGGACCCCGATAATCCTGAAAAAGGTACGTATTTGCACATGGGTTATATTCCGCATATTATTGGCCAGCGAAATAGCCTGCTTCCAATGGTTACACTACGGATTATCGACCAGTTGGAATGCTTATTTCCCGAAAATCTCTCGGTGCTTTCAATTGTGAAACGTAACTTTGCCTGGAAACTCAAGGTGGAAACTACCGGTTAATGGAGGCGCTCATCTATGCTTGACCCAACTCTTGTCCTTCCACGTTTCAAACCGGTAGGCATTACCAAAGGACCAGGCGAAAATGCCCACGAATATACCTTTGTCTCACGCGACGATGAACAGGTTCTAAAAAACGGTGAATACGTCTATTATGAGCTTACAGAACCCGCAAATGGAGGGGTGCCCCTTGCGGGCACCCGGACCACTGGCCTTACCGAACCTGGAAATGTTGCGGGCATCCAGCCTTCTCGACGTGTACTGGGGCGCATCATCAAGCGACTCCCATTGCAACTTTATCCTGATACATTTTTGGCTGAACCAGAGATTTCCCCTGCGCAGGTAGCTGCGATGGTAGGCTACGACTCACATGCCAACGAATTATTTGAACTGCATGTCTCCATCATGGGGTACTATGATGATCCAACCAATTCGTTCATTAATCCCTGGATTCCTCCACAGTCGGGTAAGAAGATCTTTCTAGCTGATGATGAGATGCTTGGACATATCCTCAGTCGCAAACGTACAGGGGAAGCAGGTTCCGCTACTATTGGATCACTATTGACTCGTGCACCTGATGCTGTGCCGGTAGTCCTCTCGGTGAAAGATGTAGTGAGTACCCATCTCGCTATCATCGCCAGCACTGGCGCAGGTAAAAGTTACCTTGCCAGCGTGCTGGTTGAAGAACTAATGCAAGCGCACAATAAAGCATGTGTGCTGATTATTGACCCGCATGGCGAATACAGCACGCTCGATCAAATTGCCAATTTCTCTCAATTTAACGAGCAAAGTGATGGGAGAAGAAGTGGCTATCAGGCACAGGTTCGTGTTTACAAACCAGAGCAGGTGAAGGTGCGCATTTCAACGTTAACGATGGGCGATATGCGCCATCTTTTGCCAGAGATGACGGAGAAACAACAGTATCTCTTAAGCCGCGCTTTGCGTAAAGTCAAAGAAACCAAAAGAGGTACACCCTGGACCGTAGCTGATCTAAAAGTAGCCATAAAAAGTGTCTCAAAGCAGAAAGGCGATGATGATAGCGAAGGCGTGGACGATTCTAGCACGGTGCATGCCTTAACCTGGCGTATTGATGATCGCTTTGTGGATAGCTTTACGTTTGACGATATGGAGCATCTCGATCTGCCAGAGATTTTCAAACCCGGACAGTGTACTATCCTGCAACTCAACGAAGTCGATGAGCGAGATCAACAGGTGGTTGTTGCTACGCTACTGCGCCGTTTGAATAAAGCGCGTATGGATACCGAGCGTGGCAAAGCCCATTCAGGCGAATCTTATCTGCCCTATCCTGTATTTGTGCTCATCGAAGAGGCTCATCACTTTGCACCTGGTGGGACCGAAGTTGTCTCGACGGCTATTCTCAAGCAGGTGTTGGCTGAAGGTAGAAAATTTGGTATCGGGGTTGGTTTAATCAGTCAGCGTCCTGGCAAACTCGATGCCGATGTGCTCAGCCAGTGCCAGACGCAGTGCATTATGCGTATCGTAAACGAAATAGACCAGAAAAGCGTTGCCTCGGCCATAGAGGGTGTTGGACGCGATCTGCTGGATAATCTGCCGGCGCTTTCAAAGGGCCAGGTAATTATAGCTGGTGCGGCAGTCAATACACCAATGATTTGTCGTGTACGCCAGCGCATCACCAGGCATGGTGGTGAGAGCAAAGATGCGCCTGATATGTGGCAAAAATACTTCAGTCCAGAAGCCCTGGAGAGCCGTCGTCGAAACGAGGCTCCGTTAAATGGAAATAAGGGTTTTAATTTATTGAAATGACAAATCGCAATGCACTCAATATGTTAATGGTACTGGCGCCACTGGCGTGGGCTGCGTTGCTCGTATTTACGCACTTCATACCACCTCAGGCTGTGCTGGCTTATGTTACATTCTTTGTGCTCCTTGACGTTGCTCTCACCAGCACCCTCTCACCGCTTGCGTATTTTATCAGTTTGCGCTTCGTCTCTTCACGACTCCATAGAGCGACAATGCGCCATGCTCTACGTGAGGGGGCATTAGTATCGCTCTGGATTGTATTCAACCTTCTGTTACGCGCGTTGCATAGCTGGAATCTCTTCGTTGCAATTGTGAGTCTAGGTATTATCATCGTCATTGAAGTGTTATCCCTGGGCCGGAAATGAACAGCATTCTCGTTATCCGTCCAGGCGCTATAGGAGATGCGTTACTCACCTTCCCGGTACTGAAAGCGCTGAGAGAGCAGTACGATGGTATGCGTATCACTCTGGTGAGCAATGCACAGGTGCTGCCTCTAGCGCAGGCATTTGGTGTCGCAGAACAGGCCTTTGACTTTCAGGATATCCAGTGGAGCGAGTTATTTTCTTCTAACGGTATTCGCACTTCTTCCATGCGTGATCTTCTGGAGCAAACCGATCTTGCTATTTGTTGGATGCGCGATCCCGATGGCATCATTGAGCACAATTTAAAGATGTCAGGTGTAAAACAGATTATTATCGCCCCAGGTCGGCCCTCTGAAAGCGAACGCGTACATATCGTAGACTATCTGGCCCATACAGTCGGATTGCCTATTATAGGGGCGCGATTCATCGCGCCGTTGTCCTTGCAGACTGTCACTCCCAGTTCCAAAGACATAACAAATCGTTTCGTCGCCATTCATCCGGGAAGTGGAGCCGTAGAAAAATGCTGGCCAATTTCCCGTTTTGCAGAAGTCATCAAGCGATTATGGGAGCAGAACTACCCTGTTCTTTTGCTCGCGGGGCCAGCCGATTCAGAGCGCGTGGATGATGTACTGAAACATCTTTCGCTACCCCCTAAACCAGAAATGTTTAAGATGCTCAAACATGCACCACTTGTGGAAGTAGCACAACGTCTACAACAATGCAGGTGCTACCTTGGCAACGATTCGGGTATCACACACCTGGCAGCGATGCTTGGAGTTCCCACGGTAGCCATTTTTGGCCCAACTGATCCGGCAATCTGGCGGCCCGTAGGTCCTTTTGTCAAAGTGCTACAAGGGCACACGTTGGAAGATGTAACTGTAGATGCTACGATAGCATGCTTTGATTTATAAAGGACGCTTACATGAATCAATATCAGAACTACGATTTCATCGTAGTTGGGGGAGGAACAACGGGATCAGTTGTTGCGGTACGACTCGCGGAGAATCCAAATATAACCGTATGTCTTATTGAAGCAGGACCTACAGACGAAGGAAGATCAGAAATTTTAGCTCTCAAAAATTGGCCCAATCTTCAGGGTACTGATCTTGATTACGATTATAGAATCGAAGCACAGCATCGTGGGAACTCTCTTATCCGGCATAGTCGTGGGCGCATGTTGGGTGGTTGCAGCTCTCATAACTCCTGCATAGCATTTCGTGCTCCAGATTACGATATGGATGCCTGGGAGAAATTGGGATGTGAGGGCTGGGCTGCCAGTGAGATCCAGCAATACTTTGATAGAGTATTTGACAAAGTTTATATCGAAAAACATCCTCTCATCAATCCTTTAAGCCGGGCTTTTCTAGAAGCAGCGCAAGAAGCAGCCTTCCCTCTCGTGTCCTTTAATGAAGGGGGAGAGCTACTCGAAGGTGTAGGAATATTTCGTTTGAACGCGAAGAACGGTATTCGTCAATCGAGTTCTCAAGTCTATATTCATCCAATACTTAAATCAGCACGAAACCTCAATGTTCTTACGAATATATCTGTTAAAAAGGTATTATTAGATGACAGCAAAAATGCTTATGCTATTGAAACAGATACAACAACGTTTCTTGCAAAGAGAGAAATCATTCTTTCATGTGGAACATTTGATACTCCCAAGTTGCTATTATTATCAGGTATTGGCCCTGGACAGCACTTGCAAGATGTGGGTATACCTGTAATAGTAGAGTTACCAGGTGTGGGGGAACATCTTATTGATCATCCGGAGGGAGTGATTAACTGGGAAACCAATCAACCTGTCCCAGATGAAACAACACAATATTGGGAGGTTGGGCTCTTCACAAGAATATTCCCATCTTCACTTATTCCTGATCTGATGCTCCATTTTGGATTAGTTCCCTTTGATTTGAATACCGTTCCTTTAGGATATCCTATAGCAAGATATGGATTTTCAATCACACCAAATGTTCCGCGTGCAAAGAGCGAAGGTACCTTAAGACTACGTTCCAGAGATTCAAAGGATGCTCCCTTGATTGATTTTCGTTATTTTACAGATGCGGAGGGATATGATGAAACGATTATGCTCAGAGGAATAAGGCTAGCAAGAAAAATTGCGATGCAACCTGCTTTGAAAAAGTGGATAAAAAGAGAACTCTCTCCTGGTTTCGAGATTCAAGACGATAACGAACTTGCTGAATATTCACGACTCACGGCAAATACTGTCTATCATCCCGCAGGCACCTGCAAAATGGGAGATGTAAATAATCCGCAAACAGTAATCGATTCAAACCTTCGTGTTAAAGGCGTCAATGGCCTCAGAATTGCAGACGCCTCAATATTTCCTACAATGGTTAGTGTGAATCCTTGCATGAGCTGCATGATGATTGGCGAAAAATGTGCCGATCTTCTGCGTAGTACCTGAGCTTTCAGATAATAGACAGAACTACATTCTAGTAAATCATATAGCCCATTTCTCCTATAATTTTTACCTGCTCTATAACTCTTCAATACTTTACATAATCTCTGTGGTTGTAGTCCTCCACTAATCTCACGACTGTTTTATATGCCAAATTGTGTCAATATGACTCATTTTGTGTGTGATATGCTATGCAAACGTGGTCTCTGTTTACATACGCAATGTTTGTACTCATACAATTGCAAGTTATGTAGCATCAGAACTACACTTTGCGAGTGCCGCAAGTCGTAATCTAGAGGAAAGGTAATTTTGCGAATACACCAACAAGTCTGGAAGTATTTCCAGCAATATAGTGCAGTAAGTTTTGTAGGGAAGTTAAGTGTAGCTGCGATGCTCGGAGTGCTCTTTTTATGTGTCACTCTGGGTTTGAATGTAGGGAGCGTTCATGCTCAATCGCAAACCGTCTGCTCTAGCGGTGACCGCACATATGTAGTCGTGAGTGGAGATACACTCAGTGGGATAGCGTACCGCTTTGGTACAAACTGGGGAAGTCTGGCATCCCACAATCACATCGCGAACCCGAATCTCATCTATGCTAATCAGGTTATTTGCATTCCTGGTGGGGGGACAGTGAATAGTGGCAGTCATGCGAGTACCTCGACACCGTATGTACCGCTGAATACTATATCGGCCCCTACTAGTTCGGCAGCATCTGCCGGTTCCGCAAGTCCTCCTGTCGGTTCCGTGAATGTTTTCCCCTATGGACAGTGTACGTGGTGGGCCAATCAACGTTACTTCCAACTTCATGGCGTATTTGTGCCATGGAGGACGCAATCTGATGCCTGGGAGTGGACAGCTCGCGCGTATCAATTTGGCTGGCATGTTTCCAGTTCACCAACAGTCGGGTCTATTATTGATCTGCAACCGTGGGTGCAAGGCGCCTATGGTTTGGGACATTTAGCGGTAGTAGAACAGGTTCTTAGTAACGGCCATGTGATTGCAAGCAACATGAATTGGGGTGCATATCCATGGCAGGTCACCTATGTCCAGTTTACTCCTGGTCCAGGAGTGACCTTTATTAGTCGATAGATTGATGTGACTGACGCTACCAAACACACCAATCGTGAAGTGACATAAGGTAACCAGGCACTCGCAAGACAAGGGCCAGCTTTCCACAAAAGAAAGCTGGCTTCTCTGTTTATAATATAGGTATAAATGCCTGACCCTGACTTCTGGCCCATGATATTGCACATGCGATACAAGATCACATATACTGAAAATATGTTGAATGAGACAGGATCCGTAACAGCATTTTTTAATGGCATTTGACAGGAGAGGATGCCGGTGATCAATCAACCAGATACGCAAGAGCAGAAACCTCAGTCGGGAAAGTTGGTTTTACCAACGCCTCCTGCCGAGGAACAGCAGATGTATTATGGCGGTCAGAAGGCGCAATTACGACCCGAACAGCTTATCCGCCGTCAGAACCAACCAGCTCCTAAGGGTGTAGGAGCCAGGCTCGCATTTTATTGGCGTAAAGACCCTGCATATAAAGTTCTCATGATTGCTACAACAATGGTTCTTATCGCGGGGATAATATTTGTGTCTCTGGCTAGTGCTGCTTTTCTAGGCAATTCCAGCATTTTGGCTTCCACTTCTTCTACTCCTCAAGCTATCCCGAAAGGATCTAATCCTACAGGGACAGTTAATCTCCGTCCCACTTTTCCTGCTCCTGGCGGCGGGAGTGGGACTAACCAACAAAGTAGTCAGCCTCCAATGCAGTCAACTCCGGCTCTGAAGGCAACTAATCCTACAGGTCAGCCAAGTCCTACTCCAGGCGGAGGTGGGACGTTAACCGTTCAGTTCACAAGCATACCGTCGCATATCATGAATGGTAGCTATGTAAGTGTGGGTGTGAACACCAGCGAACCAGGTGTAAGCGTTCTACTTGTGATACGTTATAGTGGAGGCCGATCTACTACTGCGGGCCCACAAATGACTGATAGCAACGGCAATGCAATCATTCCATGGTTTGTGTTTGTCTATGGCAATGGGCAAAGGAATGTACAGGCTTATGTTTCTGCTCTTGCGACGGATCAAAATGGACAAAAGGCCAAGTCTGAAACTGTAACTGTGCAAATAAGGTGAGGTGTTGACTTCTCACATGGCATGACCCTACAAGTGATAGAATGTTATGAAATTTGTCATCTGATGTGTGTATAATTCATAAAGGCTTCATAGATATGACCATGTCGCCGTTCCCGAAGACTTCTCTCTAAATATGCCTTTTAAGGACTTATATGACACAGATAGACGAAATCCGCCAGGTTCAGGAGGCCACACGAGCTGTTCGTCAGAACGTCAGTAGCGTGATGATAGGTAAAGAGGAAGTAATAGACCTTCTGATGGTTGCAATGCTCTGCGAAGGGCATGTACTCTTCGAAGATGTGCCGGGGATTGGTAAAACCACCCTGGCAAAAACGCTAGCAAAGTCTCTCGGATGCACATTTCAACGTATTCAGTTCACCCCTGACCTGTTACCCTCAGATATTACCGGCATTACGTTTTTTAATCAGAAAAACAGCGAGTTCGAGTTTCGGCCTGGACCACTACTAGCGCAGATTGTGCTCGCTGACGAAATCAATCGTGCCACGCCACGTACCCAATCCGCTTTGCTGGAAGCAATGGAAGAGCGTCAAATCAGTGTAGAACGTGAAACAGTAATGTTACCACGCCCGTTTACTGTCATTGCCACGCAAAATCCTATAGAACTGGAAGGTACCTTTCCCCTGCCAGAAGCTCAAATTGATCGTTTCCTCATGCGCCTACGCCTTGACTATCCAAGTCATTCGGAAGAACGATTGATACTACAACGCTTCAAAGAAACACAGCCGTTAGATGATCTGCAGCCTGTACTTACTGGAGAACGCCTACAAGAATTGCAACATTTGATTCGTAGGGTGCGAGTTGAGCCAGCCGTTGAAAATTACATCGTTGAGCTTGTGCGAGCAACCCGCAACCACAGCGGGGTTGAGTTGGGGGTTAGCCCACGAGGTACCCTCGCACTTTACCGGTCTTCACAGGCCTACGCCTCCATACACGGCCGCTTCTATGTTATACCTGATGATGTAAAGCGAGTAGCGCGTCCTGTTCTATCTCATCGTATGATTGCCACGAGCCAGGCACGCTTGCATGGACGTATCATGGAGCAAATCATAGAGGAAGTACTACATAACGTTTCTGTACCGGTCGAATCATGAAAAAGCAATGGTATTATCTTTGTATAGCCATTATTCTCTTTGGTCTGCTTATCCGCCAGCCATTACTGTTGGTCATTGGATTCCTGGGACTGTTAGTACTGGCCGCTGCTGATATCTGGGCGAAATATTGCCTGCAAGATTTACGCTATCAACGACAATTTAGCGAACAGAGTGTTCTGTTTGGAGAGGAGATAAGCCTCTCTCTTGCTATCGAGAATGCCAAGCTCTTGCCGCTTCCATGGCTTGAGATTGAGGATAGCGTGCCGAGGGAGTTAACCATAAAGGGACGTCACATGCGTATCAGCACTACCAGAAATATGGTGATTCTCGAGAATCTGTTTAGCCTCCGCTGGTACGAACGAGTGACTCGACCATATACTGTTCTGTGCAATGCGCGAGGCGTGCATATGTTCGGGCCAACGGTGCTGCGTAGCGGTGATGTGTTTGGGTTTCTCAATCGTCAGGAATCGCTCTCTAACAGGCAATACCTGCTTGTCTATCCCTTAGTGGTCTCTATTACTCGCTTTGGTCTGCCATCACGTCACCCCTTTGGAGATAATCGAGCTCCCCGCCGCATGTTAGAAGATCCTTCACGTGTGGTAGGTGTTCGTGACTATATGTATGAAGATGATTTGCGGCGCGTACATTGGAAAGCCACAGCACGCATGATGCAACTGCAAAGCAAAGTCTACCAGGCAACCACAACGTATACGCTAGTGCTCTTTCTTAACATTGTTTCGCAGCTTGATGCATGGTATGGTATTCGACCAGAGCTACAGGAACTGGCCATTTGTGCTACTGCTTCCGTTGCTGATTGGGCGCTCGACCAGGGATATGCTGTAGGACTCTATGCAAACACCATTATGTATATGCCAGAAATTGGTATGTCTTTTTCCACTTCGCAGACCCCATCTTCTCTCGATGAGTCGGGTGAACTTTCTCCTGCTTTGCCTCGGAACGTAGATGAAAAAGAAAAGGACCGTCAAATAGAGGTAGTGCTAGCTGACCAATTGAATCGCCGCCGCATTCATTTGCCGCCAGCGAGCAACGAGGAACAGCGCAAACGTATTATGGAAGTATTGGCGCGCATTCAATCGTACTTTGGCAGTTCGATTGAGGAACTGATACAGATTGAGCGCACTCGTCTTCCGGCTGGAGCGACCGTCGTAGTTGTTACGAGTACAGTCAGTGATCCTTTATTGGACACGTTATCGCGCGTGAAACGATCGGGACATGCTGTAACATTACTATATGTAGGAGACTCGCCCTTATCGACGTCACTTGGAGGTGTTACCGTCTATCATATTGGTGGGGAGGAAACCTGGAAGGATCTGCTGGCCAACAATAGCAAGGTAGAAACTGGTTCATCTCAAGGAGTCGAAGCTCCTGCATTCGAAGCGACACCAACAAGCTTCAGCCTGTAAAAGAAGGTACTAATGGATGAGTTTGAGAATGATACCACAAAAGATGATCAAATAGTAGAAATCACTGACCTGGATCCAATTGAAAGGATCTCACGCTTCTCGAGAATGTTCGTAGCCCTCGAAAAGCATCCTTCGCTCTGTAAACGGTTCTGGCGAATAGCTACAGTGGGCGGTACTGTTTTATTAATTTTGCTGATGTTTTTTAGCACTGTTTCCTCTATAAGGGGCCTGGCGTTTAGTTTTTTTTCGCGACTAACACCCACTCATTCCACCACGACGGCCACTCCTGTTGATTCGTATGGATTTAACACAAAAGAAGAGACCATATGGACTCTCGGTGACTCTTCACCATTCATTGCGAGCGCCACTTTAGGTCCTGCTCCTGAGGACTGTCCCGCGATTTCTCAAACATATCCTTTCGAATTTAAGGGTGCGCCACGTGCAGCAGGTAGTTCACCGGTGCTGATTATAGATTTTGGCGGCCCTCATGCAATCTTAACGAACTTCAATCATGCTCAACCTCCAGAAATTGGCTGGTATAAGCGTATCTTCCTGCTTACAGAAACCAATTATGCAGGCACAGTGACGTTTCATGGTGCTGAGTTGCATGATGGTACTCCAATATGGTTCGGAATGAAGCAACATAGTCAGGTACCAATTACTACTTTCACCGTGCTACCTCTGAATGCCAGCGTCTCAAACCATACTGGAAGCGATGAAGAATGGGGACTTTCGACTGCTACATTGTATATCCCAAGGGCAGGTTGCTACTTCCTCATGGCGACGTGGCCTGAAGGAGGCTGGGTTGTCTTCTTTGCAGCAGGACAATAACAACGGATATGATATATGCATCGGCTGAATTTAGCAAGCAAGCTCAAATTTTATTTGACTTTTCATCACCAAAATGTTATAATATTCAGGTAAATAAAATGAAAGCGTTCCTCTTGGGAACGCAATTTTTGTGCCTTTTTTTACGGGCGCAATCCACGACACTTTCATCATAGATTTCGTGATGAAAGTGTCGTGGATTGCGCCTTGATTTAGTGATCTCAATTCGTCCAAAATTGAAAGTATTTGCAATGAGTACTAAAGAAGTAATACCTATGCGACAAAAGCCGCTATGGTTTAACCGCGACTATATGCTATTGTGGAGCGGCCAGATAGTCTCAAATATCGGTACGCAAGTCTCACAGCTTGCATTTCCCCTGCTCATTCTAGCATTGACTGGCTCTGCAGCTCAGGCAGGTTTTGCCGGAGCTCTTCGTGCTCTGCCCTACGTCATTTTTAGCCTGCCTGCTGGGGCATTGATTGATCGTTGGGATCGTAAGCGAACTATGATTCTCTGCGATGCCGCGCGGGCTATCAGTTTGGCCAGTATTCCTGTCACGTATGCCCTTGGTGATTTGACGATGATACAGATCTACCTGGTCTCAACCATCGAGGGCACACTCTACGTGTTCTTCAATATCGCCGAAGCAGCTTGCCTTCCGCGCGTAGTGCCTAAAGAACAATTGCCTGCTGCCACGGCTCAGAATATGGCCACTGACGGTATCACGACTTTGCTAGGTCCTTCTCTTGGTGGCGCACTTTATACAGCCGGAAAATTTTTGCCATTCGTTGCTGATGCAATTTCATACACAATTTCTGTTATCTCACTCTTATTTATTAAGGTCAAATTTCAGAAGGAGCGGGTTGCAGAGCCACGCAAGTTGTGGGTTGAGATTCATGAGGGTCTTGCATGGCTCTGGCATCATCCACTCATTCGTTTTATGGCGATACTCACGGGTGGTTATAATCTTCTTTTCGCGGGATTTACGCTGATTATCATCGTGCTCGCTCAACAACAACATGCTTCTTCCTTTACAATAGGTCTGATCATCTCCGTAGGTGGTATAGGAGCCGTGATTGGCGCTGTAGTTGCGACTTCAATTCAGAAGCGGTTCAGCTTTGGACAGGTAATAATTGGTACAACCTGGTTCAGCGCTCTTATCTTGCCGCTTTATGCAATAGCCCCAAATCCACTCGTATTGGGCATCCTTTCGGCTGCTTCTTTCTTCGTTGTACCGATATACAATGTAGTACAGTTCAGCTATCGAAGCGCCATTATTCCAGATGAGTTACAAGGTCGTGTCAACAGCGTATTCCGGTTGATCGCATTTGGCGGCCAGCCGCTGGGATTGGCATTGACAGGCGTACTTATCCAGAAGATCGGTGTTATTCAAACAGTTTTCATTTGCACTCTCGGTATGGTCGCTTTCGCTCTAGCCGCAAATTTGAATAAGCTTGTGCGTAACGCTCAACCACTAAACGAGGTAGGGAACGTTTAATTGTATCTCTAACTTCGCGAACCTCAATACAGAGATAGTGGTGACCCCAATCCGTTTGACAGAAAAAAGCAGGCAGTTGTTAAGCAGCAACGATGCCGCCTTCTGCACTATTATACCCTGTATAGCTCAATCAATCGATAAGTCCTGCTGGAAAGATTTCGGACGAATGAAGTATTGACGAGCCAGGCGAGGCGCAGTTCTCCTGCTACCATGCTCGACAGCATACAACCGCAGCCTATCCACCCGAGAAAACTGAGATTATCACCTGCAAAGTGTCCTAAAACACTCACCCATACTAACTCAAGCGCATAAAACATTGCTGCCTCGGTACTGCTCACAAACTGCTGTACCCAGTTCATCACAGCCAGGCAGAAGGCTGTTGCCACAACTCCCAGGAACAATGCAGACCCCAGACAGCGAAAGGTGGCAAGCTGAATGGCTCTTTGGCGATGGGCATTGCAATGAGACTGAGCAAGGCAGTCAATACGATCTGTACTATTGTCAGGTTGATGGCATCTGCCTTGGGAGCGAATTTGCTAATGCAGATTACGTGCAGTGCACTTGCAAAGGCACAAGCCAGGGCAAGTAGTTCGCCAGGGCCTATCGTAATCTGAAAGCCATTTTTGATCGAAAGTAGTATTAATCCGGACATTGAAAGAAAAATGCCCAGGATTCCACCCAGCGTCGGTTTTTGCTTGAGCAATGGAATTGCGAGTATGGCGACCAACGGAACATACATGCCTGAAATGAATCCAGCCTGGCTGGATGTCGTGTATTGTAGTGAAACTGTTTGAAACGCGTAGGAAGCAAACAGAAAAAGACCAATAATTCCACTTAAAACATGGTCACAAATTACCGCAAGGCACGCGTGTTAAACGTCAATTAAATAGTACTTGGGGGGCGGCGCATTGACTCATGGGAGAATCTTACTTTGACAGGAGGGGATGCCTCATGAATAATCTTACTTTAGCAAGTTTTTTCTGACCTCTTGACTCATGGAATAGAGGTCATTCACTCACGAAAGATCTTACGCTCCACAAAACTTTTCTGCAAGTGCCGATTCCCAAAAATACCAGGGAGTCTGAGGGGCCGTGCTCCGAAGCCTGGGTCCAGGGGGCTGGCCCCCTGGCCTCAGCGGAGCGTGCCGCCAGCCCTAGCGCGGAGGGAGGGAGAGAGTTTCAGAGAGAGGGAGGGAACGCATCGCAATGCATGGTTCCCTCCCTCTCTCTGAGTGTTAGCAGATGCCTGCTACGATCTCGCCTCGCAACTGCGGAGTGGAAGGGTGACCGTTCACGACTTCCTCGCCCCATTGTTCATTGAAGGTTACCAGAAGGCGCCTGCGCAGCTTCCCCAGACCCCTTTGCAAGGTGCGGAGCTGCGTTGGTCGATAACGCCCTGGGGAGAGCTGTTCCAACTGATGGAAGATGTCCACGCCGGTGAGTTCTGGGTTGGCAAGTAACCAGGAGGAGATCTGTTCCCACTCGCCCTCAAACGGATCTTTCCGCGTGCGCCAGTCATGAGGCCGCCCACTTCTTTGATACCTTCTTCTGCGCTCCGATTTCTGCAGCGAGGGGGCAGTCCCAGGAATGCCATCGGCAGGAACCTGTTCTCGCGTCACCAGCTTGACAGAAAACGGGAGCGTGGAAGAGCCTTCCTGGCTCGGGGATGCGGCTCCTGGCTTGACCGCATGCTGGAAGAGAGCTTTCTGCAACTGTTCGAGTTGCTCTAACAAGCGCAGAGGATCCAGAGCTTGCGTGATCCGAAGCAACTCTTGTTGCTTGTTTGGCGGCACTGCATCAGAAGCAAGCAGTCGTTGCATCGGGGTTTGCGCTTGATCGTAGGTACGGCGGACCTTACTGCCTTCTCGCTGCTTGGTTTGCAGTTTCATCGACGGCTGAAAGCAATTGACATACACCCGCAGCGCGCGATAGAGCTCCGTGAGCTGCCGATAGGCCAGTTCGCCAGCGAAGCGATCGTAGCCGACCACCTGGCGCACAATCTGTCCATTTTTCTGCTCTATGTAGCACTGATCATTGCTGTGGCGAGGACGGCCTCTGGTAAAGGTGAGGTGTACTTGCTCACAATAGGCCAGCAGCTCCACGTTAATGAACTCTGCTCCATTATCAGTGTCGATTCCCAACAGGGGAAAGGGAAGAAGGTGTTGCACGCGCTTCAGCGCGGCCACCACCGCCTCCTGTGTGCGATTGAGTAAGGGCAGGAACTCGGTCCATCCTGTGGCGATGTCAGTCAGCGTCAGCGTGTAGAGGAAAGACCCATCAGTATGGAAACCACAATGAGCCACCAGATCGGCCTCCATGAAGCCTGCTTTGGCCTCATTCCAATCCTGAAAGGTGCGGATCGGGATCTGCTTTTTGAGCAGCGTTCCCGCTCTGGTGGTCGAGAGCCCATGCCGCTCGTGTTTGCGGTATGGTCGTAAGATCCGATCAGCGGTCGCTGGACTCATGGAGAGCAGTTGGGAGCGACACTCTTCGCTCAGCTACAGATGTCCGTGCCGTTCAAGCGACTCTACCAGCATGGGCAGAAAGGGAACCAAGCGCTTGGCGCAAATGTGATTGGCGGCAGTCCATGCCAGGTGGAGCGCCTGTTGGACTGCTGGTCCGTAATGGGGCGGACGCGGACGCTCGATGGTGAGCTTGAGGTCGACAGGATGGTTCAGCAGTCGAATGGCGTATTTGCGTGCATATCCTGTGGCGGCGACAAACTCATCAAGGATGACCTCCTTGAGGGCTGATGATGCCTCTCGATACCGAGGGGCAATCTGACATAACAATTCTCGTTTGGCTCGATAGCTCAAATGTGACCTCATTTCTTGACCCTCCGCTGTAGGAACAAACAGACGTTGGGTTACATTATCCATGAGGCAACTACCCTGTCAAAAGTAATATCTTTGGTGAGTCAATTCGCCTGCTCCTTTTAATTATCGCTCAACA
>Ga0137366_10000297_pt1 | contig 30713 bp, 28 predicted proteins | sample SagtaG_8_FD_104938 | JGI IMG/M metagenome (GOLD analysis project Ga0137366, IMG submission 104938) | Vadose zone soil microbial communities from Sagehorn Ranch, Mendocino, California, USA - Sage1_L_60_16 metaG | ecosystem: Environmental > Terrestrial > Soil > Vadose zone | place: USA...
ACACGGCGTCGACATCGACCGCGTGAAATGGATCACTTTCGAGGAAGCCCACGTCGCCGAATTCCGCGATCCGCCGTCGGTGGAGCGCGCGCCCGAGGGCAAGGAGCTGACGGCGATGCTTCTCGCCGGGGAGATCGATGCGGCGATCCTGCCTGCGGTGCCGACCGACCCGCGTCTGAAACCGCTCATCCACAACCCGGCGGCGGCGGCCGAGGCCTGGCACGGGAAGTACCGAGCGCTGCAGATCAATCACATGGTGGTTGTGAAGGAATCCCTGTCGAGATCCGAACCGGAAGCCGTGCGCGAAATCTACCGGCTCCTGGCCGAAAGCAAGAAGGCGGCGAAGCTGCCCAAGCCGGGCGAATTCGACACCCATCCGTTCGGCCTCGAGGCGAACCGGCGCAGCCTCGAAGTCGTTATCGACACCGTCCATCAGCAGGGGATGATTCCGCAGCGCTTTGCCGTGGACGAGCTGTTCGACGACGTGACGCGCAGGCTGGGCTGACGAGAAGAGCGGAACACATGATCATCGATTGCCACGGCCACTACACCACTGCTCCGAAGCAGCTCGATGAATGGCGCAAGCGCCAGATCGCCGGGCTGGCGGACGCGAAGCACGTTCCGGTCAAAGGAAGCCTGGGCATCAGCGACGACGAGATCCGCGCGAGCCTCGAAGGCGCGCAGTTGAAGCTGCAGCGCGAGCGCGGCACCGACGTCACCATCTTCTCGCCGCGCGCGATGGGCATGAGCCATCACATCGGCGATGAAACCACGAGCCGGCACTGGTCGGAGCACTGCAACGAGATGATCTGCCGCGTCTGCGCGCTCTACCCGGAGAAGTTCGTCGGCGTCTGCCAGCTGCCGCAAAGTCCAGGCGTTTCGCCGAAGAACTGCATCCCGGAGCTCGCGCGCTGCGTGAAAGAGTTCGGATTCATCGGCTGCAATCTCAACCCGGACCCTTCGGGCGGCTACTGGAAGGAACCGCCGCTCACCGACAAGTGGTGGTATCCGCTCTACGAGAAGATGGTCGAGCTCGAGGTGCCGGCGATGGTGCACGTGAGCGCCTCCTGCAATCCGGCCTTCCACGCGACCGGCGCGCACTACATCAACGGCGACACCACCGCGTTCATGCAGTTCATCACCGGTGACCTCTTCAAGGACTTCCCCACGCTCAAATTCATCATTCCGCATGGCGGCGGTGCGGTGCCCTATCACTGGGGCCGCTACCGGGGCCTCGCGCAGGACATGAAGCGTCCGCCGCTGAAAGAGCTGGTGATGAACAACGTCTTCTTCGATACATGCGTATATCATCAGCCGGGCATCGATCTGCTCTTGAAGGTCATCCCGGCGGACAACATCCTCTTCGCTTCCGAGATGGTCGGCGCAGTGAAGGGCGTGGACCCGGAGACCGGTTTCAACTACGACGATACCAAGCGCTACATCGACGCCGCCAAGGGCCTGAGCAAGGAGGCCAAGGAGAAGATTTTCCATGGCAACGTGAGGAAGGTGTACCCGCGCTTCGCGCCCCGACGCGGGAGTATCTCTTCACGCGGACCGGCGTCGATTCGGCCCGATCGCGAGAAATAATTCTTCCCGAAAGGCGGTCCGCCGGGCAGGTTCCGCCGGCTTGGGTTATGCTTCGCCGGGGGAGGGCTCGTTCTTCGCGCAAGGAAAGGGGGACCCTGTGTCAGGTTCGTTCTGGATGATCTGGCCCGGCAACGCGATGGCGTCCGCGCTGATCCTGTTCGCCATCGCCATGCCGTTCCTGTATGCCGCGCGCAAGCTCGTTCACGAACTGTTTCGCTCGATCGGCCATGCGGTCGGCGGCCCCCTGCGGCTGGGCGCGCGCTGGTTGTTTGCCACCGCGCGGGACATGAGGGAGCGCAACAAGACGGTCCTTCTCGCGCACGGGGGCGAGGAAGTGGGGCAGCTCATCGAGCGCGAGTTCGAGCGTGTCGGCGTGCTCGTCACGCGCGACCTGGAAGGCTACCCTGCGCTTCAGCGCAAACTGCTCGATGAAATCACGCGCGTCGAGGAGGACTACAAGAAGTGCGGGGAAGTGCCGCCGCCGCCGCCCGACTGGGTCGAGGCCGTTTCCGGAATCGCGAAGATCAAGTCGGACCACAGCGAGATGGTCAAGAGGATACTCGAGGAGATCAAACGCTCGGTCGACAGCATCCACGCCAAAGCGCTCGAAGAGTACCGCCGCGCCTACCAGTCGCGGCACAAGATCCTGAATGGCTTCATGCCGTTCTGGCGCTCGCTCGACAAAACGCTCGGGCAGGTGGACAAGAAGCTGACGGGGCTGGAGAACACCGCGGCGGCCATCGACGCGCAGATGGCAAAATACGAGCAGATCAACAAGAAGACCGACAAGGCCGAGCACGCGTTGACGGTTTCCGCTTTTACCCAGTTCGCCATCGCAACCCTTGTGCTGCTCATCGCGGCGGGCGGCGCGCTCATCAACTTCAAGCTGATCGCGCTGCCGATGTCGGAGATGGTGGGCGCGGGCGACTACCTGACGGCGTCGCTGCGCACCTCCGAGGTGGCGGCGCTCGTCATCATCTTCGTCGAGGCGACCATGGGCCTGTTCCTGATGGAGGCGCTGCGCATCACGCACCTCTTTCCCCGGATCGCCAATCTGCCCGATACCATGCGGCGGCGCATGCTGTGGATTTCCCTGACCTTGCTGGTGACGCTGGCGGGAATCGAGGCCGCGCTCGCGCTGATGCGCGACATGCTGATCGCCGACAAGCAGGCGCTGCTGCAGTCCCTGGCGAGCGCGCAGCAGGCGGCGCCCGTCGACCCGTTGCTCGCGCGCATTCCGACGGCCGGGCAGATGCTGCTCGGTTTCATCCTGCCTTTCGCCCTCGCCTTCGTCGCGATCCCGCTCGAGTCATTCGTCTATTCGGCGCGCACGGTCGGCGGGGCAGTGCTCGTGATGCTGGTGCGCGTGTTGGCGTTCGTCGTGCGCATTCTCGGAAACCTCGTGCGGCAACTGTGCAGGCTGCTCACCATCCTGTACGACGTCACGATCGTGCTGCCGCTGCTCATCGAGCGCCTGGTGAAAGCTGCGCGCGGCGGCGCGGACGCGGAGCCCCACTCGCTGGATGCCGGCCGCAGGGCGGCAAAGTCCTAGGAGGCGACCATGATCAAGCGCCTGCTCCTCGCGTCGCTCGCGTTCGCATCGGCGGCGGCGGTGTCCTCCTGCGCCGATCAGCGCAGCCACACCCAGGCCGTCTACATGCTGGTCGATACCTCGGGAACCTACGCCCAGGAAGTGGGCAAGGCCCAGGTCGTCATCAACTACCTGCTCGGCACGCTGCAGCCGGGAGATTCGCTCGCGGTGGCGCGGGTGAAGAGCCGCAGCTTCAGCGAGAAGGACATCATCGCGAAGGTCACCTTCGACAATCAGCCCTCGCGGGCGAACATCCAGAAGCGCGCCTTCAAGGATAAGATCGACAAATTCGTCAAGACCGTCGGCGGCAGCGCCTACACGGACATCACCGGCGGCCTCATCCAGGGCTCGATGTTCCTGAACGAGACGGGGGCGGGGACGAAGACCATCCTGATCTTCTCCGACATGCAGGAAGAGCTAGACAAGGCGACCATCCGCGACTTCCCGATCAAGCTGAAGGATATCCGCGTCGTGGCGCTCAACGTCGTCAAGCTCAAGACCGACAACATCGACCCGCGGCGCTACATGGGGCGGCTGGAAGCCTGGCAGAAGCGGATCGAAGGGGCCGGGGCGTCGGAGTGGCGCGTCATCAACGACATCGAGCGCCTCGACGCGGTCCTGGGAAGGGGCTAGCGGCCCCGCGCCGCGGCGCCCTTCGGGAGGCCGAACTACTCCCTCTTGAGTTGCGCGCTGGCCTTCTCGAAAGCCTTGCGCATCGCCGCCCAGGCCTCGTCAGCGCCGCGAGTCAGCTCCATCCAGGCGTCGCCCGAGGCCGCCTGCACCTTGCGCAACTGTTCCTTGGCCTGGTCCTGATGCTGACGGATCGCGGCGAGCTGCTTCTCGTACTCCGCGCGCATGCTCGCCTGCGCCTGTGCGGCCTGGCTTTCCCATTTCGCCATCTCGGCGTTCCATTGATCGAGCTGGGTCTTCAGCTTCGCGATGTATTCTTCACGCTTCGCTGTCATGTGGCCTCCTTGACCTGCGATGGAAGAAAGTTTGATCCCATATTACTCCGCTGCGGTCAGATCGTGACGCGCGTTCCGAGCTCGACCACGCGCTCCGGCAGCAACTTGAAATATTCCGCTGTCGCCGGGCTGTTGCGCTGCATCCAGCGAAACACCTCGCGCCGCCAGGTGAACAGCCCCGGCCGCGTCGCGCGCGCGATCGTGGACTTCCCGAGGAAATAGGTCGTCTGCATCGGCTCGAACGTGAGTCCGTGGCGCTCCAGGAGCTTCAGTCCCCGAGGCACGTCCGGCTCCTCCATGAACCCGTAGGAGAGCAGCGCCTGGTAGAGGCGCCCGCGCTCGATGACGCGAAGCTCCGTGCGCTCGGCATCAGCGAGCCGCGGCACGTCCGCGTCCACAATGGTGAGGAACACGACGCGCTCGTGCAGCACCTTGTTGTGCTTCAGGTTGTGCAGCAGCACCGGCGGCACCGAGCCGCTGTCGGGCGACAGATAGACTGCGGTTCCCTCGACGCGCGGGATGTCGGGGCCGAGCATCGCTGGGAAGGTTTCCACCGGGACGCGGATCTTGCCTTCGCGGGCGGCCACCACCGCTTCCGCGCGCTTCCACGTCGTCAGCATCGTGAAGACCACTAGGCCGCAGGCGAGCGGGAACCAGCCGCCTTCGGAGAATTTCATCGCATTGGCGGCGAAGAACACGAGCTCCACCACCCCGATCGCGGCGATGGCGGCAAGCAGATAGGGCCTTGCGCGGCTGCGCGACATGAAGGCGACGACGCCGATCAACACCGTGGTCAGCACCATCGTTCCGGACACCGCGACGCCATAGGCCGAAGCGATCGCGCTTGAAGACTTGAATTCGAGTACGAGCAGCACTACGAGCACGAGCATCGCCCAGTTGACGTGCGCGATATAGATCTGGCCGCGCTCCGATTCCGAGGTGTGCCGCACCGGGATGCGCGGCAGGTAGCCGAGACGCGTCGCCTGCTGCGTCATGGAGAACGCGCCCGAGATGGTCGCCTGCGAGGCGATCACCGTCGCTGCGGTGGCAAGCGCGACGAGCGGGAAGAGCAGCTCGGGCGGCGCGAGCAGGTAGAAAGGGTTCTTGATCGCCGGCGGATCACGCAGCACGAGCGCGCCCTGACCGATGTAGTTGATCATCAGCGCGGGGAAAACCATGCCGAACCACGCAAGCCGGACCGGATTCGCGCCGAAATGCCCCATGTCGGCGTAGAGCGCCTCCGCGCCGGTGATGGCGAGGAACACCGCGCCGAGCACGAGGAAGGTGAGCCCGGGGTGCTGCCAGGCGAAACCGAGTGCGTGGCGCGGATCGAGCGAGGCGAGCGCCGAAGGCGTCTGGGCGATCGAGACGCCTCCCAGCACCGCGAGCGCAATGAACCAGACCACCATGCAAGGGCCGAAGAGCTTGCCGATCGCGCCCGTGCCGTGGGACTGGATCGAGAAGAGTCCGAACAGGACGCCGACCGTGACCGGCACGACCCACTTATCCAGGGCGGGTGTTGCAACCGAAATGCCTTCCACCGCGGAGAGCACCGAGATCGCGGGCGTCAGGAGCGCGTCGCCGTAGAAGAGCGAGGCCCCGAAGACGCCACAGGTCGCCACCGTCCATGCAAACCGCGGGCGCGCGCGCACCGACTGCAAGGCGAGCGCGAGCAGCGCGAGGATGCCGCCTTCGCCGCGGTTGTCGAAGCGCAGCATCATGCTCACATACTTCAGCGACACGATCAGCATGAGCGACCAGAACATCAGGGACAGCACCGCCAGGACGTTGGCCTCGTTCAGAGGCAGGCCGTGCGAGCCGCTGAAGGCTTGCTTGAACGCGTACAGGGGACTCGTGCCGATGTCGCCGTAGACCACGCCCAGCGCCAGGAGCGTGAGAGCAGCCAGTTTCGGAGTGCCGGGCTTCGAGGGGAAAGGGCTGCTGTTGCCGATTGCGGGGGAGGAGTTCATTGAGGACCCTCTTGTTAGCGGAGGGTGCAGAGCATACTCCGGTGATTGCTGCACTGCAACAGCACCGGAAGAATTGAGATATCACTTTGATTCAGATACGTAACCGATCTTGCTCTCCAGCTACCCTCTGACGCAAATTCAATTCGCCTTCACGCCGGCGGCGCGCAGCAGGGCGCCCAGCGTGGCGAGCTGCTCGCGCATGTAGGCGTCGAACTGCTCCGGACTCATCGGCATCGGCTCGGCGCCGAGGTTCGCGTGCCGCTCGCGCACGTCCGGCGATTGCAGGGCGCGCGCGAATTCCCCGTTCAGCCGGTTGACGATGGCGCGCGGCGTCTGCGCGGGCGCAAGCACTCCGATCCAGAAATCGAACTCGGCGCCGGGCACACCTGCTTCGGCGATGGTTGGTACGTTGGGAAGGGTAGGCGCGCGCTTCGCGCTGCTCACCGCGAGCCCGACGAGCCGCCCGTCCCGGATCGCGGAAAGCGCCGCGGCGATCCCGAGGAACCCGAAGTGCGTGCGGCCCGCGATGGTCTCGGACACCATCTCGGGCGCACCTTTCATCGGGATGTGCACGGCGTTGATTCCGGTGACCACGCGGAACTTTTCGGCGTTTACGTGCGAAGCGCTGCCGACGCCGGCCGAAGAGTAGTTCAGCTCGCCGGGTTTCGACTTTGCGAGCGCAACGAAATCCCGCACCGATTTCACGCCGAGCCCGGCCGACACGAACATCACGCTCGGAAGATTGCCGAGCGGAATCACCCCGGAGAAGTCTTTCAAGGAGTCGTAGGGCAGCTTGTCGTAGATTGCGGGGTTGACTGCGTGCCCCGCGGAGACCACTGCGAGCGTGTAGCCGTCGGGCGCCGACTTCGCCACCTGGGCGGAGCCGAGGGTGCCCCCCGCACCCGGGCGGTTTTCCACGACGACCGGCTGCCCGAGGCTCGAGGCGAGCTTGTCGCTCACGCTGCGCGCCATGATGTCGGTGACGCTCCCCGGGGTGAAGGGGACGATGATTTTCACCGGGCGCGACGGGTAAGGCTCCTGCGCAAAGACCTGCGGCGCGAGCGCGAAGAGCGCTGCCGCTATGACTGACGCTCGCCGGATGCCCATGATGTTTCCTCCTATACCTCCGGCCCGGCGTACGCGCCGGCCGTGTGCGGAAACATCAGCTTGACGATCTTGAACTTCGAGATGTCCACCGTCGCGTCCATGTGCAGGAACACCGCCGCGTCGCGGAACAGCTTCTCGATTCCGAAGTCGAGCATGATGCCGTTGCCACCGTGGAGTTCCACCGCGTGCTGCGCCACCTTGAAGACCTCCTCGGAAGCGAACAGCTTGACCATGTTGCACAGCTCTTCGGCGTCCGGCGCGCGCTCGTCCACCGCGCGCGCGGCCTCGTGAAGGAGGGCGCGCACCGCGCGCAGCTTCGTCGCCATCTCCGCCAGGCGCAGCGCGACCGCCTGGTGCTTGATCAGGATGCGCCCGCCCTGCACGTAGTTCTGCACGTACTCGGCGGTGCGCTCGAAGGCGGCGACGCCCACGCCGAGGTTCTTCGATGCCTGGATGATCTTGCCGGGACGGAAATAGACGCCCGTCTTTGCGAGCGCGTCGTTCTCGACGAGCAGGTGGTCCTTCGGCAGGCGCATGTCCTCGAACACCAGCTCGCCGTTGTTCATGAAGCGGCCGCCGAGGGTCTCGTTGCAGCGCGCGATGGTGAGGCCGGGCGTGCCACGCGGCACGAGAAAACTGGAGGTGCCCTGCAGCATGCCCTCGCCCGGCTTGGTGTTGGCGTACACGACGTACAGGCTCGCGTCGTAGCCGTTGCTGATGAACTGCTTGCGCCCGTTGAGTACCCACTCGTCGCCCTTCAACACCGCGCGCGTCTGCATCGCCGCCTCGGGCACGTTGTAGGGAAGCCAGCGGTCGGAGGCCCCGCGCGGCTCGGTGAGGCAGTGCGCGAGGAGAAACGCCGGGTCCTTCACGATGCGCGGGAACCAGAGCTCCTGCAGGTGACGCGGCGCGACGTTGCGGAGCAGCACCGACACCTTCCAGATCTGCACCAGCTTGTCGGAAAGCCCCGAGTCGCCCCGCGCGATCTCCTCCGAGATGAGGGCGAAGGTCTGCACCTCGTGCGCGGGATCGAGCGGCACGCCGCCGAACTCCTCGGGGACGCCGAGCGTGCGGATTCCGATTCTGTCGGCCTGCTCGAGTATCGAGCGCGGCAGGCGCGCGTCCGGGTCCATCAGCCACTCGCGCTGCCAGTTCTGGCGAATGTAGGGCGTGACGAAATCGTTCACGAAGGTGCGGCAGCTTTCGCGCATCATCCGCTGCTCTTCGGACAAACTGCGGTCGATGGTGTCCATGACGAATGTCTGTAATGGGAGCACCCAGTATACAGGCGCGAAGGGATTGGAAAAGCTCCCCCGGCCCGCCGCTAAGGATCTCGCGGAATGACGAGCGCTTCGCCGGTTTCGAGGAGGGATTTGAGGCTGCTCAAGATCTCCGGCCACCCTTCCCTCACAGTCTCGAGGGTGGGGCCCCCCTCCGGAAACTCGTCGTGAGTCACGCTGAGCTTGCACACCAATCCCATCGACTCGATCTCGTAGGTCACGCGCGAGGGCTTGTCTTCGATGAACTTCGGCTCGAAGCTGTGCACCAGCTTCTTTCGCGGAATCACCTCGATCACCACGCCTTCCACACCCGCGCCGGGCCGCCCGTGCAGTTCGGCCCGGTGCATGTAGTCGAACCGGCCGCCTGGCTTGAGCTCGGCCTGGAGTTCGAGACCCACGTAGTACTGACGCGTAAATTGCGGCCGCGTGAGCGCATTCCAAAGCGCCCGTGGCGAGGTGCGGATGTAGATGACGTTGACCAGCTTGGTCTTGAGGACGCTCATCGCTGTGCGAAGTTTCGTATCGCCCGATCCGAAAATGCCGATTTTCATAAGGTTCTGCTGCACTTGTTGAACTCTAGCGCCGTTTCCTGTGCGTCAGCTGATCGGGGAACGAGCAGCCGGGCTTGACAAGCGAAGCGTCATGACTATAATATTCATATATGAATAAACCCGCGAAGCTGCGTTCCCACAACCCGGGCACCGCCGACGGCCAGATGATGTACTCGCTTGTCCGCGCTGCGCATGTGCTCGAGTCGCGCCTTGAGGAGGCCTTGGAGCAGGTCGGGCTGTCGTTGGCGAAATTCGGCGCACTTTCCCATCTGGTCAAGGAGGGCGAGCCGCTGAGCTTGAGCGAATGCGCCATGAAAATGACCTGCGTCCGCTCCAATATCACGCAGCTCGTGGACCGTCTCGAGGCGGACGGGCTGGTGCGCCGCGTGGAGGATCCCGAGGATCGCCGTGCAGTGAGGGCCGTCGTGACCCCGCTCGGCAAGGAGCGCCATGCCGCGGGCGTGCGACAGGTCGAGAAAGTGCAGGCGGAGTTCACCAGGACGCTTTCGGGCATAGACCAAGGTTCGCTCGAGCGCATGTTATCGGCGATTAGATAGGTTTTTTTTAACTGAATAGTGCATATATGAAAAATACAGCTGAGAAGCTTAATCCGCAAGCCTTTTTCCAACGCTCAAGAGATCACCTACTCCAGGAGAGCACCGTGAAGAACATTTTGTATATCGACGAAGCATTCCTGGCCGGTCGAGCCTTGCCGCCGGAAAAACGCAGCCCGGCTGAAGCCGAGACGCTCGCGGCATCGGACGCGCCGGTGGACGAGCTCGCCGCTCCGAAATTCAAGCGGAGACCGGTCTCGCGCACTCTTCTCAAAAGCGGGCTGTTCCTCGCTGCGATCCTCCTGTTGCCGGGCGCTCTGATTGGCGCGCCGCTTCTCTGGTGGCTCGGTCACCGCCGAAAAACGCCGCCGCAACCGACGTGGAAAGGATGCTCCTGACACAACGTTGTCAGCAGCCCTGGCGCAAGCTCAACTTCACTCTCTACCAACGGCTTATCGAAAGGCTTCGAACTCCATGCGCAACGCTCTCAAGACCGCGGCTCTCGTGCTCGCCCTTGCTGCGCCGGCTTCCCCCGCGGAGGAAGTGGCGCCGGATGCACTCGTCAAGACCATCTCGCTGGACGTGCTCGCCGCGATCCGCCAGGACAAGGACATCCAGGCCGGCAATCCGAAAAAGATCGCGAGCCTCGTCGAGGCGAAGATCCTGCCGCACTTCGATTTTGCGCATACGACCCGGGTCGCGATGGGCGCCAACTGGCGGCGCGCCAGCCCCGAGCAGCGCGAGCAGCTCGTTCGGGAATTCAGGACGCTTCTCGTACGCACGTATTCCATGGCACTCGTCAACTACCGCGACCAGGTGATCGAGTTCCGGCCGTTGCGCGCCCAGCCCGGCGATGCGCAAGTCACCGTCAGATCCGAAGTCAGGCAATCGGGGGCTCAAGCGGTTTCCATCGATTACGAGATGGAGAAAACCGCCTCGGGATGGAAGGTGTACGACGTCAAGATCAGCGGCGCGAGCCTCGCCGCCACTTACCGCGACATCTTCGCCGAGGAAGTCCGCAACCACGGCATCGAGGGCCTGATCGATTCTCTGTCGAACAAGAATCGCCAGAACGACGCGCGGCCCGCGTCCGTCAACACTTAAGAAAACGGGCTTCACGCCCACCCTAACTGAAAGAAGGGAGTAAGACTATGAAGATCAGAAGCTTCCATTTGGCTGCCGCTTCGGCATTGTCAATCGCAGTCGTTGCGCCACTCCTCTCCGGCTGCGAGCCTGCCAATTCGCAACCGCACGGAGGCACGCCGCCCCCTGAAGTTGCGATCGTAACGGTGCAGCCACAATCGGTGCCGGCGACGTTTGAATACGTCGGCCAGACCGCCGGCTCGCGCGAGGTCGAGGTGCGCGCGCGCGTGACGGGCATCGTCCTGAAACGCAACTATCGCGAAGGCGCGTCGGTCGTGCAGGGGCAGTCGATGTTCACCATCGATCCGGCGCCCTTTGAAGTGGCCGCTGCGCGAGCCGAAGCCGCGCTCGCCAGCGCCGAGGCGAAGCTTGCGCAGGCGAAGCGCAACAGCGCGCGTCTGAAGCCGCTGTTCGAAATCAAGGCCGCCAGCCAGAAAGATTACGACGACGCGGCTTCGGCGGAGCAGGTGGCCGAGGCCGAGGTCAAGACGGCGCGCGCCAATCTCGCGGATACACGGCTCAGCCTCGGTTACACCCGGGTCGAGGCGCCGATTGCGGGCATCGCCAGCCGCGCGCAGCGCTCCGAAGGGAACTACGTGTCCGGTCCGGAGGTGCTGCTCACCACGGTATCGCAAATCGATCCGATCTACGTTCTGTTCGGCGTCTCAGACGAGGAGCGCGTCAGGCTCGCCCGCGAGGTCGACGCGGGACGCTTGGTGCTGCCCCGCGATGGGCGGTTCGAGGTGACGGTCAAGCTCGCCGACGGCAGCGTGTACAAGGAAGCCGGCAAGCCCAACTTCACCGACGTGCGCGTCTCCGGAAACACGAGCACCAGCGAAGCGCGCGCCGAGCTGCCCAATCCCGCGGGCTTCCTGCACCCCGGCCAGTTCGTGCGCGTCACGTTGAAAGGCGCCGAGCGACCTGCTGCGATCCTGGTGCCGCAGCGCGCGGTGCTCGAAGGTCCGAAGGGCAAGTTCGTCTATGTCGTGAACGCCCAGAGCAAGGCCGAGCCCCGGCCGATCGAACTTGGCGACTGGCAAGGCGAGGCCTGGATCGTGACTGCGGGTCTCGCCTCGGGCGATCGCGTGATCGTGGACGGAGTCATGAAGATCGGGCCGGGATCGCCCGTGGCTATCGCGGAGTTGCAGCCGCAAGGGACGGACCCCGCGAAGAACGGGGCCGCCAAGGCGGAAGTCCGTGTTTCCGCCATCGCGCAAAGGTAGGAGTCAAGTCATGTTCTCGCGCTTCTTTATCGATCGCCCGATCTTCGCGGCGGTGCTTTCGATCTTCATCGTGATCGCCGGCCTCGCCGCGATGCGCAACCTTCCGATCGCCCAGTATCCGGAGATCGCGCCGCCGGTCGTGACCGTCACGGCGAGCTACCCGGGCGCCTCGGCCGGCGTGATCGAGCAGACGGTGGCGGCGCCGCTGGAGAACCAGATCAACGGCGTCGAGCACATGATCTACATGAGCTCGACCTCCACCTCGAACGGCCAGGTGCAGATTCGCGTCACCTTCGATATCGGCACCGACATCGACCGGGCCGCCGTCAACATCAACAACCGCGTCAGGCAGGTCGAGCCGCGGCTGCCCGCGGACGTGCGCCGGCTCGGCGTCACGGTGGAAAAGAGCTCCTCGTCGTTCCTGCTGGTGACCGCGTTCTACTCGCCCGACGGGCGCTACGACGATCTGCACATCAGCAACTACGTCACGCTGAACGTGCTCGACGTGGTGAAACGCATCCCCGGCACGACCAACGTGCAGATCTTCGGTGCCAAGGATTACGCGATGCGGATCTGGGTCAAACCCGACCGCTTGACGCAGTTGCGGCTCACGACGGCGGACCTGGTCGCCGCGCTGAACGAGCAGAACGCGCAGTTCGCCGCGGGCAAGATCGGGCAGACGCCCGCCGGCGGCCCGCAGGAACTCGTCTATACGATCACCACCCAGGGCCGGCTCGCCGATCCGGGCGAGTTCGAGAATATCATCGTGCGCGCCAATCCGGACGGTTCGACGCTGCGTCTGAAGGACGTCGCGCGCGTCGAGCTGGGCTCGAAGGACTATGACTTCATCGGTCGCGTCAACGGGAAGGAGGCGGTGTTGGTCGGGGTTTTCCTGCAGCCCGGCGCCAATGCGCTCGAAGTCTCCAACAACGTCAAGAAGACGGTGCAGACGCTTTCCGCGCGCTTTCCCGACGGGCTCACCTACTCGGTTCCGTACGATACCACGCGCTTCGTCGAAGTATCGATCCGTGAGGTGTTGAAGACGCTGGCCGAGGCGATGCTGCTCGTCTTCCTTGTGGTATTTCTCTTTCTGCAGAACTGGCGCGCGACCTTGATCCCGTTCGCAGCGGTGCCGGTCTCGCTGATCGGCACTTTCGCCGGGCTCTATCTGCTCGGCTATTCGATCAACACGCTCACCTTGTTCGGGATGGTCCTCGCCATCGGCATCGTCGTGGACGACGCCATCGTGGTGCTCGAGAACGTCGAGCGCATCATGCACGAGGAGAACCTGGATGCGCGCGAGGCTGCCGTGAAGGCGATGCGCGAAGTGACGAGTCCGATCCTCGCCATCGTGCTGGTGCTGTGCGCGGTGTTCGTTCCGATCGCGTTTCTCGGCGGCCTCACCGGCGAGCTCTACCGCCAGTTCGCCGTCACCATCTCGATCGCGGTGGTGATCTCGGGGGCTGTCGCGCTCACTGTCACGCCGGCCCTGTGCGTGCTGATCCTGAAGCGCGGGCACAGGCAGCCCGGACGGTTTTTCAGCCGGTTCAACGACTGGTTCCACCGCGTGACCGGACGCTATACCGATGGCGTCGCGTGGATGATCCGCCGCGGCGGGATCGGGATAGCGCTGTTCGCGGGGATGGTTGCACTCGCGGTTGGGTTATGGGGCATCACGCCGGGGAGCCTGGTGCCAGACGAAGATCAGGGTTACTACATCGCCGCGGTGATTCTGCCTGATGGCGCAACGCTCGAGCGCACCGACCGCGTAGTGACCGAAGTGGTGGAGGCGATCCGGTCCAACCCGGCCAACGAAAACGCGATCGCGTTCACCGGATTCGATTTCATCGGCGGCGGCTACCGCAACAACGCCGCCACGATCTTCGTCACGCAAAAGCACTGGGACGAGCGCTCTGTCACCGCCTCGCAGCTGGTGGGCGAGCTCTTCATGAAGACCGCGCGCATCAAGGAGGCGCTGGTGCTTGCCTTCAACCCGCCGCCGATCTTCGGGCTCGGCACGGCGGGTGGCTTCGAGTTCTACATCCAGAACCGCGGCGAAGGCGGACCGAAACGCACCGCCGAGGCGTTGCAGCAGTTCCTCGCGCGCGGCAGCAAAGAGCCGATGCTCTCATTCGTCAACACTTTCTGGCGCGCGAACGTGCCGCAGCTCTACGTGGATCTGGACCGCGACAAGGCCAAGGCACTCGGTGTTCCGATCGACACTCTCTACGGGACACTCGCCGCCACCTCCGGCACCTACTACGTCAACGACTTCAACAAGTACGGCCGCACCTGGCAAGTGCTGATGTCGGCCGAGCCCGCCTACCGCAAGCGCCCCGACTCGATCGGCGAGATCTACGTGCGGTCCCAGAAAGGCGAGATGGTGCCGCTCGGCGCGCTCGCCAACGTCCGCTATTCCTCGGGGCCGGACTCGCTCGACCGTTTCAACAACCTGCCCGCGGTGAAGGTGATCGGGCAAGGCGCCCCCGGAGTCTCCTCCGGGCAGGCGATCCAGGCCGTGGAAAAGGTCGCAAACGAAGTGCTGCCGCCCGACTTCAGCTACGACTGGGGCGGGGCTTCGTTCCAGGAGAAGCGATCGAGCGGCACTTCGCTGATCGCGCTCGGGCTTGCCGCCGTGATGGTTTTCCTGATCCTTGCAGCGCAGTACGAAAAATGGTCGCTGCCGCTGTCGGTGCTGCTGGCGCTGCCGTTCGGCACGTTCGGCGCGCTCGCTGCCGTGTGGCTGCGCGGATTCACCAACGACGTGTATTTCCAGATCGGGCTGGTGACCTTGCTCGGCCTTGCCGCGAAGAACGCCATCCTGATCGTCGAGTACGCGGTGCTGAAGCACCACGAGGGCTTGTCCACTGCGGCGGCGGCTCTCGAAGCGGCACGGCTGCGCTTCCGTCCGATCCTGATGACCTCGCTTGCATTCATTTTCGGCGTGCTGCCGCTCGCGATCTCGGTGGGCGCCGGCGCGGGCGCGCGCCGTTCCGTCGGGACGGGCGTCATGGGCGGGATGATGGCGGCGACGTTCCTCGCGATCTTTTTCGTGCCCCTGTTCTTCAAGCTCATCACCGACCGCAGGCTCTCGGAGCGCCGCACCGCGTCGGAACTGCGCAACGAGATCGAGCGCGAACGCACGCGCCACACGCTCGACATTCCACACCACGTTCCGCTGAAGACGGAGGACGGCCATGCGTAAGCTTTCTGCTTTGGGACTCGCATTGCTGCTGGCCGCCTGTGCAGGCCTGAAGCCGGATTACACGAAACCTGCGGTCGATCTGCCGGCGGGCTGGCGCGATGCGCCGGCCGATGGAGTGCTGGCCCGGGACGCGCGCTGGTGGAAGGTGTACGGCGACCCGGTGCTGGACGGCCTGATCGACGAAGCGCTCGCCCACAACGCCAATCTCCTGCTCGCGATCGCCCGCGTCGACGAAGCGCGCGCAGCACTCTCCGCGACTGCGGCCGATCAGCGGCCGCAAGTCAACGCCAGCGCGAGCCGCAGCCGCACGCGCACCTCGCAGCGCGGCCCGACGCCGCTGCCGCCCGGCTTCAATCCAGAGAGCAATGACACCCGGGCAGCGGTGGGCGTCTCCTATGAGATCGACCTGTGGGGCCGGCTGCGCAACGCCACGCAGGCCACGCGCGCCGAGCTGCTCGCTACCGAAGCCGCGCGCGAGACGGTGCTCATCGCACTGACCTCGGATGTGGCGCAGGGCTATTTCGCGTTGCGGGCGCTCGACGGGCAGATCGCTGCCACCCGGCGCTCGCTCGCCGCCCGCGGCGAAGCGCTCGGGATGCAGAAGAGGCGCTTCGAGGTCGGCGATATCTCCGAATTCGATTACCGCCAGCTCGAAGCCGACGTCGCCGCCGAACGCGCGCTGTTACCGGTACTGGAGCTGCAGCGCGCACAGCAGGAAAACGTGCTTGCCGTGCTGCTCGGCAAGAGCCCCCGAGCGATCTACGAAGGCACGCTAGAGGCAGGAAGCGACCCCGAAGGCGAGACGGTTGCGATCGTCGTGCCGGCGGGTCTGCCCTCGGACCTGTTGCTGCGCCGGCCGGACCTGGTTCAGGCCGAGCAGACGCTCATCGCCGCCAACGCCCGCGTCGCGGTGGCGCGCGGCGCTTACTTTCCCACGGTGTCCCTCACCGGCTATCTGGGAAGCGAGAGCGTGGCGCTGTCCGATTTATTCACCGGGCCGGCTGGAATCTGGCAGGCGGCCCTCGCAGTGGGCCGGCCGATCTACGCGGGCGGGCGCCTCGACGCGCAGCTGCAGGCCGCCGGTGCGCGCGAACGCCAGGCGCTCGCCCAGTACCAGCTCGCGATCCAGAATGCCTTTCGCGAGGTGCGCGATGCGCTTGTGGCGCAAGCCAAAGCGCGCGAGCGGCTCGAGGCCGAGAGTGAACGCGTGACGGCGTTGAGGACGACGCTGCGCTTTGCCCGGCTTCGCTATCAGAACGGCATGACCGGCCAGCTCGAGGTGCTCGACGCCGAGCGCAACCTGCTCGCCGCCGAGCAGAACCGCATCGACGCGCTTCGCGCGCAGCGCGCGGCGATCGCCGATCTGTTCAAAGCGCTGGGCGGGGTGTGGTCATAGGCGAGCGCATCGTGGGCACCGTCTCGGCATGCCGGTTTGGAGCCGCGTCAGCTCGAGCGCGTGAGCTCAGAAGCTGATCGCAAGATGCAGGAAGCGGCTCGTGAGGCGCCCGAATCCTTCAAGGCTTTGCGGCGCGGCGGGCCGCGCGGCGATCACCGGCTTTTTGCTAGGTGTGGTGCTTTCCCTCAGCGCGCCGTCTTACGCGCTGGACGAAGCCAGGGCGGACTTGCGGTTGTCCGTGTCCGAGGACTTCGTCCATGCGCCCGGTTCCATGGTGGTCTCCGCGCGCTACGGCGGCAGCTGGGGTGCGAGGCTCGGATTCTGGGCGCGCGATTCGCGTGTTCAGCCCGGCGCGCCGAATTTCTTTGTCGGCATCGATCACGTGTGGACCTATTCGAAGTGGCGGGCGGGATTCGGCGCAGTCTGGATCGACGAGTTGAACGATCTCAACGGCACGCACTTGGATTTCGATGTCTCGCTCGGATACGATCTGTCGAGCCGCGTTTTCGTCGAATACCGGCATCATTCGCACGGACGGAAGCTTGGAATCAGCAAGAACGCGTCCAACGACGGATGGAACCTGATCGGCGCCGGTCTCATTTTTTGATCTCATATGCTTGCCACGCCGAGCCCGGCTCAGAGTCGGACGTTTCCTGCCTTTCCGAGAACTTCCGGATTCACGACGTTGATCGGCGCGCCCGCGGCGTACGCGTTGATCTGGTCGAAGATCTCGGCGAACGCGATCTCGTGATCCTCGCGTGTGACGTAGCCGAGGTGGGGCGTGCATATCACGTTGTCCATGTTGAGCAGCGGATGGCTGGTGTCGCGCAGCGGCTCTTCTTCGTAGACATCGACCGCCGCCTTGCCCGGACGCCCCGCCTTGAGGGCGGCGGCGAGCGCCCCGGGCTCGATCAGCGGCGCGCGGCTGGTGTTGACGATCAGGGCGGTCGGCTTCATCCGGGCGAGGTCGCGAGCGGTCACAATGCCGCGCGTCGCATCGAGCAGGCGAAGGTGCAGCGAAATCACGTCGCATTCCTCGAAGAACGCCTCCTTGCTGCCCGCGACGGCGTGACCGTCGGCACGCGCACGCGCCTGCGACGCTTCGCGCGCCCATACCAGGACCTTCATGCCGAAGGCCTTTGCGTATCCCGCCACGACGGCTCCGATCCTGCCGTAGCCGAATACCCCCAGGGTCTTTCCGCGCATCGTGCTGCCGACGCCGATCTGCCACTTTCCGGCCTTGAGGGAGTCCATCTGCCGCGGAATCTCGCGCAGCGCGGCGATAATCAGTCCCCATGTCAGCTCCGCGGTCGCGTAGGACGGGCTGCCGAAATGCTGGTTCGAGGACAGGACGATGCCGAGGCGCGTGCAGGCATCGACGTCGATGTGCGGGTAGATGCTGCGCTGGCTGATGAGCTTGAGCCTGGGCAGGCGCACGAGCAGGGGCGCGCGGATCTTGGTGCGCTCGCGGATCAGCACCAGCGCCTCGGCGTCTTTCAGGCGTCCGGCCAGCGCATCGGTGTCCTGGACGTGATCGTTCCAGATCGTGACTTCGTGGCCGGCCAGTTTGCCAAAAGCATTGAGCGTGCGCAGCGTGTCGTGATAGTCGTCGAGTATGGATATTTTCATGATTGCCGAGAATTAATGGGGGTCCGACCCCCAGGCTGTTTTCCTTGAATCAGGGTGCTGACGCGCACAGTATGTACGGTCGCCAACGTACGGAAAGGTGGAAGTATTTTCATTATTTGCTTGCCAACGGCGCCCGTACCCCCCATATTAGCGGCATCGAATTCGATTTGGGTCGGTCCGCAGTATCCCTCGGGGTGCCGCCTTTCTCCCACGGATAATTTGATGCCGCGCACACATTCGTGCGCCGCGACGCCATCTATGGAGAGATTGCATGCCTATCGGTACCGTAAAGTTCTTCAATTCCACCAAGGGGTTCGGCTTCATTCAGCCTGACGACAAATCCAAGGACGTGTTCGTACACGTCTCGGCGGTCGAACGCGCCGGCCTCGGCAGCTTGAGCGAGAACCAAAAGATCTCGTACGCCCTCGAGCAAGGGCAGAATGGCAAAACGTCCGCAGTCGATCTGAAAGCCGTCTGATTTCCCTGTCGCGGGGGCGGCGGTATTTGCCGCCCCGCGCTCACCACGGGTTTCCGGCAGTCGCGGGTTCCGATCGCAGGAAGATCCTGAGCCGGAAGGAGTAATGACATGACAAAAGAGGCGCTGATTGAAATGGAAGGCACCGTCAACGAGGTGCTCCCGGATACGCGCTACCGCGTGACGCTGGAGAACGGGCACATGGTGATCGCCTACGTGGCGGGCAAGATGCGCAAGCATCGGATCACCATTCTTGCGGGGGACAGGGTCAGCCTCGAGCTGACGCCCTACGATCTGACCAAGGGGCGCATCAACTTCCGGCACAAGGACGAGAACCCGGCGGTGCGGCTGCCCGCGCGCCGACCGCAGTACCGGCGGCGCTAGGCGCCCACCGCTTCTTGGAGAGTTTGCGAACGCTCCCATAAGCGCGCGGCAGATAGCGTCCTGAAGGGGGCGTGTCCTACCGCGTCGGATGAAAACTCCCATGCCCGCTCCCGCGGCCGAACCACGCTTGCCGGCCATCATCGCGCTGCTTGCGGTGGGCGGTATTTATACCGCGTTGCCGCCTTTTCTCACGGTAGGCCCGCGTTGGCTGCTTCTCGCGGTGGTAGGGTTCCTGCTGATACCGGCGGTCATCTCTCACCGTACGGGACATCACGAATTCAATCGCGTTCTGGGTTACGTAGTCAGCGCAGTCATCACGCTTGCTCTGGTTCTCTCGCTGATACTCCTGATCATCGCGCTGCCGACGCAGGCGGAAGCGGCGCCCGAACTGCTTCGATCCGCCGGAGCGCTCTGGCTCACGAATATTCTCGTATTCGCCCTCTGGTACTGGAGACTCGACGCAGGCGGTCCGCTGCAACGGGACCGCCGGGGCACTCACACGGAAGGCGCCTTCCTGTTTCCTCAAATGACGGAGTACTCAAAAACGGCGGCCGAAAATAATTGGTCGCCAAGGTTCGTCGATTATCTGTTCATAGCCTTCAATACGAGTACTGCGTTTTCCCCGTCGGATACGCCGGTTCTTTCGCGATGGGCCAAAGTGCTGACGATGCTGCAGTCGGCGATTTCGTTGATCGTCGTCGCTCTCCTCGCGTCGCGCGCTATCGGGATCCTGTAACTCGACCCCACTGCTGGGAGAATAGATAGCGTTCGGTTCGTCATCAGGGATAACGAGGAGAAAATATGAAGATTCGAGCAATCACTGTTTCGATCCGGGCGCTCGCGCTTGGCGCGCTACTCGCGGTTTCGCCCCTGTCTTTTGCGGCCGAAGCCCCTGGCACCACCGCAAAGGACGTCGCGAGAAAGGCCGGCGAGACCGGCCGGACGATCAAGGATTACACGGTGGCGCAGCGGGACGAGGCCATCAAGAACGCAAAGGCCGCGCTCGATGATCTGGACAGGCGCATCGGTCGCATGGAAAGGAAGGTGGACAGCGAATGGGAACGGATGGATCAGGCCGCCCGCAAGAAAGCCCGGGCGACGCTGATCGCGCTGCGCAGGGAACGCAACGAGGCTGCCGAATGGTACGGCGGGCTCAAGCACAGCTCCGCGGAATCATGGGAGCAGGTCAAGGCCGGTTTCGTGAAAAGCTATGAGGTACTGAGGCAATCCTTCGCCAAGGCGAGGAAGCAGTTCTAGCTGCTACCCGCACGCCCCCACCCACCCGCAGGCGCTGCAAAAATCGCAGCCGTCCTTCCTGATCACGGCGTAGTTGCCGCATTCGCCGCACTTCATGCCCTTCATCTTCGGCGCGGCTCCTGGCGCGGGCGACTCCAGCACGCCCATCGCCTGCACCGGATAGCCTTCCTCGTCCAAGATGCCGAGCATGGCGTAGCGGTGGATGATGAGGCGCGCGACGTACGACACGGTCGAAGGCCAGTTTTGCTGCTTGCGCGATCCCGGCGTGAACGCCATGAAGTCGCCGAGCGGTTCGGGGTAGTTCAACAACTTGCGCAATTTCATCCCGATCCACGCCGGATCGACGACGCGCATGTCGAGCGACAGGATCTTGCACAGGCCGTCGAGCGCGCGCGGGTATTCGCCGGAGAGCCACATCGAGTAGGGGCGCGTCACCCCGTCGGGCAAGGTAATTTCTTTCAGCCCGAGCACGAAGTCGTCGCGCCCGGCGGGATTGAGCACGTCCACCGTCCACGACATGGTGCCGTCTGCGCCGGTCTTCGGCTCCTTCAGGCTGAACATCGCGTCGAGCACCGGGCCGTGCTTTTCATCGGGCAGCGCGCTCAGCTGCTCGCACTGCCAGCGCACCAGCTGCGCGACCGCCGAGCACAGGCTCGGCATGCGCTTCTTCTCGCCGCGCGGCGGGAAGGGCATGTCGAAGGCGTCGTCGCCCGAGGTCTTGGCGAGCGTCTCGAGCTTCAGGCGCAGCCACGCCGGGTCGTTCGCCCGCATGTCCATCGAGAGCGTCTTCGCCACCGCCCCGAGGCCGCGCGGCTGCTCGGCGCCGTTCACCCAGACCTCGAACGGATGCGCGCGCGCTTCGTTCGCGACGTGGCCGACGAAGAGCGCGAACTGCCCGTGCGGGTGCTCGATCATGTAGGTCCAGGCTGGGTTGCCGCCGGAGAGGTTGGGCCTTCCGGGCCAGCGCAGGCTGGCAAGCACCGGCTCGGGAAGCGTTTTGATCTGGATGCGCCGGTTGCGGTCGTTGTTGACGAAGTCCTGCGGCTGGGATTGCGGCCCGACCGAAAGCACCGAGCCGATGACGTTATTGGGCCGGTAAGTCGCGAGCCCCTTCAGCCCCGACTTCCACGCCTCGAAATAGAGATCCTGGAAATCGGCGTAGGGATAGTTCTCCGGCACGTTCACCGTCTTCGAGATGCTTGTGTCGATATAGGGCGCGACCGCCGCGACCATTTTCTCGTGCGCGGAGGCCGAGAGCTCGAGCGCGGTGACGAAGTACGGCGGCAGGGCGTTCATGTCGCCGCTCATGTGCTTGTACAAGCGCCACGCGTAGTCCTCGACCGGAAACTCCTTCAGCATGCCGTCGGGCATGCGCTTCTTCCTCGTGTAGGTCCAGGAGAAGGGCGGCTCGATGCCGTTCGAGGCGTTGTCGGCGAAGGCGAGGCTGATGGTGCCGGTGGGCGCGATCGAGAGGAGGTGCGAGTTGCGCATGCCCTGCTTGCGGATGAGCGCTTTCAGCTCTTGCGGCAGGCGCGCGGCGAAGCTCGAGCCCGAAAGGTACATGTCTTCGTTGAAGAGCGGGAACGCGCCGCGCTCCCTGGCGAGATCGGAGGAGCTGCGGTAGGCCATATCGCGCATGAACTCCGAAATCCTCGCCGCCGTTTCGCGCGCGGCCTCCGTGTCGTAGCGCTGGCGCAGCATGACGAGCGTGTCGCCCAGGCCGGTGAAGCCCAGGCCCACGCGGCGCTTCGCCATTGCTTCCAGGTGCTGCGCCTTGAGCGGCCAGGCGGTGACGTCCAGCACGTTGTCCAACATGCGCACCGAGACTTCGACCACCCTTCCGAAGCGCTCGTAGTCGAACGCGGCCTTCTGCGAAAACGCATGGTTAACGAAGCGGGTGAGGTTGATCGAGCCGAGGCAGCAGCAGCCGTACGACGGAAGCGGCTGTTCACCGCACGGATTGCTCGCCTCGATCGTTTCGCAGTAGTTGAGATTGTTGTCCTGGTTCATGCGGTCGATGAACAGGATCCCCGGCTCCGCATGGTCGTAGGTCGAGCGCATGATCTGGTCCCACAGCTCGCGCGCGCGCCCCTTTCGATAGACCCACTGGCCGTCGCTTCTCTGGTAAACGGGGGAGGGGCCCTGTTTTCCACTTTGCGCGCCCGCGGCAACCATCTCCGCATGCGGACGCGCCTTGTGCACCAGCTCGATCTCGGCGTCGTTCTCGACCGCCCGCATGAAGGCGTCGGTCACGCCGACCGAGATGTTGAAGTTGGCGAGGTCGCCCTGGTCCTTGGCGTGGATGAATTCCTCGACCTCGGGATGGTCGCAGCGCAGCACGCCCATCTGCGCGCCGCGGCGCGCCCCGGCCGATTCCACCGTCTCGCAGGAGCGGTCGAACACGCGCATGTAGGACACGGGGCCGCTCGCGCGCGAGCGCGTGCCCTTGACCTCGGCGCCCTTGGGACGGATGGCGGAGAAGTCGTAGCCGACCCCGCCGCCGCGGCGCATGGTCTCGGCGGCTTCCTGCAACGCGGTGTAGATCCCGGGCTTGCCGTCCACGACCTCCGAGATCGAGTCGCCCACCGGCTGCACGAAGCAGTTGATGAGCGTCGCCTGCATCGGGATGCCGGCGGCGGAGTTGATGCGGCCGGCGGGGATGAAGCCGGCTTCCATCGCCTCGCGGAAGCGCCGCTCCCAGTGGGCGCGCTTGTCCTCGCGCTCGGCCGCGGCGAGGGCGCGCGCCACGCGAGCCCTTACGTCCTCGATGGTCTGCTCTTCGTCCTTGGCGTATTTCTCGAGCAGCGCCTCGCGGCAGATCGTCTGCTCGGGAAGCGCGGCTTCGGCGATGGGGGTGAGCGATTCGTTCACGGGGCCTCTACTATAATATATAGCTTGTTGGAGTTTGAAGCTGCAGCCCGGGCCGGTCGACCTGGCGGGCGTTACTGTGAGTATATACAGTATATTTCGGGTACCGGCTTTCGGCAAGGCCGCTATGTTCGGCTCTACAGGAGCAGAAAAGCATGACGTCCGGCATCAGCGCCATTCGCGAAACCACCCGCGTCGTCACCGCGCACCGCCAGCGCGAGGGGGCGGGCTTCATCGTGCGCCGGCCGGTGCCGACCCCCGGGCTGGAGCTGGCCGATCCTTTCCTCCTTCTCGACGAGATGGGGCCGGTCGATTACGGTCCCGGCGAGGCGGTCGGGGCGCCCGACCATCCGCATCGCGGCTTCGAGACCATCACCTACATGCTGGAGGGCGAGTTCGAGCATGAGGACTCGGCTGGCCATCGCGGCGTGCTTCGGCCGGGCGACGTGCAATGGATGACCGCCGGCGCGGGCATCGTGCATTCGGAGATGCCGTCGCAGCGAATTCGCGAGAAGGGCGGCCGCGTGCACGGCTTCCAGATCTGGATAAACCTGCCGGCGCGGCTGAAGATGACCCGGCCGCGCTACCAGGAGGTTTCAGCCGACAAGATCCCCGAGGGCGGAAGCGAGGACGGTCGGGCGAGCGTGCGCGTGATCGCGGGCGAGGCCTTGGGTGCGCGCGCCGTGATCGACACGCACATCCCGATCGTCTATCACGATTGGAAGATCGGCGCCGGGGCGGAGGTCACTGTGCCGCTGCCGCGCGAGCAACAGGCGCTCGCGTACGTGTTCCAGGGCTCGGTGCTCGTCGGGAACGAAGGCAAGGAAATTCGCGACGGGCAGCTCGCGCTGCTCGGCCCGGGCGATGCCGTGCGCTTTCGCGGCGCGCCGAGCGCGGGCCGCCTGCTGCTTCTCGCCGGCGTCCCGATCGCCGAGCCCGTCGCGCGCTACGGTCCGTTCGTGATGAACACGCAGGAGGAGATCGTGCAGGCTGTGCGCGACTACCAGAGCGGCCGCATGGGCGAGATCACGCGCACAGCCGAAGTTCGCTGAAGTGAATTTCGACAAGCTCATCGGCCAGCTCTCGAAAGACTGGGAGTGGCTTTCGTTCGTGACGCAGTATTGCGCGGGCAGGAATGTCGGCAGGCCGGTCTGCGAGGATTTCATGTGGGGGGCCCTGGGGGCCGCTGCGCTCGTCGTGGTGATCGTCGCCTGGTGGATCCTGAGCAAGATCGCGAAGGCCTTTGAAGGCTGGAAGCATCGAAGGATGCTCGCCAAAGTGGCCGACCCCGAGACCATGAAGAAACACGTGTGGTCGGGCGATTCGCCCGAAGCGATGCCCTCGTCGGAGCAGCGCGCCGCGAAATCCCGAAAGCCCGAAAAATCGTGAGATAGCGGAGGTTGACTATGAGCGGCTCGCCCCAGGTGCGGCGCGCGGACAAATTGATGGCGGAGGAGCGTGCGCGCGAGACGCTCGAACGCGGCTTCTGCGGGCGGCTCGCGACCGTCGGCGAAGACGGCTCGCCTTACTGCGTTCCGCTCCTCTATGTCTGCATGGACGGCGAGATCTTCGTTCACAACACGCGAGCGAAGGGCCACCTGCGTGCGAACGTCGATCACGAGCCGCGGGTCTGCTTCGAGATCGACGAAGCGGGCGAGGTGTTCGCCTACGGGCGCTTCGAGTGCGATTCGACCGTGGCGTACCGGAGCGTGATCGTGTTCGGCAGGATCCGTGTGATCGAGGATCTTGCGACCAAGCGGCGCTTCTGCGACGGCTTGATGGCGAAATATGCGAAGAAGGACTGGGAGCGGCCGAAGGGTTTCTATCCGCGCATCGACCAGATCACGGTCTACGCAATTGCGATCGAGCGCATGAGCGGCAAGGAGACGCCGCTGCCCGAAGCCGCGGAGCGGTGGCCGGCGGTGGATCACACCAAAACGCCCAATGCGCGACCGCCATCGTCGTGATCGGCACAATTCTTTCGAATTAATTTAGGCGATAGCACCTCTAGACATCGGAGGCGATACCATCTTGAATGACATCGCTTAGCCGGCACGCGATTTGCGTCAGTAGGAGGCTCCAGTACCATCCTCACGTCGCCGCAAACGATCTAGCAGGAGTCGGAAACGAATAGTAGAATCGTCGCCGCGGTGCTTACCTTCAAAAATTCGGGGTCGCGTCGAAGCTGATTTCTTGGCGCTCCGGTGCCGTGCGGGCCAACACCCGCTTCGAGTAGGGAAGTCCCTTTCATTCATTGGGCAGTTTGGTAAGAAGACGGAGGGGCCATGAAGATTCGGCGGGCATGCGAGATCGTTGTCGGGCTTGCAGCGATTGGTCTGGCCGGCTGCGGCGGCCACGTCCCGCGCTTTGCGTATGTGACGAACGCCGGCGACAATACCGTCTCGATCTACACCGTAGACGCCGTGACCGGCCAGTTGCGCGCTCGCGGCTACGTGGCGACGGGCACCAATCCCCAATCCGTCGCCGTGGACCCGAGCGCCAAGTTCGCGTACGTGGCGAATGGGGGTTCCAGCAACGTCTCGGCCTATTCCATCAATGCCGCCACCGGGGCGCTCACGAGCGTGGGCCCGGCCGTGGCAGCGGGGACTTTTCCCCTCTCGATCACCGTCGACCCGAGCGGCAGGTTCGTCTACGTGGCGAATGGGAGTTCCAACAACGTCTCGGTCTATTCCATCAATGCCGCCACCGGGGCGCTCACGAGCGTGGGCCCGGCCGTGGCAGCGGGAACGTTCCCCCTCTGGGTCACCGTGGACCCGCACGGCAAGTTCGCCTACGTAGCGAATCAGAACTCCAATGACGTTTCGGCCTATAGCATCAATGCTACCACCGGCGCACTCACGAGCCTGGGCCCGACCGTGGCGGCGGGATCGACTCCCTTCTCCGTCGCCGTGGACCCGCGCGGCAAGTTCGCCTACGTGGCGAATCTCGGCTCCAACAACGTCTCGGCCTATTCCATCAACGCCGCCACCGGCACGCTCACAAGCGTGGGTTCGGCCGTGGCGGCGGGCACCGGTCCCCACTCCGTCATCGTGGACCCGAGCGGGAAGTTCGCCTACGTAGCGAACCAGTTCTCCAACGACGTCTCGGCCTACAGTATCAATTCCGCCACCGGCGCACTCACGAGCGTGGGCCCGGCGGTGGCGGCGGGCACGACTCCCCTCCGCATCACCGTGGACCCGAGCGGCAAGTTCGTCTACGTGGCGAATATCGGCTCCAACAACGTGTCGGGCTATTCCATCGATGCCGTTACCGGGGCGCTCACGCCGCTTGCCACGTACGCTACCGTCACCGCACGGAACGGCCCCGTCTCGCTCGTTGTGACGCGGGGCAAAACGGCAGTGAAATACACCCCTAAGTTCGCCTACGTCGCGAACAATATTAACCTCGCCGGCAGCGTCTCGGCCTACACGATCGACGCAGCGACCGGGGCGCTCGGTCCCGTAGCCGGCTCACCATTCGCGGCGGGGGGGAACCCCAATTCCGTCGCCGTCGATCCCTCGGGCAAGTTTGCCTATGTGGTGAACTCGACTCAGGCTACCCTCCCCATCGGCAGCGTCTCGGCCTACATCATCGACGCGGCGAGCGGGGCGCTCACCCCCGTTGCCGGCTCACCTTTCCCGGCGGGGACGCTTTCTCGCTCCATCACCGTCGATCCTTCTGGCAGATTTGCCTACGTGGCGAACTCAATGTCCAACAACGTCTCGGCCTACACCATCGACGCCACGAGCGGGGCGCTCACCGCCGTCACCGGCTCCCCGTTCGCGGCGGGGACGGGTCCTGCCTCCGTCACCGTCGATCCTTCTGGCAGATTTGCCTACGTGGCGAATGGGGACCTTGGGGGCTCCAACAACGTCTCGGCCTATACGATCGACGCCGCGACAGGGGCGCTCACCCTCGTCGCCGGCTCCCCGTTCGCGGCGGGGACTGGGCCTCTCTCCGTCACCGTCGATCCTTCCGGTAAATTCGCCTACGTGGCGAATTCGGGCTTCTTTGGGGGCGCCAGCAACGTCTCGGCCTACACCATCGACGCCACGAGCGGGGCGCTCACCCCTATCGCTGGCTCCCCGTTCGCGGCGGGGACGGATCCTCTCTCCGTTACCGTCGATCCTTCGGACAGATTTGTCTACGTGGCGAACTTCAGCTCCAACAACGTCTCGGCTTACACCATTGTCGCCACGAGCGGGGCGCTCACCGCCGTCGCCGGCTCCCCCTTCGCGGCGACGCCGAGTCCCCGCTCCGTCACCGTCGATCCTTCGGGTCAATTTGCCTACGTGGCGAACCTAGGCTCCGACAACGTCTCGGCCTACACCATCGACGCTGCAACTGGGGCGCTCACCGCCGTCGCCGGTTCCCCTTTCCCGGCGGGGTCGGGTTCTTTTTCTTTTTCCGTCACCACCACTGGCACGATCCAATAATGCGTTCGGTGGCATGAGAAAAAATGCTGATGAGAATAGCGCTTCTCGCTTTCACGTTCTCTCTTTGAGCTGACCGCACTTGCTTGCAAGCGACAATCCGGGGATCGCGTCATAATTCTCTAGCAGAGGTTTCACGCATGGCCAACGCGTTCCATGATCGATGGAAAAGCGTGCGTCTGGGCCCCGGCCCACTGGTCGAGAATCCTCGCGGCGCCGGGGGCATGCTCGCCGGCGAGGCGGTCGCGAAAGCGCCTGCCGTCGATTACACCCTCTTAGGCAATATCAAGCCGCAATGAAATATCCGCGGAGGGTGTGCCAGTAAAAGCACACTAATCGCTCGAAGAACCGCGCCAGTCACGGATCCTCGAAAACGAAAGTCGCGAATTCTTGGGTGCCTACCTAAGTGCGAGCGATGCTTCCAGCGCGGCGGCCGTCTCTCTGAGGAACACCGGCAGATCAGTGGTCGGCGGGCGGGCGCCCGGCACCTGGTAGAAGAGATCGGCGACGAAGCCGCGGTGATAGCTCGTGTGGTTGACGATGTGGAGCAGGATCTCCGCGCGCGTCATGACCCCCTTGTTCCCGCCGATCAGGGTGAAGTGCACGTTTTCCCCGAGCGCGGCCTCGGACAAGCGGTCGCTCCAGGCGATGTACCAGTCGTCGACGAGCTGCTGCTTGCGCCGCAGCTCGGCCAGCGGCGGGTGCCCGGGGGTGTTGCGCGCGGCGAAGCCGTGCTCGCGCCCTTCGAGGTGCGCCTGCCAGATGAGGTCGATCACGTAGTTGTGGTTGAGCGTATGGACCATGTTTTTGAACAGGCTCTGCCGCTCCTTCGTCGCCTCGTCCCCGGGCAGCCCGGCGACGGCGTCGAAGATGAGCTTGTTTGCCCAGTTGTTGTAGCGCGTGAGCATGCGCGCGGCTCGCGGAGTGATCATGGTTTGCCTCGTTCGGAACTTCCTCGCGGATTATGACACCGTCGGCCGCTTCCTTTCCGCAGGCCTCCGCTCCGATCGGAGGCGAGGAAACAGCCTTCTTCTCGTGTAACATGAACAGTTTATATCGGGAACTGCAAGCTTTCATCAGGTGTCTAGGAGTCCCGACCCCATGACGGTATCTTCGCTTTCTGTCGCGCAGGGCCTTGTTCGGTCCGCCGGACGGATCCAGGCCGTGCTCTCGCATCGTGCGATGCCCGCTCTAGCGACGGTCGCGGCCCTGCTATTGCTGTGCTGGACGCTGGCGCAGGGGACCTGGCGTGTGCTCCAGCCCGCCTCCCCCGCAGTGGCGCGCGCCGGGGGCGCCGATCTCACCGATCTGCGCGGGCTCGGCAGCGTGCAACTTTTCGGGCGCGCTGCCCCGAGGAGCCCCGCGGCGGAAACGAGCGTCGCGCCCAGCAAGCTGAACATGACTCTGACCGGCGTCGCCGCGCGCGCGACCGGCGGCTGCGCGCTCGTCATCGTGCAGGGACAACCGGAGGCGGCCTTCTGTTCGGGCGAAGAGGTTTCTCCCGGCGTGCGGCTGGACACGGTGGAACGCGATCGCATCGTGATCGTCCGCAACGGCGTGCGCGAAGCGGTGTTCATGAAGGACGCCGAGGGCGGCGCCGCGGGGGTTGCCGTCCCGCCGCCTCCGATCGTCCAGTCGGTAGGCAGCGACCGGCAACTCGTCGACCGACGGCAGTTGCAACAGCAGCTCGGCAGGCCGGAATTCCTCAACCAGGCCTTGATCGTGCCCAACCCCGACGGAGGGTTCCTGGTGCGCCAAGTTCAGGCGGGAAGCCTGTACGAGAAGCTCGGCCTGCGCCCGGGCGACGTGATCCGCAACGTCAACGGCCAGCCGCTCACCAGCATGGACGACGTGATGCGTCTCTACCAGCAATTCGGCACCGCTCAGCGCGTGCTCGTGGACGTGCAGCGCCAGGGCCGCAGCGAGACGCTGTACTACGATATGCGCTGACGGCCCGCGCGCCGCGGAATTCCTCCGACACTCATGAGAAAAACCCCTGCAATCGCTGCTCGAATCCTCGCCGGCGCACTCGCAGTCGCCGCGCGTGCCGTTCTGGCGCAGACGCCCGAATCCCCGGCTGCGCCTCCCGTCGAGTCCCCGGCAGCGGTGCCCGCTATTCGGACTCCGGCCGCACCAGCGATCGCCGTTGCCCCGCGGGCGGGCGAAGTGGTGCTCAATTTCCAGGGCGCGGACCTGCAGGCCGTGGTCAAGGCGATGTCGCAGATGACGGGGCGCAACATGCTGATCGACCCGCGCGTGAGGGGACAGGTCACCATCGACTCGGCGCGGCCCATGCCGGTAGCGGCCGGGTACCAGATCTTTCTCTCTGCGCTGAAAACGCAAGGCTTCACCGCGGTCGAGGGTCCCGGCGACGCGGTGCGCATCATTCCGGTCGCCGAGGCCAAGGCGGCGGCGCCGGTGAACGAGCAGGACGGGCCCCCGCGCGGCGGCGAGCAGGTCGTCACGCACGTCGTGATCGGGCAGCACGTCGCGGTGGCGCAGCTGCAGAACGTGCTGCGCCCGCTGATGTCGCCGACCAGCCAGCTTTCCGTATACGATCCGGCCAACGCGCTCATCATCACCGACTATGCCGACAATGTGCGGCGGCTGCTGCGCATCATCGAGAGGATCGACCAGCCGGCGAGTACGGACGTCACTGTGATCCCGGTTCAGCACGCCTCCGCCATCGACCTCGCGGAGCTGGTGGTGCGCCTCTCGGGAACGGGGCTCGCCACACCCGGGGGGGTGCCGGGCGTGCCGCCCACTCAGATCGCCGCGGGCGGCGACCGTTTCTCGGTGGTGCCGGATGGGCGCACCAACAGCATCCTGCTGCGCTCGGACAACCCGGGGCGCATCGCGCTGTTGCGCTCGCTCATCGAAAGACTGGATGTGCCGGCGCGCGCGATCGGCAGCACCCGCGTCATCTACCTGAAGCACGCCGAGGCGACGAAACTCGTCGAGGTGCTGCGCGGCATGCTCGCGGCCGCCGCGACCGGGGCTCCCGGGCAGACCGCCGCGCCCGGCGGGCGGCCGGGCGGCGCGGCGCCTTCGCTCATCCAGGCCGACGAGGCGACCAATTCGATCATCATCAACGC
>Ga0137366_10000298_pt1 | contig 30694 bp, 40 predicted proteins | sample SagtaG_8_FD_104938 | JGI IMG/M metagenome (GOLD analysis project Ga0137366, IMG submission 104938) | Vadose zone soil microbial communities from Sagehorn Ranch, Mendocino, California, USA - Sage1_L_60_16 metaG | ecosystem: Environmental > Terrestrial > Soil > Vadose zone | place: USA...
CCAGAACGGGCGCCTTGGTCCAGCAGGCGTTTGATACCGCGCTGCTGCCAGCTCATGCCTACCTTGACCACTCCCGGCGCAAAATGCGCCAGATACAGCAAGTGCGGCTGCTGGTTGCGAGCCTGCTGCTGCTCGGACACACTGCTCGCGTGGTAAAAGGCTGGGTTGAAACCGGTCTTCAGCTGGCAATGGCGGCACTGATCGTACTGATCAGGCAGCTCAGCCTTGTCCGGGCAGGGGTAACTCGCGGTGTCAGCCAAATCATGCCAGCCGCTGCAGTAACGTTTGGCTGTATTAAAACGCAGTGTTAGCAGCTGACCCCGTGGTTCCAGATGTACAAAACCATCCGCTCCCTCCGCCAGCAAACTCAACTGCGGCTGATGCCCGGCACCATAGTCGTAGTGGATAAATAGGTAGTCTCCTTCGGGCAATTGTGTCACAAATCGTATTATACTAATGGGATGGCAAACTATACTAGCATCGATCAAGCAGCCCGCATCGTGTGGGATTATCTGCTTATGCACCAACCCTTGCGAAAGTGCGATGCCATTTTTATTTTGGGCAGCCGTGACGAACGTGTGGCCGAATACGGAGCCAAGTTGTTTCTAGAGGGTTATGGCGACTGGCTGATTATTTCAGGCGGCGTCGCGCATGGCAACGACCTCTTGCGGACTTCGTGGGGAGACGTTACCGAGGCTGAACACTTTGCTGCCATCGCCATGAGGGCCGGTGTACCCAGCGGCAAAATCATACGGGAGACTAAGGCGGCTAATACCGGCGAAAACATTTTATTCACGCATAAGTTATTACAGCAGAAAGGTTTGTCACCCCGCTCACTGCTACTCGTGCAAAAACCGCATATGGAGCGCCGCACCTACGCCACCTTTATGAAGCAATGGCCGGACCAACAACTGGACATTGTGGTCAGCTCGCCGCCGCTGGCCTACGACCATTACTTTGACGAGCAAAATCCGAAGGAACAGATCCTCCATATTATGGTTGGTGATTTGCAGCGTATCAAGGAATACCCGGCGCTTGGCTTCCAAATCCCGCAGGACATCCCGCCAGACGTCTGGCAAGCCTGGGAATTTTTGGTGAAGAAGGGTTATACGGAGCATCTTATTAGTAACAATAGGAGTTTGAGCGCACCTTAGACGCGGTGAGGAGGCCTAAGGTGCGCGTCACACATTCTTATGGCTGCAGGGTAGGGCTCGGCCACAGGCGCACCAGCTGGGCGTGTGCCATCTGGCGTGGGTTGTCGTCCGGGCGGCGACCCATGAAGGCCTTGACCACGTACAGGCCAACACGGCCATGGGCAACGACCAGTACTGTGCCCTTATGTCTCATGAGCTGAGTCCGAATTCGCTGGGCACGTTCCCAGAGCTGTTCGTACGACTCATCGCCTGTTTTGCTCAACCCGTGCTCGTTGAAGAGCGGGTCCTTTTTGATTTTGCCATCGTAGCCTATCACGTCGGCTACGAGGTCGGCGCTTTCCACGGCGCGGCGGATGGTCGAGCTCAGGATGAGCTGCGGCCGGATACCTTGTGCGGCCAAGCTTTCTGCCCTCCGGGCCACTTGACTGCGGCCGCTGGTGCTTAGTGATGTGCCGACACTGCCGCCCTCACGATTGGTCGGCACTTCCGTATCGCCGTGGCGCAGCCAATAGAGTGTAGGCATGTACCCTCCAGCCAGAAATGTATGTAACGGCAGGTGTTATTATAGCTTCTTTTGGGTATTGTGACAGGGGGTATGTTTTGACTTATTACGTATGGGAGTGTATAGTATGACAGTTCCATATGCCGCACAGAAAGGCAAGTGAGATGCATTGTCTGGTTCAGCTTGACGTTACCCGCAGGGGCCCCTTTGCGGACAGGCTGCGGGAAGGTATCGCCTCGCTTCAGGGAGCGGCGAGAGCGTTCATGATGGACGGTGTTGCCTACAATGTTGTCAACCCCAGAACCGTGCAGGTTACGGTCGGGGGTGCCAGTCTTCCCAAGGAGTACAAGCGTCTCCTCGCTCAGGTGACCCTCAGCGACGTCGTGCTGGCTAGCCGCGACATTGGAGGGGGATACCGCAAGCGCCGGACTTCCGCGATGGTGCGTCCCGGGAACCCCAACCACAGCATTGTCGTGACGGCGCCGAGCCTCAACGAAGTGATGGATCTGTACAACCTGATCGTCCACGGTGATGCCAGCCGATACCTCATCGGTCAGGACTGAGAGCCGGGACAGGACGAGGGTCAGCGCGGCACGAAACCGCGCTGACCCTCGTAAAACATGAATTTATGGTGATATGACTTGGCCCGCGGAATATCCGCGGGCCAGCCCGTCACCCTTCTAGACACCCAGAGACTTGAAGAAGGCTTGCTCTTCCGGAGTGATGTCGCGAGCGCCGGGCAGACAGGTGTACAGAGTGTGCACCGGCTTGACCATGTCGTGATCGTTCGGGAGCTTCACCACGATCTCCAGCCTGCCCTCAGGCCCCCGGCGAAGGTCGAAGGTGAGGTCTTCGAGCTGGAGGGGCTTCTTCTTGCCGAGGTTGTAGGAGGCGAGTATAGCGGGGCCCAGCCGCCCCTGCTTCATGAAGCGGTCCATCTTTTCGGACTTGCTGCTCATGGTAATTCCCCAGGTAGGTAACAGGGCGGTTTGATTATACCATATTTCTATGATTCACACCAATATCTCATAGGCTTTCTAGACGTTAAACCGGAACTCCACCACATCGTCGGGCTGCATAACGTAGTCCTTGCCCTCGGTGCGGATCTTGCCAGCAGCGCGGGCGGCGGCTTCTGAGCCGGCAGCTAGCAGATCATGATAGTCGACCACCTGGGCCGCGATAAAACCGTGTTCGAAATCGCCGTGTATGACACCGGCGGCCTGCGGAGCGGTTGCACCCTTGTGAATGGTCCAGGCGCGAACTTCTTTTTCGCCTGCGGTCAGGTAGCTCTGCAGGCCCAATATGTCGTAAGCAGTATGGATGAGTTGTTGCAGGCCAGATTCGTGCTGACCATACGCTTCGAGCAGTTCACGCGCTTCGCTCTTCTCAAGCGATTGCAGCTCTTGCTCAAGCTGGGCATTCAGAAAGAGGGCTTTGGCCGGCGCCACCAGCTTCGCTAGCCCGTGCTTTGCGGCATCGTCGCTGAGCGTTTGTTCGCCGATATTGAACACATACATGAACGGTTTTGCGGTCAGCAGGTGCAGGTCCCGTAGGGTGTTTAGGTCAACGTCGGTGCTGCTTAGCAATGTGCCTTCGCTCAGGTAGGTGCGGGCCTTTTCCAGCTCGGTTAAGGTGTCGCGGAGCTTGGGGTCGGCTTTGATTTGCTTGTGCAGGCTGCTCAGGCGCCTCTCGATAGTTTGCAGATCGGCTAATTGCAGCTCGGTGTTGATGATGCCGATGTCGCTCTTGGGGTCGATGCGGTTCGCCACGTGCACGATATCGCTACCGTGAAAGGCGCGCACCACCTGCACAATGGCCTGACATTCGCGAATATTGGCAAGGAATTGATTGCCCAAGCCCTCGCCCTTGCTCGCGCCAGCCACCAGGCCGGCGATATCGATGAAGGTGACCGTGGCGGGAACAATTTTTTTACTCAAATACAGCTCGGCCAGTTTGTCGAGGCGTTCGTCTGGGACGGGTACGATACCCGTGTTGGGCTCGATGGTTGCAAACGGATAGTTGGCAGCCAGGATCGAACTATTGGTCAACGCGTTGAAAAGCGTCGACTTGCCGACATTGGGCAGGCCGACGATGCCGATTTGGATAGAACTCATATGACATCATTTTAACAGAGGTAACCAAGAATTGATAGTGTACATAGTGGTCCGACATTTGACATCGAGGGGCAAAGGTTGATATAAAACCAGAGTTCCAGCTAGGACGATAAGCGTACTAGCGCAGAATAAGAGGGGACTCTTAAATGGGTTTCTGGGACAACGTCAAGGACGGCTTCGCATCTGGCAGGAGGGGCAAGGGACCGAACTACGTCAAAAAGGAACGAGAGCGGCAGGCGCGCGAGTTCCAAGGCTTGATGGCGGTTGCTATCAGGAGGGCTTACCAGGAAAACCGCACTCGGCGTGGGCGTGGCAGGGAGGAAATCCAGTATCAAGACGGTATGTTCACCGTCAAGGTCCGGAGTGACTACAACCGAGATCACGACTGTGATGCGACAAACATCCTGATTTTCCCTCGCGAGAACAACCCGCGCGGCAGCCATCAGCACGTTATCATTAGTGAGGATGGCCGCGAGCTCCTGAACGAGTGGCGCGAGAGGTAGAAGCTGAGGTGCAAGCCCGGCCCTAGTGTACAATGTACCTAGTGGCCGGGCCTATCTAAAAAAATATATTATGTTACCAGGTAATATTTATACCATTCAAGATTTTATTGTATACTGCCGTGAGGTTCTAGCTGAACGGCCTGAATATATGCGTGAAAAAGAACAGGAGCGTTCTGCTTCTGCTATTGTGGCTGTAGGGGCTAACGATCTTTTTGAAGAGTTTCAGGGTAAGTATCCTCAGTTTGCTGAAATCTATGACCTTGCCTCGGACCTTGAAATTTCAAATACCGCAAACACGACCATTGGTTGGCGCCGTATAAAAGGGCTTGTTGATGAGCTTGATAACTTAACGAGGACTGAAGCGTAGACTAGTCTGGCCTATTCACGAGAATAATCGAGCCTATCTAATAATTCAGGCATAGTCACCCTTATCTCAAAAAGGCAGTTGAGTTAAAACCTCACCATGCCGATGGATAAACTCATATGTACGTTATAACAGAGGTGGCTATCAATCGCTAGACCATGCTATATTTAAAGCTATGATCACGCAAAACGAACCTATCCTTCAGGTTGCAGCCAAAGCGGCCATTGTTGATGCCCAGGGCCGGGTGCTCCTGGTGCGCGAAGCAGCGACTGGGGCAAACAATACCAAGGTTGGCTACTGGGGCCTGGTAGGAGGCCGGCTTGAAGCAGGGGAGTCGTTCAAGCAGGGGCTTCGGCGCGAGGTTAACGAAGAGGTGGGGATCGAGATTGAAGTTATCAAGCCAGTATATGTTGGCGAATGGTATCCGGTGATTCACGGCAAGCAGCATCACATTATAGCTATTTTTATGCTGGCCACGTACAAAGGTGGCGGCATTGCGGTGAGCGCCGAACATGATAGGTCCGCTTGGGTACTTCCCGCTGATCGCGCTCAATACAATATGATGGAGCCTGACTGTTACGTGGTGGATAGTTTGGCGTAAACGAGGGCGGGTTGCGGCGATTTGAAGTACAGGAGCGGCTCATGGCAGAACTATCATGAGCCGCTCCTGTTCTCATTTATCCGGACGGAAGAGGGCTGATTTGACGTTCTTGAGCACTACGGTGGCCAGGGCGCCGTTGCGGCCTTCCACCTGCCAGGTGTGCCTGCCGCCGCTGGCCAGTGCCTCCTGGAGCGCATTGTACTGTTCCTTGGGTACACCTTTCAGAGTGGTGGGCTTGCCTTGGGTGTACTGGATAATCAGCGTACCGTATTCGCTGGCCATCGGCCCTCCAACCTCGCACGGATTGAGAAGCTAAGTATAAAACTAATGTGGCAGGAACGCAACTGATTGGTGTACTGCGGCAGCCGGGCCCGCCCGCGAGGGAGCGTGGGCCCGGCTGCCGATGGATCAGCTTCGCTTGAGGGTGTTCAGCTCGCCCTCGAGGAACTCGATGACGCCTGTAATCAACTCGCGCTTCTTGGCCTCCACGCCATTGTTGGGTGAGCGCGAATACTGCTCGTCTCCGAGTGCTGCCAGGTCCACCTTCCGGAGTTTCGCGAGCAACTGGCGCGCCTCGGATGTGGTCAGCCTGATGGGCCCACCCGTGTCGAAACCGCGGTCCAGCTTGTTGATTGTCGGCGTCAGCCCCAGGAGCCGTTCCAGCAGCTTGATGTCGCCGGCCAACAGTCGCACAACGTTCGACTGTTGGCCGACATGAACCAGGCAAAAGGGGATCATCAGTCTTGTCTCCTTGGCGAGACGGTACAGAGAAGTCCTAGTTGGGCTTGAAGCTAAGGGATCTTGATTCCTTCAGAGTTGCAATCTTCGTGACCGTCGTCAGAGTGCTCCATATGGAACATCCTCGGTGGCCATCCATCCGTCAGAGCATCAGCGAACTGTCGGTGCAACGACTTTGGCACGCCAGGGAATTGTAGCGGTTTCCCTTTGTGGTAGCGCACCGTCATCGTGCCGATGCGTTTAGAGATTTGGCCATTGAACCCTCCGGTGCGAACATGTCCTTATAAATTATAAAGTTTTTTATCTGTTACGACAACTTACTTGTTCAGCTCATGGCCGCCAAACTTGTTGCGCATGGCGGCTAAGAGTTTGGTTGCGAAGCTGGTGTCGCCCTTTTGGCTGGCGATTCGCACATCGAAGCTGGTCTGGATGGCGGGTAGCAGGATGTTCATGCTGCGCGCGGCTTCGAGCGTCCAGCGCGCTTCGCCCGATTCCGCCACAAAGCCGTCGATGCCCTCGAGGTTGGGATTTTCGCGTAGCGCGTCGCGGCAGAGCTCGTTCAGCCACGAGGTGATGACGCTATGATGCTGCCAGACTTCACCGGCGGCGGCCAGGTCGAGCTCGTGAAATGGTCCCTCGTGCAGCAGGCGATAACCCTCAGCCAGGGATTCCATCATGCCGTACTCGATGGCGTTGTGGACCATTTTCACAAAGTGACCGGCGCCGTTTGGGCCAAAGTGATGATAGGCGCCTTCGGGAAGCGCCAGCGTGCGCAGTGCCGGCTCGACCAAGCTTACGGCCTGCGCATCGCCGCCGACCATCATTGAGAAACCATTTTGGTACCCCCACACGCCGCCTGATGTGCCCACATCAATCAGGAAGCAGCCTTTCTGCGTTGCTTTGCCGGCGCGTGCTTGGTCCAGGCGAAAGTCTGAGTTACCGCCGTCCACTAACACGCTACCGCGCGGCACCAGTTCGAGCCACTCGTCCAGATGCACGTCGATGATATTAGCAGGCAGCATCAGCCACAGCATTACCGGCTGATCGCCAAAGGCTTTGACCACGTCGGCTTTTTCGTACGCAGCAGTGGCGCCGTAGCCCACCGCCGCCTGAATTGGTTCCTTACTACGATTGTGAGCAATAACTTCGTGCCCATCCTCGGCGAGTTTGCGGGCAATTTGCATACCCATACGGCCCAAGCCAGCAATAGCGATTTTCATGTCTTCCTCCGTGCTATGCTATCATTCTACATCGAAAACTTGTGAATGGAGTACAGAAATTAACGGGTGACGGTCGGCGGGGCAGCACCCGCTTTTGCCGCAGCAGTACTCTGCGAGGACAAAAGAAGGGGCGGACCGACCGGCAGGACCCCAGCCCTTTGGTTTGACCGGCAAAACTTGCGCCGACTACGTGATTTGGTTATGCTTAAGGACAAAGAAAGTAGTTTGAGACAGGAATGCCCAAAAAGTTTTCGCTCAAGGGGAGAAAGAAGCAAGTCATCACCGCTGCGGTAGTGGTGCTTGTGTTACTAATTGCTGCTGCCGTGGGCGCAGTAGTGCGTTTCTGGCAGCACGGTCCATCGGCAGGCAACAATAAAGATTCCGGCGTCAATCTCGGCCAGGAAGCACCGACCGACACGCTGCCGGCCAAGGTCCAGGAAGCGCAAGACCAAGCCAGCCAGGGAAATGTTGACCAATCAAACAAGACCATTACCGACGCCCTTGCCGCGGCCTCTTCGAACGATGAGAAGTATGAGCTGTATCTGCAACAGGGCGTAAATGCCGAGAATGAGCAGAAGTATGCAGACGCGCTGGCGGCATACAAGAAGGCCGAAGCCCTCAAGCAAACCTTTACCATCTACAAAAGCCTGGGCCGCGTCGAAACAGCGCTGAACGACAAGCAAGCGGCCATCGGCTACTACCAGAAAGCCATTACGCTTATCAGCCAAACTGATGCGCTGCGCAGTTTCGAGAAGGACGATCTCGAAAAAACCATTAAATCCTTGGGAGGCTAGGGTGTTGAAGCGTTTTTTGCTCATTGTTGCTGTCGCCTCATCGTTTTTGATCGGCTATGCCGGTTCGACGCATGCCTGGCCTATTTATGGGCGCAATGCAAATCAAGGTTACTTCAAGGGAGTCACTGACGATTGGGGCAGCGATGTGTGGGCGGGCGGTATTCCGACCAGTGTTAACACAGCTACGGAATTCATCAATTACGTAAAGGCTAAGCTGTCGCGTGGCGCTGGCACGCAGGACGGCGTTGGTGCGGCCTTTATCATTCAGACCATGATTGGCTCGGCACGAAATCTGCCGCCAACGGCCGCGCAGGTAACCGACTGGGAAAATCGCGTTCGCTATGCCGAATCAAAGGGATGGATTCGTTGGAATAGGGTCGTCAGCTACCAGCTGAACAGTTATTATCAGGGTACGGACGCTGGCCCGAACCCCGTGGATGATGCCTTTTTCGACGAAGGGGTTACTCGGTCCGATACCGCCATTCAGTTCCTAGACAGCGGAGGAGTAACGTATCAGATCCGCTATGCCTGTGCTAACCCTGTGGGCACATTGAGCCCGCTGCAGGCTGCGCCGGCATATTCGCTCTCGGGACATTCGACTGTTTCGGACAGTACGGTGGTACCCGGCCAGGTTATTACCTTCCATCATTATGTAAAGAATGCCGGGCCAGATACTGCGACAAACGTTGGCTACAGCGCGTTTAATCAATCCGGCAGCTTGGTCGCGACCGGTACTGGCGTGACGATCACCGCAGGTCAGGACAAGAATGTCACTAACCCTACAGTGACTATCCCGAACAACTCGCTGCCCGGAACGAAATTCTGCCAGTATATACATTTTGCACCGCTGAATCAGAACGGAGGCAGCGGAAATGGCGCCCAGGTGTGTGCGACGGTCATTGCCGACTTCAGCCTCACGCCGACGGTAACGGCCAATACGACCGCCGCGCAACAGAACGATAGCATCACCTTTACGTACAAGGTGTATAACACCGGGCCGACACCCACAACCACCACAACCTGCAAGCCAGTCGGTAATACCCATAGTCCAGGCTACACGCCATTGCCGCAGCAGGATGTAGACCGTACGTCAGATGCTGGCTACACGCCGCCGCCCACCAGTTGCCCGACGAACTTTCTCGTCAATGTGACAGCCACAGTTGCGACCGAGACAGTCAATGTCGGCAACCTATCGCCAGGGTCACGAATCTGTCGCTCGCTTGTGGTGAACCCCAAGGACGACACGGGCGGTTTCCGTGCCAGCGCAGAGGCCTGTGTGGTCATTGCCAAGACGCCATATGTACATTTCTTGGGCAATGATGTCTGGGCAGGCGGAGGATTTGCCGATGTGAATCCAGCCTGCAATGCCGCGTCCAAGATCACCACCAGCGCCCATGCTTTGCAGGACGGTTCGGTTGCCGGCTCACTCAGTGAATACGCGGCCTTTGCGCTCGGTCAGATTACGAACTTTGGTTCGGCCAGCCAGGCTATTGTGAACCCGGCAGCAGCTACGGGTAAGATGCTAACATTTAGCAACCTCAACAGCGCAAGCCTCGGCTTCTATGGCGCAGCACAACACTGTATTAACGATTACGTCAGCGCCTACAATGGCACGCCGATCACCAGCGAACCAAGCACTATCGATGTCGGCGGTCGTCCCAGCGGCACCTGGCAGGTGAACGGCGCGCGGACCTTCCATGGTACCATGCCGAATGGGTCGCAGCAGATATACCTCGTCAATGGCGACGTAACCATTGATGCCGATCTGAAATATTCCGACAATTACGGTGTAGCCGCTGACATCCCCTCGCTGGTCATCATCGCCACGGGCAACATGAACGTGCTGCATACTGTCGGACAGATGGATGGCCTGTTTGTGGCGAAAAATATCTTCAACACCTGTAGCGACGCGCCTGCGGGCAATCTCAGCACGAATGACTGTAATCAGCAGCTTACCGTGAACGGCGCGGTCATTGTCGGCAACCTGAGCGTGCTACGAACATATGGTGCGGATGGCGGCGACGATACAGCCCGCAAGATTCCAGCCGAACAGTTTGATTTCAACGCTGAAATGTACCTCAGAAGCGCGCTTCTGGGCAACAACCCAGGCACGCTGCGGACTGTGGACGAAAAAGATCTGCCGCCGCGCTACTAAAACCTTTTCAGTCAAGCTGCTTATGCTATAATCGGAGGCAGTATGAAGCTTTTTAGTTCGGTGGGCGAGTTCTTCGCGCTAGACATAGGTACGACCGCAGTTCGCGTAGTTCAGCTGCGGCGAAGCGGTGATGCCTGGAACCTAGAGAAGTACGGCGCTGCACCGGTAGATATCAAAGTTGCTAGTAGCGACGCGCCCGAGGATCAACGGCGTTTGAGTGAGGTGATCACCAATCTTATTACGCAGGCGGGTATCACCGAGCGAAATGTCGTGGTCGGCATTCCCAGCAGCAAAATGTTTGCGACTGTCGTTGACCTGCCGAACTTGCCGCAGCAAGAACTGGCCAGCACTATCAAGTACCAAGCCGAGCAGTTTATTCCGATGAGTATCGATGAAGCCAAAATCGACTGGGCCGTTCTGGGCAAGTCTCTGCGCGATCCGCAGAAGAATGAAGTGCTGCTGGCAAGTGTCGCCAATAAGTTCAGCGAAGCCCGGCTGGACATGGTGGAAAGTGTCGGCCTGAATGTCGTTGCGCTGGAGCCTGATTCGCTGGCATTGGTGCGTGCGCTGGTACCGCCTGCCACCCAAGATGCGCTGATGATTATTGACTTTGGCGACTTCAGCACCGACATCGTGGCGGTGCTGGGCGGCTCACCGCGGCTTATCCGTTCTATCCCTGTGGGCTTGCAGACCCTGATCAAGGCCGCCACCCAGAACCTCAACATCGATGCCAACCAGGCCAATCAGTTCATCATGAAGTTTGGCCTGCACCCGGATCGCCTGGAAGGGCAAATCCTGAAATCGCTCGACGCCACACTCGATCAGTTCGTCGTTGAGGTCAACAAATCGGTCAAGTTCTTCCAGTCTCGCTATCCAAACATCAGTCTGCGTTACCTAATGCTGTCGGGCTACACATTGTCGATCCCGGCCTTTGGCGAGTACATGGCTGGCAAGGCCAACATCCAAACAGTTGCGGGCAATGCCTGGGGCAATGTGCGCTACAGTCCAAGCCTGCGTGACAGCTTGGTGCAAGTTGCACCGCAATTTGCAGTTGCTGTTGGTCTAGCAGAGAGGACATTCTAATATGATCCAGCTAAATCTCCTACCAGATATCAAGAAAGAGTTCATCCACACCCAGAAAACCCGGGCGCTGGTGATGAGCGCGTCGATCATTGTCACGCTGTCGGCCATTGGCCTGAGCGTCCTGCTGTTTGTGTACGTCACCTTTCTGCAGCAATTCCAGATTACTCTGGCGAGCGATGACATCAAGTCCAAGACCAATCAGCTCAGCAGCATTCAGGACCTCAGCAAGTATCTGACGATACAAAATCAGCTGGCCGCATTGCCGGATTTGCACGCCAACAAAGGGCTCTATTCGCGGCTGTTTACCTTCTTGCCGGTGCTCAACCCAAATACGCCCAACAATGTTGGTCTAGCGCAGCTGCAGATAGTGGGAAGCGACAAATCGATCAACTTTACTGGCTCGACGGCGTCATTCGAAAGCTTGAACGTCTTTGTCGACACGCTTCACAACGCCGAGGCTGCCTACAAGGACGCTTCGGGGCGGTCGCAGACGTCTAAAATTTTTGACACGGTCTTTGTCCAGAATAGCGCCATCGACAAGGCTAACGGCAAGTCAAAGGTTTCGTTCACAGTCCGCGCGACGTATCTGGCGCCGGTATTCGATGCCCACAACACCGACATGGTTGCTTCGGTGCCAAACATCAAGACATCGCAGTCAGTAACCGAAAGTCCGAAGCTCTTTGATAGCAAGGGAGGACAGTAATGGCTCAAGCAGACCCCAAACCAACTGGTGTTGGCCTGAAGAAACGTCAACAGATCGAAAATGCTGGCCGGACCATGTTTCTGTGGGTGGCCATTGCGTCGGTGGCGGTGTCGATATGCGTCGTGACTGCTCAATTCCTGTTCCAGAGGTGGACATACAACAACCATGTGCTCACCGCCAAATACAAAGCAGCTGACACGCTGAAGAAAAACCTCACCAGCGCCAAGCAGCTCCAAGACGCCGTCAATGCCCTGGTGAGCGATGACAATCTTGCTTCAGTCAAGACTAGCACCGACGATCCGAACACCAAGAGCGTGCTGGACGCGTTGCCCAGCAAATTTGACGCCACGGCTTTTGCCACCTCTTTGCAGCAGGCAATTTTGAGCCGCTCTGGGGTGACTATCGAAGGCATCACTGTTCCCAGCCAAGATCCCAACACCAGCAGCACGGGTACAACAGCCAATACTACCACTGCGACCGATCCGACCCCGCAGGAAATGAAGTTCGACGTCACCGTCAGTGGCAGCTATGACAAAATTCGCGGTATGATGTTCGACCTGGAGCGGACCATTCGCCCCATTAAGATGACTGCCATCACGCTTACTGGCGACGATGCGGCCATGTCCGCAACCATCAGTGGCGTGACGTACTATCAGCTGTCTAAATCTGCCGTTGTCAAGCAGGAGGTAGTGAAGTAATGAAAAAGAACGATATCGCATTGATCGTCCTGATCGTCTCGGTCAGCCTGGTGATCAGCTACTTTGTGCTGAAGGCCGTGTTGGGTGACCCCAAGAACAAGACCGTTTCGGCCGAAGTAGCAGAGCCCATTACCCCCAATCTGACGAAACCATCGGATAAAATCTTTAATCGCGACGCCATCAACCCCACGGTTGTCATTCAGATTGGCAATCCGTCAAATCAACAGCCGTTTGGCCAGTAGGGGCTCCGAGTGAGCATCCTCACCGACGAAAACCAGAAGAAGCTCGAAGCATTGCTTGTGAAAGAGGGGCTCGTTAAGAAAGCTCAACTTACCAAATACCAGGATCAAGCCGTGCAATCTGGCCGGCCGCTGTTTGGGCTGCTCGTCGAAGAAAAGGTAATCAGCAACGAGGAGCTGACGAAGGCGATTGCCACTGTCTCGGGCGTGCCGTATGTCAACCTCAGTAGCGCGCAGGTCGACCAGCGTGTGCTGGATCTGTTGCCGCGCGATGTTGCCGAGCGGTTCATGGCTGTGCCGCTGGGTGAAGTGCAAAACCGTCTGGCCGTCGCCATGCTGGATGCCAATAACGTGCAGGCCGTGGACTATCTGGCAAATAAGATCAACCGCCCGATCAAAGTCTACATGGCCAGCGAGGAAGGCGTCCGGCACATTCTGGAACAGTACCGCACTAACCTCGCCGAAGGTGTCAGCGCGGCCGTCAAATCTGTACAGTCCGAAGAAGCAGCAGAGCGCGTCACTAGAGGTGGTGCACCAGTTGCCGACATCAAGACGATTGTTCAGGACTCGCCCATTAGCCGCGCGCTCAGCACTATTATGGAGTACGCTGCCAGGGCACGGGCATCCGACATTCATATCGAACCGCTAGAGACGAGCCTGCGCATCCGCTGCCGGATAGACGGCGTGCTACGCGAAATTATGCGGCTGCCAAAATCGATCGAGCCGGCGCTCATCTCGCGTATCAAAATCCTCAGCAATCTCAAGATCGATGAACACCGTATTCCGCAGGACGGCCAATTCGCTATTCGTGTGGCGGGCAAGGACATTGACCTGCGTATAGCTATCAGCCCCGTCGTGTGGGGAGAACAGGTGATTATCCGGCTGCTGGATAAGACCGGCACGAACTTTCAGCTCGAGGACATGGGCTATGCCGGCCGCGCCCTGCGTGCTATTCGAAAGGGCATCAAAAAGCCTAACGGCATGGTACTGACCAGCGGGCCGACTGGTTCTGGCAAGTCGACCTCGCTGTACGCGCTGGTGCAGGAAATCAAAAGCGACGCCATCAATATCGTCACTCTGGAAGACCCCGTCGAGTACAAGATGGAAGGCGTCAACCAGATTCAAGTCAATCCGGACGTCGGCCTAACCTTTGCAACCGGACTGCGCTCTATCTTGCGCCAGGATCCAAATGTCGTGCTGGTGGGTGAGATTCGCGATGCCGAGACGGCCAACTTGGCCGTACAGGCTGCACTGACTGGCCACTTGGTGTTTAGCACGCTGCACACTAACTCGGCCGCCGGCGTGCTGCCGCGACTGCTCGACATGGGCATCGAACCCTTCCTAATTGCCAGCACCGTCAATACGGTGATCGGGCAGCGCCTGGTGCGGCGTGTCACCGAGGAACGAGAAACATATCACAGTACCGGCCTCGAGACGAAAAGCATTCAGGACACCATCGGGCATCTGTTGCCGCGTGATCGTGCCAGTGTGGCGGCGGTCTCGGCCGACCTTGGGTACAAGGACTTGCCGCTGGCAGCACAAAAAGCTTATACTTTGGTCAAGGGTACAGACACGCCAAGCACGCCAGGTGGCTACAAAGGACGAGTGGGACTCTATGAGGTTATGGATGTCAGTGAAGAAATCCAAGGCCTCATCGTCAAACACTCCACCAGCGCCGAGATTCAGAATATGGCAGTGAAGCAAGGAATGATAACTATGCGGCAGGATGGCTACCTCAAAGTTTTGCAAGGCCTCACGACGCTCGAGGAGGTCAACCGTGTTGCGGCGAATATGGCTTGATGATTGTGGTGTGGCAAATCTCCCGAGGAGCGTTTTTCTCAGGCGGGCGCACTTGCCAAGCGGGCCAGGTGCACCAAGCGGGAAGCTTAGCCGTCGCAAAACGCTCCTCGGGAGATTTGCCGGCTCAGCATCCAACATGTTTATGCTAAAGTAGAGGGTAAAGATTATGGCGACGACAGGAACACAAGAACTACGCATCGAGATACTTCTGGAAGAGGTCATCAGAAAGCGCGCCAGCGACTTGCATATTCAGGTAAGCTTGCCGCCGATGCTGCGTGTTGATGGCCGGCTGACGCCCATCCCCGGCTATGGACCGCTCAACGAAGAGCATGTCGAGACACTTATCTTTGCCATCCTTGACGAAGAGCAGAAGCAGATTTTGCTCAAAGACAAAGAGTTTGACTTCAGCTTTGCCTTTGGCGATCTGGGACGATTCCGGGTAAATGCCTTTCACGAGCGTGGCAACCTGGCCGCGGCACTCCGATTGATACCGAACGAGATCAAGAGTGTCGCCGAACTGGGTTTGCCCAATGTGGTCAACGGTTTTGCGAATTATCCACGCGGTCTTGTCCTCGTGACGGGTCCGACCGGTTCTGGCAAGTCGACGACGCTCGCGGCCATTATCGACCAAATCAACAGCGAAAAAGCTCACCACATTATAACCATCGAGGACCCAATCGAGTTCACGCACAAATCCAAGCAGTCGGTGATTGTCCAGCGTGAAGTGCACTACGATACCTACAGTTTTAGCGCGGCTCTGCGTTCATCCCTGCGCGAGGACCCGGACGTCGTCCTGATCGGCGAGATGCGCGACCTAGAGACAATCAGCGCGGCCATTACCATTGCCGAGACCGGCCACTTGGTCTTTGCCACGCTGCACACGAACAGCGCGGCGCAATCCATCGACCGCATGATCGACGTCTTTCCGCCGCATCAGCAACCGCAAATTCGTTCGCAGTTGGCCAATATTTTGGTGGCAATCTGTTCACAACGACTGATCCCCGCCATTGGTGGTGGACGCATTGCTGCCGCTGAAATCCTGGTCGCCACGCCAGCGGTACGCAATATCATCCGTGAGGGCAAAGCCCACCAGTTGGACGCTGTCATCCAGACCGGCGCCGACCAAGGCATGCAATCCATGGACAAGACGCTGTCCGGCCTGGTCCAGGCAGGAGCCATTACCTATGATGAAGCCCGCAACTACGCGGTTGATCTGAACGAATTCGAAAGGATGATGAGGGGCTAAGCGCATGCTCACGTTTGACTACACCGCTCGCGACACGAGCACCAATAAGGTAGTCCATTCGACCGTGCAAGCCGAAAGCGAGCGCACGGCCGCCAAGCTGCTGATGGGCCAGGGAATTATTCCGTTGGAAATTGTGGAGCAGGGGAAAAAGAGTAACTTCATCTCGCGCCTGATCAATCGCGTGCGGGCGAAGGACCGCATTATCTTTACCCGGCAGTTAGCCACGCTGATCAACGCCGGCTTGCCGCTGGCCCAGAGCCTCCGTACTTTGCAGGTACAGACCGAGAACAAAGCAATGGTGGTGGTCATCAACGACATCATTACCTCTATCGAGGGTGGCAGTAGCTTGGCGCAAGCGTTTGGCAAGCATCCGAATGTATTTAACGAAGTGTATCTGGCGCTCATCTCCGCTGGTGAGGCGTCCGGTACGCTGGACGAAGCACTCGAGCGCGTGGCCAACCAGCAGGAAAAGGATGCCGAGCTGCTGGGGAAAGTACGCGGCGCGATGGTTTATCCGGGTATTGTGCTGTTTGTGATTATGGGCGTCATTGGTTTCATGCTCTTTACGGTCATGCCGCAGATCCAGCGGCTGTATCATGACCTGAAGAAGACGTTGCCGTGGACGACGCAAATTCTGGTTGATCTGGCTAACTTTGCCACACAGTTCTGGTGGCTGCTGCTGCTGATGCTGGTCGCGGCCATATATTTCCTGCGGCGCTACATCAAGACTGACAATGGCCGGGAAGTGATCGACACGCTCAAGATTCGCATGCCGCTGTTTGGCGCAATGTTTAGGAAGCTTTACATGGCGCGGTTTGCTCGCACGGGTCAAACGCTCCTGTCTACTGGCGTGCCCATGCTTGAGATGATGCGCATTAGCTCACGAGCAGTGAACAACCGGATCATCGCACGTTCGTTAGACAGAGCAGCAGAGAAGGTGAAAGGCGGCAAGGCGCTGAGCCTAAGCCTGAAAGACGACAATAATATCCTTTCTCTGGTGCCGCAGATGATTGGCATTGGCGAGCAGTCCGGTGGTATTGATAAGATGATGGGTAAGGCCGCGACGTATTACGAATCTGAACTGGACAACACAATTCGTTCGATTAGCACAGCGATCGAGCCGGTGCTGATGGTGTGCCTGGCAGTTGTCGCGGGCTTTATGGTGGCGGCTATCTTGCTACCGGTATACAGCTTGGTTGATACGTCGTCATTGTAGGTATCTTGCGGTAAAGCGGTAAAGTAGATCGGCAGTATCCGCTCGCAGGTAAACTATCGACCAGCACAAAAAGCTTGCACATTTAGCCTTCGTACGTATAATCATAAGCAGTATATCAGTAAAACAACTCTGGTTAAGAAAGGGTGAGGAATGAATAGTTTACGCAAACCTAATTCGCAAGGCTTTACGATCATCGAAGTCGTGCTGGTGCTTGCTATCGCGGGTTTGATCTTCTTGATCGTGTTCCTGGCATTGCCAGCACTGCAACGGTCACAGCGAGACACGCAGCGCAAGAACGACCTATCGCGCTTCATGTCGCAAATGACGCAGTACTCGAGCAACCATCAAGGCAGCGTTCCGAGTGGTAACGGTGCTGGCGCCACACAGTGGGGCGGCTTTGTCGGCTCGTACCTCACGAATGGTGGTCAAACGTTTAACGACCCACAGACTGGTAGCACCTACGGTGTGACTGAGCAGACAGTCACTACGACATTGCCTACCGCTGCCGGTCAGCTCTATGTCTATCCGAACGAGACCTGTAGCAACGGTGCGTTGACTGCGGGCCCGGGTAACCGAAGTGTTGCGGCGCTCATCTTCCTTGAGCAAGGCGGCACCGCTTGCCAGAACAACTAGTTCCTTGGTTTAGCTAAGCAGCAAAGTAGCTCCGCAAAAGACAGGCGGGGCTACTTTCTTTATATGTATACAGCTGCTAGCATGATGCATATGGATGCAGTGATTGTCGCCTTTTTGGCTGCTATTGGTCTGGCGTTTGGTAGCTTCGTGGGGGCGCTGGTGTGGCGGCTGCACGAGCACAAGGATTTTGTGCGCGGACGCTCCGAATGCGAATACTGCCATCATCGGCTCGCCGCTGTTGACCTCGTTCCTGTGCTCAGCTGGTTGATGCTGAAAGGCAAGTGCCGCTATTGCCATAAGCCCATTGGCTGGAACGCACCACTGCTGGAATTAAGTGTGGGCGCACTCTTCGTTCTGTCCTATATATATTGGCCGTTGCCGTTTACCAGCTGGCAGTCTGACGTGTCGTTTGTCCTGTGGTTGGTTTACCTTGTAGGGCTGGCCGCACTCTTTGTGTATGATGTGCGCTACATGTTGTTGCCTAATGTTATATTGTTCCCGCTGATTGTTCTGAGCGTGGTAGAGTCTGCCGTTCGCTACACAGCGCTATCTGGTGTCAATCTGCCTGGCTATCTGGGCGACGCCAGCATGGGCGTGATGACGTTAGCGGGACTTTACTGGGTGCTTTATACGTTTAGCCGAGGCAAATGGGTTGGCTATGGCGATGTCAAGCTTGGTATATTTATGGGTATTGCGCTTGGGTTCCGCCGGTCGCTGCTGGCGTTATTTTTGGCCAACATTTTGGGATTTATTGTTGTGCTGCCCGGACTTCTGGCCGGAAAGCTGACGCGCCGTAGCCGTGTGCCGTTCGGGCCGTTTCTGATTGCTGCCTTTGTGATTGCCTTTCTCTTTGGCGATACCCTGATTGAATGGTATGTGAAATTCATATTGCTGCAAATGTAGTGCCGAGTAACGGTATATAGCTGAGTTGCTTATGCTATAATGCAGACAAATGACACGAGCTGAGGGGTACACTATCATTGAGGTCAGCCTGTTTTTGGGCATCAGCGCGCTGATGCTGGCTATTGCTCTGGTTGGTACTGGCCTGAGCATCCGGACCACTCGCTTTGCGGACAGCACTCGGTCGCTGCATGCCTATGTGCAGCAGCAGTATGACGACCTGCTCAATGGCGTGAATTCCCGCCTTGGCAACGAAGCCTGCAATTCCGGCGTGATCAGCACGGCTACACCGCAGACGCCCGGTACCAGCAACTGCCTGTATATGGGCAAGCTGATATTGTTCAAACCCAGCACTGATACGCTCACGACATACAATATCGTCGGCACTGAACCGGCCAATCCAGACTACAGCAAGGCCGACGAGCAGCTTATTTTCGACTTTAATCCGGCCATTGTCACGAGCGTGGGCTCAGAAAGCTACGATATTCCCTGGCGAGCAAACATCTCGGGCAGTAAACGGCCAGTGGATGGGCGAGCGGTGGACGCGTTTGCGCTGATTCGCAGCCCGCGTTCGACACGCATTGTCAGCTATACCTACAAGGAGCCGGCCGCAGCGGGAAGCTATAACCTCCCAAGCTTAATTGATCCCAGTGTACCCGCAAATGCCAATAACATCAGCAAGGCTGCGAACTTTTGTGTGAGTAGCTCTGACGGATTGGGCCAGCCTTCCAAACTTACCATTTCTGGCGGACAGGGGCAGGATGCGATTGGGGTTTCGTTTGATGCAGTGGTGGGGGATTGCAATGGCTCGTAAGTTGTTTTTGCGGCGCACTGCGGCGTGGCTCGCTGCCTGGCGCTCTTGCCGTCAGGAAGCACTGCGCTCGCAAACAGCTCGCTCCGTTCACGCAGGAAACGCGACGTTCCTGCCTGGCAAGAGCGCCAGGCAGCGAGTCACGCCGCTCCTTCATAGTCAACGCGGTGACACGCTGGTTGAAGTGCTGATGGCGATTGTGGTCCTGAGTATTGTAATCGTTGGCGCAATTACGGTGATGTCGCGTGGCCTCAAGGCTTCCCAACTGGCGGTGGAGCATACGCAGGTGCGGCTGCAGGTAAACGCTCAGGAGCAAATGCTTCGGTATTTGCGTGATAGCTACCTGAGTGATCCAACCAGCGCTGCTGCGCAGACCTGGACATCACTCTTTACCGGTTCGCCTCTGTATGCTGGCACAACTACGTCAAACTACAACGGCACCAGCTGCGCGGTCACGAGCGGCAAAAATGGATTCTACCTGACCCAATCAGGTGGTGTGGTGAGTGTAAACGCTTTCAATCCGGTCCTCAAACCCACGACGTACGCACAGCCCGGCCAGGGCCTGTGGGTAGAAATGACGCGTTCCACTGGCATATCGCCGGCCTATGCCGATATACTGCTAAGGGCGTGTTGGTCGGGCATTGGCGATGCTGCCGATCAGCAGGCGGTAACAGCGATAAGGCTATATGATCCAGCGCACTAAGACACACCAACATCAGGACGGCTTCACGATCATCGAACTCACGCTCGCAACGGCGTTTATTGCCTTTATCTTGATTTTTATGCTGGCTGCGATTTTGCAAATCATGAGCAACTACAACAAAGGACTGGCCGAAAAGCAGATCAACCAAACAGCCCGAACGGTAGTTGAAGAGATGGGCCGGCTCATCGGCAGCACCAGCGCCAGCTCTATCAATACGGCGTATACCGGTAATGGCCGTGTCTGTCTGGGCGGCGTGAGCTATGTCTGGAACGTGCAGGGCGCTACTACCAACAAATACACCTCTGGCAGTTCCTTTGCGATGGTCCGGGTTAATGATGCAGCCGGTGCGCTTTGCTCGGCGGCCTTGCCAGCGGTCAATGCTGCCAATGCCAGCGAACTGCTCAGCGGTTCGATTTGGGTTCAACAGGTCAATGTGGCGGTCAGCAGCAATCAGAAGCTCGTCGACATTACCATCGGTCTGTCCACATCCTCGCCGAACCAGCCGACCGGCAGCGATCCGCTACTCGGCACGATCTGCAATGGCGGGCACGATAGTCAATACTGTGCTGTGGCTACATTTAAAACGACAGTGAGCACAAAGGATGGGGGAGGGTAAAACCAGAATGATCACACGTCAGCAACCAAAAGAGCAGGGCTTTGTATCGCTCTTTACCGTTATATTTTTCATGCTGCTTATTACCATTATTACCGTTGGGTTCCTGCGGATCATGGCTGCCGAGCAACGCCAATCGCTCGATAACGACCTGACTGCTAGTGCGGAGGCTGCGGCGCGTTCGGGCGTCGAGGACGCCAAGCGGGCAATTTTGAAATACAACGCCCTGCCGACGAGCGACCCGCTGAAGGCGCAGCTGCAGGCTGCCCTCACGTCGTCTAACTGCGACGCGTTGTTCACCAATTCGTCCGTTCGGGCCGCGCTGAACCTCAATAACAACGGCAGTATCAATAACCAGCCAGGGCTGAACCAGTATTACACCTGTCTGAGCGTCAATCTGGACACGGCCGACTACATTGGGCAGGCCAGCGCCGGCAAGAGTGAGTTTGTGCCGCTTACCGCCACTGGCCCCTGGGAGCAGGTGATGGTCTCGTGGCATCTGGCCAGCGCCACGATCGGCAGCGATGGTGACGGGCAGCCGAGCAATTACGCGCCTGGTCCGCTTTTGCCGCCAGTTACCGGCGGTGTGAATAGCTGGATCACGCAAGGCTACCCCGCGTACTTGCGTGTCGAGTTGTACGGGTATCCAAATGGTAACTTTAACCGCAGCAATGTTGATCTGCTGAGCCGGAGCGTTTTCTTGGTACCAAACTCGTCGTCGAACGCCGCAGCAGTGGGGCCCAGCACGCCCATCAACTTTGCCACCGTCGATCCGCGGGGCGCTAACCAAAACAAGGTTAACCTTGTTGGCATCAAATGTAGCGGCACGCCGCCGAATATTCCTATCGGCACCTATGCCTGCAGCGGCCGGCTTGAACTGCCGCTCGGCCAGCCCAGCACGAGCAACAACTACTTCCTGCGCGTAACACCGCTGTACGGCGCGGCGCATTTCAGGCTGCAACTGCTGCATGGCGGTTCTTCAGTGGTAAACTTCAACGGTGTTGAGCCGGTTATCGACTCGACCGGCCGGGCCAGCGACGTCTTTCGGCGCATTCAGACCCGCGTCCGCCTGGGTAACGCGGCCAATCTGCCCGAATACGCCGCGGAATCAGCCAACGACATTTGCAAGACCATGCAGGTTGCGGATGGCAGCTACTACCTCGGCAATGTCTGCCCGTAGTGGGGCAAGTAAGTTTGTGCTACTTGGCAACCTTATTATATAGTTAAGCGCGGCCCGCAGTCTCAACCGGAAGGATCGTAAGATGCCACGGTGGATTTATCTGCCCAATCCGGATAATCCCGATGCTGTCGTCGATAGGTTTCAGGATGCTCTGGACGCTGTGCTCAACCAGGCTGCCGTCAAACGATATTTGGCAGACCGGGGTAACAATCACTCGTACCAGTACGTTCACCCCAGCCCCATACAGCCAGCCGTCGGTGGTGTGAGTGCCGTGTTCGGTCACGGTAGCCAGGGCCAGAGCAGCGGTTCGCTTTTCGTCGAGATCTACGCACCTGGTCATCACGGTGGCGGCTCTGCGGTCTACGTGCCGGAATCGATTGCCCTGCGTTTGGCGGTATCGCTGAAGGGAACGTCCCTCACGGTCCGCCTCAGCTACGATCGGCTCAACCGGATGTGTCGGGCGCACCTGCGTGCTCCGCTACAGACATTCGTCGATCACCCATGGGGCGTGATTACGTTGCAGTAGCGGGCTTAAGCGGGAGGGCTGAGCGTTGTTCGCCAGCCCTCCCGCTTAATTTTGTTGTTTGAATTATTGCGGCTTAGCTGCCTGGTAATTGTTTTTCTCAGGCGGGCGCACTGGCCAAGCAGGCCAGGTGCACCAAGCGGGAAGCTTACTTAGCCTTCGCAAAACAATTACCAGGCAGCTAAGCCGACTCTGGCTCCGACAGTTCCTTGTGAAAGCGCTCGTGCACTTCACGAAGGTGAGGGTCGGTGACGTGCGTATAAATCTGGGTGGTGCTGATATTGCTGTGGCCCAGCATGGTCTGCACAGATCGCAAATCCGCACCGTTCATCAGCAGCCCAGTCGCGAAGGAGTGGCGCAGGGTGTGCGGAGAAACTTTTTTCGTAATGCCAGCCAGCGCGGCGTAGTGCGCGACGATTCGTTGAATGCTGCGCGGCGTCAGCCGGCCAAAATCGCCGCTCGTATCGATCTGCTCAGCGCCTCCGTAACGAATAAATAGTGGTCGCAAACTGTCATGGCGCACCGCCAAGTAATCGCTGATCAGCAGCGCTGCATCCTCGCTGATGAACACCGGCCGGTCCTTCTGGCCCTTGCCGCGCACCATAAATTCCCGCCGCTTCAGGTTGACCGTATCGCGGTTGAGCGCGACCAGCTCTGATACGCGCAGCCCGCTGGAGTAAAGCAGTCCCACGATGGCCCGGTCGCGCAGCCCGATCTTGCCGTTTGGCTCAATCACCGCGAACAACCGGCGCAGCTCGTCCTCGTTCAGAAAGCTCACTTGCTTGCGGGTCACGTGCGGCAGCTCAACCTTTTCCGGCGTCAACGCTTCGATGCCTCGCTTGGAGCAGAATTTGAGAAAGCTGCGCAGCGCAATCAGATGATACGCCTGCGTCAGCTTGGACAAGCCCTCGCCCTGCTCGTTCTTGTAGCGCGCCAGCCATAGGCGCCATTTGCGAATAAGCTCATTGTTGACCCGCTCGATCTTGATATCACCCGCAAAATCCACCAGACGGTTCAGATAGAGGTGATAGTTCTCCGACGTCTTCTGCGAGCGGTTCTGCTCCACCTCTAGATATTCCAGAAAATCGATGATGAGTTCCGAAATATACATAGTGCTTATAGTATACCACCTGCGGAAGGTATTGTATTTTTGCTGGGCGCCGGACACATGACCGAACGTCCAGCTGGCTATCGCTCGCCGAGCTTCTCCGAGAGATGTTCGCGGATGCGCTGTTGTATCTGCGGGGGCGACGCGACCGAACGGAGCCACCCGGCCCGTTGCAGCTCGTCCAGCACCTCCTGGATCTTCTGATCGATGCCATAGACGGCGGTGTAGGGTTTGGCCAGGATATCGCTAAGGGCATTCAACAGTTGAGCGGCTCGATTGGACGACCCTGGTTTGGGCCGCGATAGCTCCCTGTTGATGAAGCGCACAATACCGAAGATGATCGCTGGTCCCGGCGGCCGCGGTGATGTAGGGCTCACATATCCTCCAAACTCACATTGACCGTTCTAGTTGTAGCATAATTTTTGCCAATAGCCAATCATCAAGGCTTAGGTATAATAAAGGCAAATGGGTATCATCGAAGCAATTGTCCTGGGCATCATTCAGGGCCTGACCGAATTTATACCAGTCTCGAGCTCCGGCCATGAGGTGCTGGTCGAGCACTTTTTTGGCGCTGGCCATGACCATGTGTTTTTAGAATTTATTAATATTGGTACAGTGCTGGCGTTGATTATGTACTTCTGGCCGAAGATTTTTGACCTGCTGGAGGAAGTCATATTTCGGCACAACACACGCCTGGCCCGTAACATCCTTATTTCGGCAGTGCCAGCCGGCGCGGTCGGACTGCTGTTTGCCAAGACGATAGAGGAGAGTAGCTTCTTCGCAAACCCATGGGTAGTGGCGATTATGATGCTGCTGGTGGGTAGTATTATGATCGGGCTAGAGCAGTTTCCGCGCCTGAGTCCTGTAGAAAATGGCGAGCAGCTCAGCAAAAGACGAGCGCTCGGCATTGGCATCGCACAAGTGTTGGCGCTGGTGCCGGGCACGTCACGCTCTGGTTCGACCATCATCGCCGGCCGTCTGGTTGGGCTGGATCCGGCTGCTGCTGCCGAATATAGCTTTTTGCTGTCCATACCCATCATGCTGGGGGTGGTGGCCAAGATTTTTCTGAGCCATTCAGACCGGGCGTACCTGGCCGCACACCTCATGCCGGTGGTGGTAAGCAATGTATTCGCTTTTGCCAGTGGTATACTGGCGGTCGGTCTGCTGATGCGCTATCTGGCAAAGCATAGCCTAGCGGTCTTTGGGTGGTATCGAGTGGCGCTGGCCATGGTCGTGGTGGGCCTACTTCTGTTACAATAGGGGGCAATCTAGCATTAACGATTACGTAGGAGCAAACAAGAGAGACGTATGGAGCAAACATTAGTTGTCCTAAAGCCCGATACCGTGCAGCGTGGTATCGTGGGCGAGATCATTTCACGTTTTGAACGCGCTGGGCTGAAGCTTGTGGCCATGAAGATGGTCGCGCCTGACGAAGAGCACTTTCACCAGCATTACGAAGGCATCAGCAAGCTCATCAGCCGTTGGGGTGAAGAAATTTACCGTATCACGCTGAGCCAGATGACCGAGGGGCCGGTGATAGCCTTTGTGCTCGAGGGCATTGAGGCGGTCGAGCATGTTCGCAAGATGGTCGGCACCACTGACCCCAAGGATTCCGCACCAGGCACCATTCGCGGCGATTACACGCATATTACCCGCAACTACACCAACCCACGCGGCGGCACGCTGCCCAATATTCTGCACGCCTCGGGCAATCGCGAGGAGGCCGAGCAAGAGATCAAGCTATGGTTTGAGCCCAGCGAACTCTATGACTACGAGCATCCACAGCAAAAGATCGTCGTTGGCCGTGTGCCTGGCAACAACCAGCAGGCGTAGTGACATCACGGCGAGCTCTAGCTCGCCATGTGCCCCGGTAGCTCAACGGATAGAGCAAGCCCGTCCTAAGGGAGAGGTTGTAGGTTCGATTCCTACCCGGGGTACCAAAAAGTCAGGAGTAAAGGATGAGCCCGCATATCTCCGCCGACGAAGCAAGAATCATCACCATAGCCAGCTACAATACTCATATTGATGAATATGCCGAAGAAAATACCTCTGACGATGTGCGGACACTCATTTATTGGCCCGGCGTCCAGTATTTCCTTAACCAATTACCAAGTGGTTCGAACATTTTTGAGATAGGCAGTGGCACCGGCGCAGATGCTCGTCGAGGAAGCAGGCTTTCAGATCATGCAATCACATCTTGCCCCGCCTAATCTTGTGGTCATTACGGCGAAGAAAATATAGCAGTCTACAGAAAATGTACTGCGGCGGCGCCACTCCAAGCTAAGGAGGGCGCCGCCGCTGGTGCAGTCTGGCTATCGGCGTCGCCGACGTGGGTGGGTCGGTTCGACCTCCACGAAAGCTCCGTGCTGAACCGCCATCTGGCTCACCCAAGCGTGGGCTGCCATCTCGCTGGGAAAGCTTGCAGGCGGTCTGGTGGCCTGGTACAGCTTGGGCAGCTGCTGGCGCAATGCGGCACTTTCCTGGACGACGGCACTCATGGATATGCAATCCATGTAGAGGTATACATCGCTACCGATCAGGAATGCCAAGAGCTCGTTTACCTGATCATCCTCGTCGGTGAAGTGGGCTTTGTGCAGCACCGTCAGGATGGCACCGAGCGGAAATGTGCGTTTTCGTGCCATGGTGGTAGCCCTTCTGTAGACTTCGCGTACGGCACCGATTCGTCAGCGGTGCCCTATGTATCTCTGTGGCTGCCGGCTAGCGCAGCGATCGCACTTTGACCGTGGGACCGTGCAGCACGATCATCCTCGCCACCCAGGTATGGACGTCCTCTGGCTTCGCGAACTTCGGCGGTGTAGTGGCCGCAGCCAGATCTGGAAGTTGCCGTCTGAGGGGGGTCCGATGCCTGTATCGCGTGATGCAGGACGACCATTTGGCCAACTCGCAGATGTGCCAGCTCTGGCATGCCAAGCAGAAAGGCGAGCAGTTTTGGCACGCCATCCAGAGTGCTCGAGAGGTTCTTGCGGTGCAGGACGCTCAACACATCCTGCAGCGGAAAGCTCTGTTCCTTTGCCATGAACATACCCTTCATCTCATCGGGAAACCTCACAGCCATAATAATATACTAATGAGGGCTGTCAACAGGTAGCTTATTGTTCTGCGGGGGGGCTGCTGTGTTTGATACAATAGATGTATCATGACAGCACAATTCGAGGGCCAACATGAGAGCGAAGAGGTTCTGTTTGTGTTTCGTCGTCATCCGGTGGTGATGCGTAAAGGGTTTTATCTACTCCTGATTCCATTCTTGCTTGCCTCGTTGCCACTCCTGCTGTGGCCAGAAAATCTTGACCTGTTATGGTTGGCACTGGGCGGTTTTGGGTTCGGGTTTGTGTTGTTTTTTTATCACTGGATGGGGTGGTACTTTAGTATTTTTGTTGTGACCAACATGCGCCTTAGGCAGGTGACGCAAAAAGGGTTCTTCAACAAAAGCGTCATTGATGTCGGCATATCAAAGATCCAAAATATTAGCTATAATGTCCCTGGCTTTAGCGCAGCAGTGCTTGGGTATGGTACCCTAGTGGTGCAGACATATGTGGGCGATCTGGTGCTGGATAAGATTCATCATCCAGGTAGGATTTACAACGATTTACAACAAGTAGTGCACAAAGTCGGCAGTGCAGAACCGATAGGCGATTATGAAGAAGTTAGTGAATAGATTACGCAAAAAGAAGCAGGCTAGTATGGCGGCCGATCAGCCGTCCTCTATGCGCATCACCAACGAGACGGTTGCAGAGCATCGCGAACGTATCTTGGCGGGCGGGCGCAAGTTTAAATATCCGCTGCAGACGCCCAAGCATCGTATTGTGCTTGTCACGGTGTTGATAGTGGTGCTGGCGGTGGGCGCGTTTTTAGGTATTTTTACTTGGGGGCTATACCTTGGTCAGAACACCAGCCAGTTTGCACTGCGGCTGACACAGGTATTGCCGTATCCGGTTGCGGCGGCGGATGGCCAGCAAGTGCGCTATAGTGATTATTTGCAGGAGCTCCGGAGCTCACTGCACTATTTGTCCACGAAAGAGAACGTCAACTTTTCTTCCGAGGACGGCAAGCGTCAGCTCGAATATCAGAAACGGCTCGCGCTCAACAAAGCTATCGAAAACGCCTACGTTATGAAGCTGGCCAAGCAGCAGAAGATTAGTATTACGAACAAAGAAGTCAATGCCTTCGTACAGCAAGAAATTGCTAACAATCAGCTGGGCGTCAGTGAGCAAGTCTTCCGCCAAGTTATCAGTGATTACTACGACTGGTCATTCGACGAGTATAAGAGCTCGGTAAAAAATCAGCTGCTGCGCAAAAAGGTGGTAGCCAGCATGGACATAGTTGGTCGTCAGAGGATCACCACGGCGCTGAACGATATTCGATCTGGTAAGGATTTTACTGAGGAGGTCAAGGCTGCATCCGACGACTCCTTGGCTAAGACTTCTGGTGGCGACATGGGCTTTGTCTCGAAAAATACCGACGACCCCAATGGGCTTTTGAGCGTAGCCCAAAAGCTGCAGCCCGGCCAGGTCTCGGATGTCATTGAAGGAGTGGACGGATTCTATCTGATCAAACTTTTTGACATCAAGGACAATACCCTGCACCTGGCGAAGCTTTACGTAATGTACAAAACATTTGAACAGCAGTTGGCCAACCTCAAGACCAATCACAAGATTCAGGAATACATCAAAGTTTCCCAGACGGCCAACCCCAGCAATCAGTAGCACATCACATTCTTGATAGTAGCGGCAATGCGGATAATGCTGCCGTGAGATCCTGATAGCTATCGTAGGGGATGACCATAGTTGCCACACCGTCAAAGATCTCTTTATAAGGCGTACCGCGTTTGACCGCGACCAGCACTGGCATATCCAGCCCGAAGGCAATACCTGTCTCAATGACGCGTCCACCAGTGGGGCCGTCCGATACATCTACCAGCAGGGCATCGCATGTAGCGATTTCTTCCTTGGACCGTCGCCACAGATCCTGGGGATTATCAAATATTTTTTGGTATCCTTCGATGTCGCGAATAAAAGAAAAATCTTGCATGCCAGCAGCCCGGGCGGCGGCACACAAATCCTCGACACTTTTTCGATCAGCGCCTTTGTAACGGGAAGTGACGTATAGTTTCATCACACCATCATAGCAGACTCGGTAAGCAGATCGGCCAACGCTGCTGCGGCGGTCAAGTGTGTCCATGTTGTCGGTTGCGATGATAATCTGAGTGCCAGTTGCGCGGATTTGCTGCATGAGATAAGGAAGGGCAGGGTCCAAGAAGGCCATGTTTTTGCAGCTTAGCTCAATATACCGGTGCAGCGCATCCAGAGGCAACGCGGTACGTTCGGCAATGATGGCCAGTGCGTCGTCCACGACGAGCTCACCCCGCATCCAACGCTGAAGCACGCGCCGTCCTGCTGAGCAAAAAAATGCGTCTGTATGACTTGGTAGCCGCTAGCGCATATTGAATCGTCGTCCCAATGACCCCAAAATCGCGAGCGGCTCAGCGTACCGTCCCAATCGATAAACAATGCCTGATATTTCATGATGTCATTATAGTAGTTGTTTGGTAGTGTGGGGCCGACTGGCCGCCAGCCCCACACTACACCCCCAGCCAGATCAGAGCCAGTAGACCATCACTCGCTTGTTGCTGCGGTCGATACCCCTCAGGATGGCTGGCACGTCTGCGCCACACACTCGTCCCAATGGCCCGTCGCCGATCTTCACGCAGGCGATGACTTGGTCGGCTGGCACGGCCAGCGCATCCAAGCACTGGATAATGATCCTTGGGGTGGATCTGAAGCCATCAGGTTCGAGGGTATGACAGACGAGCGCATGGAAGACGCGGCCGCCCACCTTGCGGCTGAGCGTCTGCCCCAGATACAGCGGCCCTATGTTGGCAAGGCCAGGCCAGAAGCGATTCGCCACCATGCCAGCAAAACCAGCGTTGTGACTTCCTTCGGTATTGGCTGCGAACGCAACATGTCTGTATGGGGAACGTAGGGTATCACCATGTACTTGCTGGAGAAGCACGGGTGGCCCTTTCTGTTAAACGTACGGGGTAATGGCAATCATAGCATGGTTGATGGCGTTGATGAATGGGATCGCTTTGGCACCTCGATACTATGAATGATCCATTCTTCTTTTCCTTTGGTGTAAGAAGTACGATCATTGGCGTACTGTTTGGCCAGCTGTTGTTTGAGCCGTTGGTAGGCACTGCGTTCGATTGGGTGCGTGCGGAGGTGATTTCGAAATAGCAGGGCGTCTCGCCACTGTGGGATATTTTTCTCAACCAGGCTCAGGTGATAGGTGCGTTGGGACTGAGGGCCTTTGGGGAAGAAGACACGGTCGGCAAAAAACTCGATCGGGCATAAACTCCTAGCCCAATGTGGCAAGCGGGGCGATCGCGCACGTATAGTCAGACAGTGAATCAACCGTGGCCATCATATCGATGAGCGGCTTGGCGCTGAGACCTGGAACGGCAGTGCTACTAATGTGTTCGATACTTATCGAAATACCCCGGCGCCTTTCGGATTCGAAAAGTACTGGCCATTGTTGGCTGTAGGGGAGGAGCGTGACGCTGCCACGTCTCAGGCCGATGGGTTCTATAGATAGCATAATAGCAAAAAATGATGGAGACGCCTCACGGCGCCGCCATCAGTGCGATGCGGCGCCGTGAGGGCGAAGTGTCACTGACTGATGACACCGATCAGCTCTTCGATTAGCCGGACCTCGCGATGCATGAGGTGCGCCCGGAATTTGTCGAGGAGCAGACGTGCGATCTGGACAATCTCTCTGGCACGGTGCGGTTGGATTTTGATCGGCCTCTGGTTCTGGCCCACAAGCAGCTTGAGCTTTTCAAGGGCCTCCAGGTTGTAGCCCGGCGGCAGCGTCATCGCCTTCGCATTGTGCTCTCCGCGGGTCATCACCCGGATGACTGCCGCGACGAGGACGTAGGCGGGGCTCGGATGTTGCGGATCGGGGGTGACGCTGATGAAGTTCGTGCCATCCCAATAGAACGTCTGCGGATCGAGTTCGCCCATCGGTGGTATCCTCCCAACAAAGTCGCACGGAACAAGATGATTATAATATAAAA
>Ga0137366_10000300_pt1 | contig 30578 bp, 33 predicted proteins | sample SagtaG_8_FD_104938 | JGI IMG/M metagenome (GOLD analysis project Ga0137366, IMG submission 104938) | Vadose zone soil microbial communities from Sagehorn Ranch, Mendocino, California, USA - Sage1_L_60_16 metaG | ecosystem: Environmental > Terrestrial > Soil > Vadose zone | place: USA...
AAGATGAGTAACATCTTCCGATCCATGCCGGGTTGTTGCTGAGGATTGTGATAGTCGGCCAAGTTATTTGCTCACATGGCTGCACAGTTGGTGCGGCTGGGAATCTTTTGCTCGGATCACCGGATCGCATCCGCCCTCCACCAGGGGGTGGCAACGCAGGATTCGCCATGCCGCCATCACCCCTCCGCGAAGCACTCCGTGAATCTCCACTGCCTCCATCGCATACTCGGAGCAACTCGGCACATAACGGCATGCCGGGCCAAACCACGGCGAAATGGCCTGCTTGTATCCACGCAGCAGGTAAAGCACGGCGATTTTGAAGACTTCGTTCATGGCTATTCCGAGCTTGCCGGCGTCTGTCCCTAAGGGTTACGCTTTTCCGCTAATTTCTGTTCGATCACCTGGAACGCCCGTCCCACTTCCTTGCGCAACTCGGGGAATTCGGCGGTCAACAATGACTTCTTAGGATTGATGACGACATCGACCGCAAGGTTCGACCGCAATCCTTCCAGTCGTACCGCCTCCCGCAAGCGGCGCTTCATGCGATTCCGAACCACCGCTCCGCCCAGGACCTTGCCTACAGTGAAACCTACCCGCATCCCGCCATCCTGTTCGCGCGGCAGGAAGAATACCGTCATGAGAGCACTGAAATGGCGGCGGCCTTTCTTGTAGACCTGGTCAAAATCCGCATGCCGCAGTAACCGTGCGCTGCGCGGAAACCGGTGGCGCTGATCGGGACCCGACAGATAGGCACTCTCATTCCGAGCGTTGCCGCCCACACTGCAAAATTCTGCGTCAGCTGTGCGAACTTCCGCCAATTGCCGGGGAATAGAGGACTACTCGCGGAATCCGGGTTTCACCGCCACCCGCTTACGGCCTTTGGCGCGGCGGCGGGAAAGGACCGCCCGGCCGGTCTTGGTCTTCATGCGGGTGCGAAACCCGTGTGTCTTCGACCGGTGTCGCCGGTTCGGCTGGAAAGTACGCTTGGGCATGAAAAATAGGTGCTCCTGTTCTATCTGTGACGCTCATCACTGCGTCGCGAGTGGAATAGAAAGTATAAATGAGGCCGCGCAAGGCGGCAAACCGCTTAACTGGGAACGGGAACTGAGAACTGCGAACTGAGCAAGACACCCAGGCGTCTGTGAGAAAGGTGAGCGAGACGAAGATCTGCGCTCAGTCCCAGTGGTTCGTCCTCACTCGCAAGCACCCGCGCCTCACGTTTTTGTATCTGAATTCATCTTTCTTCTTGACATTCGCGAAAAAAAGGTTCGCGCTTGTAGAAAATTTTTGACATCGCTGCACAACTCGCGCGGCAGTTATCAAGTGAACACTTGACAGATTTTTCTCAAGAGTTATGAATCATTACGGTCACGTAAAAATTCTGGTCGATAATCTCTTCACAGCGAAAAATTTTGTGCTAGTATGCCGATCTGATTCACGTTTGCTTTTGCTTCAAGGTTCCGGTGCCCACGCCGCGTCCGTTCGACCGAGTTCATTGTTAGCAGTTGCATTTTCAGACACAACGTATTGAGATCCGGCCGCTATGGCGGCCATTTTGAATTCATTCTATGTCCGTGCCTATTGCTACCGTTGCTCCGAACCCCTGGTTGCGCGTCCTGGATGCGCTCGAGAAGAAAATCAACCGCCACTCCTACGATACCTGGTTGAAACCCACCCGTTTCAGTCACGCCAATGGGGAAGTTCTGTTCGTCAAGGTGCCCAGCAACGATTTTCGCGCGGTGGGCGACAAGTACGGCGACCTCATTCAGGAAGCGTTGGACAATTTAGGCATGGAGTTTCGGGACGTCCAGTTCCTGTATGACGATGATCCGGCTTCCACGCCCGTCCGCCATAACGGCGGGTTGAACATGCACGCCGCCGCTGCTCCGGTCGCACAATCTCGCTTCGATTGGGACAGCGCCGCCCAACTGAATCCCCGCTACACCTTCGACGCCTTCGTGATCGGCAGCGGCAACCAGTTCGCGCACGCCGCTTGCCAGGCCGTTGCCGAGCGCCCGTCCAAGGCATACAACCCTTTGTTTCTCTATGGCGGCGTCGGCATGGGCAAGACCCACCTGATGCAGGCCATCGGCCACCACATTAAGCGGCAAATGCCGCAAGCGGCTATTTGCTACATCTCCAGTGAGAAGTTCACCAACGAGATGATCAACTCGCTGCGCTACGACAAGATGATCAGCTTCCGCGACAAGTATCGCAACGTGGACGTGCTGCTCATCGACGATATCCAGTTTCTGGCGCAGAAAGAGCGGACCCAGGAAGAATTCTTCCACACCTTCAACGCTCTGCACGAATCGATGAAGCAGATCGTGATTGCCAGCGACCGCTCCCCAAAAGAATTGGCCGAATTCGAAGACCGGTTGCGCAGCCGCTTCGAGTGGGGATTGATCGCCGACATCCAGCCGCCCGACCTCGAAACCAAGGTTGCCATCCTGCAAAAAAAGTCGGAGAGTGAAAAGGTCACCTTGCCGACCGATGTCGCTCTGTACATCGCTTCCAACATTCGCTCCAATGTCCGCGAGCTCGAAGGAGCCTTGATCCGGCTGGTGGCGCACTCTTCACTGATCGGCACCGAGATCACGCTTCCCTATGCGCAGCAAGTGCTGAAGAACTTTATCGATTCGCAAGCCCGCAGGGTCACGATTGAATCCATTCAAAAAGCGGTGGCCGAGCAGTTTGGGCTGCGCCTGACCGAGATTAAAGCCAAGAACAACGCACGCGCGGTAGTTTATCCACGGCAGATCGCCATGTATTTGTCCAAGCACCTCACCGAAGCGTCGCTGCCCGAAATCGGACGCCAGTTCGGTGGCAAGCACCACACCACGGTGCTGCACTCTGTCGAGAAGATCGAAAAGAGCCGCGCCACAGACAAAGACCTGAACCGCCTGCTGAACAAGATGACCGAGCAGCTGGGCGGCTAACCAGCCGGGATCTTCGGGATTTATCTTGGATTGCGTCCGCCCTCGATCCGCGTAAATCTGCGGCGGGTTTTACAATGGCTTCATGTCCGAGGCCAAGCCATTCCGGCTCACCGCCACCGTGAAAGCGGGAGGCTGCGCCTCCAAGCTGAGCCCCGCAATCCTGGATCAGGTTCTAGCCAAGCTTCCCAAACAAACCGATCCCAACGTCCTGGTTGGCTTCGATCATGCTGACGACGCCGGCATCTACAAAATCTCTCCCAACACCGCCCTGGTGCAGACCGTGGACTTTTTCACCCCCATGGTGGATGACCCCTACACCTTCGGCCAAATCGCCGCCACCAACGCCCTCAGCGACGTCTATGCGATGGGCGGAAAGCCCATCACCGCGCTGGCCCACGTATGCTTTCCGGCCAATGGTGATCTGGCAATTCTCGAACGCACGCTGCTCGGCGGACTCTCCAAGATGATGGAAGCGGGTTGCTCGGTGATCGGCGGCCACAGCGTGCGCGATGAAGAAATGAAGTTCGGCTACTCGGTCACCGGACTCATTGACCCCGCCCGCGTTTTCGCGAATACCGGCGCAAGAGCCGGAGACCGCTTGCTGTTCACCAAGGCATTAGGGACAGGCGTAATCACAACCGCCATTAAGAAGGATTCTGCAAAGCAGGAGTGGATCGATGATGCCATCCGCTCCATGACTACGCTAAACAAAGCCGCGACCGAAGTAATCGCCAACGACCAACGCGGAACGACCAGTGACGGTTCTCCTGTCCACTCCATGACCGACGTCACCGGTTTCGGCCTGATCGCCCACGCCCGCGAAATGGCCATGGCTTCCAATGTTTCCTTGAGGTTCTGCGCTAGCCGCATCCCCGTCCTCAACGGCGCCTTTGACTGTATCCGCGCCGGCCACATCCCCGGCGGCCTGTTGGCCAACCGCGAGTTCGCCGAATGCGTCGTGGGGTATGAAGACGGCATCCCGGAGGAACTCAAGACCTTACTCTTCGATCCCCAAACTGCCGGAGGATTGCTGATCGCCGTGACGGCGGACGAGTCTGAAAGCCTGAAGCATGCCCTGAACCTGGCGGGCGTGGTGGCCGTTTCGATCGGGGAGGTAACTCCAAGCGCCAAGCCGCTGATTACTGTCGGAAGGTAGCGGCCTGAAGAGCAGTACTTGCTCCCAACCGTGGCGCTGAATTGTTCCCAGACATTACGTAGAAGGGGTGAGTGTAATCGCCTGATAAGTCAGTTATCCACGAATTGGCGCGTATGATTCTGAGTCAGTAGGCGTGCGGAAGGCGGCACTTGAATGGTCGATTTTGCGTTTGCAGCGCTGGTCATCATGGCTCTCGTCAATATCGGCTTCTGGTTCGCCATGAGAATCCGCTTGATGAGAATGGATTCAGCCAGAGATAGAATCGAATGGCTGAGCCTCCGTAGTGGTGACGACGTTTTGGACACCTACGCGGCGCTATTTCCCAATAGCGTGCTGCCACGCTACTGTCGCTTTGTGTTCTGGACGGCGATTGTGCTTGCCGCCGTTGGCCTGTGCTCTGTGGCCATACAGAAAGCACTGCGCGGGTGATTGACGTATTACCGCGATTTCATTTGCTGAGCTCGCAAATCCGCGCCAAGTGGTGATCGTCATGTTCCGCCACAAAGTACAAATGGTCCACCAGCCGCATCGGCGATTTTCAATCGCGGGTGCAGAGCGGTGCGCGAGTAGAGCGCAGGCTCCAACTGCCCGGCGCGATCTACGAGCGCTAACCGCATCTTCCGAAAACCGGACAGAATTGCTTCTATGGGATTGGCGTTGTGGTTCGCTTCGTGAGTTTTGCGATTACTCAGGTCTGCGGTGGTCAGCGTCTCAACTTCGGCAAGATAGTCGTCCACCCTCGCAAGCCACAGCGGTTCCACGTCGAGCAGATGTCCGGCGTTTTCCTGCGCAGACCAGCTTTGTCCGGACTTGCGGGTGAGCACTCCGGACGGGATGCCAAGCACCAGCTCTTCCAGTCGCGTCGGTGCGCCTCTTAGACGGGCGAGGACGTTGGGGTACAGGTCCACTCGAAATGACAGATCAAACTTGCGTTCAAACCACTTCGGGATTTCGCTCATCGAACCTCCGTGGATATTCCTCTGTGTAACCCGTGGCGCAGGTTTCCCCAGAGTAACGCGGCAATTCGTGACCTGTCATGCCCACATCCACACCAGCAGTAATAGTTACCGTCCATTGTCTTGCGGCCATGACCAGCGGATATCTAGGTTTGCGCCCAGCCGCGTCGTACCCTGACTCAAATTCCAATTGCGGTCTGTAGCATCTACGGACTCCCCTCCGCTGGTATCAGAAGGAGAAATTTCTATGGCAAGCGCAGGTACCGCACCGGCCCCGATTAGCACTCCGCAGCAACCGCAGCCTGCAGTTGCTCCAGCCAGAGTAGTGGCTGGCGCCAGGGTTCGAGCGGGGGCCAACTGGTTCTACTGGATTGCCGGGCTTTCCCTGGTGAACTCGCTGGTGGTGATCTTTGGCGGCCAGTTTCACTTTGTCGTCGGATTAGGAATTACCAGCATCGTCGATGAACTGGCCAAAGGAGTTGGCAGCGCGGGCACTGTCCTCGACCTGGTCATCAACGGCACCGTGGCGGGGATCTTCTTCCTGTTTGGCAGTTTTGCCGGCAAATCTCATAAATGGGCGTTCCTCGTCGGCATGGTGCTGTATGGGCTCGACGGCCTCTTGTTGTTGCTCGCGCGCGACATATTAAGCATCGGATTCCACGTGTATGCGCTATATGCAATCTCGCGGGGATTGACCGCCGTAGATCAAGCATAAAAAACTTAAGGGCGGCCCGATGGCCGCCCTTACTGACTGAAGTTGAATAGCATTTTTACGCTGGCGCCGGATGCTCTCCACCCTTGGCGCGCCCTGGCTGTAAATCAGGCTTGATCACATGCTGTACGCCGCCGCTATCATCCGGCTTGCTCGGGGCCGGCCGGCTAGGCAGGTCCTTGTTTTCTACCAATAGCTTGATTTCGTTGGCATCCAGCACCTCGCGCTCGATCAATGCCCTCGCGATCCGGTCCAGGGTTTCTTTGTTATTCGACAGAATTTCTTTGGCCGTCTCGTAGCCCCGGTTGACCAGCTTGCGCACTTCCTGATCAATCTTGATGGCGGTGTCTTCGCTATAGTCGCGGTGCTGCGCGATTTCGCGGCCCAGGAAGATTTGCTCTTCCTTCTTGCCGAAGGTCAGCGGACCGAGATCGCTCATGCCCCACTCACACACCATCTTGCGGGCAAGATCGGTGGCGCGCTCAATGTCATTGCCGGCGCCGGTACTCATGACGTCGAGGAAAATCTCCTCCGCCAGCCGTCCCCCCATCAAAATCGCAATCTGAGTTTCCAGATAGTTCTTGTAGTAGTTGTGCCGGTCATCGGTCGGCAGCTGCATCGTCAAACCCAGCGCCATGCCGCGAGGAATGATCGTCACCTTGTGCAAAGGATCGGAATAAGGCAGCTTGGCCGCGACCAGCGCATGCCCCGCCTCGTGATACGCGGTGTTCTTTTTCTCCGCGTCGGTGAGCAGGAGCGATTTGCGTTCCACACCCATCAGCACTTTATCTTTGGCCAGTTCAAAGTCGAACATCAGGACCGCTTTGCGGTTCTGCCGCGCCGCGGCCAGAGCGGCTTCGTTCACCATGTTGGCCAGGTCAGCTCCTGAAAATCCCGGAGTTCCACGCGCCAGGATGGAGAGATCGACATCGTCCGACAAGGGAATCTTGCGGGTATGTACGCGGAGGATTTCCTCGCGCCCGCGCACATCCGGCCGATTGACTACAACCCGCCGGTCAAACCGTCCCGGCCGCAACAATGCCGGGTCAAGCACATCCGGCCGGTTGGTCGCCGCCATCAAGATGACGCCCTCGTTGGACTCGAAACCATCCATCTCAACCAGCAGCTGGTTCAGTGTCTGCTCGCGTTCATCGTGACCGCCGCCCAGGCCGGCCCCGCGATGGCGTCCCACTGCGTCAATTTCGTCGATGAAGATAATGCAAGGCGCGTTCTTCTTGCCCTGCTCAAACAGATCACGCACACGGCTGGCGCCGACGCCGACAAACATTTCCACGAAGTCCGAACCAGAGATCGAGAAGAACGGCACGTTGGCTTCACCCGCCACAGCCCGGGCCAGCAAAGTCTTTCCGGTTCCCGGAGGACCGACCAGCAGCACACCCTTGGGAATGCGTCCGCCCAGCTTTTGGAACTTCTGCGCCTCGCGCAGGAACTCGATAATCTCGCGTAATTCTTCCTTTGCCTCATCCACGCCCGCCACGTCTTTGAACGTGACTTTCTTCTGCTGCATGGAGAGCAGCCGCGCCCGGCTCTTGCCGAACGATAGCGCCTTGTTCCCGCCAGTCTGCATCTGGCGAATCATGAAGAACCACAGTCCCGCGAGCAGAGCAAACGGCAAGAGTTGAAGAACCAAAGACCAGCTTCCACCATTCTGATCACGAATGACGACGCTTACGTTCTTGGCCTGGAGCGCCTTGTACATGTCGGGATAGAGAGGCGGAACGGTGGTGTGGAAGGCGCTGCCCTCGCTGTACTTGCCGCGGACTTCCTGGCCGTTGATCGTGACTTCCTTGACGCCACCCTGATCCACCTTGGTCAGAAAGTCGGAGAAGGAAGCTTCAATTTCCTTCGGCCCGCCCGTGCTCATTTGCACCACTTTCCAGAGCAGGACAGCGGCCACAATGATCATCAACCAGAACAAAACGGTCTTGACTGTAGAATTCACCAATTAACTCCTAAAACTGCACACTTCCATGACTAGACTATTACGTTAGATGCCCCAGGATAGTTCTTGGCTCCGGGATTTCGTGTAGCCAGGAATTGCCGTTTCTATTCTACTCGCTTCCCGGCTTCTGTCTGCGCTAAAGCGAACTTCTTGCCCCGCAACCTAAGTCGCAGAGCCACTTGTATTTGGAACTGCCAAGTAGGGAAGATTGCGATGCGTCTGCTCCGGCGACCCCAGGCCGTAGCCAATCAGGAACGCATCGTCGACCAAAAAGCCGAAATAATCAGGCTGGAGCTGCACTCGGCGCGCCGACTGGCGATCTACCAGGGTTGCCAGTTTCACCGATGCCGCCCCGCGAGCCCGCAGGTCGCTCATCAAAAACTCGCCCGTAACTCCCGAATGCACCAGGCCCTCGATGACCAGGGCGTGATGTCCGCGGATGTCGGCGTCGTGGCTGAAAAAAATCTCTTGAATACTTCCATCTCCATTGCCTGCCTTCTGGTACTTGGGCTTGATGAACTGGCAGATCACCGGCACCTCGAGCCAGCGCACCAGGTCCGCCATGAACATGAATCCGTTTTCCAGTACCGCAAGAACGTGAATCGTCTTGCCTTGATAGTCAGCGGAAATCTGCCGCGCCATTTCCCGCACGCGTTTCTGGATTTGCTCGGTGGGGATCACCATGCGCAACTGTTCTGGAGTAATGGTTGTGGCCATAGGTTTGGCGCGCTTTACTTATAACGGCAGTGGAAACTCCTGGATCACGATCGCCTCGGCAGCATGGTCAGAAGCCTGAAATACCGGCGTCACAGTGAAACCGCGCAGCCAAACGATCTGGTCCCCGCTCACCACCACCGGCCAGAGTCGGCGTTCCTCGCCCGTCACATGCCGCTCTTGCAGCAGTTCCTTTACCTTCTTTGGGGACTTGGAGTGTACCGGCAAAAATCGGTCCCCCGCTCTCCAGTTGCGCACTTGCAGCGTTCCCGGGAGCTTCGCCGGGTCTAGCGAATTGCCGCGATTATACTCCGCTTTTGCGCGATTTCGAGCCAGGGTAGTCTCAAACCATACACCTGCTTCGGGGACAGCAATTCGCCCCGGGACCGGCAGATCGTAAATGTAATCCTGGCTGGCTTGGCTGACTCCGGTACCGAAGCACAGGCCTTTCTTATCCCGTTCCGCGATCCATCCCGCAGGCAGATTGGCTGATTTTTCCTCGCCGCGAGCGACCCCCAAAATCTCCTCTACGTGGGCGAACTCCAGATGCAACCCCAGCGTTTCCGCTGCTGCTCGAACCACCCGCCGTTGCATCGCCAGGGAAAGTCTGGTGAGCTTCGGTATGCCCAAGCTCTCAGCATTCCAGATTTCTGGAAGGATTCTTTCCACCTCTGCTTGCCAGTATTGTTCTTCCGCGCGGGCGATCTCGGCCGCTTCCGCCAACGATTCCCTTACCGACGGATTCAGGGCCCGTTCCAGTCGCGGCAGCACACCGTGCCTGACCCGATTGCGGGCGAAACGCAGATCGCGGTTGCTCTTGTCCTCGCGCCAGCTCTGCCCGGTTTCCCGCAAGTATTTTTCCAGCTCATGCCGTCGAATCGCCAGCAATGGCCGAACGATGCCCGCATCTGAGAACCGGGAACCGGGAACTGACAACTGGGGATAGATCCCCGCCAACCCGCGAGTGCCGGCCCCGCGCGCAATCCGCAGCAATACCGTTTCAGCCTGATCGTCGAGTGTATGCGCGGTTGCCACCCGGTCGAGTCTTCCTTCGCTCAATAATCGGCGAAAGAACTGATAACGCATGGCGCGACCGGCTGCCTCGATCCCGCTTTTTTGCGCGGCGGCCTCTCCGGCAACATCGCCGCTCTCCCCAAAAAACTCCAAACAAAAATTCTGCGCCAGTTCTGCCACGAAACTTTCATCTTGATCTGCCTCAGCCCCGCGCAGTTTGTGGTTGAAGTGCACGACGCTCAGCACCAGTCCCAATTCCTTGCGCAACTCCAACAATAGCCGGAGCAGCGCCACCGAATCCGCGCCGCCAGAGACCGCTACCCCCACCCGGTTTCCAGCTTTAAGCAGGCCGTACCGCTGGCTGTAGGCCTGCACGCGTTGCACTGGATTCCGCACCTAAGGATGTTAATGTGCCGCGAGCCTGAAGTCTGCATCCACAGCACTTTTCGTGTAAATTCAGACTTAGGCCGTATTCCCGTGTCCGATCTGCAAATCCCGCCGTTTGCTCCCACCGCTCCCGACGGCAGCATCCCCCCGGAAATTCAGCCCCCTGTACCTCCGCCGGTTCAGGTTTTGGGCGAGAATCCGGCCTGGGGGTGGCTCGAATTAATAGGGATCCTCGCGGTAGGCCTGGTGGCGCTGGTCTTTGGCGTCGTGATTGTACTCGTGGCCGCCCATCGATATTTGTATCCCCGGGATCCGGTGATGGAAGCTGTGCAACAGCATCCTATTTTGCTGATTGCCGCACAGGTGTTGGCTTACCTGGGCGTGGTCGGATTCATGGCCTTGGTGGTCAAACGGGATTCCCAATCCTTTGGGCAAGGAATCAGGTGGAACTGGCCGGACAAGCCCTGGGGCTATCTGCTGGGGGGAGTCGCGCTATCTTTTGGCTTGCAGTTTCTGGGACACTTTCTCCCGGTCCCCAAGGATCTCCCCATCGACCGTTTCTTCCGCACCCCGGTTGAGGCTTGGGGATTGGCCCTGTTCGGCATCTTTTGCGCCCCGCTGGTGGAAGAATTGTTTTTCCGCGGCTTTTTGTATCCCGTGCTGGCGCGTTGGTTTGGCGTGGTCGCCAGCATCGTAATCACGGCCTTAGGTTTTGGCCTGGTTCACGCTGGTCAGTTAGGACGCGCCTGGGGCCCTGTATTGGTCATTTTTCTGGTAGGAATTGCACTGACAGCCGTCCGGGCGAAGACCAAGTCGGTGGCAGCCGGCTGGCTCATGCACTTTGCCTACAACTCCACCATCTTCGGCCTCATGTTTCTCGCAACCAGCGGATTCCGTCACCTGGAACGCCTCACCCAGTAGTTTCTTGCGCCACAGTTCCGCACCGATTCTGGCGAATCATGGCTGCGATGAAAAGCTTTCATCCAGCCAGGCCTTACGATCTGTAGCATTCTGGAAACTAGGAGAACAATCATGCAGGAAACAGCACAGCAATATACCTCGCGCATGTTGGGCCTGAGTGGGGACAAGAATCCTCTGAAAGTCCAACAGGCCACGGCGAAAAAACTCGCCGCCGCCATCAAGGGACTCGACAACAAGAAGCTAAGCAAGCGACCCGCGTCTGATAAGTGGTCCATCACGGAAATCCTGGCCCACCTGGCCGATGCTGAACTGGTTGGCAGCTGGCGCATGCGCATCATCCTGAGCCAGAATGGCGCGCCCATACAGGCCTTCAATCAGGATGCCTGGGCGGAAATTTTCAGGTATCAAAAAGCCGACGCGAAACGATCGCTGGAAACATTTCGCCTGTTGCGGGAAAACAATCTCGCCATGCTGAAGAAACTACCCAAACAGATGTGGGAAAATTATGGACAGCACTCGGAGCGCGGCAAGGAAACCATCGCCCACATTGTCAGAATGTTTGCCGGGCATGATTTGAATCATTTGCGTCAAATCGAACAGATCGCCAAAGCAGGACGGCGTCGTTGAGCGGCTTGACTTGCTGTTTCCCATAATCATGCCTGTCATCCTGAGCGAAGCCGAAGAGTTCAGGAGCGCAGCTCCGCTGAGAAAAGATGGGCTCGCCTCCCAGGCTTGCGTAAGGTTCCACCACACTGTCATCCCGAGCGGAGTCGAGGGACCTGCTTTTCGCTCGCATCTCCCCAGACCCACACTTCCACCACAGCCCACACTCCGTAGGGACGACAGACAATCGCCCAGGCCCGTCCTGACTGGAGTCGATCTATGCACCTTGTTTGCAGCGTCGATACTGCCGTTTCAGGCACGGAAAGGTTTTCTCCGCGCAAAGGCGCAGCTATCTCCTGCGCAGCACTCTGGCCCGGGCCTCGGAGCGTTGCGCTTCGATATTCTTTCTTAACCCCCGGTATGCACGGGCCAGCAATTCATAAACATCTGGATTCTCGCGTTGTGATTTGACCAGGTCCTCTAACCCACGAGCAGCGTCGGCAAAGTTCGACTTGGCAATTTGCGCCTTGGCGAGGCCAAGTTGTCCTTCCACATTTGCCGGCTGCACCAGCAGGACGGCTTCAAACTGATCGGCGGCCGCATCGGCGTTTTTGAGATCCAGATAAATACTCCCCAGTAGCAAGCGCGCTGTTGCTTCGTTGGGATTGGTTCTCAAGCAATCTTCCAGCACAGTCCTCGCGCCCTCCAGGTCGTTTATCTTTTGCAGCGCTTGCCCCAACAGGAAAGCCACCGCGGGATCCTCAGGCGTCACTTCACGCGCCTGCCTTAAACGCACGACGGATTTCTGGTAGTCCCCGCTCTCCAGTTCAGCTTCACCCGACAGCCGCAAGGCCAGCGAGGACTTGGCATCGCGCTGCAACACCTGCTCCAGCGCAGCCTGAGCATCGGAGAAGCGGCGATCCTGGACCGCCATCAATGCCCGATGCAGCAGGTTCTGTTCTTCGATTTTGTCTTTGGGGTCGGGCAGCGTAGTCGCCGGCGGCGGATGAACTTCCGCCAGCAGTGCGCGTCCATTTTTGACCGCCTCATTTTCTGGCGCGTAGATGTTGCTCAGCTCAGCCGGGTCCGACTTCAAATCGTAGAACTCAGGCTTCGGGGCTTCGATGAACTTATGACCGTCCGCGCGCACCGACCGTATCGCAGACCAGCCAAAACGCAGCGGGTAATCCGTCTCCCCGAGGACCGCGCGGCTGGGTACTTCAGATCCGCCGAAGTAGGGAATGAGCGATTCACCGTTGAGCCCGTCCGGGGCCGCCGCGCCCACAGTGTCCAATACCGTGGGAAGAATATCGGTCGTCCGGATCTGCGCGTCGATAACTTTGCCGGCATACTTCGACGCAGGCAGTTTTAAGATCAAAGGGACGTGCGTCGTCGAGTCGTATAGAAAGATGCCATGCGTATCTTCATGATGCTCGCCCAAGCCCTCCCCATGGTCCCCCACTACGATCACCAGCGAGTTGTCATACCAACCATGAGTTTTGAGATAGGCGACAAACCCGGCCAATGCCGAATCCGCGTATGCAACCTCTCCGTCGTAGAGCCGGTCTTTATAGGTTTGCGAATAGGGGGCCGGCGGTACGTAGGGATCGTGCGGATCGTACAGATGAACCCAAATAAAGTGCGGACCAGCAGGATGCGCCGTGATCCACGATTCCGCATGTTGCACCACAACTTCTCCGCGGCGCTCAAGGTTCTCCCAATGCGTCTTGCTTTGCACGGCGACAGGAAAGTTGTCGTAGAAATCGAAACCGCGGTCCAGGCCCGGAGCCAGCGTATTGCTGTCGAGAATGATGGCCCCGATGAAGGCTGCCGTGTGATAACCCCTGGCTTTGAGCAACTCGGCCAGGGTGGCGTGCGTTTCGTCCAAGGGAATGCCGAAGTCGGTGACCCCGTGCACGCTGGGCAGCAGTCCGGTCAGAATGCTGGTGTGTGAGCTGTTGGTGATCGGACTGGGGGTAAACGCCTGCGCAAAGCGGATGCCATCCTTGGCTAATACATCGAGGGCCGGGGTTTGAATCTGGTTGTAGCCGTAGCAATGGACATGGTCCGCGCGCAGGGTGTCAATGGTGACCAAGAAAACATTGGGAGGATTAGCGGCGCTGCACCAGTCTCCTGTCAGTCCATAAAAAAGAAGCAGAGCGCACGCAATCCGCATAATCCAGTTAGTATAGCCAACCTCATTGGCCCCGGATTTACATGGATTCTCACCGATTCAGAAACAGAAAGATCGGTGCCGGTCCGTGTAAATCGGTGGCCCGCTGTACGTCCGAAAGAGCCCTCCATTCTTAAAGGAATCTAATCCTCAGCCCTAAAGTCCCGCGAGAATCATGCCGTTATGTCTTTTGATTGAGTTCTATCACCAGGCCCTCGCATGGCCCTGGGGAAAGCAGTCCGAAGTTATGGTGAATTCCGTTTCCAGCAGTGATCCGCGGCAGAACGCGCAGCAGGCCCAGGAAATCCAACGCCAGAAGCAGGAAGACCAGGCGCGCCATGTGCGCAACAACCAAAAGCCTTCCCCTCCTAACGTGCAACGTCCTACAGATCACGACCACGACCAGGACGACGTCCGCGCTGAGAAACAGAATTCCCAACAGGCGAAAGGTGCTTCCCTCGACGTAAGAGCATAGGCTTTACTGGCCGAACACCCTGGGGCCTGCCAGACACGCAACTGTGCGGGCCCCGTTTTTATTGAGCCGTCCCCCTGCAGAAGATTGAATTCAACTATGGTCAGTGCGCCGCGAAGTGAGTTGCTCCGCAACCTTGCCACCCTTGACCTCGGAGCTCTCGCCGCCTTACAGTGGCCTCTCTTCCAGGAGGGCTTTATGCTTAGCGGATTCAAGCAGTTTATCCTTCGTGGCAATGTCGTGGATCTGGCAGTCGGAGTTGTGATTGGCGCGGCGTTTGGTTCGGTCGTCACTTCTCTGACCACGGATCTGCTGACTCCTTTCATCGCCGCACTGGTCGGCAAGCCCGATTTTTCCGCGATCGTGTTCACGGTTCACGGTAGCGTTTTCAAAGTGGGCAGCTTTATCAATGCCCTGGTCTCCTTCCTGCTGATTGCCGCGGCGGTATATTTCTTTGTGGTCACTCCCATCAATGCGTTGGTGGCCCGCATGCGCAAAGCACCCGCCCCGGCCGATCCCACGACCAAAAAGTGCAAGGAGTGCCTGAGCGAAATTCCCATCGACGCCCGGCGCTGCGCCTTCTGCACCCAACCCGCTTAGGCGCATTGGTATGATGGACGGGTCGCGGGCTTCGCCGCCGCGACCAGCAAAATGGTTTCGCAGGAAAGATCAATTCACGCGCGCCGCTTTCTCGTCCGCGGGCGGGTACAGGGAGTCGGCTTCCGCTGGTTTGTGGAGCGGGAGGCCCATCTCCTCGGCATCGCCGGATGGGTGCGCAACAACGCCGACGGCACCGTAGAAGTGCTGGCCATGGGTACGCGCGATCAGCTTTCCGGCCTGCGTTCCCGTCTGCATCAAGGCCCCCGCGCCTCGCGGGTGGATGAAGTCGCTGAGTCAGAAGCCAAGCCGGTTTCCGGCTTGAGCACATTCCGCATTGAAGGAGCCTGGTAGATGCCCAGCAAGCTGGCCAAGGATTGTGAGCAGCTGAAGCAGTTGATCCGCGAAGTCCCTGACTTCCCCAAGAAGGGCATTTTGTTCTACGACATCACCACGCTGCTCAAGGACAAGCTGGGCTTTGCCACCTTGATCGATGCCCTTGCCGAATACTATCTTCCCCAAAAAGTGGATCTGGTGCTGGGCATGGAAGCGCGCGGCTTTATTTTCGGACCAGCGCTGGCCTATCGGCTGAATGCGGGATTCGTTCCCGTGCGCAAGCCTGGCAAACTGCCAGCCGCGACCACCCGCGTGGAATATGAGCTCGAATACGGCAGCAATGCTCTGGAAATTCACAAAGATGCGATCGAGAAAGGCCAGCGTGTAGTCATCCTCGACGACTTGCTGGCGACTGGCGGCACCGCAGAGGCCACCGCCAAGTTAGCCAAGTCGCTCGGAGCAGAGATCGCGGGCCTGGGCTTCGTGGTGGAACTGGACTTCCTGAACGGCAGGGACAAGCTGAAGCCTTACGACGTGTTCTCTCTTTTGCACTACGACAAGTAGGAAGAAATGGAGGAACGGGCTCGTTGTCCGTTCAGGCGCGCAGCGCCCGACTAGCGCACGATCCATTCGATCAGAATGGCTACGCCCGCCCATCCGATGGCGCTGATTCCCAGGGCGGTGAATAAACCTTCCCAGTTGGTGTGGGGACTTTCGGTGTCACGTGAATCCGTATCGGCGAATGCGTTGCTGTCAAACATGTACCTTCTGGCGGGGGAGTCCATTGGGCGCTAACCTCGACTTCAAATTTTTTCCAAGATCCAGCTTTCTGATGCAATACTCTCTCAAACGCAGCAGAGATTAACACAAAATCTTCACATTTGTTCCAAAATCCGTACAAAAAGTGCAAAATCTTTCATCCCTGCCCACCCTGTATCCAACTAAGACGGGTTTATCCACTGGGTATACAGCATATAGACCGTGAGAGCGGTGATCAGCGCGGTGATGGTCCAGGTCACGATACTGTATGACCGGGAGTTTTTATGCTCCCCCATGATCTCTGAGTTGCCGACCAGGAGCAGAATAATCACCAGGACGATTGGCAGCATCACTCCATTCAGCACCTGCGAGAATACGGCGACCTTGATCAGCGGGACGTTGGGAAGCAACACGACGGAAGCTCCAATTGCGATCAACCCCGTGTAAAGCCAGTAGAAAGCGGGCGCCTGGCTGAAGCGCTTATTCAGCCCGGACTCGAATCCCAGCGCCTCACAAACCGTATACGCCGTGGACAGCGGCAAAATGGAGGCGGCAAATAGTGAAGCGTTGAGCAATCCCACAGAGAACAGAATGAAGGCGTATTCGCCGCCCAGCGGCTTCAGCGATTGCGCCGCATCGGCCGCATCTTTGATGTGGTAGAAGCCGTGGGCAAACAGCGTGGCGGCGCAGGCGATCACAATGAAGCCCGCCACCAGCACGGAAAACACAGACCCCACGATGGCATCCGCCTGGCTGTACTTGAGCTCCTTTGGGCCCGCCCCGCGTTCCACCACCGATGCTTGCAGATAGAACTGCTGCCAGGGCGCGATCGTCGCTCCGATAATCCCTACCGACAGATAAAGGTAATCAGAATTCTTAAGTTCACGCAGGCTGGGCACGCGCACAGCCTGCCGCGCCGCTTCAAGCCAGTCAGGCTTGGCCAGCACCGCGGTGATGATGTAGGCGATATAGAGAAACGAGAGAAATATGAAGACTTTTTCCAGCTTCTTGTAGTCGCCCAATACCACCAGCGACCACACGACGGCGGCGGCAATCGGCACCGAGATGTATTTGCTGATGCCGAACAACTGCATGCCGCTGGCCACGCCGGCAAACTCGGAAGTTACATCACAAAAATTGCAAATCACAAGTCCACACATGAGCAGGAAAGTGAAGCGGAATCCGTAAGTCTCCCGCACCAACTCGCTCAATCCCTTGCCGGTGATGGCGCCCATGCGGGCGGCGATCTCCTGAGCGAAGCTCAGGGTGATCGCCACTGGAATCATGGTCCAAAGCAGGGAATACCCGAACTGCGCTCCGCCGGAGACATAGGTATAAATGCCGCCGGCGTCGTTATCGACATTGGCGGTGATGAACCCCGGCCCGAGGATGGAAAGGATAAACAGCAGCCTGAGCAGGACGTAACGAAAGCGCCGTCGCATAACTGCCTCCGCTGTCCGAGTTGGAAGAATTTGGCATGACTCGACTGCTGTTGGTCAGAGTAAACAATGTAGGCGATTGCCACAACCCAAAATCAGAAAAATCCAGATTACTTTCGAGGAGTAGTTGTCAAACTGGGAGCGATGGGATCGGAAAATTTCGCTTCAGGCCGGCCATCTCCAGGCCATCGGCTCCTCCAGAGCTCAAACAATTTCAGTCACGGTCAGCGTGGCGCTCCTGGCTAAATATCCTTTTCGCCGGAACCAATCTTCTATCGCCAGCTGCAACTGATTCAGGGGGACCTTCGAACCGATTTCCATGGTCCCATCGGCCACCGGCAGAGTGTCGTCAAACACCGAGGCATTGGTGAAGTTCCGCATGGAGAAGTTATCCAGCCACTTCAATGGGCAGGGCAACGAGCGTCCATCCTCTTGATACTCGACGCGGATTTTGCGGGCGAACACAGATAAGATTTAATCACATGCAAGGCTGAGGATGGTCCATCCTCTCCAGAGTTATACTTTCGACCGGGATCAAATCGACGACGAGGCTTATCTCGGTGATGAGATTCGTGCTTTCATCCAAGATCCATAATGCAACTGTCACCCAGGCGGACCTTGCTTATATTGGAAGCATCTCCATTGATAAATGTCTGGTGGAGAAAGCGGGACTCTGGCCGGGCGAACGTGTGCTTGTCGTGAGCAATACAACAGGCGCCCGGTTGGAAACCTATACGATTGAAGCACCGCCAGACTCGGGCACCATCTGCATGAATGGCGCATGCTCCCACTCAATTAAGGTGGGTGAAGAAATTATCATCATGGGTTTTACACTCTCTGATGAACCAGTAAATCCGAAATCCATCCTGGTCGATAAGAAAAATAGATTCGTCAGGTATCTCTAAAAGTGACCGGCGAACTCCCGCCTCTGCTTGACACCATCCTGTTCTGCACATACTCTGCCTGAAATCGGCGGCGTCATGCTTCAATCGTTCACGCCGGTTTTTCCAAGGGGGGTGCATGTTCTTCTTTTTCTATCTGGCATTGGTCGGATTGGTGGCGGGCTGGGCAGCGGGCAAGATCATGAAGGGCTCCGGTTATGGCTTGCTGATGGATCTGGTGCTCGGTGTCGTCGGGGCCATGGTGGGCAGCGGCATCATGAGGATTCTTGGCTTTTACACCACCGGAGGCCTGGTCCCCAACATCCTGGTGGCGATCTTGGGAGCGGTTGTCGTGATCGCCCTGATCCGCATGGTGAAGAAAGCCTGATCTCGTTCACCGATCAGGTAAGAACACATCCAAGTACCCAGCAGCACACTCCCTGTGCCCGTGCTAGCATGTTGTATTAGCAATAGTTAGCGACGTATGAATCCTGCCTATCCCCCAGCTGGGGACGACAAGCCGTCCCCGGAGGCGTCACTTGCGCCTTCCAACTTTATCCGCGACATCATTCTCGACGACCTGAAGACCAACAAGTTTGGCGGCAAGGTGCAAACTCGCTTTCCTCCCGAACCTAACGGCTATCTCCACATCGGACACGCGAAAGCCATCTGCCTGGACTTCGGCTTGGCCGACGAGTTTGGCGGCAAAACCAATCTCCGCTTCGACGACACCAACCCGGAAAAGGAAGAAGTCGAGTACGTCGATTCCATTCAGGAAGATGTCCGATGGCTGGGGTTCCGCTGGGACAACCTGTTTTATGCGTCCGACTACTTCGATCAACTTTATGAATGGGCGGTGAAGCTGATTCAGGCGGGCAAAGCCTACGTGGATGACCTCACCGCCGACCAGATTCGCGAATACCGCGGCACTTTGACCGAGCCCGGGAAAGACAGCCCATATCGCAATCGCTCCATCGACGAAAACTTGGACTTGTTCGCGCGCATGAAGGCGGGCGAGTTTCCCGATGGCTCCCGCGTCCTGCGGGCCAAGGTCGACATGGCGTCGCCCAACCTGAACCTGCGCGATCCCGTCATGTACCGAATCCTTCACGCCGAGCACCACCGTACCGGCAACAAGTGGTGCATTTATCCCATGTACGACTACGCCCACGGGCAGTCGGATTCGCTCGAGCAGATAACCCACTCCATGTGTTCGCTGGAGTTTGCCGACCACCAGCCTATTTACCGCTGGTTCATCGAGCAGCTGGGAATTTTTCCTTCGCAGCAGATTGAATTCGACCGCCTCAGCCTGACTTACACCATGATGAGCAAGCGCAAGTTGCGCAAGCTGGTCGAAGATCGCCATGTGCGGGGCTGGGACGATCCCCGCATGCCTACGCTTTCTGGTTTGCGCCGGCGCGGGTATACGCCGGAGGCGATCCGCAACTTTGTCACCGCAGCCGGAGTCTCCCGCACCAACGGAATCATTGAGCTGGCCATGCTCGAGCACTTCGTCCGCGAAGACCTCAACAAGCGCGCTTTGCGGGTGATGGGAGTCTTACGTCCCTTGAGAGTTGTGATCGATAACTATCCCGAAGGCCAGGTCGAGCAGATGGATGCGGTAAACAATCCCGAAGATCAGTCCGCTGGCTCGCGTCAAGCGCCATTCTCCAGAGTGCTGTACATCGAGCAGGATGATTTTCGCGAGAGCCCGCCGAAACAGTACTACCGCCTGTCGCCAGGGCGGGAGGTACGCCTGCGTTACGGCTACCTGATTACTTGTACCAGCCTGGTGAAAGACGAGAAGGGCGACGTGGTCGAGGTGCATTGCACCTATGATCCAGCGACGCGCGGAGGTAATACTCCCGATGGGCGCAAAGTTAAGGCGACCATTCATTGGGTTTCAGCCGCCCATGCGCTGGATGCCGAAGTCCGCATCTATGAAACGTTGTTCACCAAGGAAAATCCGGATGAGACCGAAGAGGGAGAAGATTTCACTGCCAATCTGAACCCCAATTCTCTTGAAGTCATCGCCGATGCCAAACTCGAACCTTCCCTGGCCGGCGCAATGGCGGGGAGCCGCTTTCAATTCGAGCGCCTGGGATATTTCTGCGTGGACCCGGACTCCAAGCCAGGCAAGCTGGTGTTTAACCGCACCGTCGCTTTGAAAGATGCGTGGGCTCGGATCGAGAGGAAGCAGAAGTAAAGAATGCGGTGGCGGGTGACTCCCCCGCCAAGCTCGTCAACCCGCTATCTCATCGGCGGGTGCGTCCCACTTATGATCACAGGTGTGACACTTCCAGCCCTGATTGTGAACCGGCAACGGAAGACTAATGTAAGCGCTGCCGTAAGCGATAGGTTTGTTCAATTCTTCAAAGCTGACATCCAGCGAGCCGCACTGCGGACAATGGGGCTGCTCGTATTCGCCTTCGGGAGTTTCAATCTTTTCCGGAATTGGCTGGCTCAGAATAGCGATGGCTGCGCTGGCATCCGCCGGGCTGACCATTAGCTTCACTCCGCCAATGAGATTCGACCAGAACCAGTCCATGCGTACGATGTTTTCGTCTGCGAGGAAAGATTCGATGCCCGCGCTTTCCAGCGTGCCCTGGGCAAGTAATGCCTCAGGAAGATCTCGGAAACGGCGGATCATGAGCGGTCCGGCACCGGGAGAAGTGTCTGGTTGGTCCGGCGGGAGCGACGCTTTATTAGCATCAGGAACCGACGAGCCGCGCCGTTGAATTTCCGCTTCTAAGGTCTCTCGTGCGATGCCGGTAAGTTGATGCCAATCCCCTGCGATCTGCTGCAACTGTTCTAGCGGCATTTCCGCGTAGTTTTTTGTCTGGCGTCGCCGCTCATCTTCAGGATGTATCTCCACGCAGCGAACATGATACGCCACGGGAAACAAACCGTGGTTCCTTACGAAGCCGCAACCCCGATTTCGCCGGTCCGTATGCGGACCACTTCTTCCAGGTTGCTGACGAAGATCTTTCCGTCGCCAATCTGCCCCGTGCGCGCGCCTGCAATAATCGCGTCGATGGCAGCATCGACCTGCTCATCCCGCAGGATGATGGTCAACAGATACTTGCGGTGGAAATTGATGGTGTATTCATTGCCGCGGTAGACCTCGGTATGCCCCTTTTGCCTCCCAAAACCCAGGACTTCGGTTACCGTGAGGCCTTCCACCCCTGCTGCCCAAAGCTTGTCTTTCACATCGTCCAAGAACGGCTGCCGGATCACCGCGTCCACTCGCTTCATACGAGCTCCTTCAGCATTAAGATGCCACGAAACATATAAGTTTTCCCTAAAAATATTCGCCATTGTGGTTCAAGCTTTTGAATTTCCCGGATAAGACCAAAAGGTCGCGCAATATCCCGCCTGCGCGTTGACCCTCCCGCGTCCCTCCGTTAATCTCAGGAAGCCAGTAAAATACATACCAGTCCATGTCAGACATTCATGTAAAGCTCCCCGACGGAAGCGTAAAAGACGTCCCCCCGGGTACGACCGCGCTCGATATCGCGAAGTCCATTGGCTCACGCTTGGCGGACGCTGCGCTTGTTGCCAAGACCAACGGCGACCTGATCGACCTCACCAAGCCGCTGGAGAAGGACACCGAACTCCGCATTCTCACGGAAAAAGATCCCGAATCGCTTCAGGTCTACCGGCATTCGTCCGCCCACCTGCTGGCCGCGGCAGTGCTGGAGCTGTTTCCCGAGACCAAGCTCGGCCACGGCCCCGCGACCGAGAGCGGATTCTTCTACGACTTCTATCGTCCCACCGCGTTCACGCCCGAGGACCTCGAGAAGATCGAGAAGAAGATGCAGGAGTTGGTGCAGCAGAACATTCCCTACGCGCGCGAGTTCCTGCCACACCAGGAGGGGCTGGAGCGCTTTAAGTCCGACGGCGACTTCATGAAGTGCCACTTCATCGAGCAGTTCACCAAGCCCGACGAAAAGATTTCCATCTACAAGACCGGCAAGTTCCTCGACTTCTGTCGCGGGCCGCACATTCCGTCTACCGGCAAGATCAAGGCTTTCAAGCTGCTGAATATCTCCGGAGCGTATTGGCTGGGCGACGAGAAGAATCCGCAGTTGCAGCGGATCTACGGAACTTCGTTCTTCAGCAGGAAAGACCTCGAGCAGTATTTGCACCAGGTGGAGGAATCTAAGAAGCGCGATCACCGCGTGATTGGTCAGCAGCTCGATCTGTTTTCGATCCAGGAGCTGGCCGGGCCGGGCCTGATTTTCTGGCATCCCAAAGGCGGCATCATCCGCAAGGAGATGGAAGACTGGATGCGTGATCAGTACGTGAAGCGCGGCTATTCGCTGGTATACACGCCGCACGTGATGCGCAAACAGCTGTGGCAGACTTCCGGTCACGAAGGCTACTACGCGGAAAACATGTTCGACGTCATGGAGCTTGATGACGCCGAGTATCGTCTGAAGCCCATGAACTGTCCGGGCCACATTCTGATCTACCGCGACTCGCTTAAATCGTACCGGGATTTGCCGGTGCGCTTGGGAGAGCTGGGCACGGTGTACCGCTACGAGCGTTCGGGCGTGATGCACGGCCTGATGCGGGTACGCGGATTTACCCAGGATGATGCTCACATTTTCTGTACGCCCGAGCAGATCGAAGGCGAGATCGCCAGCTGCGTAGAATTCGCAGCCGATGTCCTCAAAGATTTCGGCTTCGACAAGTTCCAGACTGAGCTTTCCACCTGGAATCCCGACGACCGCAAGAACTTCGTGGGCAGTGAAGACCAGTGGAAGTTCGCGACTGATTCGCTGGAGAAAGTCCTCAAGCGGCTGAACATCGAATACAAGATCATCCCCGGCGAAGCCGCGTTCTACGGCCCGAAAATTGACATCAAGCTGGTGGATGCCATCGGCCGGCCGTGGCAGCTTTCGACGGTCCAGTTCGACTTCAACCTACCGGCGCGTTTCGGCCTGGAATACGTCGCCGAACACGGCACTCGCAAGCAGCCGGTCATGGTGCATCGTGCGCTCTACGGATCGGTCGAGCGCTTCTTCGGCGTGCTCATCGAGCACTATGCCGGCGCGTTCCCGGTGTGGCTGTCGCCGGTGCAGGCGGCGATGATTCCCATTGCCGAGCGCCATGTGGCATATGCAAACAAAGTCGCGGGGCAGCTGAAGACAGTTGGGGTTCGCGTTGAAGTCGACGGCCGAAATGAAAAGATGAACGCGAAGATTCGCGAGCATGCCATGCAGAAAGTACCGTTCCTGCTGGTTGTGGGAGACAAGGAAGCCGAAGCGGGCAAGGTCAACGTGCGGACGCGGGGGAAAGAGAAGACGGAAGACATGCCGGCGGCAGAGTTCGTTGCGAACGTCGCAAAGTTGATCGCGAACAAAACCTCCAGCCTATAGACCCGCAGCTGCCGATTAATCAAACGCCGCGCCTGGAAAGTTGAAACGGCTAGTCTTTGGGATGTTGCTGCGCCTTCGTCGCACGATCGTCGTCCTTCATAACGTGCACATCCATAAACATGTAGCTCTCTAAGCAGGCGCGGAGCAATGGTAGCGTGTCGTTCAGGCCCTTTTTTGTTCTTGAAGACACGACAATCAACGCAATTACTTTCTCCTCGTCAACGTAAGCAACAGCCTCAAATGATTGGTGGTTGACTCCGTAGAAGTACCTCACTCTCGCGATGCGCCTGTCCTTCATGGCGATCGGCGGGGCATCTTCATACTTCATCTCCGGATTCTCCTTGCGAAATCCCCTTAGGTCCGACGCCATGAACTCTTCCACGGTATTTGTTCCTTGGTGCTTGATCACTATATTGGGGTACATCACGGTTTCTGCGTTGTTCCACGTGGCGCCTTCAGGGTAGTAAACACAGCACACACCCATTTTCGCTCCGACTACACTGTCCATGATCCAGTCCTTCGGCCCCGTCATCATGAATCCGCCACCTTCTGCATAGACTATTGCCCCGCCATCTTTTTGGCGTCCGCTATCGTTAGAGGAGGTTGTGGATTGAGCAGAGAGGAGACCTGTCAAAAGAACAATGGCGAAAAGTGCGGTCCTTCGCATGTCGGAATTCTAGTAGCCAGAAAGATGTCAGGAAAGTTACCAATGGGAAAGCTTAAGCGCTCTGCGCAAAACGCCTTGGATCTTCCAGGATCTGGTACCCTTCTTCCGCGAGTCAAGGAGCACTCATGAAAGTCAATCGGCTCTTGCTGCTGGTGGCCGCAATCATTGTCAGCGCCAGTTTGGCTAACGCCGCCGATCAGTCCTCGGTCCTCTACGAACGCAACGTCCCGGTCAAAATGCGTGACGGCGTCACGCTCCGGGCCGACATCTTCCGTCCCAAAGCCGACGGCAAGTTTCCCGTGCTTCTCCAGCGAACTCCTTATGACAAGAACAATGGAGTGGAGATGGGCCTCGCCGGCGCCGCTCGCGGATATGGCGTCATTTTCCAGGATGTTCGCGGACGCTATACCTCCGAAGGCGAGTGGTACACCTTCAAGCATGAATCCGACGATGGATACGACACTATCGAATGGGCCGCGGCTCTGCCCTACTCCGATGGAAGAGTCGGCATGTTTGGCGGGTCGTATGTCGGCGCCACCCAAATGCTCGCCGCCATCGCCCACCCGCCGCACCTGGCTGGAATTTGTCCGGTCGTGACTGCCAGCAACTACCACGAGAACTGGACCTACCAGGGCGGCGCGTTCGAACAGTGGTTCAACGAATCATGGACTTCGGGGCTGGCGCAGGACACGATGAACCGTGTAGTTCACGACCAGTCCAATGCGACCAAGGGAATGTGGCAGCTTCCGCTCACCAGTTTTCCGCTGTTCAATTTTCCTCCGGCAACCGGGGCGGACTCTTCGACCGCGGCCCTTGCTCCTTATTTTCTGGACTGGCTGGCCCATCCCACCTACGACGACTATTGGAAGAAGGTCTCCATTGAGGAGCACTTTGCCGACATCAACGTTCCCGCACTGCACATTCCGGCCTGGTACGACATTTTTCAGGATGGGTCGCTAAAGAACTATGTTGGGATCAAAACTAAAGGAGGCGAGGCCGCTCGCAAGAATCAGCATCTGTTGATGATCATCGGCGGCCACGCTGGCAATGGGCAGAAAGTCGGTGAGGTCGATTTCGGGGCCGAGGCTCCATTCCACGAGAAAGAAGTTACGCTTGACTGGTACGACTTCCTGTTCAAAGGAGTCAAGAATGAGTTTGCCGGAAAGCCGGTGAAGATCTTTGTCATGGGCACAAACCAGTGGCGGGAAGAGGACGACTGGCCGTTGGCCCGTGCGCGGAACACCAAGTACTTCCTGCACTCGGCGGGGAAAGCCAATTCGCTGCGTGGGGACGGAACGCTCTCAACCACCGCGCCGAAGGCGGAGAGTTCCGACCAATACGTCTATGACCCGGCGAATCCTGCTCCGACCACCGGTGGTCCCTTGTGCTGTGATGCCCGCAGGCTTGGCGGCCCTGTAGACCAGCGGGCGGTGGAGGCGCGGGACGATGTGCTCGTTTTTTCCACTCCTGCAATGACGCAGGATACGGAGGTCACAGGCCCCGTGAGCCTGGAGCTATACGTGAAGTCATCGGCGGTCGATACAGATTTCACCGCCAAACTGGTGGACGTCTGGCCAAACGGCTTCGCCCAGAACCTGACGGAAGGCATTCTCCGCGCTCGCTACCGCAACTCGAACGAGAAGGCGGAATGGCTGAACTCTAGAGAAGTCTACAAACTGAACCTCAACGTGTGGTCCACCAGCAACGTCTTCAAGAAGGGGCACGTGCTGCGGCTGGAAATCTCCAGCAGCAATTTTCCCCGCTTTGACCGCAACATGAATACGGGTGAGCCAGCCGCGACTTCGCAACGTTTCGTCCCGGCCACGAATGTGATTTACCACGATGCCGAACATCCATCAGCGCTTGTGCTGCCTATCGTGCCGTGAACCATTTTTGGGCCGAATTCCCAAATTGATCTGCCGTGGAGAACGAGAGTTCCCGTTGGTCTCATCTCGCTCTGCCCTTCCCTTTTTCCCTTCCGATGAATGTTCAGGAGTATGAAGACCAGCGGCATCATTATTGGGGTCATCTCTGATACCCACGGACTGTTTCGTCCCCAGATCCGAACAATTTTTGAGCACGCCGAGTACATTCTGCACGCGGGCAACATCGGGGACCGGAAGGTCCTGAATGCTTTGCGTGAAATCGCTCCAGTCCGGGCGGTGCGCGGCAGCGACGACCGCGCTTCCTGGGCACTCTCCCTCCCTCAAACCAACTCCCTGGAAATTGGCGAGGTCGCGATCTATCTCCTGCACGATGTGAATGAGCTCAACATCAAGCGCCGTTACGACGTGATCGTCTCCGGGCATGGGCATCTCGCGAAAGAGGACATGATGGATGGCGTCCTGTACTTCAACCCCGGATGCGCCGGCCCCAAGGAAGGCCGCCTTCCGGTGAGTGTAGGCAGGCTCACCATCTTGAATGGCAAAGTCGAGCACGAGATCGTGGAACTCAACGTCTAACCTCACCCGTTCGATACAATCCCTACCATGTCTGTGCAGTTTGAAGTCACGGCGACTTGCGGCGCCGGCCGCGCCGGCCGCTTGATGACTCCCCATGGAGAAATCGAAACGCCGGTCTTTATGCCGGTCGGTACCCTGGCCACGGTCAAAGGTGTTCCTCAGGATGTTCTCGAAGAACTCGGCGTCGAGATTCTGTTAGGCAACACCTATCACCTCTATCTAAGACCCGGGGTCGAACAAGTGCGCAAGCTGGGCGGACTGCATGGTTTCATGTCCTGGCCTCGGGCGATCCTCACTGACTCGGGCGGGTTTCAGGTTTTCAGTTTGAATGAGCTGCGCAAAGTCAGCGAAGAAGGCGTGACTTTCCGCTCGCATCTCGATGGCTCAACCCACTTCTTTAGTCCGGAGAGCGCCATGGAAGCGCAGATTGGGTTAGGTGCGGACATCACAATGGCATTCGATGAGTGCACCGAATATCCGGCGGATGCAACCCGCATGCGCGAGTCCATGGAATTAACCCTGCGCTGGGCCGAGCGGAGCAAGAACTACTTTGAAGACCATAAACATGAAGTGCCCTGGAGATCTGACAACCAGGGAAAGGGAACTGGGGTCTGGCGTTCCCAGTCGACCTTCCACCAGGCTGCCTCTGCCACCACCCAATTACAGACCCAGGCTCTTTTCGGTATTGTGCAAGGCGGCATGGATCTCGCTCTAAGAAAGGAATCCGCGGAGCGCACTGTCGCCATCGGCTTCCCCGGCTACGCGATCGGCGGGCTCAGCGTCGGCGAGCCTCGCAAGCTCACCCGAGAGGTAGTCGAAGCCACAATTCAATATCTTCCGGCAGATAAACCACGGTATCTCATGGGAGTAGGAACTCCCGAAGAGATTGTGGAATACTCCAGACTGGGAATCGACATGATGGACTGTGTCCTCCCCACCCGCGCGGCACGTCACGGACTGCTGTTTACCTCAGAGGGAAAGGTCTCTATCAAGCAAGCGCGTTATGCATCGGACCAAGGGCCACTTGATCCGAAATGCAAATGCCGTGTCTGCAACCGCTATTCCCGGGCCTACTTGCGTCATCTTTATGCATCGAACGAAGTGTTGGCGCAAGTCCTGAATACCGTCCACAACCTGACCTACTACCTTGACGAAATGCGGTCTGTACGGCATTCTATTGGACTTGGAAAGAGGGCCAGTTTTCTTTCCGGGGATAGACCCTAGCCTAACTGACGGCATCCCTGGTACTGCCTGAAGCTGAAGAATACCCGGCCTGATAAACAAGACTCCCTCAGAGCAGAAATGCACAGGGCGGTTCGCGCCGACAGGTGTGACCCGAAGTTTGGCTGGATGCCAAAGTCATGAACCTTCATTTACTGGCTATCGATTTGCCGGGCGGGTTGGGCGGCGTGCTGGGTTTTGCTCCCCTGATCCTGATCTTCGCCGTCTTTTATTTCCTTCTCATCATGCCGCAACAGCGACGGCAGAAGAAATGGCAGGCCATGTTGAGTGACTTAAAGAATGGCGACAGGGTGGTCACCAGCGGCGGCTTGAAGGGAACCGTGATTGCCCTGCGCGATGATTCGCTGCACCTGCGCGTGCCCCCGGATAATTTGCGCGTAGAAGTAACCCGGGCTTCGATTGTCACGGTCACAACCGACGACGCAGCCAAAACGGAAAAATAGGATTCAAAACAGAATTTATTAAGGCCATGAACAAGAATTTAGGTTGGAAACTCGGGCTCAGCGTCGGCGCGGTGTTGCTGTTTTTGTATGGGATCTTTGGAATCCCCACGGGCATTTCCGGCAGTGCCTTGTCCGAGGCTCTGCTGAACGGAGGCGCGTTCAGGAATGGCATTCACCTGGGCCTCGACTTGAGCGGCGGAATCCACTTGATTCTCCAGGTCCAGGTCAATGAAGCCGTCAGCAGCACTTCCGACCATGCCGTCGACCTGCTGAAAGAGCAGATGGCCAGCAAGAAGGTCACCTACACCGACATCTCCAAGCCTGATCCGGTGAACCTCCCGGATCAGATTGTCATCAAAGGCGTGGCTCCCAATTCCGCATCGGACCTGAACGAGATCATCGCCAATCGTCTCCCCGAATACGACAAGAGAGGCGGCCCGGAAAATTCATGGGTCTTGAGCATGAAGCCGCAAAATTTGGCTGAGCTTAAGAACCGCGCTGTTTCGCAGGCCATTGAAACCATTCGCAACCGCGTTGATTCTCTGGGGGTCTCCGAGCCGACCATCCAGGAACATGGTCTGGGGCAATATCAGATTCTGGTTCAATTACCGGGCGTGGATGACCCTGCCCGGGTGGAAGGCATCATCAAGTCCACCGCCATGCTGGAGATCAAACAAGTGATCGGCGGACCTTACTCCAGCGAAGCCGATGCCATGCAGCAAAACAATGGGCTCCTGCCCCCGAATTCCATGCTGTTGCCCTACCGCAGCCTGGGAGGTGCGACCGCAAATGATCGGGACCAGTGGTATGTCGTCGCCAGAAGCTCTGCCGTCGCCGGCGCTGACTTGCGTTCCGGCGGAGCCAGCGCGGGCCGCGACCAGAACACCAACGAATATGAGGTAAGTTTTAATCTGACCAACGAAGGCGGCCGCAAGTTCGCAGCTTTTACCGGCAGCCATGTGAACGATCGCCTTGGTGTGGTACTCGACGGTCATGTTCGGGAAGTGGCGAACATCAAGGAACAAATTCATGACTCGGGCCGCATCAGCGGTGGCATGAAAGAGGAAACCGCGCGCGATCTGGCTTTGGTTCTGAATTCCGGCGCCTTGCCCGCCAGCATCAATTATCTGGAAGAGCGCACCGTCGGACCGTCATTGGGCAAAGACTCCATCCGCTCCGGCGTCACTGCCGCCATCGTAGGCATGATCGCGGTACTGGTTTTCATGCTGGTTTACTATCGCGGCGCGGGCGTGAATGCCGATCTGGCTCTGATTCTGAATCTGATTATTCTGCTCGGGTTCCTGGGATTCACCGGCGCTACCCTCACCTTGCCCGGCATTGCTGGAGTCATCCTCACCGTCGGCATGGGCGTGGACTCCAACGTCCTGATCTTCGAGCGTATCCGTGAAGAGCTGCGTAACGGCAAGACTCCGCCCTCGGCCGTGGAGCAGGGTTTCAGTCATGCCTGGGTCACGATTGTGGATACCCACGTCACTACGATTGTGTCCGCGTTGATTCTTTTTCTGTTTGGCAGCGGGCCAGTTAAGGGATTTGCCGTAACCCTGACCTTCGGTCTGTTGGCCAACCTCTTCACCGCGGTTTTCGTCTCACGCATGATCTTTGACTGGGTGCTGGGACGGCATCAACGTGGCGAAGCGTTGAGTATCTAGAAATACAAAAGGATCAAACAGCTTGGAATTCTTTCGCAATCCGAATATCGACTTCCTGGGGAAAAAGTGGTATTTCCTCGCTTTTTCTCTGGTATTCAGCGTCGCCGGCCTGCTTTCCATTTTCTTCTGGCACGGTATTCCCCTGGGCGTGGACTTTCGCGGCGGCACCCTGGTTTACGTAAAGTTTGCCCAGACCCCGAACAATAATGAAATCCATGAGGCCATGCGCAAGGCCGGCCTGCCCAACGCCAAGATCCAGACCTACGGTCCGGTGTCTAACAATGAGGTACTGATCGATCTGGATGTGCGGGAAACCAGTGAGAAAGCACTCGACCAGGGCAAAGGAGCAATTATCACCGCCCTGGAAAGCAACGCGCAGCCGGGAAAACAGGATCTGAACAATGCCAGTTCCTTGACAATTGAAACCCACCTGCTGCAAAAAGACCCGTTGCTCGCCGGCGCCGGCGCCAGCCAGCGCTATGCCGCCTTAGCGCGAGCAATCACCGACTATCGAGATAAGACCAAGGGCGGCGTGCTGAATTCGCTGGATGAGTTGAAAAGCGTAGCGGGTGCGCCGGTTATCGCTTCGCTCCAGGATGCTTTCTATTTGTCCAATTTCGGCGTGCGCAACGTCGAGATCGTAGGACCCCAGGTCGGAAGCCAGCTTCGCTGGCAGGCCCTGAGGGCG
>Ga0137366_10000301_pt1 | contig 30570 bp, 26 predicted proteins | sample SagtaG_8_FD_104938 | JGI IMG/M metagenome (GOLD analysis project Ga0137366, IMG submission 104938) | Vadose zone soil microbial communities from Sagehorn Ranch, Mendocino, California, USA - Sage1_L_60_16 metaG | ecosystem: Environmental > Terrestrial > Soil > Vadose zone | place: USA...
CATGTCGTTCCAGACCGCATGGCGGCAATGGCGCGACTCGCTGGTGCGAGAGATGCGCTCAACGCAAGAGGTGATGCCAGGTTGGCGGCAGCTCACCAACGCAGGCTACGTCGCGCTTTTCCCGCGTTGGCTCGGCGACACTGTTCTCCTGTACGCCGGCAACAAAGTGCGCGAGACACCGGCGGCATACCGCGTGACCCTCTCCGGGCACGAGACACGACTCGGTCGGCGCAATGGCACGAGCCCCAACGTGGTGCTGCCCGATGGCAGTCTTCTCTTCTCCCAGCCGGAATTCCTCGATCCGTATCACATCCGAAACGATCTCTATGTTGAGAAAAGTGGATCGCAAACGCGGCTCACCATCGGTGCGCGGCTCACCGCACCAGATGCGCGCTCTGACGGTGAGATCGTCGCTGTGCAGGATCAGCCGGCAACGACGAGACTCGTCCGACTTCCACGCGACGCACACACGATCGTACCGATCACTCCGACGAGCCTCGACGTGCAATGGGCGGCTCCGCGCTGGTCGCCCGACGGGTCACGCATCGCTGCGGTGCGGCAGAGTCGCGGCAGATCCGAGATTGTCATCCTGGACTCCAGTGGGAAAGTCCTCGACTCGTTCGGCGCGACACGCGCGATCAACTCGAGCCCGAGTTGGTCAGCGGACGGTCGCCGGATCTATTTCTCCTCGGAGCGAAGCGGCTCTCCACAGGTTTACGTCGCCGACGTTACGACTTTCGCACCGACTGTAGCGCGAATCAGCGACGCTACCACCGGTGTGTTCGCGCCCGAAGCGTCCCCCGATCAAAGCGAGCTCGCAACGCTTCTGTTCAAGGCAGACGGCTTTCACCTCGGGGTAGCGCCGCTTTCCGCAGTCACTCGGCTCGCGGCCGCTGACACAACGACGACAGGTCCCCGCGCGGGCTGTGCGAATTGCCTGGCGATTGTGCCTGGACTGCCACCACTCGGCACGTCAGACACTTCGCGGGCGACGAGCTATTCGCCCTGGTTGTCGCTGCTTCCGCGATACTGGTTTCCCGTGCTGGAAAGCACGACCACCGATGGCACTTCGTTTGGCGCGTTTACCACCGGCTTTGACATCGTCAGTCGACATAACTACACGCTCGAGGCACTTCACAACTCACGCTGGGACGAAAACTCGGCGTGGCTCTCGTATCGCTATGCAGGGTTGGGACTGCCACTGATCGATCTGTACGCGTCGCAAAACTACTCCAACGCGAACTTCACTTTGGTGAACGGCTCATCGAGCTCGCCGTTCGGTTTCGTCGAGCGTCAGAGAATTATCTCTCTTCAAAGCACCCTCATTCGTCCCCGGTTTCGAACCTACACAATTGCCTCGATTGGCGCGCAACTGGAGAATCTGGCGTATTCGACTGTGCCGGATACGGTGCTTCAGCATCTCTCGTCGTTTTATTCAACGGGACGAAACTACCCGGCATTAATCGCGTCGGCGGGTTTTTCGAATGCGCAACGCCCGAGGTTGAGCATTTCGCCGGAAGACGGAATCAGCATCACCGTAAGCGCGCGTCAGCGCTGGCAGGGTGGAACCACCGGGGGCTCTACTAGAAGTGTTGTCGGAGTGAGCTCGCTCTACAAGTCTCTCGACCTTCCTGGCTTTGCTCACCACGTCCTGGCGCTTCGTGGCGCTGGCGGACTCACTGACGATAGAAGTCCCAATCTTTTCTCTGCTGGCGGAATCAGTGGCACGTCGCTGGAAGTCTTTCCGGGTTTTTCAGTCGGACAGCAACGGAGAAACTTTGGTGTGCGCGGTTATCCCGCTGGTACGGAAGGCGGAACCCGCGCGTACTCGGCGGCCATTGAATACCGAGCTCCGCTTTTCGCTCCGTCGCGCGGCTTCCGCTTCATTCCTGTTTTTGTCGATCGGACTTCGCTGTCCTTTTTTGGAGAGACAGGTCGGGCATATTGCCCGGCGAGCGCCGATGTGGCGAACGGAGTTTGTCGCAATGTTGACGTCGGTAATCCGGCGATGACTTCTGCGGGAGCGGAGCTGAATATCGACAGCGGACTGCAGCTCGACGTGCAGGCGCGAATCAGAGTCGGTGTCGCGTTTCCACTGGTGAATCGAGAGCGTTTGGGAGCCAGCAAGGCCCAGGTATACGGAACATTCGGAGCTTCGTTCTAGCGGAAAGTCGGCCCGTTGGACTAGTGGCAGCTTGTGGCCCTGGGGTCGGTGCGGCTCGCATGGGCTTCTGCGATCACGCCTCGTGAGTCCAGGCAAACGCCCGTTTTTTTATGTAGCTTTGGGAGGCTGACCACCCGCCGACGATCGGCAGCCCATTGTTTAAAAAAGGCCAGAAAGCCTATCTCTGCGCGAGCTAACTGCAAGGGTGCGGGGTACTTAGAGATGCGGGCGCAACACAGTCCTGGGTTTGCCCTCGGTGTGTGATATGCGTGGATAGATCCTGACATCGAAACTGACGTTCGCGTGGAAAAATGGGGTCGCAATCTCCATTCGTGATGTGGAATATCTAAAATGTTGTCGCATAAGGAGATAACTGAGCACTGGCGCGGACTCACGAATACCGGTAGTATGCCTGCCCGCATCGAAAATGCCGATGCCCAAGCGTGCTGTCCCAAGTGTGTCGTCTTCTTATTGACAACCCTTTTATCCTGCGGAGAGTTGTAACTAATGCCTATACCAGCCGTACCGCCTCAGGGCGAAGCCCAGCTCAATGAAAATGCTCGCACCGTGATCAGCAAACGGTATCTGATCAAGGACGCGACGGGCACGCCCGTGGAACAGCCGGAAGACATGTTCTGGCGCGTAGCGGGTACGGTGGCTGAGGCTGATCGCCGATACGGGTCGAGCGACAGCGAAGTGACAGACATGGGGCACGAGTTTTATCGGCTCATGGTCGAGCGTCGCTTTGAGCCGAACTCTCCGACACTCATGAACGCGGGCCGCCCGCTTGGGCAACTCTCTGCCTGCTTCGTTCTGCCGATAGAGGACGCACTCTCCAACGGGCGCGACGGGATTTACGACACCCTGCGCGCGATGGCGCTCATCCACCAATCAGGCGGGGGAACTGGCTTCGCTTTCTCGAAGCTGCGCGCGAAGGGCTCGATGGTTCGCTCGACGACCGGCGTGGCATCCGGTCCGGTGTCGTTCATGAAGCTGTACGATGCATCGACCGACGCGGTGAAGCAGGGCGGCACCAGACGCGGCGCCAACATGGGAATTCTGCGCGTCGATCACCCGGACATCATGGATTTCATCACGTGCAAGGAAGACCTCACGCAGGTGACGAACTTCAATGTTTCCGTTGCAATCACGGATAAGTTCATGTCGGCGGTAAAAGCTGGTACGAGCTATGACGTGATCGACCCCAGCACTGGGAAGGTTTCCGGCCAGCTCGACGCGCGCACCGTCTGGGACAAGATGATCGACGGCGCCTGGAGAACGGGCGAGCCGGGTTGCTTCTTCATTGATGAAGCGAATCGCTATAATCCGGTGCCGCACGTCGGGCAGTACGAGGCGACGAATCCCTGCGGCGAACAGCCGCTGCTTCCGTACGACGTCTGCAACCTCGGCTCGATCAACGTCGGACACTACGTAAAGGATTCGCAGTTGGACTGGAACGCGCTCAAGCGCGACATCCATCTGTCGACGCACTTCCTAGACAACATTATTGATGTCAACAAGTATCCGTTGCCGGAAATCGACGCTCTCTCAAAGAGAATTCGCCGCATTGGGTTCGGCATCATGGGCTTTGCCGACGCGCTCGTGCGTCTCGGCATTGCCTACAACAGCATCGAGGGCGTGGAGTTCGGACGTCAGCTGCAGAAGTTTGTCGACGTCGAGTCGAAGCGCGAGAGCGAGCGCCTCGCCAACGAGCGCGGGCCATTCCCCGAATGGGCGAGATCAATCTGGGGTCCGGACGAGACGTGCGCGCGCGACGCGAGAGGAAATCGCGTTCGTCCGATGCAGATGTTGCGCAACTGCAACGTCAATACGATCGCACCAACCGGAACGATCTCGATCATTGCGGGCTGCTCTTCAGGTATCGAGCCGCTGTTTGCCATCGCTTTCCTCCGGAATCAGGCAGGCGTACTGATGCCCGATGTCAACGAGGATTTCGTCGCTATCGCGAAGAAGGAAGGCTGGTACTCCGAAGAGCTGATGGAAAAAATCGCCAAGGAAGGCCACATCCACTTCGAGGAAGTGCCGAAGCAGTGGCAGCGAGTATTTGTTACCGCACACGATATCACGCCTGAGTGGCACGTCAGGATGCAGGGCGCCTTCCAGGAGAATTGCGATTCCGCGATCTCCAAGACGACCAACTTCCCGCATGCGGCAACGCCTGAGGATGTTCGATCGATTTACGAGCTCGCGTACGCGCTCAAGTGCAAAGGCGTGACGGTGTATCGCGATGGCTCACGCGACAATCAGGTGCTATCTACCGGCGCGACAGAGCAGGCGAGAGCCGAGCGAGACGGCAGGGCGGAGCGCGGCGAGCTGCACGGGACCATCGCGGAGCTCGAGGCGGAGAATGCAAGGCTCAAGCAGGCACTGTTCGATGCGGAAGCCGAGAATCTTCAACGGCGTGCGAAGCGCGCGCGCCCGGACACGCTGCGCGGCATCACGACGCGAATCGAGACTCCGCTCGGTACGATGTTCCTCAACATTACCGAGGACGACCGAGGACAGCCTTTCGAGGTGTTCATCAACCTCGGCAAGGCGGGTGGTGCGGCGATGGCGGATGCCGAAGCGATCGGTAGACTTATCTCGCTGGCGCTGAGATCAGGAATTCCAATTCGCGAGGTTCACCGGCAGCTGCGCGGCATCGCCTCGGACAAGGCGATCGGACTTGGACCGAACAAGGTGTTGTCTGTTCCCGATGCGATTGGAATTGCGCTCGAGAAGTGGATGCGCGAGAAGCAAGGGGTTCAGCAAGATTTGCTGGGCGCTCCGCCCTCGACGCCTTCACCGGTGGAGGTAGTGGCGCCCAAGCCGCTACCGGCCGCCGATTCCAGCGACTCGAATCAGACCCAGTTCGGATTCGACGCGCTGAATCGGAGCGAATCGTTCATCGGAACGTGTCCCGATTGCGGCTCCTCGCTGGAATTCGCTGAGGGATGCGCGAAGTGCCACGTGTGTGGATTTTCCGAGTGCGGGTGAGGCTTCGGGGATTCGCTCGCAACTGAGCGCGCTGAAAACCTGGCCGATTTGTTTCGGCCGGGTTTTTTTTCTTGCAGCTCGCCGATTACTTTACCCCGCCGAACCAGCGCGCTTTCTTGATCCCCTGCTGGACGAGATCCGGTGGACCATATTCCTTCCCGCGCTTCCACATGAAATCCATCTCCTCGTTAACCGCAGCGAGGGCGAAGCGCGATTCCTTGATCAACAGAAATGCGGCGTAGAGCAGTAGTCCCGCGCCGCAAAGCCCGAGGGCGATCGGAACAAAGGTGAATTTTGAGCTGGTGATAGCAACCAGACCGATCGCGACGCTCGTGCCCACGAAAAATCCGAGCGCGGCGTACAAGCGGGACAGCGCCCGCTGCAGCAGGCGCGAGCGGGTGGTAACGAAATCCAATTGAGTGAAGAGCATTCTTCTTTCTTCTTCGCGGCCGTCGCTTCGCTGATCGGGCGAGCGCGGAATCAGGGCGATCGAGATCTCACGGGTACGCATCACCGCTTTGCTCAGGCGGTCCGATGTCGCGAGAATGAGCGACCCGCAGGCGGAGATCAGTACCGCTGGGGTGATCATCGCCGATAGGACAGAGATCGCGTCGGGGAAGTTGGTCATCGCCAGGGCTTAGGTCGTAGGGCTCAAATAGACAGCCTCGTTCGCAGATTTCACGCGTAAAAAGCTACTCAGGCTTGCGTTTGCACGCCTCCGTTGCTCCCTTTAGTCATTCCCTCAACCAACGAGCCTCCCGATCAAACCTTCCAAACCCGGCTCAACGAAACCAATGATGGACGACCGCAAGCTTCTGGCGCTTGCCAAAAAGAATGCTGCCAAGAGCGGCACTAACTCTAAGGTGCCCAAGGGATTCGGAAAAAAGTACGACAAGAATCTGCCAGACGATCCTACCGATGAAGCAACTATCAAGGCGAAGGAAGAGACGAAGAAGTTCTTCTCTGAAATGAAGAAGAGGGACTTCTAGACAGCTTTTCCGTTTCCTCAAAATGAAGATGAGGGATCCTCAAATGAGCTTCTCCCGTTTCCTCGCCGTCATTGCTCTGACAGCCGCGTCAGCCGCACAGGCGCAACAGCCGCCCGCAGGCGCACAGCCCGCCGCCGCACCGACGCAGCCGGCGCCGCGAATTCCCAGAGCCACCGCGAGCACCCGCGCGTCGGTCCAGGTACTGATCGACAGTCGCTGGGACGCGCGGGAAGGAGGATGGTTCGGCGCCCTGAATCTGGCGGGGCCCGCCAAGATCGCCATCGACTACGGCCAACCACATATGCGCGGCCGCAACGTCATTGGAATGGCAGGGGTCGTTCCGTGGGACAGTGTCTGGCGCACGGGCGCCAACATGTCGACTCAGCTATCCACCGAGGTCGACATTACGATCGGCAACACCTTTATCCCGCGCGGCGTCTATACGCTCTTCTCACTGCCTACCCGGAATGGCTGGAAGCTCATCGTGAGCAAAGAAGTTCTGCAGTGGGGAACCGACTACGACGCGTCGAAGGATTTCGCGCGGATCGACCTCCGCCAGCGCACGCTCGCAGAGCCTGTCGAGAGTCTCACCTTCTGGCTCATACCGACGATCGAGAACCCGCCGTCGACTACCTTCCCGCACGGCGTCCTCAAGTTCGCATGGGGTAACACCGAGCTCTCAACGGACTGGCGAGTCGGCCGCTAAGGGTTGGCCTCGAGGCGCGCGTCGAATTGGGCACGCGCCTTTTTTGTCGCCCTGATCCCAAGGCGACTCGGATTGGAGACCGGGATATATGTGAGCTCGACACCTGAGGCAGCGCGCTGCAGCAATATTCCGCCCCGAGCCATGTCGCCGTGACCAACGAATTCCTCTGGGAAAAGGAGTCTGTCTCCAAAAATCGGCTGCAGGACGTCGACATACTTGCCGGTCGCGACGCTGCCAAGGAGAACGACGTCGCATTTGGGCCCAATCTTTTCCGCCAATTTCTTGGCGTCACGCTCGAGTGGCCACCGGTAGCGGGACTCTTCCGCCTCGATTGGCACCGTTGCAAACCGCTCCAGATCCTTGAGCGTTACTATCACGTACGGTGAGCAAAGCCCGTCGGTTGGCGTGATGATGTGCACTCCCGACGCACGTCGTGGCGGCGGGTTCTCGAACATGCGGGCATACGTAATCTTGCCCCGGAAATAGAGTCCGCTCAGGAAGCTGAACACTTCACCCAGGGGCGCACCCTCTTCGCTTCGGACCCGTTTCGCGATGTCGAACTCCGCCCGGTCGTTAAACAGGAGAGCGGCACGCTTTCCGCCGCAGCTGGCTGGAGAGAGCAGGAAGATCTGGCGTCGTCGCACGAGCGGTACTGAAGCAAATCTTTCGCCGTCATGACGGAGAGAAGCGCCGGGCCGCTGCTCGCGTTAGAATTGGATAGGGGGTCATTCATGGCTAAGAACAGATTACAACAGCTTCACGACGTCGGCCAATCCATCTGGCTGGACAGCATCGACCGACGGATGCTTCACGACGGAGAACTTGATCGCAGGATCCGCGAAGATGCGTTGACCGGCATGACGTCGAATCCAACGATTTTTGAGAAGGCACTGTCGTCGAGTACCGCCTACGACGACCAGATCACCGACGCGGAAGACCAGGGGCTTACGAGCTGGCAGCTCTTCGAGCTACTCGAGACTACTGACGTGCGTGATGCCTGCGATCGGTTTGCGGGCGTCTACAGCTCGACACGCGGTGCTGACGGATTCGTCTCGATCGAGATTTCGCCCGGTGTCTCGCATGATGCCGACGCCGCGGTAGAGGAAGCGCGCCGGCTCTGGAAAACGGTCGATCGTCCGAACGTGATGGTAAAAGTGCCAGGCACCGTCGAGGGTGCGGTCGCTGTACGACGTCTCATCGCCGAAGGTGTCAATGTCAATATCACGCTGCTCTTCGCGATCCAGGCTCATGAGCGGGTAATCGAGGCCTACATGGCGGGGCTCGAAGATCGGATCAAGGCGAGACAGCCAATTGACGGACTCGCCTCGGTCGCGAGCTTTTTTGTAAGTCGGGTCGACACCGAAGTCGATAAGCGTCTCGACGCGCTGATCGCCAAAGCTTCACCGGCGGAGAAGGAAAGACTCAAGATGCTGAATGGCCGAGCCGCGATCGCGAACGCGAAGCTGGCTTACAGATTGTTCAGGCAGAAGTTTGCCGGACCGCGATGGGAAGCGTTAGCGAAGCAGGGAGCCCGCGCGCAGCGTCCGCTGTGGGCGAGCACCAGCACCAAGAATCCCGAATACCGCGACGTGATGTACGTCGAAGAACTGATAGGCCCCGACACCGTCGACACGATGCCACCTGCCACGATCGAAGCGTTCCGGGATCATGGCGCGGTAGATAGAACGCTCGACAAGAAGGTTGCTGCGGCCGAAGGACTGCTCAAGGAAATCGAAGCGGTCGGAATACCGATGAAGGACGTTACGGAGAAGCTCCTGGTCGACGGGATCGCGAGCTTTCAGAAGTCTTTCGACGAGTTGATCGCTGGTCTCGAGGCAAAAGTCGGCTCACTCGCACCTGGCGGGAAGTGACGGGCATCTACACTCCTCGCACGAAGATCGTTTGTACACTGGGCCCTTCGACCGCGACGGATGAGACGATTCGCGGGCTGATCGAGGCCGGAATGAATGTCGCGCGCGTGAATTTCTCTCACGGGACTCACGAGCAACACGCCGCGACAATTGCCATGGTTCGTGAGTTGGCTCAGGAGTCGAATAAGCCCATCGCCATCCTCGGCGATTTGCAGGGACCGCGCATCAGGATCGGTGACCTCTCGAAGTCTATCAATCTCAAGGTGGGCGAAGACGTCGTACTCGTCCACGAGGGTCAGGGGAAAAAAGGCGAGATCCCCGTCACCTACGATCAGTTGGCGAGCGACGTGCGCGTCGGAGATCGCATCCTCATCGACGACGGGCTGATCGAACTGGTCGCCCTCGAGGTAGGGAATGCCCGGGTAAAAGCGCGGGTGCTGAACGGCGGAGAGCTTAAGAGCCATAAAGGATTGAACCTGCCCGGCGTTCAGGTGTCCGCCCCGTCCATCACGGAAAAAGATGAGGCCGACATTCGGTTCGCAGTGGAACAGCAGGTCGATTATCTCGCGCTCAGCTTCGTCAGACGGGCGGAAGACATCGAATCGCTTCGCAACCTCATTCCGAAGTGGGTGCTAGTCGTAGCGAAAATCGAGAAGGATGTCGCACTGCACAACATCGAAGCGATCGTCCGAGCTTCCGATGCGGTGATGGTTGCACGCGGAGACCTTGGAGTCGAGCTGCCGTTCGAGGCCGTGCCTGGGGCGCAGAAGAGAATCATCCGACTCGCGAACAGGTACGGCCGTCCCGTCATCACCGCGACACAGATGCTGGAATCGATGATCGAGCATCCGCGGCCTACGCGCGCGGAAGCCAGCGACGTCGCCAACGCAATCATGGACGGCACCGATGCGGTGATGCTATCCGCCGAGACGGCCGCTGGCGCCTATCCACGACTCGCCGTGGAGGCGATGACTCGCATTATCAAGGAGATCGAGACGCATCCGCCGGTCGCGCCGTTTGCCGGAGCGGAACAGGCCGACGGCGTAGTCACCACCGAAGGTGCGATCGCCGCGGCGACCGTTGCCGCAGTGGGCATGTTGGGCGCGCCACTCATCGCGGTCTTCACCAAGAGCGGATTCTCGGCGCGCGTCGTGGCATCGAAGCGCCCCCCCGTTCCGATTCTGGCACTCACGGACGAGGCCAGGACTTATCGCCAGCTGGCACTCGTCTGGGGTGTGGTGCCCGAGCTCGTGCCGCACTGCACGGACTACGACGAGATGATGAAGCAGACCAAGACCGTCGTCGCTCACAGAGAGCTGGCATCGAACGGAGATCGGATCATCGTCACCGCCGGCGTTCCATTCGACATGCCCGGAACCACCAATCTGCTCAAGGTGGAGACGGTCTGAAGCTCACTTTCCTGGGAACAGGAACAAGCTTTGGCATCCCGCAGATCGGATGCGCATGCGCAGTGTGCAGGTCGACAGATCCGCGTGATAAACGCACACGAGTTGGCGCGCTGGTGGAGACCGACGGCGGAACGCGGATCCTGATTGATACTCCGCCGGAGCTACGACTCCAGCTGATCGGCGCCGGCGTGAGCAAGGTTGATGCAATTCTCTTCACGCACGATCACGCGGATCATGTTCAGGGTATTGACGACGTTCGCGCGCTTTCCGATCAGAACGATGTTCCGATCGACATGTATGGACCGCCCGACTCCATGGCGCGGCTTGCAAAGCGTTTCGCATACATCTTCGACGATTCGGTCCGCCCACTTCCGGGGACGAGCAAGCCCGAAGGCCGCGCACGTGCGGTTCCTCCCGGAAAGAGTTTTCGTGTCGGAGACGTGGAGATCATGCCGGTATCCGTGCCCCACGGTCCCATCTCCGTGTACGGCTATCGGATCGGCAAGCTCGGCTACATCACTGACGCGAAGGAGTTGCCGGAAGACGCGTTACGCGCGTTTCGCGGAGTCGATGTTCTCGTGCTCAACGCATTGTTCCGCACGCCCCATCCGACGCACCTCAGCGTCTCCGAGGCCGTTAGCGCTGCGCAACGGGTTGGTGCGAAGCAAACCTGGCTCACGCATCTAACACATCGCACCGGTCACGCGGAACTCGAGAAAGAGCTACCCCGCGGTATCGCTCCTGCGTTCGATGGCCTGACCGTTCGCATCGAATGAGATGCCGCTGAGACTCGACTACTCGAACATGATGATCTCCCCAGGGGGGATCGATCAGAAAACCTGGACGGCAGCCGGGAAGCAGTTTGCGGACGCAAAGCGCGGTTTCGATTCGCTGCGAACGTCCGGGGCCGTAGGCTTCGTGGATCTTCCCGATGATAGACGCCTGCTCGAGCAGGTCACCGGATTTTCCGCGGCCGCGCGCGGCAGTTACGACGACGTTGTCATCCTCGGAATCGGTGGGTCCGCTCTAGGGCCAATAGCCTTGCGCACAGCACTGCGGCCGAGTGGCTGGAACATGCTTGACGAGAAAGCGCGCGGAGGATTTCCGCGCCTTCACGTCCTCGACAACGTCGACCCGGAAACGATTGCAGCGTTGCTCGACCGGCTGAACCTCGCCCGCACTCTCTTCATCGTCACCTCGAAATCGGGAGGCACCGCCGAAACGATGGCGCAGTTCGTCATCGTACACGATCGAATCATGGCAGCGAGACTGGACGTACCGAAGCAGATGGTTTTCGTCACCGATCCGAAACAAGGCGCGCTGCGGCCGCTGGCCGAGCGGCTCAAGGTGCCGGCGCTCGACATTCCGCCGAGCGTGGGCGGCAGATTCAGCGTTTTGACTCCAGTCGGGACCCTTCCCGCCGCGCTCATCGGCATCGACGTGAAATCTCTTCTTGCCGGCGCGGGAGAGATGGCGAGGCGTTGCCAAAATCAGGAGCTCGGGACGAACCCCGCCGGCGTGTACGCTGTGCTTCAGTGGCTCGCCGATACGCAGCTGAAAAAATCGGTCGCCGTCTTCATGCCCTACTCGGATCCTCTGCGTGATTTCGCGGCTTGGTTCGTTCAGCTGTGGGCGGAGAGTCTGGGTAAGAAAAGAGCCGATGGCAGCTCAGTGGGGTCAACTCCAATCGCCGCCCTCGGGGCGACTGATCAACACGCTCAGGTACAGCTCTTCATGGAAGGTCCGGCAGACAAGACGGTGACTTTCGTTGCGGTGAAGGAGCGGCGCACGGACGTAGAAATTCCGGCAGCGTTCGCTGACGTGAGAGAGCTTGGTTACCTCGCCGGCCATACTCTCGCGGAGCTCATAGACATTGAGCAGCGGGCAACGGCGGGTGCCCTAGCGAGACGCGGACGGCCGAACATGACCCTCCACCTCGATCGCGTCGATGCGGCGCACGTCGGCGAGCTGATGATGTTTCTCGAGATCGCAACCGCGTACGCCGGACAGCTGTACGGGATCGACGCCTTCAATCAGCCCGGTGTAGAGCTCGGGAAGCAGTTCGCCTACGCGCTCCTGGGGCGGCCCGGCGCAGACGCTGCAAAGAAGGAATGGGATTCGCTGCCGAAGAGCGATCCGCGCTGGAGCGTGTAGCAGCGTCAGCCTCCGTCAGCCCCTTGCGACCGCGCAACACCCCAACGACCTTGTGACTTATATGTTCGTAAATCCATTCAATAAAGCAGTCACCGTCCTCGACGGACGGGTTACCGTTCACGACGAGTCGGCCATCGCATCGCCCGCAATGGACAAGCTCGCGTACACCTCGGTATTTGGAGATCCTGACGATCGTGATGACGCGCGCTGGCTGATCTGGGAGATCGGTCAGTCTGTGGGCGTCCGACCATCGTCCATTCATGATCTTTATCTCGCGCGGGGTCGCGGCGAGACGGGTGGCTTCACGGTCCCCGCCATGAACATCCGCGGCATGGCTTACGACACCGGCCGCGCTCTCTTTCGCTCCGCGATCAAGCTCAAAGTCGGAGCGCTGATTCAGGAGATCGCTCGGTCGGAGATCGCGTACACCGACCAGCGCCCCGCGGAGTATGTAGCGGCAATGCTCGCGGCCGCACTGCGCGAGGGCTTTCGTGGGCCGATCTTCATTCAAGGGGATCACTTCCAGGTCAACGCCAAGAAATTCGCGGTTGATCCCGTAACCGAAGTAAGTGGTGTGAAGCAACTCGCCCGCGAAGCGATCGCGGCGGGATTTTACAATATCGATGTCGATACATCCACTCTCGTCGATCTCTCGAAACCGACGCTGAAGGAGCAGCAGCGCACGAATTACGAACAGGCGGTCGAGCTCGCGCTCACGGTCAGAGATCTGCAACCTGAGAGAGTCAACATCTCGATTGGTGGCGAGATCGGAGAAGTAGGCACTCAGAATTCCACCGTCCAAGAGCTTGTCACCTACATGGATGGCTTCAACGAGACGCTGGCGAAACGCTCGCCAGGTACGGAAGGACTGTCCAAGATCAGTGTGCAGTCGGGAACGACCCACGGTGGAGTCGTACTCGCCGACGGGAGCATTGCGGACGTCAAAATCGATTTTGATACGCTTGCGCGTCTCTCGAAGGTCGCCCGTGAGAAGTATGGTCTTGCCGGCGCCGTCCAACATGGCGCGTCGACCCTCCCAGACAGCGCCTTCCATAATTTCCCTCGTACTGAAACCTGCGAGATACACCTCGCAACGAATTTCCAGACGATGTTGTACGACAACATCCCGGCAGCGCTGCGAAACGAGATTTACGAGTGGCTCCGCGAAAACGCGAAGGATGAACGCAAGCCAACCGATACCGACGAGCAGTTCTTCTACAAGACCCGGAAGAAAGCGCTTGGACCGTTCAAGAAGAGATTCTGGGACCTGCCCCCGGAAGTGAAGGCCCGCCTTGCCCGAGCTTACGAAGAAAAGTTCAGTTTTCTCTTTACCCAGCTGGCGGTGACCAACACGCGCGAAGTGGTCGATCGACTCGTGAGGCCTGTCGAGGAGCACAAGCCCCAGCCGCATCCTGATCTCGCAGTCGTGGAAGCAGCGCCGGACGACGCAGACTTGAGTGACTGACGCTCGTCGTCGAGCAACGGAAGCCCCCCCTCCCCAGGCAATTCGAGAAATAATCCGGCGAGCGGGCCACGAGATCCGGAACGCCTTGAACGGGGTGGCGGTAAACGTGGAGGTGGTGCGCAGCAGATCGGGGGGGGCCAGCGAGACGTCGGCGGGCGAGCTAACGCCATTTGCGGAACGCGCAATGATTCAGGTTGGTGAGGCGAGCGCGCTGACGGACGGACTGCTCGCGCTGGTCAATTCAGTACTGGCCGCTCAGGCAGCCGGCACGCTGAAATCACCAGCCGGACATGGCGCCGGAAGTCGAATTGAGCTAATGATTTACGGCGACGCTGCCCCCGGGCTTATGTCTGACATCGAACGGTTGGCAAGCCGCGTCGGAGTGGGCGTCGAGCAGCACGGTCAGCGCGTTATATTAACCATCTTGCCAGAAGGAAAGAGCCATTCCAAAGACTGAGACCAAGCACGCCAAGGTACTCATCGCGGACGACGACCGTTCCATTACGGAAGGGTTGAGCGCGATACTGCGCGATGAGGGATACGAGGTTGCAGTTGCAGTTGATGGTCAGAAGGCTCTCGACCAGCTCGGCGCCGAGGCGTTCGGCGTGGTGCTCGCCGACCTCAAGATGCCAAAGGTGGACGGTCTGGCGCTGCTGAAGGAGCTGCAGCACCGCGCGATTCCAACGGAGTGCATAATCGTCACCGGGCAGGCAACGGTTGATTCGGCAGTGCAGGCAATGCGTGAAGGCGCGTACGATTACGTCGAGAAGCCGCTCACTGCCGACAAGCTCAATCGACTCAAAGCGCTCATTCCCAAGGCGCTCGACAAGTTCAACGTCCAGCAGAAAAATCGCGAGCTGTCGTCGAAGCTCGAGGGACTGACGCATTACGGCGAGCTCACTGGCCAGTCGGAAGAAATGCGCGGGGTTTACCAGATTATCGAGGCCGTTGCTCCCTCCACCGCAAGCGTGTTGATCTTCGGAGAGTCCGGCACGGGAAAGGAGCTGGTCGCGCGAGCGATCCACGCCAAGAGCGATCGCGCGAAAGGGCCGTTCTTCGCACTCAACTGCGCCGCACTCCCGAAGGACATCCTCGAGAACGAGCTGTTCGGACACGAGAAGGGTGCGTTCACCGGCTCAGTCAATGAGAAGCCGGGTGCGTTCGAGATGGCAGATGAAGGCACGATCTTTCTCGACGAAATCGCCGAGATGCCTTCCGACATCCAGGTGAAGCTGCTGCGCGCCCTCGAGTCGAGAACCGTCAGGCGCCTTGGCGGCAAGAAGGAGATCGACGTCGATATCAGAATTGTCGCAGCCACCAATCGCGACGTCCAGAAAGCCCTCTCCGACAACGACCTGCGTGAGGATCTCTATTATCGACTGGCCGTGGTCGAGCTGTTTCTGCCGCCACTGCGCGAGCGGATCGGCGACATCAAGCTGCTTGCAAATGAATTCCTGGCGCGCTTCGCGGAGCAGAACGGAAAACCGATGTCCGGGTTCGACGACGCAGTGTGGGAGTGGATTCTCTCGTACAACTGGCCAGGAAACGTTCGGGAGCTCAAGAACGCCGTCGAAAGGGCCGTGATCATGAGTCACGGCGACAAGATCAAGGCAGCCGACATCATGCCGCGCCATCTGCGTCGTGGCGGAGATGTGCCGATGTCGATCACGGTGCCGCCCGGGGCGACGCTGGCGGACACGCGCCGACAGTTAGTGCTTCGCGCCTTCGCTTCGACCAACGGCGACTATGCGCGCGCAGCGACCATCGTTGGTATGACGCCTGCCGACGTTCGCGCGGAGATTGCATCGCTCCTCAACGGTACCGCCGGTGCAGCCCAACCGACTGGCAGCACGGCCAATGGCGCCCAGACTGCATCCAGAAACACAGAGTCCGCAGCCCCGGCGGGTAAAGCGGCAAAGGTCCCAGCCAAGGCTTCGGGGGCAGGGGCTTAGTCAAAAGCGAGGAAGCGATAATGAGGTGGAAGACGCGAACGGACGAGGATGACTGGTACGACGAGGACGACGAGCCCGACTACGTGGAGCCTTACGTCATCGTCGAAAGGCAAGAAGCGGGAATCGGCCCTTTCCTCATTGGTCTCGCAATCGGCGCGGGTGCAGCGCTTCTATTTGCGCCGCAGAGCGGCCACGAAACCCGTCGGGGGATCGCGCGGAGCGCGCGGCGTGCCCAGGATGCGGCGCAGGATTTCGTCGGAGATGTAAGCGGCACGGTTGCCGACAAGTTCAGGGAGGTACGCGCCGGCGTGGAGGATCGCATTGAGGCCACGCTCGACGCGGTCGACGACAAGAGACGACGCGTGTCGAACGCGTTCCATGCGGGGCGGGCTGCGGCGCGTGAGGCGCGCGGCGAGCTGGAGCAGCGCATCGCCGAGAGCAAAGCGGCCTACAAAGAAACCTAGTGCCTCAGCGCGGGCTCGCGGCCCGGCTCGGCTGGTTGCTTCGTGATTACGCGAAGCGGGTCTGGGACAACAGCGGCGAAGACAACGTTTTTTTTCTGGCAGGCGGGATCGCGTTCAACATCCTTCTCGCAGCGGTCCCATTTTTCCTGTTGCTGGCAACTGGCCTTGTCTATCTGTTGAATCAGTCGCCGGACACTACGTCGGCGGAAGTGCTCCAGATCGTCGACAAGTTTCTCCCGCCACATCCGCCAGGCGACTCCGGCCCGGCAGCGAGCATCCTTAACGAAGTCATCAAGCGAAGTGGCGCGCTCGGTATCTACAGCGCCATTGGCTTCATCTGGTTCTCGACACGTCTGTTCGGATCTCTGCGGACGGTGCTCGCGGCGATTTTTGATATCGATACGGATCGCGGAATAATCGCGGGCAAAATCTTCGACATCGAGATGACGCTCGTCTCGAGCCTCTTGCTCGTTGCGTACACATCTCTCAGTGCCTACCTCGCGATTGCGACGACACGTGGTGTTCTCGTTCTCGCCGACCTCGGGCTGCGGAAAGAGCTGATGGGCCAGCTCGAGTACAACCTCGGCCAATTAGTAGCGTTCTCGTTTATCGCAACGATGTTTTTTTGTCTGTACAAATTTCTGCCGCACCGAAAAATTCGCTGGAAGATGGCGCTGATCGCATCGCTGTTCACGAGCGTATTGCTCGAGGTCGCAAAACGTGCGTTTTCAGCCTATGTGCGATCCTTCAACCCCGGCTCGTTCTACAGCGGCACGGTCGCTGCATTGGTTATTGTCGTCATCTGGGTTTACTACGCCTCTTTCATCTTCATCATAGGCGGCGAAGTAGCACAGGTGTACGAGCTTCGGCGCGTGCGGAAGATGCAGCGCGAGGCGTTTGAGGATTGAGTATCATTGGCGATGTTGCCGGGTCTTCCGGCGAACACACTTCTGGAGGGGGAGGGCGTCTCGTGCGCAAGTTCGCAGCAGTCGCGGCCGTGCTGGCCGTTGTCTCGATCTCGGCTTGCAAGAAGACGGGAGAGGGAGAGTACCAGGTTGAGAAGCCGGTCATTGGAACGCAGACGGACACCATCCATACTCCGACCCTGCAAATGGGCACCGACACGGCGGCCGTCAAAGTGCCGAAAGTACAAGTGAAGACGGACACCGCGAAGATCAAGGTTCCGACGGTGAAAGTGAATCCGCCGAAGAAGTAAGCGGGCATCGCCCGCACTTAACGAAAGCCCCACCAGACGGCGGGGCTTTTTTTAAAGGCAACTTACGACTACCGGCTGGGAGCTACGGGCGGAGCGGCGGGGGGCTTCGTGCTGGAGACGCGCTTGATGAGCGCGTAAAGCATTTTCCGCACGAGAATTGTTTGACCAATCAGAGCAACAGCCTCGCTCTTAGCGATAATCTTGGCGTCTTGTGCGAAAAGAAGATGGGATTCCAACTCTGATGCCGACTCAGGGCAATCCCGAGAAACCGGATGAATTCCTTTTCGCTGGTTTTCCTTCGTCCCTCCGCAATGTTCGCCGGAATCGACAGGGCCGCCGTGAAAATCTGATTCCGCAATGAGTAATACTGACTGGAGCGAATGCGCTTGCACGTCCGATCGATACTAAGCGAAAGGGCATGTGCCCTCTGCCAAACGTCAAGTTTCTTGAAATCGGCCATGCCGGACGATCGTACTCAGCCCTATGGCAGGCGCATCATTTTTCATCGAGCCCAAGCGCGCAGCCCCCAGCCGCTCCGCCCAAAGCCCCTAGCTGGTAGTCGTAAGTTGCCGTTAAAAACGACCCTCTCCGTGTGTATATTTCGTGTGCCCCAGGTCCCGGAGGGCGTTAGCCCGCTAACTCCGTCAGGACCCCGAAGGTAGCAGCGGCATGCGGTGTCTATCGTTGCTCCGTAAGACCTGGGGTACTCCCGCCTCGCAATGTCTCTCGCACTCGCCCGCAAATACCGCCCAAAGAGCTTCGCTGACGTAGCCGTCCAGTCGCACGTGTCCAATACGCTGCGCGGGGCGATCGCCAGAGGCCGGGTTGCGCACGGCTACCTCCTTTGCGGACCCCGCGGAGTCGGCAAGACGACGCTCGCCCGCGTTCTCGCGATGGCGCTCAATTGCGAGAATAGGCGGGAGGATGGCGAGCCGTGCGGCGAGTGCATTTCCTGCCAACGCATCTGGAGCGGCTCCTCCAGTCTCGATGTGGTTGAGATCGATGCGGCGTCGAACCGCGGCGTGGATGACGCGCGCGAGCTCCGTGAGCGCGCAATGTACGCGCCGTCGGGGGAAGATCGCTTCAAGGTTTACATCGTCGATGAAGCGCACATGCTGACGCGCGAGGCGTGGAACGCACTGCTCAAGATTCTCGAGGAGCCGCCACCGCGCGTCATCTTCGTTTTCGCGACAACCGAGCCGCAAAAAATCGCGCAGGCAGCAGCGCCGGTTCTCAGTCGTCTTCAGCGCTTCGACCTCAAGCGCATCGGGCTCTCGGAAATCATCAAGCGGCTGTCGACCGTGCTCGAGAAAGAGGCCGTGAAGGTCTCGGAGGATGCACTCTCGATGATCGCGCGCGCCGCCGACGGCTCGATGCGCGATGCGCTGAGCCTCGCCGACCAGGTGATATCGATCGGAGAAGGACCGGTGACTGCCGAGCGAGTACGTGAGGCGCTGGGACTGGTGCCGGAGGATGAATTTCTTGCCATCCTCGACATCATCGGCGGACACCGCGCCGGAGACGTCTTCGACACCGTGACAAAATTGGCCGATGCTGGTGTGGACTTCGGGGTGTTTCTCTCCGGCTTCGCCGATATCCTCCGCGCTCAGCTCACAGTCGTTCTTAACGACAAGGCCGAAGGAGTCTCGGCGGCCGCGGCGGCCGCGTTGCGGGAAAGGAAGGACCTTTTCGCCGCTGGGGATTTGCTTCGTATGATCAGTGCGGTCAACGCGCTCGAGCCGACCTTCAAGAAGAGCTCGCAGCAGCAGCTCCTGATCGAGATGCTTCTCGTTCGAATGGCTTTGCTCGATCGCACGGTAGCGCTCGAGGATTTGCTGAAGGGTCTCGCTGGAGAATCGACAGACGCTGGAAGAATCGAATCGTCGAGCGGTTCTGTGCGCGCGCAGGCGGCCCAGTCATCAGTTGCGCGAACGGCCCAACGTCCAGCTACTCGCCCGGGATATCCACCGCAGCTCGAGGCGCCCAACACCGTTCACCCCGACCCGCCTCCAAAGGCGTCTCCCGCCGCTCCGAATGAATCGCAGCTTCGCGAAATGAAGCGTGCGATGGAAGCGACGGCACAGGATTCGAATCGGAGTCGCATGACGCCGGAAGCGCTGAAGGAGGAGCGGATCGGGCTGCTCCGTCAGAAGGATCCTGCACTCGGCGTCGCAATAGACGAGCTTGATCTCGAGCTCCTCGATTAACTCACATCAGCGTTGTCGACATGGCAGACTTCAACAAAATCCTCGAGCAGGCGCAGCAGATGCAGGCGCGAATGCAGCAGATGCAGTCCGAGCTGGAGAAGCAGACCGTTACTGCAGCAGCGGGCGGTGGGATGGTCACCGTGGAGGCGGACGGCAAGGGCACGATCACGAGGGTGAAAATCGATCCCAGCGTTGCCGATCCGAAGGACGTGGAGATGCTGGAGGATCTCGTTCTGGTCGCTGTCAACGAGGCACAGAAAAAAGCTAGCGACCTGGCGAAACAGGAAATGTCTCGGCTGACAGGGGGCCTAAACCTGCCATTCAAACTGCCTTTCTAGAGTGGGAGCCATCGACGATTTGGCCGCGGAGCTGTCGAAGCTGCCCGGAATCGGACGTAAAACCGCGCTCCGCCTGACCTATCATCTGCTCAAGCAATCGCCCGACCAGTCAAAAAAGCTCGCTTCGGCTCTGACAACTCTGGCGGAAAAGGTTCGCCCGTGCCCGCAGTGCTTCAACCTGACAGAGGAGGATCTGTGCTCCATCTGCCGTGACGCGCGCAGGGATACGGGAGTCATCTGCGCAGTAGAGGAGGCTTCTGATATCGGCGCTATCGAGCGGTCAGGCGAGTTCCGGGGTGTCTATCACGTCCTGGGAGGACGCCTGTCCCCTTTGGATGGAATCGGACCTGAGGACCTCACTATTCCACAGCTGGAGACGAGAGTGTCTGCTGGAGTCGTTCGCGAAGTGATAATTGCGACAAACCCGAGCATCGAAGGCGAGACAACGGCGCTTTATGTCCAGCGCAAGCTGTCCCGTTACCCGCTCACAATCTCCAGAATTGCGCGAGGACTACCCGTCGGCGGCGATCTCGAATACGCCGATGGCGTGACGATTGCCCAGGCGTTGTCCGCCAGGAGGGCAATGTCATGAGCAGGCAACGGGCGAGCTTTGTTGCTGTGGGTTTCCTCGGGGGAGTAGCTGCCGGCACGCTGGTCTGGAGCCGGATGCAGCGCAATTACCGCCGCAATCTTTTTTCCCGGCACGCTTTCCGGCGCATGGCCGCGCTCGGTTATCTCCGGGCGAGCCCGACCGTCACTACGGCGCAGCTGCTTCGCGAGTATGTTGCCTGGGAGCCTCGTCCAACTCTCCGCAGGCGCGGAGCGAAAATGCTGAGACGCCTCGAGGCGACACTGTGACCGGGGGACGATGACCGCCGGCACGGCCAACTGGTCGTTCACTCAGGACGACTTCACCGCAATAACTGAATCCCTGCAGCGCTTTCTGGGCGAAACCAAGTCGCTCTGCGCGCTGCTGGTCGATCGTTCGGGACAGCTGGTGACCACCGTGGGCGACGCGCCCGGACTGGACACGACGGCGTTCGCGACGCTTACGGCCGCTGACTACAGCGCCAACGACCAGCTGGCGAAACTCGTCGGGGAGAACGACTTCTCGAGCCTGTTTCACCAGGGCGAAAAGGAGTCTATCTACGTCGCGGACGTCGCGCGACGACTTCTGCTGGTGATCATCTTCGATTCACGCACGACTGTAGGACTCGTCCGGCTGCGAATGAAGGACGAGGTCGAGGAGTTGACCCTGCTTATCGATCGTGTATTCTCCCGCGGTCGCGATGGCGACGGGCGTGGAGAGCATCTGCTCCGCGGCGCGGACGAAGAGATCGACAAACTCTTCAACTGGTGAGGAAGAGCTAGACCGTGTCGATGATCAACTACGCCTCGCGCGAGATCAATTGTAAGATCGTTTACTATGGTCCCGGACTTGGCGGAAAGACGACAAATCTTGAGCACGTCTACGGCAAGGTTAAGCCAGAGACGAGAGGAAAGCTGATATCTCTGGCTACGGAGACGGAGCGTACACTCTTCTTCGATTTCCTCCCCGTAGACCTCGGCACCATCAGGGGGTTCAAGACACGATTCCATCTGTACACAGTGCCCGGCCAGGTCTATTACAACGCCAGCCGCAAGCTCATTCTGAAGAACGTCGATGGCCTCGTCTTCGTGGGCGATTCGCAGGCTGAACGCATGGAGGCGAACCTCGAGTCGATGCAGAATCTCTACGACAACATGGCTGAGTACGGATACGATCTGACGCAGATGCCATTCGTGATCCAGTACAACAAACGCGATCTTCCGAACGCCGCTCCGATCGAAGATCTGCAGGCGGCTCTCAATCCCGGCTGGGAGGTCGAGGATGCGAGCAAACAGCGCGTGCAGCCCGATCCGTATCACGCCGGACAGAATCTCGTCGAGCAGGTGCCGGGCGGTGAATGGGTGGAGCGAGCGCCGTATTTCGAGGCGATCGCGGTGCAAGGCGACGGCGTGTTCGACACGCTCAAAGCCGTGAGCAAGCTGGTGCTTAAGGCGCTCGCCTAGCGGCGCGGAGAGGCCTCCGTGAATCTCCCAAACACGATCACGGCCGGCCGGATCCTCGCCGCGCCTTTCATTGCAGCACTTCCTTTCATAGGCTCGCCCGGCGCGAGACTGATCGCGTTCGTTCTTTACGTCGTAGCCGCGGTTACCGATTACTACGATGGAAAATTGGCGCGCACGCGGAATCTGATTACGGATCTTGGCCGCCTGCTCGATCCACTCGCCGACAAGCTGTTGCTGTTCGCGACCCTGATTCCAATGTTCGTGCTCATGGCTCCCCACACTGATCCGCTCATTCCCACCAGCGCTGAGAGCATCGATGCGGGACGACTTCCTTTTCTCACGCCGTTCGGAGCCGTTGCCCTCCCGTGGTGGGTTGTTGCGATCGTGATCGGACGCGAGCTGTTCATGACAGTTTTCCGCCAGGCTGCGGCGCGGCGGGGCGTCGTTATCGCTGCAATAGGTCCGGCGAAGTGGAAGACGGCGTTTCAATCAGTCTGGGTCGGCTCAGCATATTTCTGGTTCTTTGCGGCTACTACCGCGGCGAGCAAGAATTGGGGTAGCGCCGCATGGCGTGCTTTCGCTTACTTCAATGGAACCGTAGGCACTCTGACCATGATCGCTTCGGTCTTTCTAACCGTTTACTCTCTGGCACTCTATCTCCGACGCTACGCCGGAGTCTTCGCCTTTTGACCAATTCGCAGGTCGAGCTGATCACCATTGGTGATGAGCTCCTCCTCGGCTTCACCGTAGACACGAACGCAGCGCACATATCGCGCACTCTCGCCGCTGCTGGGGTGGAGGTCGTTCGCCGCACCACAGTTGGAGACGAGGCGGACATGATTGCGGCCGCTGTTCGTGAAGCCCTCGAGCGGACCGGCGCCGTCATCACTACCGGGGGACTCGGTCCCACCAGCGACGATCTCACCAAACCCGCGATCGCGAAAATTTTCGGCCGCAGGATGAAGCTGGACGAAGAGATCGCGAAGGCGCTCGAGCAGCGTTGGAGAGCCAGGTTTCCCAATAGCAGATTTCCCGCGACCAACCGCAGCCAGGCGGAAATTCCGGAGGGCGCAGGGATCCTTACCAATCGGCATGGCAGCGCTCCGGGCATTTGGCTCGAGGACGATAAAGGGCGATGGGTAGCGATGATTCCGGGCGTGCCCCGGGAGATGCGCGGTATGTTGGCTGAAGAAGTGTTACCCCGGATCAAAGTGCTCGCTGGCGAATCGGAGAGCGCAGTAATCTCTGAAACACTTCGCACTACAGGGATCGCGGAGTCCGCAATCGCGGAATTGCTCGGGCCGCATGTTCTCGGCGAGCCAGCTACGGAAACGGGTGCGCTGTCCCTCGCCTATTTGCCGGGTATCGCCGGTGTCGATTTGCGCGTCACCGCGAAAAGATTGGCGCAGGCGCGCGCCCAAAAGCTGGTCAGAGAAGCGATCGAGAAACTGCGGAGTCGTGTGTCTGCGTATGTCTACGGTGAGGACGACACGGATCTCGCCGCCGTCGTTCTCGAAAAATGTCGCTCTCTCGGGCTGAAGCTTGCCGTCGCCGAGAGCTGTACTGGTGGCCTGCTGGGAGAGAGAATTACGAATATTCCAGGCTCGAGCGATGTCTTTCTGGGCGGAGTGGTAGCCTATCATGATGACGTCAAGCGGGAAGCGCTGGATGTCCGCGTCGAAGACATCGAACGATACGGCGCTGTGAGCGAACAGGTTGCGTTGCAAATGGCGTTGGGTGTCCGCAAAAAACTTCGCGCCGATATCGGAGTTTCGGTCACGGGGATTGCGGGACCAGGCGGCGGCACGCCTGAGAAGCCGGTCGGACTTGTCTGGATTGCCGTAGACGCTTTCGAAGCAAAGGCACGGCGCTTCCATCTGATTGGAGATCGCGCAGAGATCAGGCAGCGCGCGGCGCAGGCAGCTCTGGAGATGGTGCGGCGCGCCCTCTCAAACGGTTAACTTAGGCAGATGAGACATTCGAAGAAGAAAACAGAGCCAACGCCACTCCCGGAGCAGGGCGCGATCGGCTCCGCCGATGGTTTTGCCCCCGATGCCGGAGGCGCCGCCAGCCAGGGCGATGGTCAAGTCGCCGATCCACAGTTCGACGCTTCCACTGAGGCGGGTGGTACTGGGCCAGCCACCAGTTCCGTAGAACACGATGACGCAACTGGCGCCGCTGAAACCGGCGTAGCAGAAACGAACCGAGCGGTATTTGATCCGGCAGGTGAGCGTGACAAATACCTGAGGCTCGCCGCAGAATACGACAATTATCGAAAACGTTCGGCGAAGGAGCGGCAGGACGCCGGCGCTCGCGCGCAAGCCGACCTGGTTCGGCAGCTGATCGACGCGCTAGACGATGTCGCGCGTTTCGCGCACGTCGATCCGGCAGCCACTGATGCCGGAACACTCGTCCAGGGTGTCGACATGGTGGAAAAAAAGCTGCTCAAGGCACTGGGCAACGCTGGCCTCGAGGTAATCAATCCGGTCGGCGAGACTTTCGATCCCGCGCTCCATGAAGCCGTCGCGACGGAGCCTACCTCAGCGAAAGAGGACGATCACGTCGTATCACGAGTGTATCAGCCTGGTTACCTGTTCAATTCGCAGCTGCTTCGCCCCGCGCGTGTCGTCGTGAAGCAGTGGAACGGCTGACCGCGTTCGCGCGCTGATCGCAAATGCCACAGACGAAGGATTTTTACTCCGTACTTGGCGTAGGCTCCAACGCTTCACAGGACGAGATCAAAAAGGCGTATCGCAAGCTCGCCAAGAAGTATCACCCCGATGCAAATGCGAACGATGCGAAGGCGGGGGAGCGCTTCAAGGAGATCTCCGAGGCGAACAACGTCCTCGGCGATCCTGGGAAGCGGAAGCAGTACGACGAGATGCGCCGTCTCGGCGCCTTCGATGGAGGAGGCTTCGGAGGTTTTGGTGGTGCCAGATCGTCGCGCGCGGGCGCCCGCGGGGGAGCCGGTGGTGCGCAGACCATCAACTTCCAGGACTTCGATATCGGTGGGCTCGGAGGCCTCGGCGACCTTTTCAGCTCGATGTTCGGTGGAGGCGAAACACGTCAGACGCGCCAACGCGGACCCGAGAAGGGACAGACTGTCGAAGCGAACCTCGAGATTCCATTCCGCACCGCCGCAAGAGGGGGGAAGGTTCCGATCGAGCTCGAGGTAAGCGAAGAGTGCGGCACGTGTCACGGTACCGGTGCTGCGCCGGGGACTTCGCTCAGGATCTGCCCCGAGTGCAATGGACGCGGCGTGATTTCGTTCGGACAGGGTGGATTCGCAGTGAACAGGCCATGCCCGGTGTGCCTCGGTCGCGGTCAGGTGCCAACCGAGCCGTGTCCAACGTGTCACGGATCAGGAGAAGTGCGGGCGAAAAGGAGAGTACTCATCAACGTGCCGCCGGGTGTGGACACCGGCTCGAAGATCCGGTTGAAGGGCCAGGGCGGAAAGGGAACTCAGAACGGACCCGCGGGCGATCTCATCATCACTTTCAATGTGCAGCCTGACAAGTTCTATCGACGAGATGGGCTCGACGTGATCGCAACCGTTCCGCTCAACATCGCGCAGGCGACGCTCGGTACGAAGATCAGCGTCCGCACGCTCGACGGAAAGAAAGTGGCGATCAGAATTCCGGCGGGCACTCCGTCTGGAAAACGATTCCGCGTTCGCGGGCAGGGAATTCAAAAAGGCGACAAGAAGGGCGACCTGATCGTGGAGGTATCGATCCAGGTTCCGGAGAAGCTCTCCGAAGAGCAGGAACGCATGATGAAGGAGTTCGCGGAATCAGGCGGACTCAAGTACTAAGGAACTTGCGTCGAATCTGATCACGTTTGATTTCGATTTCATGAGAATCGGCATTCTTGGGACCGGTGAGGTTGGAAAAACATTGGGCACGAGGCTGGCGACGCTCGGCGACAACGTGCGCATGGGATCTCGCACCGCCGGCAACGAGAAAGCTCGTGAATGGGTCAAGCAGTCCGGAGACCAGGCGTCGGAGGGTACGTTTGCCGACGCCGCAGCTCACGGCGAAATCGTCTTCAACTGCACGCCGGGAATGGCATCGCTCGAGGTCTTGAACGCTGCCGGCTCGAAGAATCTGAGCGGAAAGATCCTCGTCGATGTCTCCAACCCCCTCGACTTTTCGAAGGGCACGCCGCCAACGCTTTCGGTCTGCAATACCGACTCGGTCGGCGAGCAGATACAGCGCGCATTTCCAGCTGCCAAGGTCGTAAAGACACTCAATACCGTTACAGCTATGGTGATGGTGAACCCTGCGCTCATACCAGGCGTTCACACGATGTTCGTCTCGGGCAACGATTCAGCGGCGAAGGCGGAAGTGATCAATCTCCTGAAGAGTGGCTTCGGGTGGAAGGAAGTAATGGATCTCGGCGACATCGCCGGCGCGCGCGCCCAGGAGATGATTCTTCCACTGTGGCTGCGGCTCTACATGACTCTCCAGACGCCGAACGTAAATATCCGCGTGGCTCGCTAACCGCTGCGATTCCGCTCAATGACCGAGCCGCACCATGGGGAGCCCGAAAGTCCACCAACCATCGCTCGACCTCGTAGCCACGCGCTCGCCTTTATAGCGGTAACGCTACTGCTGGATACGACCGGTTTCGGTCTCATCATGCCGGTCTATCCGAGGCTGCTCGTCGACCTCACCGGCGAGAGTCTCAGTCGCGCGGCGGTATATGGCGGATGGCTCGGCTTCCTCTACGCAGCGATGCAATTCGTGTGGGCTCCGGTCCTCGGCAACCTTTCGGACCGTTACGGACGCCGGCGCGTTCTTCTGTTCGCGATCGGCGCTCTTGGCGTCGATTACATCATCATGGGACTTGCACCCACGCTCGCCTGGCTCTTTGTCGGGCGAGCTATTTCCGGCGCCGCCGGAGCTTCGTTTACGCCGGCTTATGCGTACGTCGCCGATGTCACTCCCCCCGAAAAACGCGCCCAGAGCTTCGGCATCATCAGCGCGTCGTTCGGTATCGGCTTCATCATCGGACCCGCAATTGGCGGCTTGCTGGGAAGCTTCGGACCGCGCACTCCTTTTTTCGTCGCGGCCGCACTCGGTCTCATCAATTTTTGCTACGGGTATTTCGTGCTACCCGAGTCGCTTCCTCCAGACCGCCGCCGCGCGTTCGAATGGAGACGAGCGAATCCGCTCGGCACCCTCACCCAGATGCGCAAGCATCCAGTGGTGCTTGGGCTGCTTGCTGCGCTGTTCCTATGGGCTCTCGCCAACCAGGTAATGCCAACCACATGGGCATTCTATACCAAGTTCAGATTCGGCTGGTCGGAGGCGATGATCGGCGCGTCGCTCGCTACCGCGGGAGTCGTGATCGCCACGAGTCAGGCGACCATGATGCGCTATATCGTTCCACGCCTCGGCGAACGCAAAGCGGCGGTGCTCGGGATACTAGGTGGCATCGCCGCCTACGCGGGCTTCGGATTGGCGACCGCCGGCTGGATGATGTTCGCAGCGCTCGCCGGCTGGTTCTTCGGCGCGATCGTGATGCCCACGATTAACGCGCTGATGTCACACTGGATCGAGCACAACGCCCAGGGAGAGCTGCAGGGCGCGGTCGCAAGCCTTTTCTCGCTGAGCGCCATCATCGGGCCGCCGCTCATGACACACATTTTCGCGCGATTCACTTCGCCCACATCGAGCGTTCATGTGCCTGGAGCAGCTTTCCTCACAGCTGCTTTGCTCGCGGCCGTGTGTCTGGTGATTTTCTGGGTGTCGACTCGGGTGCCAGCCGCGGAGCCGCACGCCGCGGCGTCTGAGTCGGCGTTGACGGCCGCCTAATCGATTCGTCGATAAGTCATCTCGGTTGTAAGGTCCGGCGATGTAAAACTGGGCGCTTGCACGATGAGGCTTGTCTTGCCGAGTCTGGTGATCTTGAGCGAACGATCAATGCCGATTATCGGGGCGAAAATCGCCATCGAAGCAGTCTGATGCAGTTGACTTCCAACGAGTCTCCACGTTCCAGCCCGTGCCGCGAATACCTGATTGCCCTTGTCATCAAATACTCTGGAGTAATCGACTTTGATTCTCCCTTCCGACGAAAGGCTGTCGTACTGAGCCGGCGTAACGGTTCTTCGTCCCGGAGACATCGCCGTTACTGAGAAGTGAGTTCTGGTGAATTGCATCCACTCTGTGCGGGGGGCGGGCGTCACAGTCCCGGTCTTCAAATCCCTGATCGAGACCAGCTCCCAGGTACCTCTGAGATCAGCGGACCTCGGTGCGCTCTGAGCGGCAAGGAGCCCAACCAGCCCGAAACATCCAGCGACGATCAGCGAGCTCATCTTCCACATATTGCCTCCGTTGGTAAACCGAAATGAGTCGAACGGCTGATCACGCGTTTGAACCAGAGAAGCTACAGCCGTCTAATCCAAATATTTCGATACCGCACCGGGTTTTCGTGATCCTGCAGGCGCAGCGACTCCTCGGCTGGATGCGCGATGTACAGCGCCGGCCTGTCGTTGTAGGTGATCCCGTAGATCTCGACGTTGTTCTGAATCAGTACTCCGTTGTGCAGCACCGTGACGCGCGCACGATCAATGACCTTTCCCTGCTCATCGAACCTCGGCGCGTGAAAGACAATGTCGTACGTCTGCCACTCACCGGGCTTTCGCGACGCATTCACGAGTGGCGCATGCTGCTTGTAAACGGAGCCGGCCTGTCCGTGGTAGTACGTCTTGTTGTCGTATGAATCGAGCACCTGCACTTCGTAACGGCCCATGAGAAAGACGCCGCTGTTGCCTCGCTCCTGTCCCTCGCCCTTCACGACAGATGGCGTCGCCCACTCGATGTGCAGTTGAACGTCACCGAATTTTTCGCTCGTGGAGATGTCACCACTTCCAGGAGCGACTTCGACATAACCATCTCTCACGTTCCACTTCGCTGCCGCTCCATCCTGTGCGACCCAGCGGGAAAGGTCTTTTCCGTTGAACAACACAATCGCGTCTGAGGGGGGGTCCGAATTGGTCTTCCCAGGTGTGACGATTGGCGGCTCAGTCTTGGGCGCGGGAAACGGCCCGGGCTCTTGCGCTCGCGCGCCTGCGGCGAAGACGACGACTCCGAACGCGATAACAGCGAGTCGCGTCACCATGGCACCTGAGGCGAGCGATAATAATTGAGGCCGAGGTACTGCCAGCGTGGCTCGTGCGTGGCCAATCTCGAGCGGAAGTTTTCCCAATCGCGTGCTGCCTGTGGAGTCCATCCCACTTCGGCGATAGCGGGAAGCCGCGGGATCGCCAGGTATTCCACTGCGGTGATATTGCGCAACGTCTCGCTCCACGTTGGCGCCTCGACGCCCACGATGTCGCGTTCAGTGACTCCCTTCATGTAAGTCGCGGGATCCCAGTCGTAGGAGTCACGCACTTCCACATATCCGGCCCAGTTGAGCCCCAGCTTGGTTGAAGGCGTGTACTTCATGTCAAGATAGGCCTTCGGTGCAGGGGATAGAACGAGCTTCGAACCGTATTGTAACGCTGCCGTCGCAGAGTCGCTCTTCCACTGCTGCGCGACGGTAGTCGGGTTGAGCCGCGCCTTAGTGATCTCTTCCCACCCGATCATCTTCTTCCCGTATTTATTGACAATGCCCTGCACCCGCTCGACGAAGCGCACGTACTGCTCGGGAGTGAGCGTCTGAACTTCATCGCCACCGATATGGAAGTAGGGACCGGGCGTGATGGCGCTGATCTCACGAACGACGTCGTCGACGAAGGCGTAGGTAGCTTCTTTGTCGACGCACAGCGTGCTCCAACCAACGTCCGTCCCGCTGTAAAGCCCGGGTGGACGCGTGCTGCACGCCAGCTCCGGATAAGCAGCGAGCCCAGCGTTGATGTGACCGGGCATGTCGATTTCCGGGACGATCGTGATGTAGCGCGCCCGCGCGTAACGCACGATGTCCTGATAATCCTGCTGCGTATAAAATCCGCCGGGTCCGCCTCCAACCTGCGTCAACGAGCCGATCGCGGTCAATTTCGGACGCGAGTTGATCACGATCCGCCATCCTTGATCGTCGGCGAGATGGAGGTGCAACACATTCAGCTTGTACAGCGCAAGAACGTCGATGTACTGCTGGATTTCTCTAACGGTAAAGAAATGGCGGGCGACGTCCAGCATGGCACCACGCCAGGCAAACCTCGGCTGATCGACAATCGTGAGGGCGGGAATCGTCCAGGAGCTGCGCTCTACTCCCATCTCCGACTCGATGTCGACGGGAAGAAGTTGTCTCACGGTCTGTATTCCGCGAAACAACCCGGCCGGACTGGGCGCGATGAGGCGCACCGAGTCGCTCGTCACGCTAAGCTCGTAGCCCTCGCCGCCGAGTGAGCCGCGTTCCGGCGCAAGTCGCAGGGTAATCGCACCACCGGATGTCGTGCCTGGGGAAGTTACCGCGACCGGGAAACCAGTTGGTCGACGGATCAGTGCGGCCAGCATCTCTCCGATCGCACGCACCTCGGCGTTCGTTGTGTCCGCGGAAACACCGGTAGCCCGCGTGATGTTGAACGCCGCTCCCGACGCTGTGACGAGCGACGCCGGCGACGGGACCAGTTGCGGCGGACGG
>Ga0137366_10000302_pt1 | contig 30545 bp, 22 predicted proteins | sample SagtaG_8_FD_104938 | JGI IMG/M metagenome (GOLD analysis project Ga0137366, IMG submission 104938) | Vadose zone soil microbial communities from Sagehorn Ranch, Mendocino, California, USA - Sage1_L_60_16 metaG | ecosystem: Environmental > Terrestrial > Soil > Vadose zone | place: USA...
AACTCTGCCAGCTCACGGTGAACTTTGGGGAGCATCACCGCACCATTGTTGCGGGCATTCGCCAGGAGCGTGCCAACCCACGCGAAATCGAAGGCAAGCAGGCGCTATTTGTGGTGAACCTGGAGCCGCGGAAGATCCGAGGGGTAGTCTCCGAAGGGATGTTGTTTGATATTGGGTACTCCGACGGAGTGCGCCCGGTCTTGTCGGTTCCGGAAAGACCGGTGCCAGACGGCGCGCGGGCCGGGTGAATCAGGATCGGGAGGCGGATTTTACATTCGCTCCCAATGATGAAATACCGTGTTGCCGTTCCCAGATCTTCATGTATTTCCATGAGACATAGATGGCGTGGCCTACGTGCAGGAGGAACCCCTCGCGGCCATCCAAAAAACCGAGACGAAAGAAATAGTTGTAAATAAAAGTGAACAGCGGACGAAAGACAATATCCAAAAACAAGAAGCGGCGCTTGCCCTTGGCATTTGCCATTTCTGCTGCGAGGGTGGAATAGCGGTTCATCGTCTGGATATAGCCGGTTACGGTTGGATAGGCGTAGTGGAGCATCGGCTCAGAAATCCTGCCCAAACGGCCATCTACTAAAACGCTTTCGTGGACCGGGCGGTCCTCCACCCGGCCATGTCCTCGCTTGAACAAGCGGATTTTCGGGTCAGGCCAGAAACCGCCGTGCCGCATAGGCCGGCCAAAAATGAAATTCAAACGCGGGATCCAGAATCCAACGCAATCGTTCGGGTCAGCTAGGGCGCGAGTAATCGCGGCATGAAGGTTATCGTCCACCAGTTCATCGGCGTCGAGTGAGAGAATCCAGTCAGAGGTCGCCCTCTGGATCGCGGAATTCTTTGCCTGGGCTGCGGTGGATACTTCCACAAAAACCTTCGCCCCAAACGACTTGGCAATTTCAACCGTTCGATCCCGGGAGGCTGAGTCAACCACGATGATCTCGTCGGCCCACTTCACAGTCTCAAGCATGCGGACGAGATTGCGCTCTTCGTTCAAGGTCGCAATCACGATCGAGAGGCTCACTAGCAGAGGATACGTGGGAATCGGTCACAAGGAAAAGCAAGGATGTTGATTGCTTGGTTGCCGGTGGCTGGTGACTTCCGGAGGGTTTCGTGTAAGAGCAGCAGGCAAGCCCTGCCAGCCAGTGGCAGGCAGGGCTTGGCTCGAGTTATTGCGGCTGTGCCGGCGTCTGCGCAGGGGCAACGCCACCCTGCACATCCGTCCGCGGAGCCGCGTAGGGTACGTGCGGCATTCTGCTGACCTGTCCACGCTCGGCGTCATCCATCATGATGCCGTTGTGATCCAGGGTGAGGCCGGTAGCACGGTCCAGTTCCACGCGGGACTTCTGATAATTGGACGACGCTGAGACCATGTTTGACTGCGCCTGGGCCATATCGCGCTGGGCTTGCAGCACCAGGGTGGTAGTTGAAGCGCCGAGGGCATACTTCTTCTGCTCGGCGTCCAGCGACTCGTGTGCTAAAGCCACAGCCGCCTGCGCCGCTTCCACAGCCGCGCGGTTTTGCTGCACCGAGTACTGCGCGTTGCGGACTTCGATGCGCACCTGGTTCTCGAGCTGTTGCAGACGCATCTGTGCCTGACGATATTCCAGCTCGGAACGGACCTGGTCCGCCTGGGCCGAGCGGTTGCGGAGGGGAAGAACCAAACTTAGAGCAATCCCCTTGTCCGGGGCGGTCGAGTCTACCAACTGGTTCAGTGTGCTGCCGTAACCAGTGGGCGGGAATGTCCCAGCAGGTGTGCAAAAACCGTCCGAAGTAGTTCCAGGAGGACAGGTGTTGTTGGGGTTCTGGATACCACCTAAACCCGAACCACCATAAAACGCCGAGAGGTTGAGTGCCGGAAGCAGCGCATTGCGCGCCGACCTCTTGGTGATGTCACGGTTGGTGAGATCAATGAGCGACTCGGCCAATTCTGCGCGGTGGCTGAGCGCATCTTTCACCAGGTCCTGGACCGGGAGCACAGGTTCGTTCTGCGGCAGAGCCATGGTCGAGGTGGGAACCACCTCAGCTTCGGCGAGCGCCGGATCCACCAGCGTGCGACTCAGCGCGTTTTTCATGAGAAGCTGCTGTAGTTCAAGATTGGTGTTGGCGACGATGAGTGACTGCTGATTGGTGGCAACTACGCTCTGCGCGCGCACTACTTCGATCGGGGCCAAGGTGCCAATTTCGACCTGCTTCTTATTGTCGCCCAACGTCTTCTGCGCCAGGCCCAGGGATTCCTGCTGCACCTTCACGTTCTCGTAAGCGTTCACCAGGTCCCAGTAGATGTTCTGAATCTGGTTTACCGTGGTGATCACCTGCAAGCGAAACGCAATGTCGGAAATCTCGCGATTGTTCTTGGCAATTCTGATGAAACGCGTGTTGGGCAAAAAGCCAAACCCCTGCAACAACGGCTGGGTGATCGTGCCACGAAAGTTCGACTGGAGTGAAGGATTGAACTTACTGAAGGTTGAACTCGTAGTAGACCGCGTATTGTTGAATCCGACACTCAGACTCGTGCCCAGGGCAAAGCCCTGGTTGTAGGAAAAATTTGTCTGGGTCGTGTTGCTAATGGTCAGAGGATCGCTGAAAGCGCTCGGCGACAAACTCTTGTTGTGATCGAAGGTGAGCGAACCGGTAATGGTCGGATCAAACGAGGGCACAGCGGCGCCCACGCCTGACGTCGAGGTGACGATGCCGGAAGTTCCGGCCCCTGCGCCGCCTGCTCCGGTCGTGGTTCCGCCGGCGCCTCCGCCAGTCGAGGTCGAGCCGATGCCTCCATTACCGCCACCGGGCGTGCCCTGCACTACTCCGGTATTGACGCCACGCGTGACCTGACCGGCCTTGGCGCGCAAGATATCAGTATCGGCGATATTCAGGTTGTAGCGGGCGATGGCAATGTCCAGGTTATTTTCCAGCGCCAGCGCAATGGCATCGTCCAGCGACAACATGAGCTTGCCGCTCTGTAGCAGTTGGCTCATCCGCTGGGTGTTGCTCAAATTCGGCGCCACCACGTCGTGCCCCATATAGGGCCGGAGCGGGTTGGGAAAATGCGAATAGGGCTTGCCATAAGTCGACAATTGAAACTGGCGCGCCTGCGGCTTGGGCGCGTCGGGCGGAGCTTGCGAGGCGGTCTGACCTAAGGTCGTACTGGAAAGAGCCGCAGCCATACCTAAAACAGCGGCCCACCGAGTCATAAGATTACAGGGGACAAGTTGCATTCGTTCCTCTCCATGCAAAATAGTGCGGTCAAAACGGCACGAGGCCGGGTTAAGTAGTCATTACTACGCAAAATACAAGGATAAAGTTTCATATTTGCAGCAGGGCGCAGAAAACCCAGGGAACGGAAACCTCAAAGTGAATCAATAAGTATAGCTGAGCAGCGCCCCGGCATCTTGATTCGGGGCGGTAAAGCTTTGTAAAGAACCGCTCGCCTTTAGATGATCCAGCGTCCAGGACTCGGTGCAAAAAATCAGCGCTCAATCGGAAGCTCGGCTCTTCCCTTAGACGGATCAATCGGCAAAATGTACGCTTGAAGTCATAGTCAGCGGAGGCTTTTGCCCCATACAGGCCCACCCTAAATTCCGCACAGAACGCTGAACTTAAGGATGATGGGGCAGCCACAAGTAGTCGTCTCCGTGCAGGCAAGAGGAAGTGTATCCCCAACCATTTAAAAGACTGAAGCAGGTTTGCTTGAGTGCATCCCCATGGGTTGAAAGAAAAATTGCCGGCTTCGCGCCGCGGATGGTCTTCTCTCCGCCCCGCAAGACTTCCACTTCAGCACCCTCACAGTCAATTTTGATCACGTTGGGCGCAGGAAGGCGAGCGGATACCGCATCCAGCGATGTGACTTGAACCTCGACTTGCCCATTAGGAGAAAGATGGCCTGTACCGGAGCCAGCCCGGTTGTCGAAGCGTGACATACCCTCGTGGTCGGAGAGAGCCAGGGCCAGAACTTCGACGTTGTCACAATGGTTCACCTCGAGGTGCCTCCTTAAACGCGGGATGTTGCCGGGCGAAGGTTCAAAGGCAAATACCCTGCCCTTCTCACCCGCAAGCGCAGAGGCGAGCAACGTGTAGTATCCGTAGTGCGCGCCCACATCGAAGACCACATCCCCTTGGCGAATGATCTTTTGAAATGCCTGCGTCTGTTCAGGCTCGTAGGTTCCCCAAAAAAAGTTGCTGCGGCTGGCCAACAGCCATCGCTTGCCTGCAAGGGGCCCGCGCAGGATGGGAAAGGTAAGATTCATGCAATTCGGTAGTTCGTACTTCCAGGGCGGCTGCGGCTTCTGCGAAGCTCGACTGTATCATAGGAATTCTCGAGCGCGGGGTTGGCCTCACAAGCGATACATGCGAAATATCAAGCTGGTTTTGGCATATGACGGGACGGAATTCGCGGGATGGCAAGTCCAGCCCGACGCATCCACCATTCAGGGAACTTTAGCCAAAGCCATCGAACGGTTGACCAACGAGCGGGTGCTGCCACAGGGATCCGGCCGAACCGATGCGGGAGTCCACGCTCTGGCGCAGGTTGCCACATTCACAACTGACTCTTCGGTTCCTACAGAGAACTTCGTGAAGGCGCTCAACGATTTTTTGCCAGCTTCGATTCGCGTATCAGAAGCCTCCGAGGCCCCTGCATCATTTCACGCCAGGAAATCCGCTACCGGCAAAATGTATCGCTATCGCATGTATCGTGGAGCGATTTGTCCGCCCTTTCTGGCGCGCTACGTGTGGCATTACCCTTACCCGCTGGACGAGTCGGCAGTTTCGGAGGCGAGTGGCATGATTCTAGGCGAGCATGATTTCACTTCCTTCGCGGCAGTGGATCCGGAGCGCGGCCGGGAAGAGGAGGTTTCCAACGTCCGCGTCATCTCTTGTTCGGAATGGAGACGAGATAGAGACGAGTTTGTCTACACCGTGCACGGCAGCGGTTTTCTGCATCACATGGTGAGAAATCTGGTGGGGACTTTCCTTTTAGCGGGAAAAGGGACGATTGCAGGCGGAGAAATTCGCCGAATTCTGCAGGCACGAAACCGTTCCGCCGCGGGCGCGACCGCGCCGGCCCAGGGCTTGTGTCTAATTAGCGTGGATTATTAGCCTGCGGATCAAATCCCACCCTCCCGCAAACAACGCGGGGAGGATTGAGGGCCAGCCTGCTAGGCTACAAATTCTTCTGTATGGGGTATGGGGACGGCGGGGGGGAGCCTGTCGCTGACTTCGGCCAACGCCGCCAATTTCTCCGACAGCTCGCGGGTCAATGCACCCGGTTGGTAGCGCCAGAGGAAATTACCATTATTCGTGCTCGGCGTATTCATGCGGGCTTCACTTCCTAATCCCAGCACATCCTGCAATGGAACCACGGACAGACTGGCGACAGAGGTCTGGGCCAGGCGGATCAGACCCCAATTGATTCCATCCTTGCAATCTCCGACAGCGGCCATAACGCCGCGCCGTTCGTACTCGCTCATGTGGGAATTCCACCATCCGATGGTGGTGTCGTTATCGTGAGTGCCGGTATAAATCACGCACTCTGGAGTGAGCCGCTGGGGCAGGTAAATGTGCGCCCCTGGGTCCCCGAATCCAAATTGCAGGACGGCCATGCCGGGAATGTTATGGGCCATGCGCAACGCGGTCACGTCAGGGGTGATGATCCCGAGATCCTCCGCAAAAAACGGCAGTCCGCCAAGCTGCTGGCGCAGGACATTGAAGAAATCATCCCTTGGTCCATCCACCCAACGGCCATGGATCGCGGTGGGTTCGTGCGCGGGAATTTCCCAGAACTGAGCGAAGCCACGGAAGTGGTCTAGGCGAATGTAATCGCAAGTTTGCGTGGCCCAGCGCAGCCGCTTGACCCACCAATCGTACCCCTGGGCGCGTATGGTATCCCAGTTGTAGAGCGGGTTGCCCCAACGCTGGCCAGTGGCGCTGAAAGCGTCGGGAGGAACTCCAGAGACGACTTCCGGCTCCAAATCGTCGCGCAAACGATACAAATCACGCCGGGCCCAAACATCGGCGCTGTCGTAATCCACGAAAATCGCGATGTCACCCACCACCCGGATAGCCCGTTGCGCGCAATAAAGACGTAGCGCATGCCACTGCTCGTAGAAGAAGAACTGGGTCACCCGGCGCCCGGCAAGCTCCGCGGCCAATTCTTTGCGGGCAGCCTCGATCGCCCTGGGCTCGCGCCGCGCCAGCGGCGAGGGCCAGTGGTTCCAGCTGGCTTCCGAATGCCGGCTGCGGAGAGCATCAAAGAGAACAAAATCTTCCAGCCACCAGTGGTTCTGTTGGCAAAAGTTATCGAATTTCGATTTTGCGCTTCCCGAAGCACGTGCCAGAAAATTGGTAGCCGCCTCCCACAGCAGGGGAAGCTTTTGTCGCGCCGCCTGCTCACCGTCCAGCCTCTCGCGAGGTTCGCTGAGGCCACTCAGGCGTGAATGATCCAGCCAGCCCCGTTCCACCAGGCGTTCCAGACTAATCAGCAATGGATTCCCGGCGAATGCCGAAGTTGAGGAGTAAGGAGTGCCGCCATCCGCTGGCGGGCCCAGGGGCAAGACCTGCCATACGCCCTGCCGGGCGGCAGCCAGGAAATCAAGGAACTCATACGCCGCCCGCCCAAAGTCACCTGTCCCCCCGACCGACGGCAGGGAGGTGGGGTGGAGCAGAATGCCAGTGGCGCGAGGAAAAGACATCTTAAATCTACTTTATTGCGGGGACGTTCTTACTCTCCCTCCTCGCGCGACTGCGAACCGGAGAGTTTCTTCATCTCATCCTGACTCATCTTGATCTTTCCTGACTTCTGCATTTGATCGCGCAAGTTGGAGACGAAGATGGTGAACAGTTCTTCCTGTTTCCTGCCACGCAGCGAGTCGCGAATTTCGTCTTGCTTGGCCACGAAAGTCTCGGGTGTCGGCTCCTGCACATCGTCCACGGAAAGAACAATCCCATTGCCGGCGCCCTGGATAGGCCCGCTGATTTCGCCCGGTTTCATGGTGAACGCAACCGAAGCTGGGCCCTGCATGGAGCCTAAGTCTGGAACCTGCCCGTCATGAGCAACAAAGTCGCTGGTCTTCACGGTAGCACCAGCCTCTTTGGCGGCCTTCTTGAGATCGTGCCCCGCCTTGGCCCGATCGGAGAGTTGCTGCGTCTTCTGCCCCAGCAACGAGGACGAACGTTCGTCCTTGAAATCGGTTTCTACCCGGCTGCGAATCTCGTCGTAGCTGGGGGTGGCGGCGGGCTTGGTGCCCAGCAGTTCATAAACCACCGTTCCTTGCGATATCTGGACCTGATCGAGGGGAGCCTTTTCCGACGCGCCAAACACCGCCTCAGCAAACTGCGGAGAGTTCCCGATTCCGGGTAGAGAATCGCTGCGGCTGAAGAAATCTGTGGTCACAACTTGAATCCCCTTGGCAGCCGCTGCTTTATCGAGCCCGGCTTTTTTGGCGTCGGCGAGCAACTCTCGCGCCTGCCTGTCTACAGCCTGCGCAACCCTCTGCTGCTTGAGTACGGGCTCAATTTGCGCTTTGACTTCGTCGACTGTCTTCAAGCCGGCTTCTTTTTTGTCATCCACATGAATGATGTGGAAGCCATAGCTGCTCTGCACCAGGTCGCTGGTGCCGCCTTTGGCTACGGAAAACGCCGCTTTCTCAAACTCCGGCACGGTCCTGCCCTTCCCGATCCAGCCCAACGACCCTCCGTTGGCAGCGCTTCCCGGGTCATCAGAGTATTTCTTGGCCAGATCTTCGAACTTCGCTCCACCTTTTAACTGCTTCAGGATGTCGGCTGCCTTGGCGCGGGCTTCTTCCACGCCCTTCTGGTCAGGCTTCCCGTCAGCTCCCGCGGGAGGCGTTTTGATGAGAATGTGCCGCACGTTGACTTGCTCGGGCTCGCGGAATTCATCGCGATGCTGGTTGTAGTAGGACTCGAGCTCTGCGTGCGTAACTTCAGTCTTGGCTTCGACCTTGGCGCTGTCGATCAGGGCGTAGCGGGCCTTGCGCTGTTCTGGAATGGCATTGATGTACCGCGCCTTGCTGGCGTCGTAAAAAGCTTTGAGCTCTGCATCGCCGGGATGAATCGTCTTGAGAATCTGGTCGCGGGTCAGGACCGCGTAGTCGAACTTAACTTTTACATTGCGCTGCTCAAATTCCCGATGCACATCCAGGTCGGACACGTTCGCGCTGCCCGCGATCAAGTTCATCAGCTTGGTGATGAGAATTTCTTCTTTGATCGAGCTTTCAAAACTTTGCGGGGTCAGGTTGGCATTGCTGAGCATGGACTGGTACTGTTCGGTACCCACGAACTTTCCTTCCGGGTAGAAGTACGATGAGTATTTGCCATGCTGGATCTCATCGCGAACTTCATCATCGGTAGCGCGCAAGCCAAGGCGGCCGGCTTCGACCAGGATTACTTTCTGGTTGATCAGCTGGTCAAGCGCACGCTGGGAAAAATAAGGACGCAGCATGTTCGCCTGTGCCCCCGCCTGAGGAAACTGCTGCTTGATCATCGAGTCGAGGGTCCGGTTGACCTGGTCGGTGGTGATTTCCTCTCCCCCAACCTGGGCAATCACTCCCTGGGCTAATCCGCCAATGCCAATGCTCGAAGCCAGTCCGCCGGGGACGAACGCGATGACCATGGCGGCGCAAATCACCAGCAAAATCCCGCTCAGGATGATCTTCTTGATGGGGCCAGGGGTTTGTAGAAAGCGAATCATGAACGGTGACTCCAGGACACTGATTTGGAATCAATGATTATAAACCAGGCCGCAGCTTTGGCTCGGGTGCCCAGAATCAGTTCGATTTTCTTTGCCATCTCTGCGGATGTTCTTTGCGCCTATTTTTGAGGCCCGTAATCCACCCGATAGCCCCGAGGTTCGTTTCCTGAAACCTGTCGAGTGTTGTAGTTCAGGACATAGTCCAAATAACTGTCATTGGACGGGAATGATTTGCTGCGCGGATAGGGATAGGTCCCCATGCCACGGAAGGGTATCGGCTCCACGGTATCTCCATGAGCGGCATAAAAATCCATATCTTTTTCGTAGCCTTTGGCGAAAAAGAAATAGTCCCGCGTCCAGCCGGCGGGAAGCGGCGGCAAATGGGAGGGATCGAATTCCAATGCCACCTCTTCGCCTGATCCGAAAATTGCCAGACGATCGTCAAAGCCGGTGAGCAGCGGCAGCACGTCGCCGTAGCGCGTATAGGTTCCAGCCTGGCGCGCGTAGGGACCGGTTCGGCTGACCTGCCCGTAGAGGTACTTCACGACTCCGGGTGGCTGCGATTCGATTTGCCGCGGATAACCGTGGAAATCCAAATTGGCGGAGCGCAGGGGGACCGACGTCAGACGCATTGCCTGGTTCTGCGGCGTGCGGTCGATCAGAATGCTGTCCCAGTAGATCTGAAGGTTGGTTGAGATGCGTATGCGCTGCGTGCCGCGCGGCAACTTTCCGGTAAGGTCGGCGGTCATGGTGCGCGGACCGCCTGCGGGGAAACCCATGTCGTCGATGACGCGAGTCCATTTTCCGTCGGCTCCCAGAGCTTCCACGTAGGGCGCGATGGCCTTGATGCCAGCCTGGTCGGCTGCGTACATTCCGGTGGCAGTGAAGTATTCGATTTCGCCGTCAAGCAGAAGCCAGAGCGGGCCACCACGGTACGGCTTGCCGAGGTCAAGTTCGAGGCTGTGAAGCCTGGTGAATCCTTTGAACGGCGCCAGTTCAAAATCTCCGACGTAGCGGTGCGCGAGCAGGTCAGGCAGCAAATCGTGACCATGGTCGTCATGCACGGCGGCTGGAGGTTGAGCGTTGCGGCTGGCCACTACCTTGAATGCTGGGTAAGGCGGATTGCTGGCGAAGTATTCGTTGGGGAACACGTCGAAGTTAGCGGGATGATCAACCGCCAGCAACCCAACTTTATCGAGATAGACCACTTCCTCCATCGGCTCCATCAGGCGGAAGCTCAAAGTCGGGTGCCCCATCCTTCCCTGGTTTTGGGAAGGGTGGGGATTTTTTTCTCGGATCATGTCTGGATTGAGCTTGATGTACTCGGTCGGCCGTGCGATGTTGCGTTCGCCGGGAGCAACCCAGTGTCCGATCACGCCCGCGCCGATCATGTCCGCGACCAACTCATAGTGATCGCCATTCCAAGCAAACAACGTCGGGCAAGAACTACCCCGGCGGTCCATTTCCGTATAGCTCTGCAATTTGTTGGCGGGCACTTCGATCTCATCTTGCAGAACCCCGGTAGGCCACAACATGCGGACGACGTCAGCTTGTTTGGCCTGCCCGAGGCCGACGGTGAGTTGCAGGGAATTCTGGCCGAGGTAGCCATTTGATCCGGCGATTTCAAACTTCTGCCGGTTGGCGCCGGCGAAGACTTCGACTTTGGTCCCGATCGCGCTCTTGTTGTCGGCCAAGCCTTTCAGGTCGAGCTTGAGCCAGTTATTCTTGTTGCCGCCTTGGTTGCGGAACAGGACTGCCGGACCGTGATTCTGGGTGATGAGCAGGTCAGTGGCGCCGTCGCCGTCGTAATCTCCGGTGATGATGGCGCGGGGGTCTTTGAGTTGGACCTTGTCGAGGCCAACGTCAGTGGTGACATCTTTCCAACCATCGGGACCGAGGTTGCGGAACAGGCGGACTTCGCCCTTGCCGTCTTTGGTATCGCCGACTGCAACCAGGTCGACCCAGCCATCGTTATCGTAGTCGAAGGCGGCAATGCCAAAGCCGCGAACCCAGTCCGTCTTCGGCAGTTGCACTTGTTCGAAGGTCTTTCCCCGAGTGTTTCTCCACAAACTTGTGACCGGCTCGTCGGGATGGGTAAAGGCGACATCCATCCATCCGGCGTGATTGAAATCCAACATTGCGGCGCCCAAGGTATTCGTCAGCTGGGGCGACAACTTCTGCCCTATGAATTTTCCTTCGCGCGGATTTTTCATCATCACCGGCAGCAGACCGCTGACCAACAAGTCGATTGCGCGATCGTTGTCGTAGTCCGTGCCGATTGCGCTGGTGACACCTGGATTCCCATCGAAGCCCCTCTCATCGCTGACGTCGGTGAATGTTCCATTGCCGTTGTTGCGCCACATCTGATTGATCCCGTACAACACACCGCCGACAGCGGCAATGTTGCGGGCGATATACAAGTCCAGATCGCCGTCGTGGTCATAGTCAACCAGTGTGAGTCCAGCCACTTGAGAGGTTTTGAGTCCCGCCGCTTCGCTCGCGTCCTTGAACGTCCCATTTTTCTCATTGTGCAGCATCAGAAGCTGCATACCCGTCCCCACGATCAAGTCAGGAAAACCATCATTGTCGTAGTCGCCCGTGGTGCAGTTGCTCGCGCGAGCCTTGGGATCCAGTCCGGCTGGTTTGGCCGCGTCCGCAAACTTGCCGTCTCCCAGGTTGTGATAAAGCGACATTCCTCCTTCCGCACCGTTATCTGCAACAAAGAGATCGAGCCTTCCGTCGTTGTCGTAGTCCAGAAAACACGCGCCAGGGCCGGTCCCAATCGGCTTGGTCAGCTGAATGGGAAGAAGAGGCCGAGAAAGGATCCCAGCCTCTTTCGTCACATCCACAAACTTCACCGCAATCGCCGGCGGCACTTTCTCCGCCACCCCCGGCGATTCTTCCACCCGCGAATACTGTCCCTGCTCCCCATACGCAAGCGTGATAGCGCCTCCCAGCTTGTTCTGGGTGATGTACTGAAAACGTTTCAGATGCTCGCGAGCAGTGGTTGAATCTCCCGACTGCTGGTAGGCGCGGGAAAGCCCAAACTCGGCAGAGGCATGCACCGGGCTCAGCTTCAGAGCGTGCTGAAAGGCATCGATGGCCTGGGGAAATTGTTTGAGCTGGGAATAAACAGAGCCCAGGAAATACCAGGTGTCGGCGTCGCTCGGATCGATCTCAGTGACTTTGCGGAACGCATCCACCGCGCCCTGCGAATCGCTGTTGTTCTTGTAGAGCAGGCCCAGCGAGTACCAGACATGCGGATCTTTGGGGTCGGCTTTTGCGGCGTCTTCAAGGACCTTTTTCGCTTCATCCGCCTTGCCAACGTTCAGCAAGGCGATGCCCCGGTTGATCTTCGCGACCGTCAGTTTGGGGTCGAGTTCGACGGCGTCCGTGAATGATTTCAAACCCTTCTCAAAAAGCTGCTGGTTCATGTAGGCCGCGCCAATGTTGTTGAGGCGGGCGGCCTCGGCACCTTTGTCAGTGGGAGCGGCAGCGAAGGTGCTGAATACCAGAATGATGCCGAGCGAAATCAGCAGGATGCGACGGAGCATATAGGGAAAGTAAACCATACGCGTTAGCCTTCGGCTAGGATATCGGCGGCTCGCGGAATCCTCCGCACTCTTTTTCTAGAATCTCCGCAACCGACAGGACCAACTCCTCTTCCCATGGCCGCGCCGAAAGCTGAACGCCAATGGGCAAGCCGGTTTCCGATTTCCCTAGCGGAACCGAGACTGCTGGCGTCCCTAACAGGTTGAACCACTCGGTGTAGCTCCAGGCGTCCAGATATTCGACGGTGCGGCCTTCGACTTGCCAACTGCGTTCTCCATGGCGGAATGCCGGGATCGCGGCAACCGGGCAGAGCAAGATGGGATGGTCGCGCATCTGCGCGAAAATTTTGAAGCGGACGAGGTCGCGTTCAATCCAGGCATTCAGCAACGATTGGCCGGTGTGCGCCGGCTGGGCAGAGACTTTGGCGGAGAATTGCTTCAAGATCGGGCTTAGTTCCGCTTCACGGCCTCGAGTCATAGGACCCAGCAGCATACCGCCAGCGATGCCAAAGAATTTCCACCAGGTCTGGCGGGCCTGTTCTAAACCATCGGGGCGAAAGGGTTCGACGGTGAATCCCGCGCGCCTCAGAGCGTCGGCCGCAGTCCTGACCGCCACCCGAGTCTCAGGCGTGACCGGCGTTCGACCATCGTCCTCGAAATATCCGATGCGTAATTTCTTGAGATCATCGACCTTGGGCCAGCGGACCGGAACCGGCGCCGCCGAGGTGTCGCCGAGGTCCGGCCCTTGCATGACTTCGAATAGAATCTTCAGGTCTACCACCGTGCGGGCCATGGGGCCCACCACTCCGATCAAGGCAAACGGCCCCACAGAATTCGGTACGTGGCCGGTGGCGGGAATGCGTCCCGGAGTTGGCTTGAGCCCGCAGATTCCGCTGAAGTGCGCGGGCACTCGAATGGAACCGCCGCCATCGCTGCCCACGCCTCCCGCGGAGCAACCCGAGGCGATGGCCGCGGCTTCACCTCCGCTGGAACCGCCCGGCGTCCGCGCAAGGTCCCAGGGATTATTGGTGCGGCCATACAAGAGGTTGTCGGTTTCCCATGCCATCAGGAATTCAGGCGTATTGGTTGTGCCCAGGACGATGGCTCCAGCATTTCGCAGACGCGTGACCAGCGGCGCGTCGTTCGTCGCGAGCACTCCAGTACGAATCTTACTGCCGGCCTCGCAGCGCATGCCGGCAACTTCAATGGAACTCTTGATGCTGACGGGAACTCCATGCAGTGGGCCCATGAGTTCACCACTCTGAATTTTGCTTTCCGCATCTTTCGCCTGACGGAGCGCTGGCTCGGGATCGATCTGTACGAAAGCGTTTAATTTTGGATTGAGGCGCTCGATTTGTCCTAAGTGGGCGGCGATCAACTCAACCGGAGAGAGTAGCTTGTTACGGATGCCGTCTGCCATCGCTGCCGCGGACAAGAAATTGATTTCAGTCATGAGGACTCGCGTTGGTTAGAATAACCAAAATAGGAGCACACCATGGCACCCAATCATGCACCGCGATTCTTGCAGATCGTCGAGGACGCAAAAAAGCGTGTTCGCGAAGTCACTGTCGATGACGTCAAAGCCAAGCTGGACAAGGGAGAATCGTTTCACCTCGTCGATGTGCGGGAAGAAAGTGAGTTTGCCAAAGACCACTTGCCAGGCGCGATTCACTTGGGCAAGGGCGTGATCGAGCGTGATGTGGAACAGCGCATTCCAGAATTGAATGCTCCTCTAGTGCTGTACTGCGGCGGCGGATTCCGTTCCGCCCTGGCTGCGGACAACTTGCAGAAGATGGGCTACAGCAACGTAGTCTCGATGGAAGGCGGCGTTCGCGACTGGCGAGCCAAAGGTTATCCGTTCACCAATAAATAACGGTTCGAGCTTCTTGGCAATTAAGTCCTGGGCTGCTGCATCGAGCGATCGAGCATCTGCTTTTCATCGCAGGTCAATTCGCGCGATTGTCCCTTCGCCAAATTTCCCAAAAGCAACGGGCCGATGGCAACCCGCACAAGGCGTAGAACTTCGACTCCGTGATGATCGAGCAAACGGCGGATATGCCGGTTCTTACCCTCATCGAGCACGATTTCCAGCCAGGTATTCTTTTGACCGCCACGCAGCACTCTGGCGTCCTGCACGCTCAGGAATTCGCCATTGCTGACTTTGGCGCCTGTACGCAGCGAATCCAGCAGGGACGGGTCGACCACTTTTCCTATTTGCACATGATAAGTTTTGGCAAGATGGGTTTCCGGGGCCAGCACTTTTGCCGCCCACTCGGAATCGTTCGTCAATAGAATCAGACCTTCGCTGGCTTTATCCAGGCGTCCAACGGGGCCAAGATGCGGGAGATCTTTGCCCAGGCAGTCGAACACGGTTGACCGGCCTTCCTTGTCCGATGCAGTGGTAACTATGCCGCGCGGCTTATTCAAAGCGAAGTAAAGTCTGGGATTTTCCTGGATGAATTTGCCGTCTACCTGAATTTTGTCTTTGCCTGGGCGAATGGCAGCTTCAGGATTACGGCATAACGAGCCATTCAGTTGAACTCGCCCTGCACGGATAAGGTCAAATGCGGTCGAGCGTGAGCAGTATCCCAGCTTCGAAAGGCATCGCGCCAGACCGATCCGGCGGTTGTCTCGAATGGTCTCCACGCTCTTCATGGTAGCGAATTCCTTGCGCATCGGCCTCGCACAGCGATCACCGGGGTCCTGCTCCATCACGGAAATTTTTATCGCGTCATAGAGAAAAGCATATAAGCTATCCGGTCTTCCTTTTCACCATTTATTCCGAGATCGAGGGGGAAACTCCCATGGGAAAGATGTTGAGTTTATGGGCAATCATATTGCTTGGGTTAGTCTGCTGTACTGCAGTTTCGGCGGAGACTCAGGCCGCGACCCCGTCCTCCGCCACGACTGAAATGGCGGAGGCGCGGCTGGCCAAACTGGAACAACAGGCCGGCGAGGCCAAGAGTTCCGCTGACAATGCCTGGATGCTCACCAGTTCTGCACTGGTGCTCATGATGACCGGACCGGGGCTGGCTCTGTTCTACGGAGGGCTGGTGCGGAAGAAGAACGTACTATCCACCATGATGCAGAGCTTCATATTGATGGCAATAGTGACGGTGTTATGGGCTGCATGCGGATACAGTTTGTGTTTTGGGGAAGGCAACAGCTTCATCGGCGGCTTCCATCACTTGTTCCTGCGAGGAGTGTCGTTGAACCCGAACCCTACTTATTCCAGTACCATCCCCGAGCAGACCTTCATGGTCTATCAGTTGATGTTCGCCATTATCACTCCCGCCCTGATTACTGGTGCCTTCGCCGAGCGCATGAAGTTCAGCGCTATGGTGGTTTTCATGGTGCTGTGGGCCTTTCTGGTCTATGACCCGATGGCGCACATGGTCTGGGGCAAAGGTGGCCTGCTCAATGCCGCGCTGGGCGGCCGGTTCCCCACACTTGATTTTGCCGGAGGAACAGTGGTTCACATCACTTCGGGAGTCTCGGCCCTGGTCTGCGCGCTCTACCTGGGAAAGCGCTTGGGCTTCCCGCAAAGCACCATGCTGCCGCATAGCGTGGTACTCAGTTTTGTAGGCGCCTCCCTGCTCTGGGTGGGATGGTTTGGATTCAATGCCGGGAGCGCACTCGGGTCGGGCAGCCTGGCAACCAGCGCCTTCGTGGCCACCCACTTTGCCGCTGCTGCTGCGGTCGTTGGCTGGTCTGCGGCCGAGTGGATGCGCAGCGGAAAACCGAGCGTGTTGGGCGCGATTTCCGGCGCGGTCGCGGGGCTGGTTACCATCACCCCTGCATCCGGATTTGTAAGTCCGTCGTCCGCACTGATCATCGGGCTGGCTGCGGGAGTGTTCTGCTATTACATGGTCGCGAAGGTCAAGGCGCGCTTTGGCTATGACGACTCGCTCGATGCCTTCGGCGTTCACGGCGCCGGCGGTACTCTGGGTGCGCTGTTAACCGGAATCTTCGCATCCCGAGCGATCAATCCGCTTGGGTCCGGGTTGCTCGAAGGCAACAACGCCCAATTTTGGAACCAATTTGTTGGCGTAGCCATCGCCTGGGGTATTGCAATCGTGGGCACACTCATCATCCTCCTGATTGTCGACAAGACGATAGGTCTGCGCGTGTCGGAAGATCACGAGACCCAGGGACTGGATCTTTCCCAACATGGAGAGGAAGGCTACTACTGGGAAGTGCCAGCGTAGTTGAATGTCGAGCACGAAAACCGTGGCGAGAGGAAACTATGATTAAGATCGAAGCGATAATTCAGCCTTCTAAACTTGAGGCAGTAAAGAATGCCCTGCACGAAATTGGGGTCGAAGGCATGACCGTACTGGAAGCACGCGGACATGGCCGTCAGAAGGGACATACGGAGGTTTACCGCGGGCGCGAGTACACCGTGGACCTGATCCCAAAAGTAAAGCTGGAAATGGTGCTGGCGGACGACATGGCAGAAAAAGCGGTCCAGGCTATTTCCAATACCGCCCGGACGGGGAAAATCGGTGATGGCAAAATCTTCCTCACCCGCGTGGATGATGCCATCCGTATCCGCAACGAGGACCGGGGGGACCGGGCATTGTAGGCAGGTAACCCCTTTGCCTGCAATCCCGCCGGGAAAATAACCTAGACTGATGCTGCTGATAAATAGTTTTGATTTCCGCGCTCCTGCCGGGGGCGATAGAGTGGCAAGGGCGCGAACGACCCAGGCATGACGACAGCATCATCCGCGATCAACGAACTGCGCGACCTTTATGGCGAGGGATCAACGCGTATCCAGCAGGAGTTCGCCCGGACTGGGGACGGCAGAGCGGCGGTTCGCCAGCGCACGGCACTGGTCGAGAATCTCGCGCTGCGACTGTGGAAAGAATGGATTTCCCCAGACCCAGCCGGCCCAACCGGTTTTGCCTTGGTCGCGATCGGAGGTTTTGGGCGCGGCTGGCTATTTCCGCACTCTGATATTGATCTTCTTTTCCTCCACGAAGAAAGCGGCGGCGAAGGCAAGTATCGAGATCAGGTAAGAAGTTTCTCCCAGGCGCTTTGGGACCTGCGCCTGAAGCTCAGCCCGAGCACGCGCACCCTGGCGGAATGCGACCATTTCGACAGCAGCAATGTCGAGTTCACGATTTCGCTCCTCGACTGCCGCTACCTCGCGGGGAACCATGATTTATTCCTCAAACTTCGCAACAAGCTGATACCAAAATTGGTGATGCGGGAGTCCCAGTCCCTGGTCCAGAGCCTGGCCGAGGTCACGCGTACCCGGCACGGCAAATACGGCAGCACGGTGTTTCACCTCGAACCGAACATCAAGGAAGCTCCCGGGGGGATTCGCGATTACAACGTGGCGTGCTGGCTGGCGTTGATCTCCGCCATGGATAAATTGCGCGACTGGCCGGAAATAGAGTCGTTACTGGCCGCGAACGTGCGCAAGCAGTTTGAACCGGCCCTGGATTTTCTCTTTGCGGTGCGATGTTTCCTGCATTTCCGCCACGGGCGCGACGACAATATCCTGGTTTGGGATGCGCAGGATGAAGCAGCAGCCCAGAAAATCGGGGCCCGCGAAAGCGGGCCACTCAAAGCCGCCGATTGGATGCGGATTTACTTTGGCCATGCACGGGTGATATTTCGCGTGGCGAGCCAACTGTTAGAGGAGATCCCAGCGGCTCGCTCTTCTCTTTACCGGCAGTTCCAGAACTGGCGTTCACGGTTATCCAACGCCGACTACTCAGTGGTGGACGGCCTCATCTATATGCAGCAGCCGGCGTCCCTTCAGGAACCGGGAAAGCTGCTGCTGACGTTTCAGTTCATGGCCCACCACGGCCTCAGGCTCAGCACCACCACGGAACATCGAATTGAAGGAGTGCTGCCATCGATCGCGACCACGCCTCCTCGGGGCGCGGAGTTGTGGATGTATCTTCGCGAGATTCTTCTGGAACCGCATGCGGCGGACGCATTACGCGAAATGCATTCCCTGCATCTGTTGACCATGCTGTTGCCCGAGATGAAATTGATCGACTCCCTGGTGGTTCGCGACTTCTATCACCGCTTTACGGTGGATGAGCATACCTTCCTCACCATCGAGAGCCTGCACCGCGCCAGCCAGTCACAATCGGAGTGGGACAAGCGATATGGAGACATCCTGGGCGAACTGGAGCAGCCGGAACTTCTCTACTTATCCCTCCTTTTACACGATTTGGGCAAAGGCACACCCAGCGAAAACCATGTCACGGCCAGCTTGGAGATTGCCGAACCCGTCATGGACAGGCTCGACCTCAATCCAGAGGAACGCGACGTTGTAAGGTTTCTGATTGGGAGTCACCTGGATGTCTCCGCAACTCTGCGCCGCGACATCTTTGATCCCGAGACGATTAGGGCCTTCGCCGAAAAGATGGGCACGCATGAGCGGCTCAAGATGCTCTGCCTGCTGACCTACGCCGATATCAAGGCGGTAAACCCGGAAGCGCTTACTCCGTGGAAAGCAGAGACGGTCTGGCAGCTCTACATCGGTACCTCGAACTACTTGAGCCATAGCGTGGATCAGCGGTTGCATGTGGAGGCCAATGACGCAAGCCTGGCGCAGCTGCAAGCCATGGCTCCGAACTCGGCTAAGAAGCTCAAGAGCCACCTGGAGGGATTGCCCAGGCGATATGTGCGCGCCTATTCTCCGGAAGAGATTCTTCGCCACGTGGAGATGGCTGGGCATTTGGGCCAGGATTCCGTGCAACTGGACTTGCGGCGCGGACGTCACTGGTACGACCTGACGCTGGTGACCACCGACCGGCCATTCCTGTTCGCTAATGTGGCCGGGGCCTTGGCGGCCTGGGGCATGAATATTGTAAAGGCGAACGCCTTTTCCAATCAGGCAGGCGTGGTAGTAGACACTTTCTTCTTCACCGATTCGTTCCGCACATTGGAATTGAACCTTCCGGAATGGGAGCGTTTCAAAATCAGCATCGCGGATGTGCTTCACGGCCAGGCTGACCTGGAACGCATGTTGCGCGACCGCGCGCGTTCCTACAAAAGTTCGATCGCGAAAGTCAAAGTGGACACGCGGATAGAATTTGATGACAGCTGTTCGTCCACCAGCACCCTGATTCAGGTCATCGCGCAGGACCGGCCAGGTCTGTTGCATCGTATCAGCTCGCGCTTCTCGCATCAGAAGTGCAACATTGAGATCGCGCTGATTGACACCGAAGGGCAGATGGCGATTGACGTCTTCTATCTGACATCTGAGGGCGCGAAGCTGTCGGAGGAACACGAACGAGAGTTGAAGTCGGATTTGCTGGAAGAGCTAGCGGTCGCTTAGATTCTTGCCTTTAAGTTTTGCGCCCGGATGCATCGCTTGCAGTCTCGGTCAGGTTCAATTGCAAGTCATGGCCTGAGGCCGGCAGAGTCTGCAAAGATATCGAGCTACAGTCCGCCACCGTCCAATTGGCGCCCGCGCTTAATAGCTCGACTCGCGAGGAGATCGGAAGCAGGCCAATCACGCGTGCGCCCGCTGCTTTGCCAGAACGCACACCTGCGGGCGCATCTTCTATGACTACGCAATCGGTTGCGGGAATCCCGAGCAGGGCCGCGCCGTTCAGATACGGTTCCGGGTGAGGTTTGCCATTCTGAATGTCGCTTGAGGTTATGAACTTTTCCGGCACAGGGAGACCCGCGGCGCGAATGCGCACCTCCGCCAGGACGCGTGTGCTGGAGGTCACGATGGTCCACCGCGACCTGGGGAGGGACGCCAGTAAAGCCTTAGCCCCGGGGGCAGCCACGACTCCTTCGAGGTCTTCGATCTCACGGCGCTCGACTTCGCGGTCTTCCGCCTCGTAGTCCGAACCAGGCAACAGTTCGCGGATCGTGGTGAGGCTGGGCCGGCCGTGGGCGCGGCGCACGGTTTCTTCGGGATCGAATCCGCGGGCACGGGCCCAGTTGGTCCACACTCGTGCGACTGCGGGAGTCGAGTCAACCAACACACCATCCAGATCAAAAAGGAGCGCGCGACAGGAAATTTGGGTCACGTAATAACATAGCAAAATTTCGCTTGCTCTCGATCAGGCCGCTCGGAATCGAGAAAAGGAAAACGGCTTTTCAAACTGCACGGCTACGAGCGTTGCTATTTGAAATGTAAGCGTTTACAGTGATGCAGGCCGCTCGCGCTGGCAACCCCGGTCTGGGCCGGGCGTTAGCAATACACCATCGTTTAGGAGGAGACTTCATCTTTGACTCTAGCGCCGATTGACTGGCTCATCATGTTGCTGTACTTCGCCTTCGTCCTGGGAATTGGCTTTGCTCTCAACCGTTATGTAAAAACCAGTTCAGACTTTTTCCTGGCAGGCCGTTCCCTTCCCGCGTGGATTTGCGGACTGGCCTTCATTTCGGCAAATTTGGGCGCCCAGGAAGTCATCGGCATGGCTGCTTCCGGCGCCAAATACGGCATTGCCACCAGCCATTTTTATTGGATTGGCGCCATTCCCGCGATGGTGTTCGTAGGCCTGTTCATGATGCCGTTCTACTATGGCTCGCGGGCGCGCTCAGTGCCGGAATATCTGCGCCTGCGCTTCGACGAAAAAACCCGCGGATTCAACGCGATTTCTTTTGCCGTGATGACGGTGTTCTCCTCGGGAATCTCCATGTACGCCATGGCCAAGTTGATTCAGGTCATGCACATGTTTGACGGCATGTTGGCCAAATTCGGCTTGCCCATCTCGTGGAGCTTTCACGTCAGCATTTTTGCCTCCGCAGTAATCGTGCTGCTGTACATCCTGCTGGGCGGGTTAACCAGCGCGATCTACAACGAAGTTTTACAGTTTTTTCTGATCGTCGCGGGATTTTTTCCGCTGGTCATGCTGGGCCTGAAGAACGTAGGCGGATGGAGCGGGCTCAAGCAGCAGTTGCCTTCGGCCTTCACCCATTCCTGGCAAGGATTGAGCAACGCTCACACCAATCCCCTGGGAGTCGAAGCCTTCGGCCTGGTGATGGGCCTTGGATTCGTGCTTTCGTTCGGCTACTGGTGCACCGATTTTCTGGTAGTGCAGCGCGCCATGGCGGCTGACTCCATGCTCGCTGCCCGTCGGACCCCGCTCATTGCCGCCTTGCCAAAGATGGTTTTCCCGGTGCTGGTCATTCTTCCGGGATTGATTGCTATAGCACTGCCGACACCAACCATTGAACCAAACGGGGGTGCTTCAACGATTCATATGGCCGGCCCGGGCAAGGGCCTGATTCCCGCCAAGGTGGATGAGAGCGGCGCATTGAAACTCGACGCCGACGGTAAGCCGGTGCTCGACTACGATCTGGCGATCCCCAACATGCTGTTGCACTACTTCCCAACCGGAATTCTGGGGCTCGGGCTCACCGCGCTGCTGGCCAGTTTCATGTCCGGTATGGCGGGTAACGTCACGGCATTTAATACCGTCTGGACCTATGACATTTATCAGTCTTACATTCGTAAGGACGCCAGCGATGCCCATTACCTGTGGATGGGCAGAATGGCGACCGTGTTCGGCATTCTGATCTCCATTGCCGCTGCTTATGCCGCCACTCGCTTCAACAACATCATGGACTTTCTCCAGTTGGTGTTTGCTTTTGTGAACGCACCGCTGTTTGCCACATTTCTGCTGGGCATGTTCTGGAAACGCACCAGCGGACACGGCGCGTTCTTCGGGTTGCTGTCCGGCACCACGGCGGCTGCTCTGCATCATGGATTGACCATGCCCGCCGGCGCAGTGCCAGGAATCAAAGGCGGATGGATCGCCAACCTTCACACCTATCCCAGCGAAATGGCGCAGAATTTCTGGACTGCGATCTGGGCATGGTCCGCTTGCTTTGTGATTACCATTCTTATTAGTCTTGCCACCAAGCCGCGAAAAGAAGAGGAACTGAAGGGCTTGGTGTATTCACTCACCGAGCGACCCAGCGAAGGGCATCTGCCTTTTTACAAGCGACCGCTCGCCTTGGGACTTCTGGTTTTAGCCCTGGCGGTGGCGCTGAATTTGATCTTCTGGTAGGAGGAATTTTGGGACTCGATATCCGTTTACCGATTGGCGCATTCTTTGCACTCATTGGATTGGTGTTGACAGGCTATGGATTGCTTGGCAATAAGGCGATCTACCAGCAATCGCTGGGCGTCAACGTAAACCTTGGATGGGGAATCGTGTTGCTGATCTTCGGTCTCATCATGGTTGTTGCCGGGCGAAGAACTGCCAAGTGACAGCCTCAAGCCCGGCTCCCGATTGCTCGACGGACCAACCACAATGACTCTCGCGCAAGCTTTTTTGCAGCGCTACAAGACTCCGCCCACGCTGTTCCGCGCTCCGGGGAGAGTGAACCTCATTGGAGAACACACCGACTACAACAATGGATTCGTGTTTCCTGCCGCCATCGATTTCTACACGCACGTCGCGGCGGCGCCTCGCATCGATAGCAAGCTAGTGGTCTATTCCGAGAACTACGGCGAGGAAGTCGAGATTGATTTGCGGGATTCCGCGCTGACGCCAAGAAGGCATTGGAGCGATTACGTCGGTGGCGTGGCATGGATACTGCTCGGCACAGGACATCAAATTTCAGGCGCTCATCTGCTCATTGAAAGCAACGTGCCGCTGGGCGCGGGGCTGAGTTCGTCCGCCGCACTGGAGGTTGCGGTCGCGTCTGCACTGCTGGGAATTTCGGGGGTTTCCATTCCCTCATTGCAGCTTGCCCAACTCTGCCAACGCGCTGAAAACGAATTCGTGGGCGCGCGCTGCGGCATCATGGACCAATTCATTTCCGTTCATGCCCAGCCGGAGACGGCGTTGCTGCTGGATTGCCGGTCGCTCGAGTATCAGCTCTTCCCGATTGCTTCGGGATACACCCTGGTTGCCTGCAATACCATGGTGAAGCATGACCTGGCCAGCGGCGCCTACAACCAGCGCCGTGCCGAATGCGAAGAAGGTGTCCGCCGTCTTTCCGCTGTCCTTCCCCATGTGCAATCCCTCCGTGATGTGACACCGGAAGAACTCAGCCGGAATTCCAAAGCATTGCCCGATACAGTCTTGAAGCGTTGCCGGCACGTGATAACGGAAAATGACCGCGTCGTGCAGGCCTCCCGTTGTCTGAGCAAGCATGACGTTGCCGGTTTCGGGGATTTAATGGCGGAATCGCACCGCAGCCTGCGCGACGATTACGAAGTAAGTTGCGCCGAACTGGACTTGATGGTGGAGATCGCCGGCCGGGCCGAAGGAGCGGTGGGTTCACGCATGACCGGCGGAGGCTTCGGAGGTTGTACCATTAACCTGGTGCGCTCCGAATCGGTCCCGCAATTTCGCGATCAGGTGTCGACGGAATATCACAAGCAGACCGGGCGGCTTCCGGAAATTTATGTTTCCCGTCCGGCGGGCGGCGCGGGACAGGTCCCCATCCCGGGCGCGCCCTTGAAAGCATAGATGGTGATGGCGACGCTCGATCTCCGGCAACATCCTCACCGCCGATTTAATCCTCTGACCCGGGAATGGGTGCTGGTTTCTCCTCATCGCACACAGCGTCCCTGGCAAGGACAAATTGAAACCACAAGTGCGGGGCCTGGCCTGCAATATGACCCGCAATGCTACATGTGTCCGGGAAATTTGCGGGCAAGTGGCGCGCGCACGCAAACCTACCATGATGTTTTCGTATTCGACAACGACTATCCTTCGTTGCTGCCCGACACGCCGCAAGCCGGCTTCAAGTACGGTGAACTCCTGGTGGCGCAGGCTGAGCCCGGCATCTGCCGCGTCATGTGCTTTTCCCCCCGTCATGATTTGACCCTGGCCCGGATGTCCAAGCGGGAGATTGACCTTGTGGTAGACGCATGGACCGACGAATACCAGAAGCTGAGCGCGGAACCTTCGATCGGCTATGTACAGATTTTTGAAAATCGCGGCGCCATGATGGGATGCAGCAATCCACATCCTCATTGCCAAATCTGGGCCACGGCAAACCTGCCGGCATATCCCAGCGTTGAGCAGCAATCCTTTCAGGAATACACCCAGACGCATGGATCCTGTTTGCTTTGCGACTACCTCAAAATAGAAGCGGACTTAAAAGAACGGACGATCTGCGAGAACAACGGATTCATGGCCGTGGTTCCCTTCTGGGCGACCTGGCCCTTCGAAACACTGGTATTGAGCAAGCGGCATGTCAGCGATATGGCTGGGTTCACCGCCGATGAACGCTCCGCTTTGGCGGATATCCTTAAGCGCATCACCGTCCGCTACGACAATCTGTTTCAAACCTCGTTTCCTTATTCGATGGGTTTCCACCAGCGGCCCGATAATTCCGCATATCCGCAGTGGCACTTTCACGCTCACTTCTATCCGCCACTGCTGCGCTCGGCAACCATCCGGAAATTTATCGTGGGGTATGAGCTACTGGCCGCGGCGCAACGCGATATCACGCCGGAAAGCGCAGCCGAGAAGCTGCGCGGGTTGGCGGAAGTTCATTTTGAAGATTCCCCAACCCACCCCTGATTCAAAACGATTACAACCCCACGTCGAAAAATACTGTCTCATTGGCGCCCTGCAACATTACGTTCCATTCCAACATGCCGCTTTTACCCGGGGGAGAGGTCGCGATCAGAGTGGAACGCCGCGTCGAGGGAACGAGATTCAGGATTGGATCCGCACCGTTGCGCGGGTCCTCGGGAAAATACATGCGCGTGGTCAGGCGCTTCAGGAGTCCGCGCATCAAGATCGAAATCATCAGGTGCGGCGCCTGCTGCTTCCCCTGCGGGCCTGGAACCGCGCCGGGCTTGATGGTGGTAAAACGGAATCCGCCCTGCGAATCAGTCGGGACCCGGCCGAAGCCGGTAAAGCCGGGCTCGACCAATTGGTCTTGCCAATCTTCGGGATGCGCGTATTTCCCGTGCGCATTGGCCTGCCAGATTTCAATCACCGCGTCGGGAACGCCTGCGCCATCGCCGTCTATGACGCGTCCCTGAACGGTGACGCGCTCACCGGAAACCCCTTCGCCGATCAGATTGTCCCGGTAGAGCCAATTGAGGCCAATCTTGAAAAACGGCCCCACGGTCTGTGAAGTCGTGGATCGCAGGCTCATTGGCCCTCCATGGGAGTCGCCTCGCGTCCGCGCAGAATGATGTCAAAGCGGTAGCCCAGTGCCGTTGCAGGGATGGTGGTCTCCCAATCGAAGATTGAGATCAGGCGATTGCGGGCCGCTTCGTCGGCGGTACAGTTGAAAATCGGATCAAACGGGAGCAAAGCGTCGCCTGGGAAATACATCTGCGTGACCAGGCGCGTAGAAAATGCGGGGCCAAACAGCGAAAAGTGAATGTGCGCCGGCCGCCACGCGTTAACGTGATTGCGCCACGGATATTCTCCTGGGCGAATGGTGACAAAGCGGTAGCACCCTTCAGCATCGGTTACAACCTGCCCGCATCCGGTGAAATTCGGGTCAAGCGGAGCATTATGCTGGTCCCATTCATGCTGGTATCTTCCTGCCGCATTGGCCTGCCAGATCTCCACTAGAGTGTTGGGCAAAGACCGGCCGTTCTCATCCAGCACGCGGCCGCTTACCACAATTCTCTCTCCTAACGGTTCTCCTTTGTGTTGGTGGGTCAGATCGTGCATGGCAGGTGAGACCGACTCCGCTCCGAACGTGGGACCGGTCACCTCCGAGAGCGTGTAAGGGATCTGCACCAGAGGTTGCGTAGGAGAGCGTTTCGCCGAAGAAACGTAGGCCGGGTGCAGATGGTTTGGCTGGGTACCCGGACCCGGAGTTCGATATCCCACAATCGACTTCATGCTCACCTTCTTTCGAATCCTCCTCCGGGAAGCCCGACGGCACGGCGCGGCGCGTCCTTGATCACCCAAGCCTTGCGGCGAGTTTCCATTTACGCAGGAAGAACGCCATATCATAGCTCACACGCCCAGAGCCGCCATGCAGTCCGGCCGATGTCGCGCGTTAGAATCATCGTGGAAGGCATCTCTCGTGCCGATTGCACAGCGCACACAGGTCGGAATCGTTGGCGCAGGGCCCGCGGGCCTGGTTCTCTCTCATCTCCTGCACCTCCACGGCATTGATTCGGTGGTTCTCGAGAACCACAGCCGGGACCATGTGGAGGGGCGCGTGCGCGCCGGCGTGCTGGAACAGGGCACGGTCGATCTGCTGATTGAGATGGGCGTTGGAGAGCGGATGAAGCGCGAGGGGTTGGTTCACTATGGCATCGAACTGCGCTTCAATGGCCGCGGGCATCGGATTGATTTCCAGGACCTCACCGGCGGCAAGGGGATCACGATCTATTCCCAAGCGGAAGTACTGAAGGACCTGAACAATGCCCGCATCGCGACCGGCGGGCAAGTGCTGTTCGAGGCCGAAAACGTGGCGGTGCAGGACCTGGAAAGCGCGCTCCCGAAAATTCTCTACCGCAAGGATGGCAAGGAATACGAACTACGCTGCGACTTTATTGCGGGATGCGATGGCTTTCACGGAATCTGCCGGCCCAGCATTCGCCCGGAAGTGTGGACGGAGTACGAGCGCGTCTATCCCTTCGGCTGGCTGGGTATTCTCGCTCAGGCGCCTCCCTCGTCGGATGAGTTGGTTTACTCGTATCACCAGAACGGATTCGCCTTGTTGAGCATGCGCACGCCGCAGATCAGCCGTCTCTACCTGCAATGCAAACCGGACGAAGACATTGATCGCTGGACCGACGAGAAGATATGGGCCGAGCTTCAAACCCGGCTCGGGATAGATGGCTGGAACTTGATCCAAGGTCCAGTATTGCAAAAAAGTGTGACCGGGATGCGAAGCTTTGTGGTGGAACCGATGCAGCACGGACAGCTTTTCCTCGCCGGCGATTCGGCGCACATCGTGCCGCCAACAGGCGCCAAGGGGCTCAACCTGGCGGTTGCGGACGTTCGCATTCTGGCGCGCGGGTTGGACCAGTACTACTCCAAAGGGACCCGCGACTTGCTCGATCATTATTCGGAGATCTGCCTGCGGCGCGTGTGGATGGTGCAACGCTTCTCCTGGTGGATGACTTCGATGCTGCATCGCTTTCCAGGAGAAAATTCGTTTGACAGCCGGCGCCAGCTCGCCGAATTAGAGTACGTAACCAGTTCGCGGGCAGCCGCAAAAACTTTGGCTGAGAATTATGTTGGGCTGCCGCTGGATTTTTGAACGACGATTTTTCCCTACGATTTTCTCTCCTGAATCTCGTGGTACACGGAGTAGCGTTCATGCACGATGCTCGACAGAGGGGCAAAGGCCACGGCTTGATTTTGTGAGTTCGCGCGGAACGCGAGCTTCCCGCCTGCCGGTTCCAGCCAAGTCGCGGGATCATCCAGCTTGCCCTTGAACTGCAGGGTGGGAGCGGGTTCCTGTTTTTCTTCTGCCCGGAAGTGACGGTACCACTTGTCCCGAGGCTCTTCTTCGAAGCGCGCGGCCAACACCAGAGGGCCGTACATCGCGGCCTGAAGACTTTCCTTGTCGGGCATAGGCGCCGCATGCAGATGCATGGGAAGGTTCAGTTCGATGCGGTCTCCGTTTTTCCACGGCCCACGCAGGACCAAATAGCTGCTGGGATCTGCGAACGCTGGCACCGGGCGTCCATTCACCTTCACGCTGCCCTTCTTCGCCCAGTAGGGAACCCGCAATTTGAGATCAACGTCGGCGGGCTTCGCGGTTGAGATGAGAAGGGTAGTGCCTTGTTCTTCGGGAAACGCAGTTTGCTGTGTTACGCGGAGGCCCTTTTCTGCCCAGTTCACCTCGGAGGCGATGTAGAGATTAACGAACATGGAATCGTCATCATGGAAGTAAATTGTGTCGGTCAGCTTGGCGAATTCTTCCGCGCACGTGCCACTGCAACACCAGAAGGAGTTGAAAGGTTCGGAGTAGATCTTGGAGTAGCCGTTCCCGTGGGATAGGTAATACACAGTCGTGCCAGTTTCGGGATCAATCGTTCCCATGCGGTGGTTGAGCAGCACACGCTCGTAGTAATCCATGTAGCCGGCTTGCGGCGACCAGCCGAACAGATGGCGCGTGAGCTTCAGCATGTTGTACACACAGCAATCTTCGGCGGTATCCATGCTGAGTTCAGTCGAGAGCACTCCAGGCTCAGACTTCCAAAACTCCCAATTGCTGGTGCCTCCGGTGCAAAATGAGCGCTCGCTGGTGACTTCGTCCCAGAAGTAATCGGCAATATTCCAGTAACGTTTGTCGCCGGTGAGTTCATATAGCCGCGCCGCCGCGATCACCTGTGGAATATGAGTATTCACGTGCAGACCCTTGAGTTCGTCGCGGTGCGCCGCCAGCGGATCAAAAAAACCTTTCTTGTCGAAACGCTTGGCCAGGTCCAGATACTCGCGCTTTCCCGTAACACCATAGAGATTGGCGAGTACCTCGCCCATGCCGCCGTATTCGACCAGCAGCACACGCTGCATCTGCTGCTCACTGAGAGGATCGGCCCAGCTCCGCACCCAGCGCACCATCTTCTGAACTGTATCCAGCGCCTGTTCGTTTCCGGCGAGAGTGTACATGTCGAGATGCCCCGCCATGATCTTGTGCATGGTGTAGAACGGAGCCCAGACGTTGACTCCGTCGCGGAGACGGTCGAACAATTCCGGCGGAAACGCGCTGAGATAACCATTCCTGTGCAACGTCTGGCATTTGGCCAGTTCAGTGACCATGAGATCGCCGTTGCGCTTCAGTTCTTCGTCTCCTGAGCTGGCAAAGGCCAGCGCGCAGGCGGAAAGATAGTGCCCGCCCGTGAAGTGTCCGCGCAATTCGCAATCGGGCTTTTCCCACTCACCGAATGGCTCCGCAGACGATGGCAGACCGGCAGTCAGGCGGAATGTGTGCAGCAGACGATCGGGAGAAAGCGTTTTCAAATATTTTCGATTCACCTCGGCCGCCGTATGGAATGCGCCGGGCTGGAGTCTTACGTCTTTCATCGGGAAGGAAATCGCCCGCGGCACAACTACTTCGTGGCCGACTGGTTTTGGCACAGCGGCAGACTGACCCTGGTTTGGAAATGCAAACGCATGCGCCCGGAGCACCGCGCCTGCACCCACCGCTGCGGCAGTAGCAACAAACTTACGACGGCTGATTGTTTTCACGGCTCACTCCTTTTTCCCAGGTTTCAAAGGTACGCTGGCTACTGCACCGGGAAGGAATAAATGTTCACGCTAAAAGCCGGAACGGTCATGGCATCCGGCACTGATGTCAGTCCCTGCTCCTCGACCTCTACCTCGGGCTTTTGTCCAACTACAACCGTTGCATCAACGCTCGATGGGGCCATCCGCCAAAGGTGTCCCTGGCTGGCAAGCTTCACGCCGTTGATGGCCAGCTTCAACGGCTGCTCGGAATCCGAAGGATTCAGGACGGCGAACGTAAGTGTCTTGTGATCGTCACTCAAGGCGGCACTCACATCCAGAGGAAAAGTATCGCTGCCGGGATTGACTGCCGGCTGGTCACCGCCTGCCGGGTAGATCGGCTTAGGCTGCGGTGAATCTCCCGCGACTTCCACCGGAATGGTCCCGAAATGATCCCGATACATCTTGAACAAAAGTCCGGTCGGATTCAAGACGGCTTCCGTTCGAGTCTGGCTCATCATAGCGGTTGCGAACGTGAAAGCGCCAAGTTGAAACAGATCGGAATGCCGGAACATCTCATGAAAGGCCCAGGCGTAGGCGGGAATCACCTTGTAACCATTCCGACCCCCTCCCATGTAGGCCCATTCATCGATGGCAATCGGCACCGGTTTTGCTTTGAGTCCGGGGATCAGCTTCAGGTATTCCTGGTAGTGCTCATACTTTACGCGGACCTGGGTCGCGGGCGCGCGTTCCCATTCGACGAGAGGCTGAGGCCCAATGTTGACCTTCTTCTCCAGCTTCAGGTCGGTATGCATATCGCTGGAGGAGTAGTAGTGCTCGCTGAGCATGTCAATGTTGTCTAAGCAGTGGGCCAGCATGTGACCGCTCCAGTCTGCCGTCGAGAGATAATCGGGCACGAATTTGCCGCTGATGCGCTTGGACTGATTGGCGCCGGTCATGACATCGGGCATGGCTCCGCCGGCGATCAACGTGATCGATGGGTCGACTTTTCGCATCTCTTTTGCGAACAGATTGTGCTTCAGCTCAAACTGCTCCACTGACATTGCGCCCATCTGATAGTCGCCCCAGGGCTCGTTGCCGATGCCCCACAACTTGACGTGATACGGCTGGGGATGGCCGTTTGCTGCACGCCATTTGCCCATCGGCGTAGTGACGGCGCCATGGGTATATTCCACCAGCTCTCTTGCAGACCAGGCATCGC
>Ga0137366_10000305_pt1 | contig 30422 bp, 21 predicted proteins | sample SagtaG_8_FD_104938 | JGI IMG/M metagenome (GOLD analysis project Ga0137366, IMG submission 104938) | Vadose zone soil microbial communities from Sagehorn Ranch, Mendocino, California, USA - Sage1_L_60_16 metaG | ecosystem: Environmental > Terrestrial > Soil > Vadose zone | place: USA...
CGACGACTTGTTTTGAGACGTTTCCGTTTCCGGAGGCGACGGCCGAGCAGAAGGTCGACATCTCCGCCGCTGCGAAAGAGTTGGATGAGTTGCGCGAGAACTGGCTTAACCCGCCGGAGTGGAGTACCACGCGCGTGCTCGAATTTCCCGGATCAATCGATGGCCCATGGTCGCGTTTCGTTGTCGACGGCAACGCGCTGGGCGTCGGCACCGTGCGTTATCCACGGATCGAACCACGCGATGACGACTGCGCGAAGAAACTGGCCAAACGCACGCTCACGAATCTCTACAACGAGCGCCCGGCGTGGCTCACGCATGCGCATAGAAAACTCGACGCTGCTGTCGCCGCCGCATACGGCTTCGATCTCGATCTAACGAACGAACAAATTCTGGAAAGACTTCTCGCCTTAAACATTGAACGTGCACACGACGAAAGGAAATCTGCCGCCAAGCAGAGGAACGGGAAGAAAATTTCCCGTGTAAAATCTGAACACGAGATGATCTAATCTTCCTATGGCGATTCCTAAATACGCGAAATGATGCTGCCGGTATTGCGCATTCTCGGCGATGGCGCCGAGCACTTGCAGCGAGAACTCGCAGAGAAGATCGCGGATCACTTTACGCTTACACCGCAAGAACGCGCGGAAAGGCTGCCAAAGGTTAAAGCGACCTATCTGCGGCATCGACTTGGTTGGGCCGGATTTAGTCTGCGACGCGCTGGTTTGGCAGAAAGTCCACGAACCGGGACGCTCCAAATCACGGATGAGGGCCGAACATTGCTGGCAAGTAATCCCAGCCGGCTTCGCGCCTCAGATCTAAAGCGATTTCCAGCCTACGCCGCCTTAGTGGAGAGGATGAAGAGCGAACCCGAAATTCCTGAGGCGAAAATAGAAAGTGCGCATGAGACACCGGAAGAACGGATCGAGGCCGCATTCAGCGACCTGAATCAAACGTTAGTCGGCGAGCTTTTAACGCGCCTTTCAACGGTAGATCCATTTCGTTTCGAACGAATAGTTCTCGACCTGCTTGTGGCGATGGGCTACGGCGGATCATTCAAGGAAGCGGCTGCGGTGACTCAGAAGATCGGCGATGAAGGAATTGATGGAGTCATTAACGAAGACCGCCTCGGTTTGGATGTGATTTACATCCAAGCCAAGCGATGGAAGGGAAACGTCGGACGTCAAGAAATCCAAAACTTCGTGGGCGCATTGGCCGGCAGGAAGGCATCAAAAGGTGTCTTTATCACGACGAGTGCGTTCAACGATAATGCAGTCGCTTACGCAACAGGACTTCAACAAAAAGTCATCCTCATCGACGGCAGACGCTTGGCAGAACTAATGATTGAACACGGAATCGGCGTCGCTGAAGAGCACGCTTATAGTATTAAGAAGATTGACAGCGATTACTTTGATGAGAGCGAAAGTTAATTGAAATGCGCGAGGTCGGGGTGGCATCTAAAACCGATCGACCGGAAAGCTGCAGTGAGTTTGACCGTGATTCGTCTTTGAATTGGGATTTTGACAGCGTCCTGGAGGTAGCGAGCCACTAGCCAGGACGCCAGTATGTCGGTGAGCGACCCGCGACCTTGCGGGAATTAAATGAAGGCCGCTCTAGTCGCAATTGGCATTCCAGTGTTCGCGCTTCTTTGCGGTTCTGTTCTCTTATTCGCAAAGGGAAAAAACATATGGTCGTTCTTGCAGGTATTCGGCGCGGGATGTCTAGTGATTGTCGTCCTTACTCATATCCGCGAAGCACTTGGCATGTTTGCCTGGATGCACTGGGGGCTCAAATCCAGCGCTGGCCATTACCTCGATTTCTGGAGTTGTGTTTTTGGTCTCACATTGTTTTCCGGAGGGTATTTGTTTCACGCTTTGATGAAGCGATAGACGCAGGATCGCCCCAAAAAATTTGTCTTGCGTGCACATTACAATTTTGTAATTATAGCGCACATCTGCAGGCTGAGAGCCGCGGTAGTCTCCGCGGTTTGCTGAAGTGGAGATGCCGCAGTCCGTTGTGGAGCGGGCTGCGGCTACACTTCTGTCGAACTTGCGGAGACGCTGTGCCAAGCGCGAGTGCAGAGGCGCCATACGGACTCGCGGCCACAATCATTCTCCAAATGATGACGAGCGAGGCGATCAACCCGCCGCCTTGCTCGATTCCGTCGGAGTTATGGGTGTCAGCCGAAATTTTGTCTTGCCAATTATTACAACTTTGTAATGATGCGCGGCAACCTATGACGAAAACATTCTTTTTTTGCGGAGCTGGGCGGTCGTGGTTCCCGCTGATCACGTGCGCATGTTTGGTCTTTTCCGCCGTTGATCGTTCGGCTCTCGCGCAGGCAGAAACAGAGGAATCAATTGTCGTGACGGGAGAGGAAGTGCCGAGCGCTTACGGCGCGCCTCCGGGCCTCTCGCGCAGTCGGTTCTCCAACACAACGCAGGCGTACGTATTGCCGCCATGGTCATTTTTCTTCGGCGAACTTTTTGAGGGTCAGGGGTTCCGCCATGGACCACCGGATTATCTTTTCACTCAAGAAATCGAAATGGGTTTGCCGTATCGTTTTAACGTAGCGGCCGAAGCACAGTTCGAACGATTTAATGGTGGCGGTGGCGCGCAAACGGTAAGTCTGGAAGCACGCTGGGCTCTTGCTGATTGGAATAAGATTCCCCTTAACCCGACACTCTTCGCCGAATACAAATTCGGCGTGGGCACCATTCGACATGAAGAAGTGCCACCTCCTTCGGGCGCAGGAGGAGAAGAAGAGGAAGAGGGCGGTCCGCCCAAGGTTCCCGATGCCTACGAAGTTCGTTTGCTTCTTGCTCAGGAGTTCTTCGAGCGCGTGGAATGGGCTATGAACTGGTTTTTTGAAAAAGAGAACACCGGCGACCGTGGGCGCGAGTGGGGCTTTTCTCAGGCTGCGATGACGCCGGTTCTCTTGCCTAACGAACGCCTGAAAGTCGGCATAGAAATGCTATATAAGAATGTCACGACGAAAAATACGCGCGGCGATGCCGTGAACAGCTTCGTCATCGGCCCAAGCGTCGCGTGGAAACCGACCGCGCAAACTCGCCTGGACATCTCACCTTTGTTTGGTTGCACGCACGACTCGCCGGTGGCTGATGTCTTTGTTGCCTTTTCGTGGCTTTTCGGCGGCGAACGCGCCGAAGCTGAAGCACCCGTATCAAGTCGTTTCCGTTACCTTTCCGACCTCTCTTACAGCCGCTCCGGCAAGGATTCGGGAAAAGAAATGAAGCAGGTGGCGTACGTGCCGCCCTGCCCGCAATGGTACGGCGATCGCGAATGGAATGTGAATCTCTGGGGCACATATGCATTCACCAATACCGAGTTCGCTCCTAATCCTTCGCTGGTGGACATCGTACAAAGCACCAGTGAAGGTGGTCCTGTGCTCGGCACGTACGATCGCTACATTGGCGGCGACCACGCGTGGGGCGGCGGAGGCGACATTAAATATTTCTTCTGTCGCTATGCTGGTGTCGGTGTTGAGGGATTTGCACTGGACGCTCACAAGCCTGGTTTCGATATCTTCGAGGACCAGGCGGTCCCGATATTTGTTCACCGAAGAATCAATCACGATCACACCGTCGGCGCTGTCCTTGGCACGCTTACCTTGCGATATCCAATTCCTTGCACGCGCCTCGCTCCTTATGCGTGGGCGGGTGTCGGTGCGATTTTCGGCGGCGGCGAAAGAGAGACCCTTCACACGCAGGGACCGCCGGACGCCTTCGCTGTCAATGCGCAGACCGAACACTTCGGTACCGAGACCAAAGTGCTGGGACAATTCGGTGCCGGGTTGGAGATCCGATTCGCACGGCACGTCGGTTGGACTAACGATTTGACTTTCGGCGTAATCGACGGCCCGAGAAACAACTTCGGGATGTTCCGAAGCGGTCTCAATTTCGCGTTCTAGATAATCTCTGAAGGTCACGCCTTCAGGACTGACAGCCCCGGACGCTTTCGGGGTTTTCTGAAGTGGAGATGCCGCAGTCCGTGTGGAGCGGGCTGCGGCTACACTTTTTGAGTTGTAGAGGCGCTCGCCACGGCGAGTGCATGCTTTTTCTGGTTCCGCCTCTTGCACGAGCGCCACTATTCTTGCGCATTTCTTGACCGCCATTAATCGCATCGATAACTTCGTTCTCGGAAAGGAGTTTTGTCGGTGAAGACCGAGGTCTCGATCGAATACTGCGTCGTTTGAAACTACACGCCAAAGGCCGTCAGTTTGGCGGCCCAAATTCTTGAGCTCGGCGAGCGCATCAAGTCGCTCACGCTGATTCCCTCGAGCGGCGGCGCTTTCGAGATTCGCGCCAATGGCAAACTCCTCCATTCCAAACTCGACACCGGCGACTGGCCGGACTTCGACGACATCGTCAAGACGATCAAGAAAGCAAAATAACCGAGCACAGGTTTCTGAAATTCAGAGTTCGGTGTTGAACGCCTGCGCACAATTCATTGGCATTTGTCGGATATTGCGTGTTCAAAAGCAGCGTCAAGCCGCCGCGCTCCAAAGCGCGCTCCGCTCGCGAAAAATTCCGCGTTGGAGGTTGGACGTTGAACGTTGGACGTTTTTTTCTTCTCGGAGAGTGAAGGGTGCCTGGTGGCCCTCGCGGTCTTCAAAACCGTCGTCGCCGCGCAAGTGGCGGGGTAGGTTCGATTCCTATCCTCTCCGCCAATTTCCTGCAACTGCTGTAGCCGTTTCCCTGTGCGGACCGTTCGCGTCGCCCTTAGGCGACGGGTACAGAAATCACAAATTCCGAAAGGAGGTGAACCGCAATGCCGCGTGAACAGATCCGTAGACTGACCTCGCTCTCTTCCAGCGCTGGGTGAGCTTCCAAATTGAGCCAACAGGCCCTGCGACAAGTTTTGCCGCAGCTTCCGATTTCATTGGACCGCAACGTCCTCGTGAGCTCGAGAACTTTCGACGACGCTGGCGTATATCGTCTCGATCGGCATCGGGCCCTTGTGCAGACAGTCGATTTCTTCACGCCAATCGTGGACGACCCATTTTCTTATGGGCAGATCGCTGCGGCCAATTCGCTTTCCGATGTTTTCGCAATGGGCGGACGCCCGTTGACAGCTCTCAACATCGTTGGTTTTCCTGCCGACCTGGTTTCAACCAGGGTCGTCTCTTCCATTCTGCGCGGCGGTCTTGCCAAGGCGGCAGAGGTGGGATGCGTCATTATCGGCGGCCACTCCATTCGTAATCCCGAACCGATCTATGGGCTTGCTGTAACAGGCGTCGTCGATGTTCGGCGCGTCACGACGAATGCGAATGCGCGTCCAGGAGATCTGCTTGTATTAACAAAACCGCTCGGCACCGGCATCGCCACCACTGCGATCAAACGTGGAAGCGCTTCGCGCGCGCTTCAAAGAAAAGTGGTTGCTCTCATGTCGCGGATCAACACGGCTGGCGCCGAACTCGCCGAGCTCGGCCTTGTCCGCGCGGCCACCGATATCACGGGCTACGGATTAATCGGGCATCTGGTTTCATTGTGCCGCGCCAGTCGCGTCTCCGCCGATATCGATCCCGATGCCGTGCCGATGATCAGCGATGAAATAGGCGATCTGATCGAGTTGCGCTGCGTCCCCGAGGGAAGTCGTCAAAATCTCCACGCGGCCACTATCCTTGTCGATTGGGCGAGCACGGATGAGGCGCGCAGGATTCTTTTAACCGATGCGCAGACCAGCGGCGGATTACTCCTTTGCGTGGCCGAAGCGAATCTCGAGAAGGTACTGAGCCTCCTGCGAAAAGCGCGTACATCCTCCGCTGCCGTGATCGGAAAAATTGTGCCACGCCGGCGTGGTCGGTCATTAATATGCATGACCGGGTAAAATCACGCGCGCGGCGGCAAATTCCCGCTGTTGCAACGGTCCTCGATGCGCTTGGTCGTTGTGATTTGCCGCAACCCGTGGTTGTCGATGTCATTCGTCGCAAACTTTCACAGATTCGCACCGAGAAGGAGGTGCCCGAGTTTGAATTAATCATCGCTCTCGTCAGCCGTTCGCTCGATGAACTTCGCGCCAGCAGGCTCCAGCCGATCATCAACGGTACCGGAATCGTCATTCACACAAATTTTGGGCGCTCCCCGCTGGCAAGTGACGCCATTCGGGCACTGAACGAAATCGGAGCAGGTTATTCAAATCTCGAATATGATCTGGCAACAGGCGAACGCGGCCGGCGCAGCAGTTATATCGAGAAGGCGCTGGCGTTACTTTGCGGAGCGGAAGCGGCCACGGTGGTCAACAACTGCGCAGCCGCATTAGTTCTGATTGTTCGACATTTCACCAGATCAAACATCGAACGCCCAACATCCAACGCCCAACATCCAACGGAAGTCGTCGTATCCCGCGGTGAGCTCGTCCAAATCGGCGGCGGCTTTCGAATCGGCGAAATCATCGAAGCAACCGGGGCGCAACTGCGCGAGGTCGGCGCCACCAACAAAACTACGCCCGAAGATTATGCGCGAGCCATCGGTCCGAACACGGCAATGATCCTAAAGGTTCATCGCAGTAATTTTTTTATGAGCGGTTTTGTCGAATCGCCTTCGTCGAAAGAGATCAGCGCGCTGGCGCGAAAGAAGCGGATTCCGTTCATCGAAGATTTGGGAAGCGGCGCGATTGTCGCGACCGAAGAGTTCGGAATTGCCGATCACGAGCCAACGCCTGCCGAGGTTTTACAGAGTGGCGTCGATCTGGTCTGCTTCAGCGGCGACAAATTATTCGGCGGCCCACAGGCGGGAATCATTGTTGGGAAAAAGAGATTGATCGCTGGATTGAAACGCGAACCAATGTTTCGCGCACTGCGCTGCGACAAACTTTGTCTCGGCGCGCTCCAGGCAACGATCGATTGCCATCTTAATCAAATGACGGCCGAAATCCCAACGCTCGCGGCATTACAGATTTCAGAAAATGAATTGCGCACACGCGCCGCAACTATTTGTTCGGGATTGCAGGGATTGCCGCTAAAAATTGCCATCGGCTGCGGCAAGGCGAAAGCTGGCGGCGGCACGTTACCGAAGTCGGAAGTCTCATCTGTCACGATCGACATCATCCCGAAGAATCCATCGCTTGCCGATTTCGCCGCAACGCTCCGCGCATCGAATCCTCCAGTGATCGGTTATATTGCGGACGGCCGGTTCAAACTCGATCTACGCACAATTTTTCCGCAACAGGACGGCCTCGTGGTCCAAGCGATTCGCGCAGGACACGCAAGAATGGAGTGACCACTACGAAGCTCACGAAGGACACGAAAGATGGAGTTTGATGAGTCGTCGCGGAAAGTGATCGGCTGCGCCATCAGGCACAAATTCTTACATACATGCGACTGTCGAAAATTCCGGTCGGACTGATCATCAACTTCAACGTGACAAAGCTGCAGAATGGAATCAAACGTTTTCGTCTTGTAGCCCTTCGTGAGCTTCGTGTCCTTCGTGGTTAAAAAAAAGGCGTGAGCACGCGGCATTTCGTCATCGCCACAGCGGGCCACGTCGATCACGGTAAGAGCGCGCTCGTAAAAGCGCTCACTGGAACTGATCCGGACCGCCTGCCCGAAGAAAAAGCAAGACAGATCACGATCGATCTCGGTTTTGCCGAATTGAATTTGACCGCACCGAACGGCGACAAAATCCATGCCGGCATTGTCGATGTTCCAGGCCACGAAGATTTCGTGCGAAACATGATTGCGGGCGTTGGCTCGATTGATCTCGCGCTGCTGGCAGTTGCTGCCGACGACGGCTGGATGCCGCAGACTGAGGAGCACCTGCAAATTCTAACTTATCTCCGAGTGCAACGCGCTGTGATCGCGCTCACCAAATGCGATTTGGGAACCGTCGAGACCATTGCTGCTCAAATCCGTGACCAGTTGGAACAAACGTCATTCACCAATTGCCAGATCGTTCCGACGTCCGTCCGGACGGGTCAGGGAATCAGGGACTTGAAAGACGCGCTCGCGCACGAGTTCGCGGAATTGCGGCCGCCGCGCGATATTGGAAAGCCTAGACTCTTCGTCGATCGCGCTTTCGTGCTTCGCGGGATCGGAACCATCGCCACCGGCACGCTGAGCGGCAGTTTGATTCGGCGCGGCCAGGATGTTGTCGTTCAGCCCAGAAATATTTCAGCTCGGGTTCGCTCCATTCAAAACCACGGCCGCGATATCGAAATAGCCCAGCCGGGCATGCGCACGGCCATGAATCTGCCTGATGTCTCGATTGGGGAGAAGGAAATGCAACGCGGCGATCTCATTACCGTTCAAAGCCTCGGTAGTCCAAATGCAATGATTGACGTGCTTATCGAAAGATCGCCGCGACTTAAGCGAAACTCCCCTGCAGCACGGCCAATAAAGGACGGCAGTTCTGTTCAAGTTCATTTTGGAACCACTCGCTCGGCCGCGAAGATCACATTATTCCATGGACGTGCGGTTGCAGCCGGGCAAAGCGCAATTGCTCGGTTGCGACTCGATTCACCGATTCTTGCGTTTGTCGGCGATCGCTTTGTCCTGCGCGATTCTTCCGAACAAAACACCACCGGTGGCGGCATGGTACTCGACCCCGACGCCGATCCCGCCAATTTCCGCTCTGCCGCACATATCGAATTATTAAGAGAGCGCGCGACTGCACCGCACGACGTCGACGTTTGCGTGCGGTCTCAGCTTAAACGTGACGCATTCGGCGAGACTAAAACGCTGCTGGTCAAATCGAACTTCGGCATCGATGAAATCCGTGAGGCATTGTTTCGCCTGAGCCAGCACGGCGAGGTCGTCCTGGCCGGCGATATCGTCGCCGGCGCACGTTATTGGCAAGATTTGATTAATAGCGCAGCCAAAATCACTGATCGGGCGCATAAACAAAATCCAGAGCGCCGCGGAGTCAATGTATCCGAGCTTCGGGCAGAGTTAGAAATCCAATCCGACAAATTGTTTAGCGCAGTGATTTTAGAGCTGACCCGAAACGGTTTTGCTCGTTCCGAAAATCAAATTGGTCGCGTCAGTCATCGTCCATCGCTGCCACCGGAATTAGTGACGGCCGCAGAGAACATTCGAGCGACGCTGTCGGCCAAACGTTTTGATCCTCCCGATCGGAAAGCGTTTTCGCAAGATCGACATCTTCAGCAGGCATTGCGTTTCTTAATCGATCAGGGGGAAATCGTTGAGATCAGTAGCGAGATCGTTGTCCTTCGAGAGGCTGACGAACAAATGCAGAACGCGGTCACCGAATTGCTCTCCAAACACGGTTCCGCCACGGCCAGCCAGGTTCGACAGAAAATTGGCACTAGTCGTCGCGTAATCATTCCGTTTCTGGAATATTTGGATCGGATCGGTGTGACTCGGCGCATCGGAGATGACCGCGTGCTCGCGAAGAAACCAGCAGCCGTTAAATTGGCCAATGCCGCCAGCGCGCAGCAAAGCTGAACCACGTTCACCGCACGTATCGCTGCACATCGGAGCCTCGGCGGAAGCGGCGTGGGAGAATGTAGTCAGGCACTGGTTTGAAAAGATCGCCGCCCGCGCCTTGAAGGATCAGCAACCCGCGGCTGTCGTCACAGTTTCTCGCAGCCAGGCCTATTTTTTCCGCAGTCGCTGGCTTGCCGAAGGTAAATCCCTGCTCGCGGTAAAATTTCTCTCGCCGTCGCAATTGCGGGAACAATTGCTTCGCCGCTATGACCTTAAGATGCCGCTTCGGGAGCATCTTCGTCTTTTTCTTGCCGTCACGGCCGAGCAATTCGCGAGCAAAAGCAGTGATGACGAAACGGTGCTGATCGCAAAATCCGTCGCTCGGGACCCCGATCGTTTTCTCCGCGCCATTGATCAATTAGGCGCCGCCGGCTGGACTTTTGATGAGATCGACTCGCCTGCGTTACGCGAAATTGCCGCGCGATTCGAAGAACAAGTGCGTGAATGCGGTTTCACTTTCGTTTACGACGCGGATCGAGTCGTGCTCGCGGAGGCTCGGAAGTTTCAACCGCTGTTTGGCAATCTGCTCTTGTTCGGATTCGACGCGGCACATTGGCCGCTGTGGCCGTTACTCCATGCTGCAACAATCTCTGCGGATCAAACCACCGTTGTGTTGAGCGACCCGCGCGATGATGCGCGGAATGTCGACGAAACCTGGATCGGAACGTGGGAGGAAACTTTTGGCCCCGCAGAGGTAATTCCGCCGGCAAATGGAAAAACGGCAGCCTCGCTAATCGAATCGTTACCGGTTTCGGCCTCGAATGTTCACTTTGTCATCGGTCGGGACACCACGCAGCAAGCGCGCGCGATCGTTGCTCTCGCCGCAAAATTCCTGGCCGATCCGCACTGCGAACGGCTCGGCATTTTGCTTCCAGGATTGGGCGCGCTCGCGCGATTGGTCGCGACATTTCTCCAATCAGCCGGAATTGCCCACAACGATGCCATCGCACATCTCGCGCCGAATGCGTTCGACGACGACGCCTGGCGCTCATGGCTAGAATTGCAACAAACGCCACGATTAAAACCGCTGTTTCGATTTCTTCGTGCTGTCGAAGAACAGATCTTCGCTGGGTTATCCGTGTCGGAGATAGAAGAGACTCTGCGCCGCGGCTACAAGAACGTGCTGATCGACGACATTGAGCTGTTGCGCGATTACTGCGCGGGCAGCTCCGAGTTGCGGCACGGCAACGTTGTCGCGCGCGAGCTGGAGAAAATCCAGTTTCTGCCCGAGAGCGCGTCATTCACCGAATTTCTGTCACATACGCGAGCAATCTTTTCCAAGCTCGGCTGGAAAGAACGTGGGAATGAAGTCGAGCGGTTGAGTCGCAATTGGAGAGATCAGCCAACGACGAAATTTTCAAAACATTCCTTTTTGCGATGGCTGCGGGAACTTTTCAGTGCGCCATCACTGGAGCGCGACGATCTCGGCGCGCATCCATACGCGCGGGTACACCTGCTCGCTTGCGCCGATGCACAGGACCAGCCGTGGTCGCATCTGATTTTTGCCGGATTAAACGATGAAACATGGCTCGTCTTTGACGACGAGCTTGCTTTCGTTCGCGAGGAGCAAATCGAGGACCTTAATCGACAGAATGTGACACTGAACCGGCGTGCGTCGAAACGCGGCCGGCAAGGGGAAGGTCATTGGAGTGTGTGTGAAGGGAAGACGTTGCTTATGGGCCCGAACGAACAAAGACAGATCCGCCGGCGGCAACTTCTTAACCTCGTGGAATCTGTCAGCGCTGGCATCGGCGCGAGCGCGAGCCTGTATTCCGAAGCGACCCCAAGTCGAATCGCGAACCCGAACGAATTTTTTTCCTGGCTTTACTTCAAGGTACACGGTCGTGGCGTTTCGCAGCAGACGCTCCACTCCCTTGAAGCGCAAACCCGCGATTGGTTGAAGGATTGGTCTCCAGTGGATGCGCAGAAAGTCGACTCGATTAGCGTTGGCCGAACCCGGTACGCGTTCGATGCGCGCCGGCAGTTGCGGCCTGCAGGCGAATACGAGTTCGCGCTTCGAAGTCCATCCGCCGAGGAAAAATCGCTTCGCGTCACGCAGTGGGAACAAGCGTTGCGCTGGCCGGCCATCGTTTGGATGGAAATTTTTCTCGGCGTCGCGCCTGACGATGACAACGGCAACGCGTGGGCAGTTGCGACCGGACAATGGGTCCACCGCTGGCTCGCGGACAGCGTCGGAAAAGGCGAAGAGCGAAAATTTGTCGACGTGAATTGCGCAAATGAAATCCGTGAGCGCATTTCGAAGTACGCCTGCGACCTTCGCGAACGAGTCGCGGCCCTTTGTGCCAGCCTTGGCAAAGTTCTTCCGGATTGGTGGCGCTCCGGCTGGAGCAACGCGTTTTACATTGCCGATTGCCTCGCCGCAAAAGTTTCCGATCTCCAGGACTGGTCGGAAATGGCAGTCGAATGGCCGCTTGAGAGGCCAACTTTAATTCCATTGAACGAGAATGAAACGTTGCGAGTTCTCGGCCGGATTGATCTCATCCTTGCGCGGCGGAAATCTGAGCAATCGCGAATCGGTTACAAAGACCTCTGGGTTGTCGATTATAAAACAGGACGGCAGCGGGGCTTTACTTTGAAAGACGTGCGACGCACGGACACGCCAAAGCGAAGATTTTGCAAGCAGTTGATCGACGGCCGCGGCATTCAGCTCGCGCTGTACGCGCTCGCGGTACACGCGGTCGGCGCCGAAGATGTTCAACTGACGCTGCTTTCTCCGGCGGAACAGCTCGAACCCCAGTTTCGTTTGGCCGATGTGCTCGCACAGAAGGATTTCTGGAGCGAACTGGACCGGATGCAGGAGACGGGCGTCTTCGGAATGCTCGGCCCAATTCATGCAGATTTCGGGTTCGCTGTGAAGTATCCGCTCGCGACGCTGCCAATCGATACAGATCTGCTTGAAGATAAATGGGCGCTGACCCATCCAGCGTTCGTGCTCGAGGAGGAGGAGCAATCGAAGTGACGACAATTGCCGACGAAGCAGCGCGGCAACGATTTGTTCGCGAATTGGACCGGAATTTCTCCGTCGTCGCCTCCGCCGGCTCGGGCAAAACACGCGCGATCACCGATCGCATTCTCGAGATTGCGAAGAATGGACCACGCGCGCTGGAATGGCTGCCGCAACTTGTCGTGGTGACGTACACGAATCGAGCGGCCGATGAAATGCAGCAGCGAACACGACAACTAATTCTGGAAGCCGGACTGCCGCTGGAAACTATCGAAGCATTTGGCCGCGCGTTTTTTGGGACGATCCACGCGTTCTGTATGAAACTGCTCGCGACGCATGGCCATCGTCTCGGGCTACCGGCGAGACTCGAAACAGTCACGGACGATGACGACCTTTGGAACGAGTTCGTTCAGCAGCAGGGGCAGATCGGTCTATCGCTCGGAGAGGAAAATCGCCGTGTGCTGTTGCGCTTAATGCAAGCGCGACAATTGATGGAGCTCGCGCGAAACCAGGATCACGATTTCAACACGTCGCCTGCACTCGAGCGCTGTCCGGAATGCGATTTCAGCAAAGTCGAAGCCGCAATTGAAACCGCACAGGCGACAAACATTCCCAAAGCAAAGACGCAATTGCGTGAATGGCTGCGGCGCTGGCGCGAAACCGAGGAGTTCGCGCCTTGGCCAATGTGCGCCACAACAGCAAAAGATTTCACCGCACGCTGGCGCGAAGCGTTTCGGCCGCTGCGGGAGTGGGCAAGCGCATGCGCGTCGTGCGTGGCCGCGGAAGTGCAACGCAATTATCGCGAGTTCCGTTTGGCTCATGACGCGATCACGTATTCGGACCAAGTGGCGCTGGCGGGCGAACTGTTGCGGCTGCCAGATGTGGCCAGACGGATTCGAGCCAAAAATTATCGCGTTATGCTCGACGAAGCTCAGGACACCGATCCGCAGCAATTTTTTGTGTTGCTGGAAATCACAAGATCCACCCAAGCAGGCGGTGAATGGCTCGAAGTTCAACAATCGCCTCCGCGGCCGGGCCATTTCTCGATGGTTGGCGATTTCCAACAATCGATCTACCGCGATCCGGCCGATTTGAATCACTACCGTGAGCTCCATCGAACTCTGATCGAAACCGGAGCAGCTGAAGAACTGAAATTTTCGGTGACGTTTCGGCTCGATCAGGCCCAACTCGATTTCGTAAACGACACATTCGCCAACATTCTGAACAACGCTGAAGGTCAGGTGGAATTTGTTGAGCTCAATCCTCGCCCGGAAATTCTTCCAGGACAGATCATTCGCTTCGAGCTTGGAGATGACTTCGACGCATCGCTGAAAGAAACGCAACGAGCTCGGATCGAGGCACAGCGTTTGGCGAAATGGATACGCGAGACAGGACTCGCAAAGCTGCGGGCAAGATGTTGGCGCGAAGTCGCGATTCTATGCCCGCGCAAGGGCTGGTTAGGTCCAGTTCGCGACGCGTTGCTCGAACAGCAAATTCAGGTGGAGGTCCAGTCCGAAACTGATCGCCAAGCGGAACATCCGGCGTATGCATGGCTGACTGCGCTGCTCGCGATCATGGTCGATCCAAATGCGAGCTATGAAATCGTGGGAGTACTGAGAGAGGTTTTCGGAATATCGGACGACGAGCTGGCGCGATTTGCGCAAGGCGACGGCTACAAATTTCAAATCGAACGAAAAACTACCGGACGAGGAGTTGTCGCCGACACGTTGAATCTACTGAGGCGACTCCGCGAAACATTGCCCCACCAGCCGCTCTTTAACGCCGTGCGGGAGACCGCGCGAATGACGCAGCTGCGCGAGCGATTGCGCACGCTGCCGCGCGAGGAATTCGGCGATTCGGTTAGCGAGCTGGAGAAACTGCTCAGCGCAGCGGCATCAGCGGAGGCACGCCAGGAGTCGCTGGCAGATTTTGCGGTGACGCTGCGACGCAACTTCGATAAAATCCGTGAAACTGAACCGGCTGAAGCCGATGCGGTCCAGTTGATCACTGCGCACAAAGCGAAAGGATCAGAATGGGACGCGGTCATTGTGCCGTTTCTGGCGCGCGAGGCTCGGCTTGGCGGAAACATTCGTTATCCGCTGGTCATTACAGGTCAGCAACCGTTCATCGCGTTCGATCGGAGCGATCGCGCAGATCTGGAAGACGACATGAAAAAGGTCCAGCGCCAGGAAATGGAACGGCTGCTATACGTGGCGCTGACACGGGCGCGTCACACGCTGGTGCTCGCGCTCGATTCTGAGTTCTTTCGGGGCAAGCGGGGTGTGTACAGCGACACGCAATTGAAATGGCTGCAAGCCGACGCGAAAGAGCCAAACGCCCAAATCATATCAGACCTCTCCGATGAAGCGACAGCATGCGAGCACACCGCCGCACGTCACAAGGAACGCGCACCTGACCTGGTCGCTGACAGTTTACGAGTACTGCGACTTGAGACTGGTTGGATCGACATCGCGCGGCAGAGAGCAGCTTCCATTATCGAAACAGTCACTCCAAGTCAGTTCGCGCCGACGGAAGAAGAATCTAGCGGAAGTCCGAGCGTCGAGGAATGGATCGAGTTGGAACCGGAACTGCGACCGCCGCGGATCGATAACCCAGCCAAGCGTTACGGAGTTTGGTGGCACGATTTCGCCGAACAGATCGATTGGCGGTCCGAGCCGAAGAAGTGGAGCGAAACTTTCGAGCGCAACGTTACCACGTCGCCGGATGTTGCGCGCTCGAGACGCGAGTGGCAGCTGTTGCAAAAGCATATCGAATCCGCGGATGGACTCGCGCGCATTTTGCGCGACGCGGACTTGGTTCGTCAGGAGATGCCGTTCTTCTGGAAAATGCGTTACAAATGCCTCGAAGGAATTATCGATCTGGCGTCCTTTAATCAGAAGGCGAACGGGGTCTTCATCCTCGATTGGAAAACGAACCGGATCGCTGCGGATAAGATCGACGTCCTGCGTGAGCTTTACCGGCCGCAAATGGCAGCCTACTGGCAGGCGGTCTTGGAGCTAACCAACGCGCGCGTCAGGGCCGCAGTTTATTCCACCGCCACGGGCCAGCTCGTTATCTACGGTGACGACGAGCTGAGCGAAGAATGGCGCCGATTATCCGGCAATTTCTAGCGAAGCTGCCAGCGAAACAATCTACAAAACCGTTTGCCGATCAGCTCTCGCGTTCGCCGCGGATGAATTGCTCGACGCAGCGATACGCTTCGTCGTCCGTCATTTGGACGGGCGGATGTTTGGAGAAATACGCAGAAGGGGAATGCAACACGCCGCCGATGCCGCGATCGAGCGCAAGCTTGCAGCAGCGGATAGCATCGATGGCCACTCCTGCTGAGTTCGGCGAATCCTCAACCGAAAGTTTCACGTCGATTTCCATCGGCACGTCCCCGAAAAGACGGCCTTCTACGCGAATAAAGGCGATCTTGTTGTCCAGTTGCCACGGCACGTAATCGCTTGGACCGATGTGAATATTCTCGTCCGCCAGACGGTCGCCTATCACAGATTGAACGGCTTCGGTCTTCGAAGTTTTCTTCGACGCCAGCCGTGTGCGGTTGAGCATGTTGAGGAAATCGGTATTGCCGCCGGTATTTAATTGATACGTCCGCACAACTTTCACGCCACGCTTGCGAAAGAGATCGACCACTGCGCGATGCAGGATAGTGGCACCCAATTGAGCTTTAATATCGTCCCCGATGAGGGGCAGATTTCTATCAGCAAAACGCTTCGACCATGCCGGATCGCTGGCGATGAATACCGGGATATTGTTAACAAAGCCGAGCCCGGCTTCAAGAGCACAGCCGGCATAAAATCGGGTGGCCTGTTCCGAGCCCACAGGCAGATAATTGATCATCAGTTCCGCAGAGGAGTTTTTCAACTCGGCGATGATCTCTTCGCGACTTGATTCTTTCTCCAGTGGAAGAAATGTGCGGAGCGGATCCTGATCGCTCATGTGCGGCGCGTAGCCATCCAGAACGCAGCCCATTTTTACAATGGCGCCGGTTAGCTTATTCTTTTCACAGAAAACCTTGGTGCAATTAGGCGGCGAGAAAATGGCCCTGCTAACGTCCAGACCGACTTTGCGGCGGTCGATATCAAAGGCGGCCACGACCTCAATGTCGCTCGGGCGGTAACCGCCGATCTGCCGGTGCATCAACCCAACGCCAGTACCGTTTACGGAAGGGCCATCGTAAAAACTAAGGCCTTGGACAAGAGAGCTGGCGCAGTTTCCAACGCCTACAATTGCAATTCGTATTTTTCTCATTTCTAAATTGTTAAAGCTGAAAGGCTACCTGATTTAGATTATTCGGAGCAAGATACAATTTAGGCTGCTTCAACCAGGGGGTACGCCTTCCCTGTAGCGACTCCGATTATCGCAAGCGCGGAATGTGTCTGATGTCGCGCTAGCTTGCAAGAACTGATATAAGGGCAAAAGTCAGGGGCATTCCTGGTCCAAGGAAGGCCCTTCCAAGGAGATAACGAAAATGCGTTTGAAGTTCGCGGCCATCAGCATTCTGATCGCTGGCGTTATGCCCGGTTCCGCGACCATCGTCGGCGCGGTGCCCGCGTATACCATCGAACAAGCAGTGGCCGTCGCGCAGGAGCATAACCCTGAAATACTGATTGCGCGTAAGAAAGTCCTGGCAGCGCGAGGCTCGTTTATTGAAGCGCGTTCGGGATATCTTCCGTCGCTGACCTCCAGCGGCCTGTACGATAAACGGCAGGCTCAGAGCGAGACCAGCCTTCGACAGGAAGATTACAATGCAATCCTGCGGCTGGAGCAGAACCTTTATACCGGCGGAGCAGTAAGCAGCCAGGTGGCAATCGCGCAGTTGAACATTGCCAAGGCAAATTACGAGCTTCAGGAAGTTGTCACCCGCGTGACAATGGATGTGCGAATTGCCTTCAACGAACTGCTGTTGAATCGGGCAAAAGTACGGGTGCGCGAAGAGTCCGTGCGAGTCTTAGACGAAGAACTCAACAACCAGCAGGAAAGATTTAGCGCGGGCATCGTGAGTAAATTGAATATTCAACGGGCTGAGGTCGCCGCCGCCAATGAACGCCCAGAACTTTACAATGCGCAGACTGAATTGAAAAACTCCTATCTGCGATTGAGCGAATTGTTCGGCACCGACGTGCCCCCGGAGGCGGAAGCGCCCCCGTTCGAGATTGCCGGCGAATTACGATATCGGCCCAATCATGCTGACCTAAATAATTGTCTGGCCCGGGCAGACGCAAATCGCCCAGTCATCAAAGCCCGTGAGAAAGACATTGAGATCGAAGACCGACAGTATGTTCTGGATAAGAGCGCGATGCGTCCACATGTCCGTGCGTTTTCCGGATATGAAGTTTATAGCGAGCGTGATCCGGAGGTCGGTCCAGAATTTAACTACGGCGGCGTCGTAGGGATAAACGCAACGTGGAACATCTTCGATGGGTTTGCGACTAAAGGGCGGATGCAAGCGACGCGCGCCCGGCGCGAGGCAGCCGTGCAAGCTCTGGCAGCAGCGCGGCGGAGTGTTGCTTCGGAAGTGCGCAGCGCGTTCTTCGATCTTCAACAAGCCCAGCGTGTGCTCGAAAGCGAAACAAAAAACGTACAGACCGCGGACGAAGCGCTCGATGCAGCCAAAGGCAATTTCGCTGCCGGCCTGGGGACGCAGCTCGACATCCTGCAGGCCGCATCCGACGTCACCAGGACGCGCACGACGCGATTGAGCGCGATTTATCTACACAATGTGGCTTTGGCCCGCCTTGCACACGCTTGCGCCAGTTCAGCCGAAGAGCTCGATTTCGGATCACAATTCAAAGACGTGAAGCGCGAGAATCGCAATGCTGCGCAGGCTTCCGATGTGGCGAAGCCGCCGGAGAAATTAAGTCAGCGATGAAGCGGCGAATTATTTTGCTGGGGAGCACAGGCTGCCAGCCTGTCGCATTCGGTTGCTCGCCGAATGCTATGGAATGGAAACACGAAAGGTCGAGCAACCTGTTCGCGGCAAGCTGCCGCGAACTACAGGCCAGCGGCCTGTGCTCCTTAGAACGCAGTCTGCGTCGCTCCGGAAAGTGTACAACCGCAGGACTCTTAATCCCGGTGTTAATGACTTGCTTCGTATCTTCAGCTGGCGCCGTTACGCTAGAAAACGTTCTGCAGACCACGCTTGCGAAAAATCCCGCCATCCAGCAAGCCAAAGCCGGTTTGGAGCAAGCGGCTGGGCAGCGACTGGTATTTCGTTCGATCGTCTGGCCTCACGCCGAACTGGGCGTGCCGGCTGGTGTTCAGGCCGGTCACCGGTCCGGGGAGAGCGGAGTAAAAGGCTTTGCCGTGGGACGCGGCGCACTTGAGCAGGTTTTGTTCAACATGGCTGTGCCGCCGTCGCTCCGGCGCGGCGACGTCGAAGTCCTCATCGCCCAACAGCAGTTGAATGTCACGGTTGTGGAGCAGTTACACGCGGCGCGGCTGGCGTTTTACACGGCCCTTTACAACCGGTCTCTGGAATCCATCCGAAACGAACAACGAAACAAACTGGAAGAAAACGTCGCCACTCAGAAGAATCGTTTCGAAGCCGGCTTAGCCGACCGGAGCGCTTTCACCAGCGCAACTGTCTCGGCCGAGGAACTGGTTCCGCAAGTTGAAAGCGCCCACCGCGCATATCGGGAAGCACAATTGAGATTGGCGGAAGCGATGGGAATCGATCCTGTGGAATCAGCGTTGCCCCAGCCGGAAGGCGAGCTGGAGTTTGCCACGATGCACGTCGATTTGGAATCCGAAACAGCCGCAGCCTTACAACGAAGGGCTGATTTGAAGCTCGCGCGTCTATTCGTTCGCGCCGCCAACGAAGATCAACGGATCATCGCGGCCGACTATTATCCTGAGGTGGCAGGACGCATTAGCGGGGAGTACGTCCCTGTCACAGGGATCCATCGCCAAGGCTCAACTAGCAAAACACAGGACTTCATTGGATCGGAGATTGTCGAAAGGGCGGGATACACGTGGCGAGTGATCGATAATGGCAAAGTGGGAGGCGAAGTGTTAAAGGCACGCGCAGCACGGGAGACGAACGAACTGACGTGCAGGAAGCTGGAAGCCAATGTCAGCCGCGAACTGTCGCGGATTGCCAATAACCTTAAGGCCATTGATGCTCGCGAAAGATCGCTCTCGGCAGCCTCTGTCGCCGCGGATGAAGGCGCCCACACAGTTCGTGAAAATGTCGCCAGCGGTCTCGTCTCGCCACTTGAATACCGCGTCACTGAAAATGCCCTTTTGACGACCAGGAGCGGCCTGCTGGATGCTGTTTATCAGCACAATCTGGCCGTCGCAGAATGGGACCGGGCCACCGGGCGTTACTTTCAATTTTCGGACGCGTCGTCGCGGCTGGAACAGCGTGATTCGTTGAACCGTTGAAGTGTTACATCGGCTGCTGGTTCAACGCTTTAACGCTTTGACTGGTCATTGAGCTACGACTCTCGCGATGTCTTTAGTTGCTTGGGAATTTCTTCGCCGATCGAACGGAGGTTCTTAATGCTGTGTCTTGGAAAGAATGCTTTCGAAGATGTACCAACAGGCGACGCTCACAGCCGCAACGGCGTGGCACCACGTGATTGCAAAGAAGACTGACGGACATGACACTAGTCGTCCAAAATTGAAATTGCCGGAATCAAAAAGAATTTTGTGGGGCGGCGGAGCAGCGCTCGTTCTTGTTATCGCGCTGGCGTACTATTTCCTAATGCCGGTGGCGGAGGTAGCTACAGTCCGTCGGGGCACCGCCATCTCCGCAGTTTATGGAACCGTGCGGATTGAACCGGCATTTGTCGTCCGTGTTCGAGCGCAAAATGACGGCTTCATTCAGTTGGCAGAAGCTTTTGCCGCCGGTCGCGGCGCAATTGGCAAAAGCGTCGAAAAGGGGCAGCTGCTCGCAACCATCGCTGACGAGGAGACGGGTCGACAATTGAAGCAAGCGCGTGCCGATTTAAAGGCCGCCGTCGACCGCGCCGCACTTCCGCTGCCCTCTTCGGAGTTGCTGAAAGCGGCCGAGGACAATCTGCAGCGCCTCGAAAAGGTCGTCGGATCGGGCAACGTGCCAGCGATCGAATATCAAAAGGCGAAAAGCGAAGCAAACCGATTGCGTGGTGCGGTGGAGACGGAACGAATCGAGCGAGATCGCAATCTTAACTCAATGGAGGAGACGACTAGAAAATTGGAAGCCCAGATGAAGAGCGCGGAAGTCCGTTCCCCCATCGATGGCCTTCTCACCAATGTGCAGACAATAGATGGCGAACTGGTGTCAGACGGCAACGAGCTTTTTACCGTTTCGTCACGCAAAAATTACGTTCGCGGCGAAGTGAACGAAGAAGATGTGGGCGAAGTGAAGCCAAGGATGAAAGCAAAGGTGCAACTATACGCTTATCGGACCCGAAGTTTCACCGCGCGCGTCACATCGGTCCAACCGGCTGCCGATCCAACTACTCAGCGCTACACGGTTGTGCTGGAGATGGAAAGTCCGCCGGACAATCTGATGGCGGGAATGACCGGGGAAATGAACATCATCACCGGCACGCACGAAAATTCTCTTCTGGTGCCGACGCGCGCTCTGCTTGTCGATCAAGCCTTAATTGTGAAAGGCGGCATTGTTCATTCGCGGACAGTCGGACTCGGATTTCGCACGCTCGATTTCACGGAGGTAACCAGTGGGCTGGAAGAAGGCAGCCACGTGATCGCTTCCGACCAGGACAAATTCCATCCTGGAGAAACCGTGCGGCAGCGAATCATTAGTTCACCGCCCCCGCCGAAGGCGCCATGACGCCGCCGCTTTATATCGCGCTGCGGTTTTTGACGCATCGCAAGCGGGCATTGCTTCTGAGCCTTAGCGGCGTTGTGTTCGGCGTCGCCATTTTTATCTGCACGCAGGCGCAGACCCAGGGATTCGCACGTTATTTCATCGACTCAACAATCGGCAGCAATGGCGCGCTCGTCGTCAAATCGCGTTTCCGGCCGCGCTACGAGCCGCTCATGGTTTCCGCGAAAGGCTCTAAAGGAAACGTGGGACGTCGCGTTTATTTTGAAGGGATCAGCAACCCCAATGAAATCATGCGGGTGAGCCGGCGATTTTCTAATGTCGTCTCTTGTTCGCCTATCCTGCGCGGAACGGTCAGCGCTCGTGCGGGATTTGAGAACGCGACTGTCGATCTTTACGGCATCGATCCCGCTTTGCATGCCCAAACGACTGATCTTCTGCACCAATTGATTGATGGCAACTTTGATGACTTTCGAAATAACACGAGCTCGATCATTATCGGTTCGCGCCTGGCAGACTTACTCCAGGCCGGTGTGGGCGACACGGTGCAATTGCTCGCGCCCAACGGCGAGTACTGGCGATTCACCGTTGCGGCGATCGCGCGCGCAGGCATCGGCTCGATTGATTCAACCCGGGTTTATTCGCATGCCCGGATCGCGCAGGCTCTGCTGCAACAACCCTCGGGCGCGTCGATGATCATCTACAAACTACGTAATCCGAACCGGGCACCGGCGCTAGCCAGCCGTTTCGAAGCGCTCTTTCAACACAACGCCTCAAGCTGGCAGGAACGCGAGGAAAGCACACTGCAACTTTTTTTGACCCTGAGAATGTCTGTCGCGATTACCGTCTCGCTTATCATACTTCTGGCTGGCTTTGGTATTTTCAACGTCCTTACGATGTCGGTGCTGGCGAAAATTAAGGAGATCGCGATTTTGCGCTCCATGGGGTACCGCCGGATTGATATCAGCGCGATCTTTTTGTGGCAGGGCGCGCTGATCGCTGCGGCGGGATCGCTGCTTGGGTGTTCATTAGGCGCGTTGATGACCTGGGGCGTGTCGCACATACCGATTCGTCTCCGCGGTCTGCTGTATACGAATTACTTTTTGGTGACATGGGATTGGCGCCATTACGTCTTTGCGACTTTGCTCGCGATTCTGGCCGTGTTTATCGCCAGTTATGTCCCTGCGCGACGCGCCGCCGAGTTGCCACCGGTCGTCACCATCAGAGGTTCACGATGAATTCGGAAGTTTGCCTTAGCTGCGAAGGAATCGAGCGCTACCTGGGCGAAGAGGAAGAACGCGTGCACGCGTTGCGCGGTGTTTCTCTGGAGGTCGAGGCCGGGAGCGTCCACGCCGTTGTCGGCCCGTCGGGCTGCGGCAAGAGCTCGTTGCTCTACATTCTTGGCCTGCTCGATCTCCCCGACGCCGGCCGCGTCGCAATCCAATCGGAGCCAGTGGCTGAGCTAAGCGATGACGAACTGGCGCTTAGACGGAGCAAGTTCATCGGCTTCATTTTTCAATTCCATTTTTTGATGGAGGATTTCACTGCGCAGGAGAACGTGATGATCCCGATGCGCAAGTTGGGGCAACTTTCGGATAGCGAGATGCGTGAACGCGCTGCCGGCCTGCTCGACGCGGTTGGCTTGGGCGACAAATTGCGCAGACCGAGCCGGCACCTTTCCGGAGGCGAACAACAACGTGTGGCCATCGCCCGGGCCCTGGCTAACGACCCGCGGGTCATCCTGGCAGACGAACCTACAGGGAACCTCGATACCGCCAATTCCGAGCGCGCCTTTGAGCTGCTGCAAAGTATCGTGCGCGCTGGCGGTAAAGCGTTGCTCCTGGCCACGCACAATCCCGTCATCGCTGATGCTTGTGATTGGGTCCACGAAATGAAAGACGGCTGCATAACTGCCAGCCACCCGCGCGCGATACCCAGCTCGATTGTTTAATACGCCTTGTAATCGCCACAGACTTGGCAGCCGACTGCTCAGTCGCTCCTTAATCAAACTGGCCGAAATGTCTCGACAGGTGGCAGCGCGCGCCGACCACCATTAAGCTCGCGTGCGATGCAGAACATCCTGCCAATCCTGATCGCAGATGCACCCGAGGCGTTGACCGAATTGTGCGGCGTCAATTTGCTCGAACGTTTGCTCCGCATTTTGCAGCGACTGGGATTTCAACGTGCGATTGTTTTCTCGACGAGGGCAGAAATCGTCGGAGCCGAATTAACCAAGCGCTCGTGGCCGCGGGAACAAATAACCGCGAATCTTATTTCGAGCGCAATTGAGCCGCTTACTGCCCAACGGATTTTAGGACAAAGCCCGGCTGACCGTTTCTTGATAGTCCCGGCAAATATTTACTGTGACGCACGCCTGCTTGCCGCCCTCTGCGCGAAAGATTCACCGGCTGCACTTGTCGATTCTAATCCACCAGAATTCGCGCGACAGTTGATTCGAAATCCATGCGGCCCTGCATTGGTCACGAGAGATTTTCTTTTTGCCCTTCCACCCACAGCTCCGTTTTTTAACGAACTCACAAGAAGGATCGACCACGGCAAGATCGATACCGTCGACGCGGCGAAGGAGGACGATTACATCGTCAGCATGCGTCGGCACGTGCGGCCACTCTGCTTTCGAATGCCGTTGGAGCAGGACCGTCGTCTGGCTGAGCGGATCATTCTCGATTCGGCGCAAAAGGGAACACTCGACATGCCGGCTTATTTGCATGCTCCGATCGAAACAGGAGTCATCTCACTTCTTTGCAAAACGCGAATCACGCCAAACCAAATTACGATTGCAGGCCTCGTAATCGGATGCAGTGCCACCGCAGCGTTTGCGGTTGGCCGCGTCGGCCTCGGAATCCTCGCTGCTCTCATTTTTGGTATTGTCGACGGACTGGATGGGAAACAGTCGCGCGTCAAAATTGAAACCACAGAGCGCGGCAAGTGGGAGCATCATCTCGATTATTTGATCGAGAATTCGTGGTGGGCAATGATTGCCTTTCATTTGTGGCGAAGCGGCCAGTCTCCGAACGCGTTCTTTTTTCTAGCTTTGCTCATCGGGTCGCACCTTTTAGATGAATTCGCGAAACGGCGGGCCAAAATGGCCACAGGTCGTCTGCTTGATGATCTTACGCCGTTCGATCGAGCTTTCCGCCTGATTGCCGCTCGAAGAAACGTTTACGTATGGTTGCTGGCGATCGGTTTTTTGCTAAACGCCTTGCCGCAAAGTTACACCATCATCTGCGGATGGGCGGCTTTCAGCGCTGCCGTTCATCTCATGCGTTCCATCTGGATTTGTAATGCCGGTGGAGCGCACGTTATTCATTCGCGGACTTGAAGCCGTGCGGAGGATCGAGGGCAACCGCTTGGCGCGGGCGCCAATTTCTTTCCCGAGAACATGCATCGGCTTTTCCACAAGAAGCGAAGCGCTGACAGCACAATAGACGCCGCAACCCTCCTGGCACGATTTCTTGCGGTAGTTTGCGTAGAGATCATCCAGGGTGACGTCCATGATGTGTTTGTCCGTGTGCACCATACTGCAAATCCAAAATTTTCCCTGCGCGGACACAAAGAATAATTTGTAGCCGGCCATACACGTCCACTCGACGTGCTCGCCTCGGAGGAGACTGCGTTGATAATTAAGGATCGCCTCGCTGGTGTGAATCTTTTCTCCGCGGCGTTTTCGTTCGATCATCGAATCGATGAAACGCTCGAGCTCTTCGCGCGGCCCGCGATCGACGCGAAACCGGTTCAATGGGTCCGCATGCACCAGGCGAACTTCGGTGGGAATTCCGCGCGACAAGCCAGTCTCGAGCACGGCCCGCGATTCGGGCAACGTATCGGCGCAAATCACCCCGGTGATATGCAAGCTGATTTTTGAGTCACGGAAATAATCGAGCTTTGGCAGAACCGTCTTAAACGATTTTTTTGTAATTGGACTCGGCGTCATTCGATCGACGCTGATCTGCATCACCTGCAGACCTGCATCTTCCAGTTGTTGAACGAGCTCACGGGTAAGGAGGAATCCATTCGTTGTCAGACTGGTGGCAAAGCCGAGCTCGCGGCAGTAACGAACGAGTTCGACAATATTCGGATGCACAAGCGGTTCGCCACCGACCAGAGCGATCCGCATCGTCCCAAGCTCGCGAATTTTACGAATCCATTTTTTCAGATCGTCGAGGCTCGGATGCGGCCGGCTATTGTCGTACTCAGTGCAATAAGCACAATCGAGATTGCAACGATCCGTGACATAAAGGCTGCATTGCAGCGGTTTGCGATCGAAGAGACGCTTACCCGATTCCACAATGTTGTAGCCGGAAAATTCGCGGCCGATTTTGTCGAGGAGCTTCATGCGATGATAAAAAAGCGAAACAGCCTACGATAACTTGCCGTCGAAGCAATTGTGCCCGGAGTACCTCCGTAACACTCGCGACCTTCTTTTGGATCCCATAAGCCGCCAGCCCCAATGCAAGATCGAACCGCAAGCGAATATGCCTAAACGGAAATCATGGGCAGAGCAAGCTTGGTTAGACTCGGCACACTTGGAATCTCAATCCATCCGGCCTCATCGAAGAACCACGAACGCCGATCAACTTTGATAAACAAATCGTGGATCGGCGAAAACAGATGCAATGGAAGCGTGAACTCGCCGGCAAATGGATGGCCCCTGTAACGGCCGATGCCAACGCTGCGATTCGTCGTGCAATCTAACATTTCAAAATCGTCCGAGCATCTGGGAACACGGATCTGGCACGCATGTTTTCGCCCAAGGGAGTCGAAACCCAAAATGAAAAACTTGCTCCTCTGCATACGAAACGGATCGGCCGTAAAGCGAAAATCGACATTGAGGTTGTCGCGTGTTCGAGAAACAGAATGAACGGCGCCGTCGCACCAGACAGCCTTCTCCCGTTCGACACGAAGAAAACGTTCCGGGCGCGTAGCGTATCTAAGAAAACGTCGCCTCGACAGGTTGATTTGCGTTTGATGGCAGCGAATTGCGTCACGTTTTGTTGCGATCTCCACTTCGGATGACGATAATTCCGCGGCGCGGTCGAAAAACGCGGGGCTGCGGCCGTGCACCAAATAATTCCACTGCGAAACTCCCCCTGCCAAAAAGTCGGCGAAGATGAGGCGCATCATCACCGCAACGGCGTTGTGATCGGGATGAATGTCGGACAGTGAAGGCACAAGGATGTCTGTGGGTGACCAATCGTCGATCACCTGAATGAGTCGCGTGAGAGTGCTGTTGCAATCGCGCAACAGCAGATCTGTCAGGCCCTGGTCTGGCAGGGCAAGGAACTGAACGTCCGAAGGGTGGATACCGAGGACGCGCAACGCGGCGAGCGCTTCTGAACGCCGCAATTTTCCCCAACGTTCTCGATCCGATGCACTCAAGCGCCATCTTCTTTCGACTGCTCGTTGTGGCCAGGGATTGTCATCCCCGTCTGTGACGTAGACAATGCGAATGGCCACTCCAGCGCGAACCGCTTTCTGAAGAATGACGCTACAAGCCAACGCTTCATCATCCGGGTGTGGCGCGATCAGCATTAACCTCGAGCGGATATGGAACGTCGGAGCAGTTAAAGTTAGAATTGACACCTGGTTAACAGAAGAGAAAGCAAGGGAGCTGGCAATTTAATTCAGCTGTCATGCGAGGTACTACCACTCGGTCGGCCTGAAATGGCGATCAACGGCCTGCGCCCAGAAGACCACGAGGTCGTGTCCGGTGGAAGTTTGCACAAATGTGTGGGCGCCCGGGGAAAGAAAGCGCTCCTTTCCGTCGTACTGCTCGCCGTCGAGCACACCTATTATGGTACCAACATCGCGCGCGATGATTTTGTACGAGGCCGGAATAACGATTTCAAAATCAAAGTGCTTCCCGTCCGTGGATGAATGCAACAGGACGCCTGCCACCCGCAACCTGTTTCCAATCGGCAAATAATTCTGTTCGAGGAAGCGGAACGTGGCTAACGGCATGTCGTCTGGCAAAGTGGCGACACAAGTGCGTGTATCGATGCAACGCTGGATCGCATTGTCCGCCATCAATCCACGCCGAATGCGCTCCTTGGTAAACGTCTCAATAATGGGATAAAAGCAACGCTGCCGGAAAACCGTTTCTCCTCTGCGATCAAAAACGAAGTCACCCGGCTCAGTAAGTTTGAGCGTGGTCCGCAAAAGATCGCTCTCCAGTTTCGCCTTGTCTTCCCAGAAAGGATGAATCAACAAGGCGACCAATAATTCGCATACACCGAACAAGGCGGGCATGGGCATGACGTGCCAGATCTTCGCGATATTCCGATTTTTTGCCCAGCGGTCCAAAATCGTCAGAACTGCGCCCGTACAAATGACAAAGGCGAGCGGATAGAAGGGGAGGTAGTCCTGCCGCGACAAAAAGGGCCAAAAGGAAAGGAGCGCGGTAAAAAAGAAGCCGGCCGTGACAAAGACAAAACTCCGGCGCGCCGCCACCGCTGTCTCGGGCGTCGCGGCCACAATCCGACGCGCCTCGAGAGCGACGAGTGGGAATCCGACGGCAAAGATAATCACCCACCATGCGGGATGGTTGGTCAAACCGGACACGACGTTGTGATCGAAAACCCAATAATGGAACTGCGGCCAAATGCCATAGAGCGCAAACGCGGCCATGATCGTAGCAGGAACAATCAACGCGGTGGCGACGAACGCTGTCAACGCGCCGAGAATTTCCCGCCAACCGATACCCAGTCGCTCGCGGCCAACGAAAATCAGAGTCATCGAACCTCCGATCACGGTAGACATGAGGAGGAGCAATGTTTTCATGGAGACGCCAAAGCAAAGACCCATGAGGAAACCCGCTATCAGCGCGCGCCGCATTGTTAATGTGCCACCGAGCAGGACCGACAGGCACAACAGCCAAAGCGGAGCCCAAAGATTGTCCGTCCGAAATTCAACCGAACAAAAAGCATAATCGAAGGAAAGTCCCACTAGAATGGCTGCCCAGACGCCGACGCGCCGGGAAAAAAGCAGCGATCCGATCCGATAGGTGCACCAGAAGGCGAGAATGTAGAGCGGTTGCTGGATGATCCGCATCCAGTAGAGAATGGTCCCGCGGTCGCCGATCAGCTTGTAGATCGGTGCACATAGAATCTGAAACAACGGCATGTGATTATCAGCCAGATCGCGATACTGAACAAAACCGCGAGCCCAGCCCCAGATGACGTGCAGATGTTGCGGCTCATCGGCGCCAAACTTGTAGTGCATGACGGTAACGACCCTCAGAAACATCAGCGCAATGAGAAGTGAAACCGCCGACGTGAATTCGTGCGGATAGGATAAACCGAAATAATCGGCTATGCGCCGTGTTAACGCTCGCGCTCGACTGGGCGAACCAGGCGTTGTGGTGGTCGCCGCAGATGGCCAGGACATGATTCTCAGCAGCGAGCGCTAGTTCCCGGGCACGATCTTCCCCGAGCATTTGCTAATAAGTTTCAGCAATCCAGCCACGGAGACATTGCCCGGCGCCAGTCCCATAAAAAATTCCCATCCGCGTTCAGCGAGTCGCTGCATGATCTATATCCCTGACACATGCTACCTCCTAGGAGCGAAAATTCATTATTTGTTTGCGGCATTCGGAGCGACTGACTTAACAACAATCCGCAAGTCAAAATGGCATTATGCGCCTACTCGGGCCAGCGGGCGCGCCAATCAACCTCCACGATCGTCAGCGTTCCAGCAGCCACACGGGCAGCTATAGCCTCCTTGGGTAAGGCGCCGGCCAAAATTCTTTGCTCCGCATTAAAAGCGTCGACCACAAACGGTTTGTCCGCTCGGTAACTTACCAACGTATCTCTCCCGCACGTCACATCTCCGGGGATTCGGCGCACGCGTTCGATGCTATCAGTCATTGCCCGCTCCCGCATCGCAATCTCGTTTCGAAAACTGGAATCAAATATTAGCCGTACCGGTTGAAGTTGTTTTGACGTCAGCAGCCGCACGCATACGGCAAGCAACAGAACTGCCTGGGCTTGTTGCGATCCAAGGCGGCGCGCTATGGGCCATAGCGAAACGTGTGTAAACGCCAGACCAAGGCCCATCGCGACCGCAATAACGAGATCAAATTGAGCATTGATATCCACTCCGGCACCGCTTTTCTGTAGGAAATATGACCCTAACGCAATTGCGATGAGACAACTGCAAAGCTGAACGTTGACATCACGCCGATGAGCCCAAGCATTGTAAAGGCAAACGACTAAACCGACAGACACCCATTCTAATTCTCCAAAAATGCGAAGGGCCCTTTTCAACGAATAATGCCTTGGAGTTAAGATGTTGAAAAAAAAGTTCCAGCCGAACAAGGCATAACAAATTGCGATACCAGTCATGATGGCTATCGCCGCCACGCAGGAACACCTCACGGCTTCGCGGCGACGGTGTAGACCAAGCCATAGGAAAGCAGTCAGTGGCATCGCAATTATGTTATGCTTAACAAAGCCCGCCAAGACCATCACGAGAACGGGCCCGATATATCCGCGGTCATTCGATCTTGCGATTAGAAACCACAGAAAACCAAAGGCCATGATAGCTTCGCTAAGGAGTTGCGGCTCGTTCATTCCGACGTAGGGCATAAAAAATCGACTCGTCGTCGCTACAAAGAAAGCTCCGCTAATTCTGGCGGCCACTCCACTTCCGCCGAGCCGTCTAACGCTCAAGGCGATCGCCGTCGCGATCGCAACTACGGCAACAAGGGACAACAATCTGCCGGCTAACACCGGATCGCCTATAAACCGCCCAATTAGACCCACGATGTAAAAGGATAATGGCGGATAGTTGTTAGTGATGAGTTGATGGGCAGATGGATAGAGCGGCATCTTACCCATCGCAGCATCAGCGAAATAAGCATTCCAACCCTCGTTGTTTTCAATTTCGACGTTCAGAAAGGCGCGATAAACGGTCCATGCAAAAGACCAAGTCGCTATGACATAAAGCGTCCACCGTAATACACCGAGGTACCGGGGATCGTTGGACTTCGCTGTCACTAGGAGCAAATGGCTTTCCAGTTGAACACAGCGCAACGAGACCTAGCGCATACGGTAAATCACCCCTTCGGCAGTGTGCGCCACCGGCTGGTATCGTTCCGTCAAGAGTTTGGCCAGAATCGGGAAGTTCTTCACCGGATAGTGCGCAGTTTTCGGGTCGGGCTGAACATCGACAATGTA
>Ga0137366_10000313_pt1 | contig 30120 bp, 3 predicted proteins | sample SagtaG_8_FD_104938 | JGI IMG/M metagenome (GOLD analysis project Ga0137366, IMG submission 104938) | Vadose zone soil microbial communities from Sagehorn Ranch, Mendocino, California, USA - Sage1_L_60_16 metaG | ecosystem: Environmental > Terrestrial > Soil > Vadose zone | place: USA: California...
AGATCAAGGTCACGGCCGACCAGAACACCGCCGGCGTCGGCACGATTTTCGAAAACAACGCGACCAACGACGCCGAAACCAACAACTCCGCGCTGACGCTGGTCCAATCCGCGGCGCAGTTCTACGCCGATCTTCGGACTTCGGCCGTCACCGTTCCCGCCTCCGGCGTTTCGGGCACGCCGATATCCATCAGCTGGAGCGTCGGCAACTTCGGTCAGGCCGCCACGTCGGCCGAATGGAACGACCAGATCATCCTGAGCAGCGACAGCATCATCGGCAATTCGAACGACGTCGTGCTCGCCACCATCCGCCACAGCGGAGTGCTGCAGGTCGGGCAGGCCTACAGCCAGAGCGCGGTCTCGGTGCTCCCCGCCAACCTTGCGACGGGCAACTACTTCATCGCGGTGCGCGCCGACAGCGGAGCGGAGGTCAGCGAGCCCGACACGCGGGCCGACAACCTGAGCGCGCTGCAGCCGATCAGCGTGACGGCGCCCTTCGCGGACCTGGTGGTCGAGGCGGTGGGCATCCCCGACACGGCCACGGGCGGCGATACCTTCGAAGTGACCTGGCGCGTGCGCAACATCGGCAACAGCTTCACCAACGTCGGCCTGTGGAACGACCGAATCGCGCTTTCCACCGACACGGTGCTCGATGCCTCCGACACCGTGTTGGCGTCCTCGGTGCTCCACGCGGGCGCCCTCGGGCCGGGGGAGAACTACGTCGGCCACACCCTAGTGACCTTGTCGAAGGACGCGCAAGGGGACTTCTTCGTCCTCGCCAAGGCTTCGTCGGACGGCGCGGTGCTGGAGGGCAACACCGCCAACAACGTCGGCGCCAGCATCGCGCGAATCCACATCAACCTGATGCAGGTCGCCGATCTGCAGGTATCCAATGTCACCGGCCCCGCCATCGCCGCGCCCGGGGAGACGGTGACGGTAACCTACACCGAGACCAACGCCGGCCAGGCCACCGCGCAGGCGCCGTGGACCGACCAAATATTCCTCGACAACGGGGTGACGCAGACCCTGGTTGCCAGCGTCAGCGTCACGCTGGATCTCGCAGCGGGCGCGAGCGCGCCGCGCAGCGCGACCTTCGCGGTCCCGGGCGGCATCGCCGAGGGCAACTTCCGCTGGTTCGTGAAGACCGACACCGGCAACACCGTGTACGAGCGCGCGAACGAGAACAACAACCAGGCGACCTCGACCGGCACGGTCACGGTGACGCGCCCGGATCTGACCGTCACCCAGGTGATCGCGCCCAGCACGGCGAGCTCCGGTCAGACGATCAACGTCGCCTGGCGTGTCAGCAACATCGGCAGCCGAGCGGTCGGCACCTGGACCGATCGCATCATCCTGTCGCGCGACGACATCGTCGACGGCACCGATACGATCCTCGCGTCGCTGACCCGCAGCGGCCCGCTCAATGCGGGCGAGTTCTACGACGCCGCGGCGGACGTGCAGCTGCCGCTAGGCGCGTCGGGCGCGTACCGGCTGCTCGTCGTGACCAACGCCACGAACACCATCAGCGAGCGGTCCACCACCAACAACCAGGGCGCGACGAGCACCAGCGTGACGCTGTCGCCGTTCGCGGATCTTGCAACCAGCAACGTCACGGCGCCGTCGCTCGTCATCGGCGACCCGGCCCGCCTCGACGTGGCCTGGACGGTGAGCAACCAGGGCACGGGCGCGGGGATCACCTCGCAGTGGACCGACCGCGTGATCGCCTCGGGCGACACGATCCTCGGCAACGGCGACGATCTGGTGCTGGGCGAGTTCGTCCACAGCGGCGCGCTGCTCGCGGGCGCGAGCTACACGAGCAGCCAACAGATCCTGCTGCCGGCGGGCCTGACCGGGCGCTTCCAGAAGCTCTTTGTCGTCGCGGACGCGAAGGGCGAGGTGTTCGAGAACTCGAGCGAGGCCAACAACGCCGCGGCCGCGGCGAACCTCGTCGACATCATGCCGATCCCGTACGCCGACCTGGTGGTGACGAACCTCGCGACCACCGGCACGCCGCAGAGCGGGCAGCCGCTGCACGTGGATTGGGTGGTCGAGAACCAGGGGATCGGCGTCACCAACACCGAGTCCTGGGTCGACACCGTTTCCCTGGCCACCGACGCCGCCGGCAACCAGATCGCCTTCACCCTGGGAAGCTTCTCGCACATCGGCAAGATCGCCGCGGGCTTGAGCTACGAGCGCTCGGTCGACGTCGTCATCCCGAACGGCATTAGCGGGCCGTTCTTCCTGGTGGTCAAGACCGGCGGACCCTTCGAGTTCGTTTTCGACAACAACAACAAGCGCGTGATCGGGCCGATCAACGTGCAGTTGTCGGCCTCGGCCGATCTCGCCGTCACCAATATCGTCGCCCCGACGAACGCGCTCGAGGGCGACCCCATCGACATCAGCTGGACCGTGGCGAACAACGGCCAGGCGAACGCCGGGGGCGCGTGGACCGACATCGTCTACCTGAAACGCGTCGACATCGCCAACGGTCCGGTCACGATGCTCGGCCAGTTCACCTACGACCGCGGGCTGGCCGCGGGCACGACCTACAGCCGCACCGAGCGCTTCCAGCTGCCGCCCAAGATACAAGGCATCTACGAGATCGTCGTCGCTACGAATACCGGCAAGACCGTGTTCGAATTCGGCAACGCCGCGAACAACAACAGCCTGGACGACGACCAGGTTCTCGCGATCGGCCTGAAACCGCGCCCCGATCTGCAGGTCTCGAGCGCAACCGTTCCGGACAGGGTATCGGCGGGCGGCACCGCCGCGATCCGCTTTACCGTCGTCAACCAGGGCACGGTGGCGACGACCGTGCCGCACTGGAAGGACAACGTCTACCTGTCGCTCGACAACAAGTTCACCGCCGACGACATCCTGGTGGGCAGCTACGACAACGGCGCGGCGCTCAACCCCGGCGAGGAATACAGCACCGAGTCGGCGAGCGTCACCATCCCGATCCGCTTCCGCGGCGACGCCTTCCTCCTCGTGGCGGCCGACGGCTTCAGCGCCATGGACGAGTATCCGAACGAGGGCAACAACGTCTTCGCGGCGAAGTTCTTCGTCGAATCCGTTCCTCTGTCCGACGTCGTGACGAGCAACGTGGTCGCGCCCGATCAGGCGGTGCACGGCGCATCGATCGAGGTGCGCTACAAGGTGACCAACCTCGGCTCGGCGCCGACCAACGTCGCCGCCTGGACCGACACGGTGTGGCTCTCGCGCGACAAGACGCGGCCCAACAAGGGCGGCAACGGCGGCATCCTTCTCGGCACGTTCCAGCACGACGGGCGCCTGGCGGTGAACGAGAACTACGAGCGCATCGTCAACGTCACCCTGCCGGACGACCTCGACACCGGGACCTACTACATTACGGCGTGGTCCGATACCTACGACGTGGTGCTCGAGGACACGCTCGCGATCAACGTCAACCCGGACGATCCCAACGAATTCGACAACAACAACTACAAAGCGCGCCCGATTCAGATCCTCGGCAAGGCCAAGCCCGTCTTCGACTTCGCGCTGACCTCCGTCGAGGCGCCCGATGCCGTGGCCGGGAACCCGCTGACGGTGAAGTGGACGGTACAGAACCGCGGCGACCGTTTCGAGGGCACCTGGTTCGACTCGGTGTGGCTCTCGAGCACGCCCGACTTCAGCTCGCCGTCGAACGAGCAATGGTTCCTCGGTACGGTGCAGCGCAGCGGCAGCCTCGAGACGGGGCAGAGCTACAGCGCCGAGCAGACGTTCGACCTGGCGCCTTCCGTGCAGGGCGCGTTTGTGATCGTGCGCACCGACAGCAACGGGGCGACGACCGGATTCGGCAGCATCGTCGAAAGCGACGAGACCAACAACCAACGCACGGACGCCGCGCTCGTGACGCGCGCGCCGAGCGATCTGCGCGTGACCTCGGTGCAGTCCGACGCGCCGAATTTCTCGGGCGAGAAGACCACGGTGCACTGGACCGTGCAGAACGACGGCGCGGCGATCTGGACCGGGACGCGCTTCTGGTTCGACGCGGTATGGATCTCCAAGGACCCGACCTTCATCCCGGGCCGCGCGACCTTCCTCGGTGCCAAGGCGCACAGCAACGCCACCACGCTGCAATCGGGGGCGAACTATACCGATGAGCTCGAGGTGACGCTGCCCGACGGCTCCGACGGCGACTACTTCGTCTATGTGATCACCGACTCGGCACCGGGCTCGTTCCCGCCGCATGTCGCCGCCGAGACCGAAATCCTTTCCGGCTCCAACGCCGGCGCGGCGGGCCTTTACTCGCGCTCGGTCTTCGAGGGAACGCGCAACGACAACAACGTGGGGCAGGGCGCGCTCCAGATCACCTATCGCGAGCCTGACCTGCAGATCACCTCGCTCTCCGTGTCGAATCCCGCTCCGAGCTCCGGGCAGACGATCCAGGTGACCTTTACGGTCGCAAACTTCGGCGAGCGCGCGACGCGAGTGAGCAATTGGCAAGACGGCATCTACCTGTCGAGCGACCCGTCGCTCGACGCGAACGACCGGCCGCTCGGGTGGGTGGGCCACACCTCGGCCGAGGGCGTGCTCGCGGCGAACGGCAGCTATACGCGCACGGTCAGCGTGCGGCTGCCCGATTCGATCAACGGCAACTTTTTCCTCATCGTCAAGGCGGACGACAATCTCTACGGTTCGGCCGACACCGGCCCGGGCGCGGCAACCGGCGTCCTGCAGCTCGGCACGGACGCCGTCAAGGAGTTCAGGGACGAGGGCAACAACCAGCGCAACCTGCCGCTGCCCGTTACGCTCGCGCCCGCGCCCGACCTCCGGGTCACCGCGCTCACGACCCCGGACCACGGGACGACCGGCCAGTTCATCAACCTTTCCTATACGGTATCCAACAGCGGCACCGGCAATACCCCGCCCGACCAGGGTAACTGGAGCGACCTCGTCTATCTGTCTCGCGACCAGCTGCTCGACCTGAACGCCGACCGCTTCCTCGGCAGCTTCAACCACACCGGCGGCTTGCTCGCGGGCGCCAGCTACACCATCGACACGTCCTTGCGCCTGCCGACCGACACCGTCGGCGCGTACTACGTTTTCGTCGTTACCGACCCCGCCCGGCTCCCTTCGACGCCGCGCGGCACCGTGTTCGAGCTCAACAGCGAGCAGAACAACGCCACTTCCAGCCTTCAGCCGCTGCTGATCGAGCTGCCGCCTCCGGCGGACCTCGTCGCCACCATCGTGACCGCCGCCGCCACCGCGAGCACCGGCGAGCCGATCAGTGTCAGCTGGACCGTCGCCAATGCCTCGGATTCGGCCGCGAACGGCTCCTGGACCGACGCCGTTTACCTTTCCGACGACAGCACCTGGGACATCAGCGACCGCTTGCTCGGGAAGGTGACCCATACCGGCACGCTTACAAAAAATCAGACTTACACTTCGACGCTGTCGGCGCCGGTGCCCCCGACCAAGGACGGCCAATATCGCGTCATCGTCCGGCCCGATATCTTCAACGAGGTCTTCGAGGCGCAGTTCGAGGCGAACAACAAGACCACCTCGGCCAATGCGGTGAGCGTCGCGGTGCCGGAAGTCCACCTCGCCGTGCCGGTCGATCTCACCTTGAGCACCGGCCAGGTGCGCTTGTTCAGGGTGGCGGTAGGCGAGGGCGAGACGCTGCGCGTGCAGCTCACCAGCAGCGAGTCCGACGCGGCGAACGAGGTGTTCGTGCGCTACGAGAACGTCCCGAACAGCTTCCAGTTCGACGCCGTCTACCAGAATCCCCTGCAGGCGAACCAGACTGCGATCGTTCCCGCGACCAAGCCGGGCAATTACTACATCCTGCTGCGCGGCTTCGACGAGCCGCAGGCGAACACGCCCGCGCGCCTGCTGGTCGAGGTCGTGCCGCTCGCGATCACCTCGGTCAGCCCGGACCAGGGTGGCGACAACCGCTGGGTGACGCTGAACATCGAGGGCGCCAAGTTCTCACCCGGCGCAATCGTCAAGCTCGCGCGCCCCGGGGTGGCCGAATTCGAGCCGATCAACTACGAGGTGCTCGATTCCACCCACATCAAGGCCATTTTCGACCTGACCGATGCACCGCACGGCCTGTACGATCTGCGCGTCGTGAACCCCGACGGCAGCGTTGCGACCGAGGCGTATCGCTATCTGGTCGAGCGCGCGCTCGAGCGCGAGGTCACGGTCGGACTGGGCGGCCCGCGGGTCATCCCGGCGGGGAGCCTGGGCACTTACGGCATCTCCCTGCAGAGCCTTACTAACGTCGACACGCCTTACGTACGCCAGGAGTACGGCGTACCGGAGCTGAACTACAACCAGTTCGTCTTCAACCTGCCGTTCCTCACGTTCTCGACCAACCTGAGCGGCACTCCCGACGTCGACCCGCGCGGCGATATCCCGTGGGCTTCGCTCGACTCCGTTGTGAACACGGCGGGCCAGATGCTCGCGCCCGGATACGCCTTCGACGTGGAAAACCAGGGCTTCGTCGGCGCGACGTTCAACGTGCAGACCTATCCGGGACTGAAGGAGCTGGTGGCGCTGAACTTCGAAGCGTTCCGGGCGCGCGTATACGCCGCGCGTCCCGACTGGGCGGCGCAAGGCCTGCTCGACAACGGTCCGCAGGACCTGGACAAGATCGATCCGGGACTTGCCCAACGCTTCCTCAACCCCAGCCCGGACGACCCCCAAGTCATCACCAACAAGAGCGAGAACGTGGCGATCCCGTTCCGCTTCAATGCGGTGGCGGCGGCGACGCCGATGACGCGCGACGAATTCATCGCTCAGCAGAAGGCGGAAGCCGAAAGACTGCGCCTCGCCATACTGGCCGACCCGAATGCGAGGCAGGCGCTGCAAGTGCTCGCGGCGGATGCCGACACCTGGGGCACGGCCTACCTGGCCGCGCTCGAGCAGGCGGGGCTCATCCGTCCGGTGGACCAGGCGCCGCCCGTCCGTCAGGACCCGAAGGTGATGAGCCTCATAAGCACCCTCGCGACCGGCATTCTGATCGGTCCCGCGGGCGACGCATATCAGACCCAGGCCGACCTCGTCGCGTTCTTCGCCAAGGTGCACCAGTGGTACGGCGACCAGCCCCACACCATGGCACCGATCGATCACTTCGACACCCGCATCACCCCGGACGGCGACATCATCGACATCCCGGTGCCCAAGCTGCCGGAATTCGCCGACTACGACCTGCACCTGTCGCATATCACGCAGTTCCTGTCGTTCAACATCTTCGCGCCGCTGGTCGGGTTCGGCGACAGCGCCGCCGCGCCTGATCTGGCCTCGGTCAACGCCACCAACGATCTTTCGCCCTTCGAGCTCTCGCGCTACCTGCAGGAAGTGGCGGCGCAGGGGCAGCTCGCCTCCATCGTCGGACCGCAGGCGTACGGGACGCAGCAATTCCTGCCGACGGGCTACGCCCTGCCGTACACCGTGCGCTTCGCCAATCCGAGCGACGCCGGCGCGTCCGTATCGGAAGTGCGCATCGTCACCCCGCTCGACACCGACCTCGATCCGCGCAGCTTCCGCCTCGCGGACCTCAAGATCGGCGACATCAACGTGCACGTCCCGGCCAACCGCGCCGCTTTCCAGGGCGATTTCGATTTCACCAACAGCAAGGGCTTCATCCTGCGGGTGTCCGCCGGAATCGAACCGCAGTCGGGAACCGCCACCTGGCTGCTGCAGGCGATCGACCCGGATACCGGCGAAGTCATGGCCGACCGCACCAAGGGACTGCTAGCACCGGGCGCGAGCGGCAGCATCAGCTATACGGTGGCGCCCAAGATCGACGCCGTCACCGGCGCGAAGATCACCGCGACCGCGCGCGTGCTGTTCAACACCCAGCCCGCGGTGGACGCGGCCACCGTCGAGCAGACACTCGATGCGAAGGCGCCGACCACAACGCTCGACGTGCGCCATCTGGAAGGCGGCGACGACTATCAGGTGAGCTGGCAGGCCGTGGAGGACGGGGGCGGCTCCGGGGTCAAGCATGTGACCGTCTATGTCGCGGAAGACGGCGGCGACTTCAAGATCTGGCTCAAGCAGACCGCCGATACCACCGGGGTGTACCAGGGTCAATCAGGCCACACCTACGAATTCCTCGCGCTAGCCACCGACAACGCGGGCAACCGCGAACGCCCGCCGCTCGGCGTGAGCGCCCCGGACGACGGCTCGCAGGTGAACCTGGGCGAGCTCGCGACCGCGCAGACCACGCAGGACACCGAGCCCCCGGCGCCGCTGCCCACGCCTTCGACCAATCCCCTGTTCGCCGAGGCGCAACGAGGCATTCCCGCGGTCAGCCCGCTCACCAGTCCGTCCGAGTTCGACACGGTGCTCAATCCGTTCAGCCTGCAGGCCTTTGCCACGGGCTTTGCCGAGAGCCACGCCGGCGTCGGCGCGCTCGCGATACTGGAGATGCCCGACGGCAGCGTGCTCGTGAGCGGCGGCCAGAACCGCGGCTGGATCTATAAATTCACGAAGGACGGCGGCAGCGCCAACGTGCCCTGGGCCGAGCTCGACGACCCGATCTTCAACCTGGCGCTGGACAAGCAGGACCGGCTATGGGCCACCACCGGCGGCGGTGCCTTGCTCTTGCTCGACAGCTTCAACGGCTCGGTGCTCGGGCGCTTCGGCGACAGCATCACCCAGGCGCTGGCGGTCGATCCTGCGAGCGGCGAGCTCTACGTCTCCGCGGGCGACGGCATCGAGACCTTCGATCAGGTCACGAAGACCTTCAAGCACTTCAGCGACGTGCGCGTCGACGATCTGCAGTTCTCGCCGCAGGGCGAGCTGTGGGGCACGAGCTGGCCCGAGCGCGGCACGCTCCTGAAATTCGACGGGCGCGGACGCGCCACGCCGATGGCGCAATTCGACGGCCAAGTCGATTCCATTGCCTTCGGCAAGGACGGCACGCGCCTCGCGGGGCTGCTGTTCGTCTCGACCAACCTGCCGCTCGAGAAGGACAAGGGCTCGACCCTGGAGATGATCGACGTCGCGACGCTCAACCGGCTGACCCTCGCCCGGGGCGGCGAGCGCGGCGAAGTGCTGCGCACGACCGCCGACGGCCGCGTCCTGATCGCGCAGACGCACCAGGTGGACGAGCTCAGTCCCTTGATCGCGCCGCTGGTGGCGAGCTCGACGCCCGCCGACGCCGCGCTCGCGCCGCTGCCGGTCTCGACCGTCACGGTGAGCTTCGACCACGACATGTTCGTGGGCGATGCGACCAACGCCGCCTCGGTGTTGAACCCGGCCAACTACTCGCTCACGCGCGCGCACGGCGCCGCGGCCACGATACTCGGCGTGCGGTACGACGCCGCGACGCGCACGGCGCTGCTCGACATCGAGCCGTTCGTTGCCGACGACTACACGCTCCGCGTCGCGCAAACCGTGAAGAGCACCCAGGGCCTTGCGCTCGGAGCGGCGTATACCGCGCAGTTCACTGCGCTGATGAACTTCACCGACCGGGTGTCGATCACGTTCGCGGCAACGCGCTCGGATCGGTTTGCCGGCACGGTGTCGTACGATGTGCGGGTCACGAACACCGGCGACAGCGACCTGATCGCGCCGATCACGCTCGTGCTCGACCCGGCGCAGTACTTCGCCGGCCAGCCCGACATGGCGTTTACCCAATCCTCGATCGGATTGTGGCTGATCGATCTCTCGAGCGCGGTCAGCGGCGGCCGGCTGCGCCCGGGCGAGAGCACGATAGCGCAGACCGTCGCGCTGAGGACGCAGACGGGTCTGCGCGCGGACGCGGCGCACGGCGTCTTCGCGGTGCCCTTCCCGAACACGCCGCCGGTGATCGACTCGACGCCGGTGACGCAGGCGACGGCGGGCGGTCCTTACAGCTACCAGATCGTCGCGCACGATCCCGACGGCGTCGGCCTGACGTACCTGCTCCTCAGCGCGCCCGAGGGCATGACCCTGAACCCCGACAGCGGTCTGCTGACTTGGAACCCGACTTCGGCGAGCCCGGCGCAGACCGCCGTGGTGCTGCGCGTGTATGACCGCCGCGCGGGCTACGCGACCCAGGCGTTTGCGATCGACGTCGCCGGCGGCAACGCCGCCCCGGTGGTCGCCGAGCTCGAACCCGAATACACGCTGCGCGAAGGCGAGGCGTTCGAAATAGGTCTCTTCCCGCTCGATCCGGAGGGCAATACGATCGTCCAGTGGGCCGACCGCTTGCCTCCGGGGGCGGTGTTCGACGCCGAGAGCAACGTCTTCAGTTGGACGCCGGCGTTTGACGCCGCGGGTATCTACGAAGGGGTGACGCTCTACGCGTCCGACGGCGTCAACACCGTCAGCCGCAGCTTCAAGCTCACCGTCGAGCCGGAGAACGCGCCGCCGACGCTCAAGCCGGTCGCCAGCCACACGCTCACCGAGGGCGACACCCTGCGCTTCAGGCTCTCGGCGAGCGACTTCGACGGCGACAAGCTGACCTACTTCAGTCCGACGCTGCCCGCGGGGGCGTTCCTCGATCCCAATACCGGCGAGTTCGAATGGACCGTCGGTTACACGCAGGCGGGAACCTACGATCTCAGCTTCCGCGTCACCGACGGCGAGAAACAAGCCGAGGCGCGCGCAACCTTCACCGTGCTGAACGCCAACGGCGCGCCGGTGTTCGACGAATTCGGCTCCTGGGACATCGTCGAAGGCCAGCCGCTCGTGCTGCAGCTTTTCGCCTTCGACCCGGACAACCCCGATTTCATCCCGCCGGTGCGCGGCGCGAACGGGGCGCTGTCCACGCTCGTAGGCACCGCACCGTCGGTCACCTACGCGGTTTCCGGCCTGCCCGCGGGTGCAACGTTCGACTCCGACACGCTGATGCTGGAGTGGCAGCCGGGCTTCACCCAGGCGGGCAACTACAACGTGAGCGTCACCGCCACCGACGACGGCAACGGCACGGGCGCGCCGCTCTCGGTCACGACGACGATCCCGGTCCGCGTGAGGAACGCGAACCGCTCGCCCGAGGTTCCGGTCATAGCGAACCAGTTCGTCGATCGCGGGGCGGTGCTCCAGGTCCCGGTCGTCACCACCGATCCGGACGGCAATCCGCTCGTTCTGAGCGCCACCGGCCTGCCGCGCTTTGGAACCTTCATCGACAACGGCAACGGCACGGGGCTCTTCCGCTTCACCCCCGGCGCGGACGATCGCGGCGACTACGTGGTCACGCTCACCGCCACCGACAACGGCGACGGCGAAGGCCCCAAGGCGGTGCTCTCGACGAGCGCGAGCTTCGTGGTCACGGCGCGGTCCTTGTCGGAGGCGCCGCACCTCGACTCGATCGGCGATCAGGTCGCCGTCGTGGGGCAGGCGCTGCGCTTCACGATCCAGGCGCATGACCTGGATCAGGACACGCTCACCTTCAGCGCGACCGGCTTGCCTGCCGGCGCGACGCTGACGCCGGACGCATTCTATGGACGGGCGGTGATCCAGTGGACGCCGACCGCAGCCGATATCGGCACGCGCACCGTCACCTTCACGGTGAGGGACAACGGCAACGGCGGCCTGGGCGCCGTTGCCCAGGACAGCCGCACCATGCACATCGTCGTGCGCACCGCCAACCAGGCGCCGGCGCTCACGCCGATCGGCGCGAAGGTCCTTTCCGAAGGCGTTCCTTTCGAGCTCGCTCTCAAGGCCGCGGATCCGGACGGCGACATGCTCACCTACCTCGCGGACAATATCCCCGCGGGCGCCACGCTCGACGCGCAGACCGGGGTTTTCCGCTGGACGCCGCATCTGTTCCAGGCGGGCGCCTACACCGTCACCTTCTCGGTCACCGACGGCAACGGCTCCGCCTCCGAGACGGTGCAGTTGACGGTGCAGAACACCAATCAGGCGCCGCGCTTTGCGTACATGCCCACGCAATCGGTGCGCGAAGGCACCACGCTGTCCTTCAACCTGATCGCCGGCGATCCGGATGCCGATCCAGTCCTCTACAACACGCTCACGACGCTCCCCGCGGGTGCGTTCTTCGACGAGAAGACCGGCGCTTTCGAGTGGACGCCCACCTTCGATCAGGCGGGCGACTACCCGGTCGTCTTCGGTGTCAGCGACGTCGCGGGCGCGACCGACACGCAGACGGTGCTGGTGCGCGTATCGAACGTCAACCGCACGCCTGCGCTCACGGTGAAGAAGCACGCCGTGCTGCTCGGCAACGAGCTGCGCTTCAACGTCGTCGGCAACGATCCGGACCAGAACACGACGCTGACCTACAGCGCGCTCGGGCTCCCCGAAGGCGCATCGCTCAACGCCTCGACCGGCGAGATCGTGTGGGTCCCCGGCCCGGGTCAGGCGGGCGACTACCTGGTGCGCGTCAGCGTATCGGACGGCGCGGCGAGCACCATGCAGCCGCTCATCCTGCGCGCCCTCGCGGCGCCGCAGACGCCTAGCGTCACCATCGAGACGACGCCTTCCTTCCCAGCGCTCCCCGGTCAGGACGTGGTGGTGCACGTGCTCGCGAGCTCGTTCTCCGACATCGCGACACGCGCGCTCACGGTCAACGGAGTGTCGGTACCGCTGGATGCCGACGGGCGCGCGACCGTGCGGGCCACCGCGCCCGGCAAGCTCACGCTCGTCGCGACGGCCACCGACATCGACGGCTTCTCGGGCCAGCTCACCCAGGTTCTCAAGGTGAGGGATCCCGCCGACAAGGCGGCGCCCGTCGTCGCCTTCGACGTCAGGACCACCTTTGCCCTCATCGGCAGCGCGACCGATCTCGCCGGCAGCGTCGCCGATGCCAACCTCGATACCTGGGTGCTGGCGATCGCTCACCAGGGCACCGACCAGTTCGTCCAACTCGCCGCGGGCAGCGGACCCATCGAAGGCGCCCTCTACCGCCTCGATCCGTCGGCGTGGGTGAACGGCGTCTACGAGCTGCGGCTCACCGCAACCGACATCGCCGGCCGAATCGCGGAGACGAAGACCGTCGTTCAGATATCCTCGGTCGCCAAGCAGGCCGCCTACCAGCGCACCGACCTCGACGCCACGGTCGTGCTCGGCGGCCACGCGTTCGACCTCGCGCGCCAATACGATTCGCTCGACCGCTCGCAGGACGCGCCCTTCGGCTTCGGCTGGCGCCTCCCGGTTCGCGACTTCGCGCTCGAGAGCGATCTGCCGATCACCGGCCGTGAGGCCTTCGGCAACGATCTGCCTTACCGCGAAGGCACGCGGGTGTACGCGACGCTGCCCGACGGGCAGCGCGTCGCCTTCACGTTCCATCCGGAGAGGCAAGAGATTCCGGGCCTCATCTACTACGTGCCGCATTGGGAAGCGGAAGTCGCAACCGGGTGGACGATGCAATCCGCCTTCACCCATCTGCAGCGCGCGGGCGACCGCTACTTCGACATCGTCACCGGGCTGCCCTACAACCCGCAATCGCTCACCGGGAGCGATCCGCAGTTCATCCTCAGCGCGCCCGACGGGACCCGGTACGGAGTCAATTTCGGCACGGGCACGAGCGAAGTGCGCTTCAGCGACGGCGTCAAGTGGACGCTCTCCGATTCCGGCATCGTCGCATCCAACGGGGACGCGGTGCGCTTCCTCGGCGGGAGCAGCGGGCGGATCGAGCGCGTCGTCCTGTCCGACGGCCGCGAGTTCGCCTACAGCTACGACGATTCCGGGAACCTGGACTCGGTGCGGAACCTTTCCGCGGCGAGCTCCAGCCGCTACGGCTATGCGGCGGGTGATATACACCTCCTGACGCTTGCCACCGGCGGCATCGGACAGGGCGGTTCCGCAATCCGCTACGACGGTGTGCCGAGGGCTACCGCGCTCACCGCCGATCTGGGCGGGGCGCTCGCCTATCTCAGCCAGAGCTTCTCCGGAAACCTCGCCGCGGGCGCCACCGACAGCTACAGCTTCACGGTACGGCCGAGCGAGCTGGCTTCTTCGCCGACCGGCGCGGTCTATGTGGGCGTGATCGTCGACGCCGGAGCGGGCAGCAGCGTCCAGCCCGCGACCCCGGTCCTCGACGGCTACACTCCGGTCGCCTCCAGTGCTCTGGGGAGCAGCGCCTTTGCGCTCTATCGCGTCGATCGAGCCGCGCTGCAATTGCTCAAGATCGCCGGCGCGAGCGGCGCCTACAACATCTCTCTGTTCGTGGCGGGGGATGCGAACCGCGACGGTCTCGTCGATGGACTGGACACCCAGGCGCTGACAGCGGCATTCGGCAGCGTCGCCGGCGGGGCGAACTTCGACCCCAAGGCCGACTTCAACCGCGACGGCCGGGTCGACGCCGCCGACCGGCAGCTGCTGGCGGCGAACTTCGGCTATCGGGCGAATCAGGCTCCGACGGTCAACGTCGCTGCCGCCAAGACCCACATGGATCTGGAAGCCGACGTGGTGGCGGGAACCTTCCTCTCCGACCTCGAGGGCGACAGGACCTACTTCCGCATCACGGGCAGCACGCACGGCACCGCGCGGCTCTCGGGCGACGGGCAGTCGGTGATCTTCACGCCGGATGCGGGCTACACCGGTCTGGCGACCTTCCGCCTTGTGGCCGACGACGGCTACTCGCTGTCGCCCGAGGCGACCGTGACGGTCAACGTGAGCGCCGCGCAGCTCGTCAAGATCCATATCGACCGGCTCGCGAGCCTCGCGAAGGGCAGCGTGCAACGGCTCGTGCTCACCGGCGACTTCGCCGACGAGAAAGACGTCGCCCTGCCCGCGAGCTACCTGCAATTCTCCTCGTCGGATGCGACGGTCGCGGACGTCAAGGCGAACGGCACGGTACGCGGCGCGGCCGCCGGCACCGCGGTCATCACCGCGGGGAGCCACGGCATCCAGGCGGTGAACGCGCTTGGGGTGTTCCAGGTGACGATCCCCGATCCCGCGGACCAAGGCGGGGAGGCAAGCCAAGATCCAATCGATCCGGGCGTGTATCCGGGAACGCTGACGCTCACCAACAACGGCGGCAAGCGCCAGCTCAAGGTGACGGCGGCCGACGGCAGCGACATCACCACCGCCGCGATGGGCACGCTGTACTTCGTCGGCAACCCGCTGGTCGCGACCATCACGCCCGACGGTCTCGTCATGGGCCTCGCGCCCGGCGTGACGACGCTCTCCATCGTCAACGGCGCGGGGCAACAAAACGTCGAGCTGAAGGTGCAGGCGCCGAGCGTCGGCACGACGCTGGTCAACGCGGAGGACGGCGGAGCGGTGCAGGGCGCCGACGGCTCGCTCGTGCTCGTCGGACCCGGCGCGTTGGCGTCGGATGCGCAGGTATCGATCACGAAGCTCAACGTCGCCGACGTCGGCATTCCCTTGCCCGCGCCGAATGTGCTGAACGCGCTGGCCGCCGTGCGGCTGGAGCTCGGGCCGGAATCCCTCAATGCGCCCATCCAGTTGGCCATTCCCGTGGCCACGCCCATGCCTGCAGGGACGGAGGTGTTCTTCCTGCTGAAGGGCACGATCGCCGACGAGTTCGGTGTACTGCACGACACCTGGTGGGTGATCGATAACGGCCACATCGACGCCGACGGGATGGCGCGCACCGCGAGCCAGCCCTATCCGGGCATCTCGGACGGTGGGACTCTGCTCGTAGTGGCGCCGACCATTGGCCTCAATTTAATGGGCGACCCATTGATTGGGGACTGGGATGCGGCGTGGGTGTCGGACGCGTTCCTCGCCGTGCGCGGGTTCATCGCATCAGTCACCTCTTCGGTTCTGGATCTTTTCGAGAGAGCCGCGAACTCCACCATCGCCCTGATGCGCTATACGCAGGATGGTATCGACCGCAACAACGCCTTGGTACAGCCCACGAATGACGGCAGTTTCACGATACAGGTTCCGCCGCCACCGTCGCGCGGCGGCCCGACCGTGGCGCCGGTGATCGGCACGGTGAGCTTCGACAACGCCACCGGCCAGTTGAGCATCGACGGCAACTTCGGCGGCGCGCAGACTCCGCCCGGCACGACGGTGATGCTGAGGGTGTGGATAGAACCGAAATTGGACGGCGTGCTGACCCAGCCGTCGGCGGCTGCGGATCGCGGGCTCATCCTGAAGAGCCAGGACGTGACCTACGTCGTGGGTAGCGGCGACCCGGTGCGCATTCAAATCCCCGCCAACGTGGCGCTCTCCCAGCACACCGTGCGGGTCGAGCGCGCGAGCCTCGCGGTTGGAGGCGGCACGACGGCGCCTAACTGGACGAACGCAGTGAGCGGGGCCCGCGTGTCGCTTGCTCAAAGCCAGCCCCTCTCCGTGGTGACAAACCGCAGCAACGTCTATCTGTATCAGGAAACGATCAATCCCAACGGCGGAAGCGCTTTGGCGCTTCTGAAGACGCTCGACACGGATGAGCAAGGCTTGGGGCTTCAGCTGAACGGGTTCAGGAGCGATCCGATCGTCTTTGCCGACGGCAACAATCTCGCCTTCATCGCTGGGCGGAACGGCCGGATCTACATGGTCGACATGACGAGTCTCGCGGTGGTGCACACGATCCAGATAGGAGGCGGGGGAAATATCTCCAGTCTGGCGGTCGCCGACGGCTGGCTCTATGTCGCCGAAGGCGCGCGGCTGGGCGGCGGTCCCGGGAGGATCACGCGGGTCGATCTGCGCATGAGCCAGGGCGCAGGTTTCCTCGCGGTGCAGCAGCTCTCCGGGTTGCCCACCGCGCCCACGGGCTATCTGGACCTCGCGGTGAGCGGCGATCGCTATCTTGCCGTGACCGCTCCCGCGCAGCCGCCGAACTTCACGGCGGGCAACGGCGCGAAAGGCAACGTCTATGTGATCGACTTGCGCACGAACGTCAGCTTGCAGACCGGGGTCGTCAGCGGATTCCGGACGGTCGGGCTGGACAACATCGGTTCCCGAGGCAAGGCGCCGCAGTTCATCGCCCCCGGAGCGAAGCCGGGCGAGTTCGTTCTCACCGATGCGCTCGATCACAGCGCCGGCTTTGTTAGCATTCATTTCGATCTGTCGGCCACGGGCGCGCTTGCGGCGCGGCCGCAAGTGCTGAACGCGGACCTGCACCCGACCGAGCCCAACTGGACGAGCAGGCCGTTCCAGGAAAACATCCAGCGCGCGCAGGGGATCGTGTACACGACCGTGGACGGCGTGGAATACGCGCTGGTAGCCGATTTCAACCTGCTCACGAACGACGCGAATTTCCGCGAGAGCACGCTGGACGGGAAGCAGATCGGCGGCAAGATCGGCGTCATCAAGGATCCCTTCGGCCGAAATGGCGCCCCGCAGTACATCGGTGCTACCGAGCCTATCGTCGGCGGCTCGATCGACAAGCTCGCGATCTCGAGCGACGGGAAGTTCCTCTACGCGAACGTCGCGATCGACGAGTTCATCGCGGGCGGAGGCACGCGGGTCACGGAGAGCCTGTACGTGTGGAACGCGCAAGTGCTCGCCCGAACGGCGCTTGCGAGGAGCACCGCCGGGGGATCGCTCACCCTGCCGATTGCCGTGGGCCCGATGATCCGCTTGAGCGGATCGAGCACCAATCAGAGCGACAGGTTTGATTGGATCTTCGGGGTGGCCGGAGCGGTGAAGCCGCAGGCTTCTTCTACCGCAGTCACCACGATCCGCTACGGCGACGTTGCCAGGATCGACCTGGTCAAATTGGCAATGAGCGCGTTCTCCGAGCTTGAGGGGCTCGATCGCAGCGAGTTCAAAGACTTCCAGGTGGACGAAGATTCCTTCGTCCTGGCGAACGTCGTAGTCGATCCGAACACGGACGTTATCTACTCCGACGATGGGCAAGGAAATCGGGCTGACGTCTCAACGACGGGGATCATCTATCTCGCGCCGGACCTCGGCCCGAGCGAGATCAAGAGCCTGCGCGACGGACTGCAGCTCGGAAATGAGACCGCCAAGGGCGTGTTCACTGTGAACGTACGAGGCAAGACCTACACGGTGAATCTCCAGGCCGCGCTTATCGACTACGGCGATGACGCGGACGGGGGCTCGCCGTTCTTCGGTGATCGCGCCCTGAACAACCCGGGCTACAGTGCGTTTGAGCTGAATGGCTCGGTGGGAATTGGCGGAGCGAATGATCCTCTGGAAGTGTGGCGTGTGGAGCAGCGACTGCAGTATCTAGGGTATCCAGTGTTCAGCGGTTTCACGCCACCTGACAGCAACCCCCGCACGCCGAAGGAGTTCAAGGTAGATGGGGTGTTCGGTCTTGACGAGCAATGGGCTCTGCGCGGGTTCTATGCGGACACTCATCTCAGAAATACGAACAGCGACGTAACCTGGGGCATTCAGAGTACCAATGCACTTCCGGAGGCGAAGTTCGTAAACCCGGGTGGCGACAATCTCGCCTGGCTGAACGCCTACAACGCGCCGCACTGGATGAATATCTACGAGTCGCTCGGCGTTCCACTGGACGGCAGCAATGCCAACTTCATCGACAACCAACAGACAAAGGAGATATACGGTACCAGTTGGGAGCGCGACCTGCTCAAGGCCTGGGAAATATCCAGGAACACGTTGTCGGCAGCGGGTCTCAGCACAAGCTTGCTCCAACTCAACGGTCTCACCGACCCGGGATACCGGTTTACTGCCCATAGCAGCCGGAACCATTCCATCGGTATGGGGCTCGATGTGGGAGCGGGGCAATGGATTAATTTGGTGAACCAGAATAGCCCCAATCCGAGTGACCCGGTATTTACAATCTTAGGCAGCCCCACTTGGAGCGTAACCAACGCCGTAAGCTTGTCGGGGCTGCTGCCCAGTGCATTGGGAAATAACCAGCAGCAGGCCCTGCGCGATTTCCTGGCCCTCTATGCGCTAACTCAAAAGGACTCTGTTCCCAACAACGGCACCTGGGAAGAGTTGTTGCCTGCAAATGAGGACGTACGCAAGGCACTGTTCGGAGATGGCACCAAAACCGGCGGGCTGATAGCCAATGTTCTGATCGGAGCCAGAAACGCGAACCCTTACGACAACATACATAAGGTGTTGAAGGCGCTCAACATCGAAGCCCAGCCCTCAGCGGGCCACCAAAACCACTTCCATATCACGCTGCGCACGCCGAATCTTGTCCTGATCAGGCAAAACTTGCTGTCAGACGACATCAACTCGGATCCGACTCAAACGGGTGTGAGCGAGGAATGGCTTGCTGCGGCGCAGGCCCTGCTCGACCAGGCGCAGCTGCAGTCCCCCGGCATCGTCGCGGCGAACCTGGCCTTTGCCGACCTCGCCGGCGGCGCCGTCGGCCAGACCTTCGGCAATACCATCACCCTCGACACCAACGCCGCGGGCTTCGGCTGGTTCATCGACCCGACTCCTTACGACAACGAGGAGTTCGTGCTGACGTCGAACAACGAATGGATCGCCAAGGCCGGCAGCGCGGCCGAGGGCAAGATGGACATGCTCACGGTGCTGATGCACGAGTACGGCCACGTCCTCGGCCTCGACCACAGCGCCGACAGTCACGATCTCATGGGTGAAAGCTTGCAGCCCGGGGTACGGCGAACGTTCTCGGCCGAGGATGTTGCCGAGCTGCGGACCCTTCTCGCCAGTGGCCTGCCGGCCAACCCGCAGGGTATCGTGCTGCCGCCGCTTTCGGTCGATCCGAACGCGTTCGAGGTTACGCCGGCGCCGATCTACCCGATGCAGCCGCTGTTCGATACGGCTTCGCATACGGGGATCTTCAACGGCGACTTCGGCATCGCCAATCCGACCGACGCGCAGTTCGGCTGGACGGAGCGCGGCGCCGTGTCGTTGAACGGCGGTTTCGCCGATCTCAGCGAAGACAACCGCCTGATGTCGGAGCTGACGCAGACCTTCGTCAAGCCCGACGGCATCGTCGGCATGCGCTTCACCCTCCGCGGCGCGCAGTTCGGCGTGGATGGCTCGGCGCCGCCGGATGCGTTCGAGCTCGCCGTTCTCGACGCCCTGACCGGCCAGTCGGTGGCGGGAACGGCTCCGCTGACCCACACCGACTCGCTCCTCAACATCCAGTCCGACGGCAGCGTGTTCGCCGCCTCCGGCGTCAAGGTGAGGGGCGCGTCGATCAACGGCAGCCTGCTGTCGTTCGACCAGCCGATCAGGATCACAGTGGATCTGACGGGCGTGGCCGCGGGCACCTCGTTGAAGCTGTACTTCGATCTGCTCGGCTTCGGGGCGAAGAACAGCCACGTCAGCATCGACGACGTGCAGCTGCTCACCAGATTTAACACCGAGCCGGTCGCCTTCAACGACCAAGTCACGACCGCGGAAGACATGCCCGTCACGATCCCGGTGCTCGCCAACGACCAGGATCCGGACGGCGATGCGCTCACGGTCGCGCTTGTCGCGAGCCCCTTGCACGGCACGCTGGTGAACAACGCGAACGGCAGCTTCAGCTACACGCCCAACGCCAATTTCTTCGGCACCGACACGTTTACCTACAAGGCAAACGACGGCGAGTTCGACTCGAACGTAGCCACGGTGACGATCACAGTGACCCCGGTGAACGACGCGCCCGTCGCGGCCGATGCTCAGGCCACCACGCCCGAGGACACGGCGCTCACCCTCGACCTACGCACCTTCGCCACGGACGTGGACAGCAGTGTCCTCACCGCGGCCATCGTCACCGGGCCGACTCACGGCGTGCTCACGGCGAACGCCAACGGCACGTTCACCTACACGCCGGCGCTCAATTTCTTCGGCCCGGACAGCTTCACCTACAAGGTCAATGACGGCGAGCTGAATTCCAACGTCGCCACGATGACCCTCACCGTCACGGCGGTGAACGATGCGCCGGTCGCGGCCAATGCGCAGGCGAGCACGTTCGAGGACAACGCGCTCGTGCTCGATCTGCGGACCTTCGCTACGGACGTCGACAGCAGCGTGCTCAGCGCCCTTGTGGTCACCAGTCCGGCGCACGGGGTGCTAACGCAGAACGCGAACGGCACCTTCACCTACACGCCGAACGCGAACTTCAACGGCTCGGACAGCTTGACCTACAAGGTGAACGACGGGGCACTGGACTCCAACGTGGCGACGGTTGCCATCACGGTGGTCTCGGTCAACGACGCTCCGCGCGGGACGAACAAAACCGTGACCACTGCCGAAGATACGCCTTACATCTTCGGACTGATCGACTTCGGCTTCAGCGACCCGAACGACACGCCGGCCAATAACTTCACGGCGGTCACGGTGAGCACTCTGCCGCTCGCGGGCAGCCTGCTGCGCAACGGCGTTGCGGTGACCGCCGGTCAGAGCGTCACGGCGGCGGACATCGCCGCGGGGCTGCTGCGGTTCGCGCCTGCGCTGAATGCCAACGGCTCCGGCTACGCGAGCCTCGGCTTCCGGGTGCAGGACGACGGCGGCACGGCCAACGGCGGGGTGGACCGCGATCCAACCGAGCGCACGATCACCGTCAATGTCACCGCGGTGAACGACGCGCCGGTCGCGGCCAACGCGCAGGCGAGCACCTTGGAGGACAACGCGCTCGTGCTCGACCTGCGGACCTTCGCCACGGACGTGGACGGCGATACCCTGACCGCACTCGTCGTCACCAACCCGGTGCATGGGGTGCTCACGGCGAACGCCAACGGCACCTTCTCCTACACGCCTAACGCGAACTTCAACGGTTCGGACAGCTTCACCTACAAGGTGAACGATGGCGCGCTGGATTCGAACGTGGCGACGGTCGCCATCACGGTGGTCTCGGTCAACGACGCCCCGCGCGGGACGAGCAAGACCGTCACCACGGCCGAGGACACGCCCTACGTGTTCACGCTGGCAGACTTCGGCTTCAGCGACCCGAGCGACACGCCGGCCAATAACTTCACGGCGGTCACGGTGAGCACCCTGCCGCTCGCGGGCAGCCTGCAGCGCAACGGCGTTGCGGTCACGGCGGGACAAAGCGTCACGGCAGCGGACATTACGGCGGGCTTGCTGCGCTTCGCGCCGGCGCTGAACGCCAACGGTACAGCGTATGCGAGCTTCGGCTTCCGGGTGCAGGACGACGGCGGCACGGCCAACGGCGGGGTAAATCTCGACCCGACCGAGCGCACGATCACGGTCAACGTCACCGCCGTGAACGACGCGCCGGTGGCGGTGAACGATACCGCCACCACTGCCGAGGACACAGCTGTGACCGTGGCGGTACGCGCGAACGACTTCGACGTCGACAGCACAACCCTGACGACCATCCTGGTTGCCGGCCCGCAGCACGGCTCGGCGGTCCTGAACGCCGACGGCAGCTTCACTTACACGCCTGCACTCAATTTCAACGGCGCCGACAGCTTCACCTACAAGGTCAACGACGGCGCGCTCGACTCCAACGTGGCGACCGTGTCGATCACGATCACCGCGGTCAACGACGCGCCGGTGGCGAGCGATGCGTCGCTGACCACGAAGAACAACGCCACGCTGCTCGTCGACCCGCGCACGTTCGCGACCGACGTCGACAGCACCGTGCTGACGACGCAGATCGTCACCGGGCCGACGCACGGGACGCTCGCGCCGAACGCGGACGGCACCTATACCTACACGCCGACCGCCGGCTTCGTGGGCGCGGACAGCTTCCGGTACACGGTCAGCGACGGGCAGCTGACGTCGAACCAGGCCACCGTCAATATCAGCGTGACGGCCTCCAACTCGGCGCCGGTGGCGGTCTCCTCGGCGATCACGGGCACGGAAGACACGCCCTACGTGTTCGCGTGGGCGGACTTCCACGTGACCGACGCCGACAGCACCACCCTGTCGATCGTCGTGGGCTCGCTGCCGGCGAGCGGCCAGCTGCAATTCCTGAACGGCACGACCTGGACGGCGGTGACCGTGGGGCAGACGATCACTCAAGCCAATATCAGCGCCGGAAAGCTGCGCTTCACGCCGGCGGCGAACGCGTCGGGGATCGACGCCTATCCGACTGCGGGCGTGGGCAACCTGAAGAAGGACTACGCGAATTTCACCTACCAGGGTAGCGACGGCGCGCTGCTGAGCAACGTGGCGACGATGACGATCGATATCTCGCCCGTGGCCGATGCGCCGACGCTGACGCTGGGGACTACGGGCAACGGGGCGTCTCGCGAGCTGTTCCGCAACAGTTGGGAGACCGCGACCAACCCCAACACCGGCTCGACGCTGGTGACCACAAGCCCGTTCGAGGGCTGGACGCTGGTCACCAGCCCGGATTCCTTCGCCGGCGGCACCAACGGCTTCGAGATCTGGACGACCGGCGACCAGATGAAGGATTCCGGCGGCGTGAACCGCACGGTGAGCGCCAAGGCCGGGGACGGCTCCAGCTGGCTCGAGCTGAACAACGCCAGCGGCACGAATTCGCAGACGCTGGGGATCCAGCGTACAGTGCAGACGCAGGCCGGGGCGACTTATACGCTGACCTTCGACCAGGCCGGGCACCTCGGATTCAGCTCGGCCTTCGTTCCGATCGGCATCTACGTCGACGGCACGCGCCTGGTCCTGGTCTCCAGCACCAGCCCGACCACCTCGCTCATCTGGGCCTCGGTGTCCTTCACGTTCACGGGCAACGGATCGGTGCAGACGATCAAGCTGCAGACCGATGCAACCTCGTTCAACGCAGCCGGGGCCGGCGCGATGATCGACAACATCGCGCTCACCGAGAAGACGCCGGTCAATACGGGCTACAAGGACAGCGCGATCAAGCTCTCGACAATCACCAGCGCGCTCGTCGACACCGACGGCTCGGAGACCCTGAGTCTCACGATGGGGGCGATACCGGTGGGCGCGACGCTGACCGACGGCACGCGCAGCTTCACCGCGACGGCGACGAGCACCAGCACGAGCCTGACCGGCTGGACTCTTAACAACCTCTCGATCACGCCGCCCTTCGGCTTCAGCGGGACGTTCAACCTGACGGTGACCGCGACCTCGCAGGAGACGGCCTCGACCTCGACCGCGAGCACCTCCAAGACGCTGACGGTGACGGTCGTCAATGTGGCGGGCGTCAGCCCGATCGTGCTCGATCTGAACGGCGACGGTGTCCGCACGACATCGATCGACCTGAGCGCGGGCACCTTTGATCTGCTGAACGACGGCAACCCGATTGCCTCGGGCTGGCTCTCGCCCGAGGACGGGTTCCTCGCGATCGATAGCAACGGTAACGGAATCATCGACGATCGCAGCGAGCTCTTCGGCGGCGCGGTCGGCGAAGGCTTCGCGAAGCTCGCGGGCTTCGACAGCAACCGCGACGGCGTCGTCGACGCGAACGACGCGCGCTTCGCGGAGCTGAAGATTTGGCAGGACCGGAACGCCAACCACCGCACCGACGCGGGCGAGCTCGCGAGCCTTGCAGACTTCGGCATCCGCTCGCTCTCGACCGGCTACGTGATGGCGCCGGAGCTTCAGAACGGCAACTTGCTGCTCGAACGCGGTACAGCCACGCTCAGGGACGGCCGCCAGATTGCGACGGCCGATGCGTATTTCGAAGTCGCGAAGCAGACCACGTTGCCGAAGCCCGTTGTGTTGGAGGACCGGGGCGCGAGTATCATAGTGCGCTCCGAGCCTTCGCACCCGGTCCTGCCGCTCGGCCCCTCGCAGATCCTGGTCGGGGGCGGAGCGAACCGGCCGATCGAGCGTCAAGATCGGGCCGGGCCGGTGATCGACTGGACGGCGTCTTCGACGAGCCTCTTCGGAGATTCCGATGAGGGCGAGGCGAGGAAGAAGAACAGTAAAGGAAGGGGTAGCTGGCTGGCCGAGTTCCTGGGAATAGGCAAGGCCGCCAATCAGAAGGATCTCGCACAACAGACCGGGCTGAAGGTTACATTGAGCCGGACGAACGACGGACAACTATAGAGAAAGCATTATGGCCAAGCCATCCGAACCCAAAGCGAGCCAGCCCGCGGCACAGCAGGCACGCCCCAACGTGAAGTGGGACACGACGAATCTTCGCAGCTCGTACTCCAATTTCTGCAACGCCAACAGCACGCGCGAGGAAGTGGTGCTCAATTTCGGGGTCAACAAGACCTGGGAGCGCGGGGCGCAAGACGCCCTCGACATCGAGCTCAACCACCGCATCGTGCTCTCGCCCTTTGCGGCGAAGCGCCTGACCGAGCTGATGCAGAACTTGATGAAGGAATACGAAGCGCGCTACGGGGCGCTGCCGGAGAAATAGAGAGACGTGTAGCCCGCGGAGACAGGACTGTAAATAGCTGCTGCTCGATTAAGATCAGCCAGATCTCGACTTCGAGGAAGGAGTGATGACCATGTTTGTCATGGACATGCCAGATATGCCGCCGCAGCACCCTCCAGTCGTGATTGCGCAAGCCTCACAAGCGAAGCAAGCGAGCACGACCGCCGATCGCACCATCGGTGTCTGCCATCTAATCGAGAATCCGCCGGTTCCGCCTGGGTCCGCGGTCAACAGTATGAGCCCAACACTGTTGGTATGGAGTTACCTCAAGAAGCAAGAGCGCCCTACGCCAGGGTGGCTAACGACGGACGTGTATAACGCTGCGAAGGTCAGTATCCTTCAGGGTCCCGGCCATGGGGTATTGGAAGACAAAGGCGGTGGCACTTATCTCTACGCCCCTACACCTGATTACTACGGTCAGGATCGCGCCACCCTGCTTGTAGAGATCGGTGAACTCAAGGTCAAGTCGATATATTTCTTCAGCGTGATGAAGAGAGTTCTTGGTGGGACTGAGGGCTACGACCCATATCGGGATAAGAAGCTATGCCCCAACGGAATGATTTGGAAAATCTCCCTTAACCTTGGCGCGGACTCCCTCGCTTTCCAAGACCTGACGTCATGATCTCCCGTCAGGCCGTGCAGTCGGCCAGACCATCGGTAACCCCCAAGCGAGTGTCTCCGCTCAGCAAAAATTCTGCGTGATGTAGACCTTATCGTCGGCGCTGATCTCGACCCCGATGCCTTCGCGCTTCCAATGGGGCGTGAGGATGTTTTTCCGGTGCCCGGGGCTTTTCATCCATCCCTCGAGCGCTTTTCCGGCGATTTTGTCGGATGAGTTCCAGTAGTAGTACGCGACGCCGTTCACCGTCGTGACGGAGTCGTAGAGGTTGCCGAGCGCGATGTTTTCGGCCCCGCCGTGGATCGTCCGGCCGATGCGGATCGCGCAGGTATAGCCCGCTTCGCGGTAGCGGTGCGGGAAGCCTTGCCCCTCGGGGGAATCGTGGCCGAGGTATTTTCGCGTCGCCATGTCGCGGCTGTGACCCGCGGCGATCCTGGAAAGCGCCTTGTCCCAGGCGAGCGCCGAAAGGCCGTGCTTTGCGCGTTCCTCGTTGATCCGCGCGTGGATCTGCTTTGCGAGATCGGCGGCCTGGATCGATGGGCTGAGCTTCTGCTCGAGCACCGAGCGCGCATCGGCGCGGCGCGGCACAGGAGGCGAACGACAACGCGGTGAGAAAGAAGGCGCTCAGCAGCGCGGCGAGACGACCCCCGTGTAACTCGACGAACCAGAACATCCGTGCACTTTCCTTTCTGCGAGGTGAGGGGCGCGTGAGAAGGCTTCGCTAACCCCTGGAAGGCTTTCGAAAAAAGCCGAACTGGAAAGCGCGCAAGCGCTTTTTAAGCTACGCGCCCGTTGACGCCCGAAGAACTGGCAAGTAGGATGGGCGTAAGACATCGGCATAATTCCTAGAAACCTGCCGGCCGTTGTCGAGAGTTGTGGCTCAGGCCGTTCCTGGCCGGCCAAAGGGAGGGAAGTGGCGGCATCTTCGGGGAGGGAGCGTGCGCTGCCGGCGCAGGGGAAGCGCGCGCGAAACGAGAGCAAGAACTTCGCACTGACGCCCTTGGCGGGCGCGCTGCGCAAGCTTTTTGGCGAGCGCTGGGCGCAACGCCCCAAGCCCCGGTCACCGTCAACCGCCGCGCAAATCATCCCGATTCGCAAGCCGATCCGGTTCGAGGCGCTCGAGCCGCGCGTTCTGCTTTCGGCGGACGCCAATCCGGGCGCCATTAGAGTCGACGGGGCGCTTGATGTTCCGGGGGAGATCGACGGCTACGGGTTCACCCTGGACACCAATGCCCGCATCGTTTTCGATTCGCTCACCAACAACTCGAACATCAACTGGAGCCTGACGGGCCCCAGGGGCGTCGAGGTCTCGAATCGAAGCCTCACCGCCTCGGATTCCTTCGATCAGCAAAGCCCCGTCCTCAGTCTCGCGCCGGGCGATTACACGCTGAACGTCGACGGCGTGCTCGACACCACCGGCGCGTACAGCTTCCGCCTGCTGGACCTGAATCGCGCCACCGACATCGCGCCGGGGACCCCGGTGAGCGGTCAGCTCAATCCGGCCAATGAAACCGATTTCTACCGCTTCAGCGCGGCGGCCGGCGAGCGCTTCTTCTTCGATGTGAAGTCGCTGAGCGGCGGCCAGACCTCCTGGCGGCTGTTCGATCCGTTCGGCCGCCAGGTGTTCGGGCCCGAGTCCATGGCCGACAGAGACGTCACCACCTTGAGCTTCGACGGCAGTTACACGCTGTTGATCGAAGGCCGGTTCTTCAACAGCGGCACCACGGACTACAGCTTCAACCTGCAGAAGGTGGCGGACGAGACGAGGGCCGTGGCGCTCGGGCAATCGAGCGGCACGGAGCCCAGGTGGACGGCAGGGCAACTCGGCGGCGCGCTTGTCCTCGACGACGCGCATTACGGCGAAGTGGCGCCCAACGCCTCGATCGATCTGGCTCAGTCGGTGACGATGGAAGCCTGGGTCAAGGTGGATCGCTTCGCCAGCACCTGGATGCCGCTCTTCTACAAGGGCAACGGCAACGGCAATCAGCGCACCTATTCGCTTTGGCTGAACTCGGCCGGCTTCGTGCATTTGTCCACCGGCGATGGCGGCAATCAGACGATCAGTACCGCAGCCGGGTTGATCCAGGCTGGCGAATGGCATCACGTGGCGGGGGTGATCGATCGGGCGAGCGGCCAGATGCGCATCTACCTGGATGGCGTGGAGCGGGCGAGCGGCGTGGTGCGTACCACGGCGGCGAGCACCAACATGAATGCGCTGCTGCTCGGGAATTCGGCAGAAGACTTCGTCAAGCTCGAGGGCGCGCTCGATGAGGTGCGCTTCTGGAGCGTGGCGCGTACGGCGGCCGAGATCGCCGCCGCGAAAGACGTCGAACTCACCGGCACCGAAGCGGGTCTTGCGGTCTACCTGAAGGCGAACGAGGGCACGGGCGAGCGACTCGTCGATGCTAGCGGACACGGCAACGACGCGCTGATCCGCAACGTCTTCGGCACGGCGAGCGGCGTGATTGCCGGGCGCATCGATCACGCCGGCCAGCGCGACTTCTTCAGCTTCTCGCTGGCCGAGGCGAAGTCGCTCTACTTCGACTCCTTCACCAACAACGGCAGCCTCAATTGGACGATCGTTGGTCCGCGCGGCACGGTGGTGGCCAACCGCCCCTTCTCGAGCTCCGACTCGTTCGAGGGCACGTCGATCTTCGACCTAGTGGCCGGGGACTACACCTTGATCGCGGACGGGGTCGGCGACACCGTCGCGAGCTATGCCTTCCGGCTGCTCGACCTCGGGCAGGCGACGACCTTCGTGCCGGGCACGCCCGTCAATACGCAGCTCGATCCGGCGACCGAGACCGATATCTACCGCTTCGGCGTCACGGCCGGAGAGCGCTATTACTTCGATGTAACGAGCCTGAGCAACGGCAACGTGTCCTGGCGGCTGCTCGATCCGTTCGGCCGCGCGGTGTTCGGGCCGAGCTTCATGGGCGACGTGGACGTGCTGACGCTCGGCCTTACCGGCACCTACACGCTGCTAGTGGAGGGGCGTGTCTTCAACGCCGGCGCGATCAGCTACGGCTTCAACGTGAAGAAGGTGACGGACGACGCGACCGCCGTGGTGTTCGGGCAGTCGAGCGGCATGGAGCCGAAGTGGACCGCCGGAAAGCTGAGTGGCGGCTTGCAGCTCGACGGTCTGCAGTATGCCGAGGTCGCGCACGATGCGTCGATCGACCTCAGGCAGAACGTGACGATGGAAGCCTGGGTCAAGGTCGATCGGTTCGCCAATACCTGGATGCCTCTGTTCTACAAAAGCAGCGGGGTCGTGGGCGAGCGTACCTATTCCCTGTGGCTCAACTCCAACGGCTCCCTGCATGTCGCTACGGCCGGCAGCGCCGTCAGCACCGCCTCGGGGCTGATCGGCGTGGGCCAGTGGCAGCACGTGGCCGCGACGGTCGATCGCGTTACGGGCCAAATGCGGCTCTATGTCGATGGCGTCGAGCGCGCAAGCGCAGTGGTGAGCACGGCTCTTGCGCCGTCGAACGCCAACCCGCTGTTCATCGGGCGCCAGCTCGAGACCTCCACCGACTTCGCCAATTTCGAAGGCACGCTGGACGAAATTCGCTTGTGGAGCGTAGCGCGCACGGGGGCCGAGATCGCGTCTGCAAAAGACCTCGAGCTGACGGGCAGCGAAGCGGGCCTCGTCGTGTATCTGAAGGCGAACGAGGGCACGGGCGAGCGGCTCGCGGATGCAAGCGGGCATCTCAACGACGCGCCGATCCGCCCGGTCGCCCCGGGCATCGTCGCGGGACGCATCGACCAATCTGGCCAGCGCGACTTCTTCAGCTTCACGCTGGCCGAGGCGAGATCGGTCTACTTCGACTCCTTTACCAACAACGGCAACCTCAACTGGACCTTGATCGGTCCGCGCGGCACGGTGGTCGCCAACCGTCCCTTCTCGAGCTCCGACTCGTTCGAGGGCAGCTCGATCTTCGACTTGGTCGCCGGCGACTACACCCTGATCGTCGACGGCAATGCGGACGCCGTCGGCAACTACGCCTTCCGGCTGCTCGATCTCGGGGAGGCGGTGCCGATCGTGCCGGGCACGGCGGTGAGCGGGCAGCTCGACCCGGCGAACGAGACCGATATTTACCGCTTCAGCGCCGCCGCCGGAGACCAGTTCTTCTTCGATCAGCTGAGTTTGAGCAACGGCAACGTGTCGTGGCGCCTGCTCGATCCGTTCGGCCGCGCGGTGTTCGGGCCGAGCTTCATGAACGACGTGGCGGTGACCACGCTCGACTTCGCGGGCAGCTACACGCTCCTGATCGAAGGACGCGTTTTCAACACCGGCCTCGCCAATTACAGCTTCAATGTCGATCCGCGCGGCAACGTGCCGGTCGCGCCGCTGCCCGCGGGCACGCCGCTCGCGCTGGGGGCCACGACGGCCGGCAAGATCGCCGTGGTGGGCGAGCTCGATCGCTACAGCTTCACGCTCGCCGCCGACGCGCGCCTTTACT
>Ga0137366_10000315_pt1 | contig 30072 bp, 26 predicted proteins | sample SagtaG_8_FD_104938 | JGI IMG/M metagenome (GOLD analysis project Ga0137366, IMG submission 104938) | Vadose zone soil microbial communities from Sagehorn Ranch, Mendocino, California, USA - Sage1_L_60_16 metaG | ecosystem: Environmental > Terrestrial > Soil > Vadose zone | place: USA...
AGCTGCGCGGCTACAAGCTGCGCGGCGTGTGGACGCTCGTGAAGATCAAGAAGTCGGTGAAGGACTGGCTCCTGATCAAGGAGCGGGACGCCTATACCTCGAAGAACGGGGCCACGTTTCCCCCCGGATCCGTGCTGTCGGGGCTGACGGTCGAGGAGCTGCGCGACGGCAACAAGAAAGCGGCGAAGCTCGTGGCCGAGTTGAAGAGGCTCAAGGCGCCCGTGCGCGCCGTCCGGGCCGAGGATGTCGCTCCCATGCTCGCGGAAACGCGGGAGGAGCCGTTCTCGCGCGCTGGGTGGGTGTTCGAGGTGAAGCTCGACGGCTATCGCATGCGGGCCGTGAAGCAAGACGGAACGGCGCGTCTGATCACGCGCAACGGCAACGATTACTCTGCGGCCTTCCCGGAGCTGATCCGCCCGATCGCCGCACTGCCGTACTCCAGCCTCATTATGGATGGCGAGCTGGTGATCCTGGACGAGCAGGGGCGGCCGAGCTTTCAACGCCTCCAGAACCGGGCGCGCATCGGACGCGCCCCCGAGATCCGGCATGCGTCCATCGAAAGCCCCGGCACGATCTATCTCTTCGATTTGATCGCTGTGGAAGGGTTCGACCTGCGGTCCCTGCCGCTCGTGAAGCGCAAGGCTCTTCTGCGAAAAGTGCTGCCGGAGGCGGGACCGCTGCGCTACTCGGAGCATTTCGAGAAGGACGGCGAGGCGCTGTACGACCGGGCGGTGGGGATGGGACTGGAGGGGATCGTCGCCAAGAAGGCCGACGCCCCGTACAAGAGCGGCCGCTCCGACCTCTGGCAGAAGATCCGCGCCGACAAGACCGGCGATTTCGTCGTCGTTGGCTATACCGCGCCCAAGGGCAGCCGTGGCGGGTTCGGGGCGCTCCACCTGGGGGGCTACGCCGACGGGAAGCTCGTCTATGCCGGTCGCGCGGGCAGTGGGTTCACCGGCCAGATGCTGAAAGACGTCGGGAACCAGCTTCTGGCCCTCGAGACTCCCCGGCCACCGTTCGAGGGTCCGGCCCCCGCGGAGAAAGAGAGCCACTGGGTGAAGCCGGAGCTGGTGGCCGAGGTCCGATACAAGGAGGTCACGGGGGACGGCCTGTTGCGGCAACCGGTCTTTCTCCGGTTCCGGGACGACAAGAAGGCGGAAGAATGCCTGATACGGGATGGGGGAAGCGAGATGCGGGATGCGGATGCTCCTCTATCAGCCACGCATCCCGCATCCCGCATCCCGCCTCCCGAGGTACAGTTCACGAATCTCGAGAAGGTCTTCTGGCCCGACGAGCGGTACACCAAGGGGGACCTGATCGAGTATTACCGGGCCGTGTCGCCCTGGATGCTGCGCTATCTCGCGGACCGGCCGCTCGTGCTCACGCGCTTCCCCGACGGCATCAACGGGAAATCCTTCTTCCAGAAGGACGCCCCGGAGTATGCCCAGGCGTTCGTGCGAACGGTCACGATCTGGAGCGAGGACTCGCAGCGTGAGCTGGATTACTTCGTGTGCGACAACGAGGCTTCGCTACTGTACATCGCCAATATGGCGGCGATCCTCTTGCACGTCTGGTCCTCCCGCGTCGGGGCGCTGGAGACTCCGGATTGGTGCATCCTCGATCTCGACCCCAAGGAAGCTCCGTTCATCGACGTCGTCACCGTCGCGCAGGCCGTGCAGGCGTTGTGCGACGATATCGGCCTGCCCACGGGCATCAAGACGAGCGGCTCGACCGGCCTTCACGTGCTCATCCCGTTGGGCCGCCAGGTCACCTACGAACAATCCCGCACGCTTGGCGGACTCCTGGCGCGGGTCATCGCGGCCGAGCTGCCGCAAATCGCCACGGTCACACGCCAGGTCCAGAGGCGCGCCGGCAAGGTGTACATCGACTACGTGCAGAACGGGCACGGGCGCCTGCTCGTCGCACCATTCAGCGCGCGGCCATTGCCGGGCGCGCCCGTGTCGATGCCGCTCAAGTGGAGCGAAGTGACGCCGCAGCTCGACATCAAGAAGTTCACGATCAAGACCGCCCCGACTCGCATGAAAAAGCTGGAGGACGACCCGCTGCTTCCGGTGCTCGAGCTGAAGCCCGACCTCGTCCAAGCGCTCGAGCAGCTCCATGGCCGCCTCGGTTGAGCTGCCGATCGCCGTCGGCGAGCGGGCGGACGGCGTGTCGGGGCTGTTGCTCCGGCCGGACGGCGCGCGGCTGCTCTACGTGCTTGCACATGGCGCGGGAGCCGGGATGCGACACCCTTTGCTCGAATCGATCGCCCAAGGGCTCGCGGAGCGGAGCATCGCGACCCTGCGGTTTCAGTTTCTCTACATGGAGCGGCGGGCGCGCCGACCCGATCCGCCGGCCGTGGCGGCCGCGACCGTGCGGGCGGCTGTGGTGGAGGCCGCGCGCGTCGCGCCGGGGCTGCCGCTCATCGCGGGGGGCAAGTCGTTCGGCGGACGGATGACGTCGACGGCGCAGGCGGAGGACGCGCTCCCCGGCGTACGGGGGCTCGTGTTCTTCGGCTTTCCGCTGCATCCGCCAGGGCGGCCGGGCGACAAGCGGGCGGAGCACCTGGCCCAAGTGCGGATTCCGATGCTGTTCCTGCAAGGCGACCGTGATGAGTTCGCCGACTTGAAATTGTTGAGGCCCATGGTCAAACAGCTTGGGGAGCTGGCGACGCTGCACCTGGTGGAAGGCGGCGACCACTCGTTTCATGTCCTCAAACGGTCGGGCAGGACCGACGTCGAGGTGATGGCGGAGCTCGTGGCGACCATCGTAGCTTGGACAGCCGGAATCGTGTGACGGGCGGGCGCGAGGGTGCCGGGCTCTCGCGGAGCGACTGTGTCGTTTTGTCGCGGAGCGAGGGCCCGGCGCCCGAGCACCTGGAGGTCGCATGCCGAGCTACTGGATTGTGAAGACCGAGCCGTCCACGTACAGTTTCGACGATTTGGCCCGCCAGAAGACGGCCGTCTGGGACGGCGTCAAGAACAATCTGGCCCTGAAGCACCTGCGCCAAATGAAGCCCGGTGACCGGGTGTTGGTCTATCACACCGGAGACGAGAAGGCCGTGGTGGGCGTGGCTGAGGCGACGTCCGAGGCCTATCCCGACCCCAAGCAGAAGGATCCCAAGCTGGCCGTGGTGGATCTCCGGGCAGTGGAGAGACTGCCGCAGCCGGTGCCGCTCGCCGAGATTAAGAAGGACCGGGCGTTCGCCGACCTCGGGCTGGTGCGCATGGGGCGTCTCTCGGTGATGCCGGTGTCGGCGGACCAGGTCAAGCGCATCTTGCAGCTCGGCGGCGCGAAGTAACGGACGACAGACAACGGAGAACGTCTTATGGGCAAAGGCGACAGTCGCACCAGGCGCGGCAAGATCTTCCGCGGTAGCTACGGCACCACCCGCCTCAAGAAGAAAAAATTGAAGAAGAAGGCGGCCGAGGCGGCGAAGGCGGGGAAAGTGGAAGGGCAGTGAGAGCGCTCTGGGTCACCGGGATCGTCCTGCTCGGCGCCGCGCCGATCACGGCGCAGCAGGACGACCGCTGGCAGATCACGCTCAACGACGGCAGAATTCTCTGGGAGCTGCATCTCGTCCGGTTCCGGGGCGACACGCTCGTGGTGCAACAGGGCGACTCGATGTTCCGCTTCCAAATCAATCAGGTCGACGAGCTCCGTCTCGTGCGGAAAGCCGAGCGGCGCCAGACGGCCGAGCCCAACCGCTATGGCGGCGTGCTGGGCGGCGCGGATGACGAGGTCTTCCGGCTCACCTTGTACAACCTCGTCGAGCGTCGTCAGATCGTCGCGCAGATCTTCAAGGACCATCCGCCCGCGCCGTCACCCTAGCGTCGATGGACGTCTTATCCGTCCGCCGGATTCTCCTCGCCGATGCCGACGCGTTCTACGTGGCGGTGGCGCGCCTGGCGGATCCGGAGGGTGCGGGCAAGGCCCGGCTCCTCATCGTCGGCGGCTCTCCCGAGCAGCGCGGCGTCGTGACCTCCGCGTCGTACGAGGCCCGAGCCTACGGCGTACACTCGGCGATGCCCATGGCGCGCGCGGTGCGCCTCTGTCCCGGAGCGACCGTCGTCCCGGTCCCGTGGGAAACGTGTGGGCGGAAGAGCCGGGAGATCGGCGCGGTGCTGCGACGCTTCACCCCCGTCGTGGAACAAGCCTCCAGCGACGAGTTCTATCTCGACCTCTCGGGCACCGAGCAGCTGTACGGCGGAGAGGCGCTCGCCGCGACGGCGCGCCGCATGCGCGACGCCGTGATCGCCGAAACGTCACTCTCATTGTCCATCGGGGGTGGGACGTCGAAGTTCGTAGCGAAGCTCGCCGCCGGCCTCGCCAAGCCGCGCCCCGGGGGGACGGCGGACGGCGTGCACGTCGTGGCCCCCGGAGCGGAGGCCGACTTCATGCTGCAATTCGCGCTGGCGGACATCCCGCTCATCGGGCCCAAGTTCCAGGAGCGCTTGGCTCGCTTTGGCCTCCGCACCGTGCGCGACGTGGTCCGGCGTGATCGGGAGACGCTGGTGGGTTGGCTGGGAGAGCGCGAGGGCGGGTGGCTGCACGAGCGGGCGCGCGGTATCGAGCGGGCGCCGGTCGAGACCGACCGCGAGGCCAAGTCGATCAGCCGCGACGAGACGTTTGCCACCGATCTGGACGACGATGCAGCGCTCGCCGCCCGGTTGCTCACCCTGGTCGACCGGGCCAGCGCCGACATCCGGGAAGCAGGCGTAGTCGCCCGCACCGTCACGGTGAAGCTGCGCGATGCCGATTTCACGACACGGCAGGCGAGCCGCACGCTCGGCGACCCCGTCCAGTCGGACCGAGCGGTGTACGCCGTCGCGCGCGAGCTGCTGACGCGACTCCGCGCCGCGCGGCGCGTTCCCGCGCGCCTGCTCGGGGTCGCCTTGTCGCAGCTCGTTCGAGCGGGCGGCGAGAGCCAGCTGTCCCTGCTCGAGTCCGCCGGCACCACAGTCGAGACCGAGCGCGACCGGGTCATCTCTCGCCTGATCGACGAGGTGCGCGAGAAGTTCGGTCCAGACGCCCTCGGCCGAGGTGGGGCGCGCTGACGTCTTCGCGCCGACGTCTTCGCGGCGACGTCTTCGCGTCGACGTCTTCGCGTCGACGTCTTCGCGCCGACGTCTTCGCGCGACGTTCTCGCGCGACGTTTCTACTCGACGTCTCTTTTCCTTTACATTGCGCCCAGCGCGGCCGCGGCCTTGTTCACGGCGGCCGGTTTCACCCACAGAATTGCGCCATAGCGCCCCATCCCGGCGCATACCCCGGTGACCGCCGTGACGTTGACCTTCGCCGCGCCCAGCCGTGACAGGATGCCGGCCAGCGCTCCGACCCGGTCGTCACCGTCGATCAGGAACGCCGTCTTCGGCTTCGAGAGCTTGATCTTGGCGCCCTTGGCGGCGGCCGTGAGCAACGCCCCGTCCGACGGCACGAAGTCGACCTGTGCTTTGCGCGCGCTCGGGAAGGCGTGGAAGGCCAGCAGGTTGACGCCGGCGTTCCTCAGGGTCTCGAGCAGACGGGCGCCCTCGCCGGGCTTGTCGGATATGGTCGTGTAGTAGTAGGTCACTCTGCGGATCGTGTCGGCCATGGCGGTCTCCGATGTGGTTTCGTCGCCTGACAATGGCCCACCGTCCGCCCGACCGCCAGAGCTACGCTATCTCACGTAGAACGCCGTCCGCTCGAGGCGTCCCGAGCGCTCGAACCAGACGGTGACCGCCCCGGCTCCCGCCGTCGCGGTGAACCCCCGCCGCAGATCGTCGGCGCTCGACACGCGCACCCGGTTGATCTGGAGAATCACGTCTCCCGAGCGCAGGCCGGTGGCCTCCTCCATTTCATCGGGCAGATCGTAGATCAGCGCCCCGTGGTCGCTCTGAATGTTGCGCTCCGCGCGCACCGCCGGCGTCACCGTCACCACCTTCATGCCGCCCAGCACGGCAACCTTTTCGGCGAGGGTCGTCGGGAAATCGGTGACTGCGAGCCGGGCGCTGCGGTTTTCACCCCCGTGGCGGTAGCTCACAGTGAGCGTGTCGCCGGGCCCGGTGTCGAGCATGACCGCCTCCCAGTCGAGGAACGTGCGCAGGCGCCGGCCGCGGGCGCTCACCAGCACGTCGCCCGCCGCGACGCCGGCCCGGCCCGCGGGCCCGCCCGGGGCCACCTGCGTTACCCGCAGGCCGCCCGCCCGCTTCCACCCCCGCAAGTCTTCGGCACCCGCGACGTCCAGCCCCACCCAGGCACGTCGCACCTTCCCGAAGCGCCGCAGCTCGTCCGCCACGCGCAGGGCCCGCTCGATCGGGATCGCGAATCCGATCCCCACCGATCCCCCCGAGCTCGTGAAGATCGAGCTGTTGACGCCCACCACCTCCCCCGCGGCATTCGCGAGCGGCCCGCCCGAGTTGCCGGGGTTGATCGGCGCGTCGGTCTGTATCATTCCGACGTAAATGCCCGACTGGCCTTGGGAGGGAAGCAGGTTCCGGCCGACGGCGCTCACCACCCCCGCCGTCACGGTAGGCTCCGTGTTGCCGAGCAAGTAGGCGAATGGGTTGCCGACGGCCACGACCCACTCCCCGATCATCAGGTCGGTGCTCTTCCCGAGCGGCGCGGTCGGGAGGGCCGTCCCGTCGACCTTCAGCACCGCGATGTCCGTGAGCGGATCCTCTCCCTGGATCGTGGCCGGAAAGTCCCGTCCATCGCGCGTCGTGACGACGATCTGCTCCGCCCCTTGCGTGACGTGCTGGTTGGTGATCACCACGCCGTCCGGTGAGATGATGAAGCCGGACCCATAGCCCTCGACCACCTGTTCCGAGCCGCGGGGCATGAAAAACAGGTCGAACGGGTCCTGGGGCAGCTGTCGCTCGCGCCGCAGCACGTTCACGCTCACCACCGCCGGCGCGAGTCGGCTCGCCGCGGTAACGATGGCGGTCTGGCGAGATCCGCTGACATCCTGGGCTGCGATGTGTGGCGTGGCCGCAACGGTTGCGAGCGACGCGCCGACATACAGGAAGCGTCTTATCATGGCGCGAATCTTACACGCTTGACGCGCGTTGGGCTCGCCGGTAAATCAGCCGGCCAGACCCAACGCTCATTGCTGTGTTTTCGTATCCCTCCAGGGACCCACCTTTAGGAGTTCGTCCGATGCGCCGCATGGCTCGCCGTCAAGCCGGTCTCTCCGTTCTCCTGTTCTTGTCGTTCGCGTTTGCCTCGCCGACTGCGGCGCAGGGTCGGGGCCGTGTGAAACAGAAACCGCCGTCCGCCGCGTCCGCCGTCGCGGGTGCCGACTCGCTCAACAACCTGAAGTTCCGCAACCTCGGTCCCTCGGTGGCCGGCGGCCGCGTGGCCGCCGTCGCGGGTGTGCCCGGAGACCGCAACGTGTACTACGTCGGCGCGGCAGCGGGCGGCGTCTGGAAGACGATCGACGGCGGCGATTCGTGGGAAGCGGTCTTCAAGGATCAGCCGACGTCGTCGATCGGCGCCGTCGCGCTGGCGCCTTCGAACCCGAACGTCGTGTGGGTGGGCACCGGCGAGGGGAACCCGCGAAACGACGTCGTGGACGGCCGCGGCGTCTTCATGTCTCCCGACGCGGGCAAGAGCTGGCAGTTCATGGGTCTGGGCGACGTCGGGCAGATCAGCCGGATCGTGATCGATCCCGCCAATCCCGACGTCGTATTCGTGGCCGCGCTGGGCCACGTGTGGGCGCCCAATGCCGAGCGCGGCGTATTCCGCACCGCGGACGGCGGCAAGACCTGGCAAAAGGTGTTGTTCGTGAACGACACGACCGGCGCCGCGGATCTCGTGATGGTGCCCGGCAACCCGCGCGTGCTGTTCGCGGGCGTCTGGCAATTCGTGCGCTATCCGTGGGAGCTCGTGTCGGGCGGGGCAGGGAGCGGGATCTATCGCTCCCGGGACGGCGGCCTCACGTGGGAGCGGCTCAAGGAAGGCCTGCCCACGGGCCCGCTCGGTCGCATCGCCCTGGCCGTCGGCCCCGCCAACCCGAGCCACGTGTACGCGCTGCTCGAGACGAAGGAGGGGATGCTGTGGGACTCGAAAGACCTGGGTGACCATTGGACCAAGGTCTCCGACTTCCATGGGCTCTCCGCTCGACCGTTCTACTTCTCGCTGGTGCACGTCTCGCCGATGGATGACCGGAAGCTGTTCTTCTCGTCGTACCTGCTGCTCCGCTCCGACGACGGCGGCAAGACGACGACGCCGATCGACCGCGGCGTGCACGTGGACCATCATGCCTTGTGGATCGACCCGCAGAACCCGGACCGCATGATTCAAGGGAACGACGGGGGGGCGTATCTGACGGAGAACGCCGCCAAGAGCTGGCGGTTTTTGAACAACCTCCCGATCGGGCAATTCTACATGGTGGCGGCCGACAACAACACCCCGTACATGCTGTGCGGCGGCCTGCAGGACAACAACGCGTGGTGCGGGCCCTCGAGTGGCGCGGCAGGTGGTGGCGGCGGCGGAGGCGGTGGGGGTGGCGCCGGGGGTCTGAACGGCTCCGAGTGGTTCACGGTCACGGGCGGCGACGGGGAATACGCGGTGCCGGCGCCGAGCGACTCGTCGATCCTCTACGTGGATTCGCAGAACGGCAACATCACGCGCGTCGATCTCAAGACGGGCCTGACCCGCTCCATTCGGCCCTATCTGTCGAGCGTGAACGAAATGAAGCCGGCAAACTTGAAGTACCGCTTCAACTGGACGTCGCCCATCGCCGTGTCGCCGCGTGATGCGAGCACGGTGTACGTGGGCGCCAACGTGGTGTTCAAGACCACGGACGGCGGGGAGCACTGGACGGCGATCAGCCCCGACCTCACGCGGAACGACAAAGCGAAGCAGGTGACGAGCGGCGGTCCCATCAACTACGACATCTCGGGTGCCGAGACCTACAATACGATCCTCACGGTCAACCTCGCGCCGACCGATTCCAACGTGATCTGGGTCGGCACGGACGACGGGCTCGTGCAGGTGACCCGGGACGGCGGGAAGACGTGGAGCAACGTCTCCGGTCATTTCCCGGGACTGGCGAAAGACGTGGAAGGGCGCGTGTACCAGATCGGGATCTCGCCGTTCGACGCCGGAGCGGCGTACATCGCGATCGACCGACATGAGCTCGACGACCGGCGACCGTACGTCTACAAGACCGGCGACTACGGTAAGACGTGGGTCGACATCGGCAAAGGGCTCCCGCAGGACGTGGCCGCGCGCGTGGTGCGCGAGAATCCGAACCTGCGCGGCTTCCTCGTCCTCGGGACCGACGCCGCGCTGTGGTATGCGCGGGACGACGGCGCGAGCTGGAAGCCGCTCAAGGCGGATTTCCCCACCGTACCGGTCTACGACGTGCAGTTCATCAAGCGCCAGCACGATCTGGTGGTGGCGAGTCACGGCCGCGGGCTCTTCGTGCTCGACAACCTCACGGCCCTGGAGGAGCTCACGCCCGACGTGGCCGCCGCCGACTTCCACGTCTTCAGCACGCAACCCGCGCAGATCCGCGTGCGGCCGCGCCGGCCCGGGGTCGCCCCGACGCGCTTCACCACGCCGAACGCGCCGGCGGGCGCCGTGATCGATTACTACCTCAAGGCCGCTCTGGACACCGGCTCCGCCGGATCCCAAGGGGAGGGAGAGCGGGGGGGGGGACGCTCCCGGCGCGGGCGCGTGATCGCGACCGTCACCGACAGCCACGGCGACACGGTGGTCGTCGATTCCGGGGGAGCGGGGAAGCAAGGCGTGAACCGCTATGTCTGGAACCTGCGGCACGCTGGGCCGACCCGGCTCAACTTCGAGCGGGCCCCTTCGCCCGAGGACGAAGAGAATCCGTTCCGTAACGTCGGCGGGCCGCGCGCGATCCCCGGGACCTACACCGTCGCGCTGACGGCCGGCGGCCACAAGGAGACCAAGACGGTCACCTTAGAGCCTGACCCGGTGCTCGGCGGCGACCCCGCCCGGTTCGCCGCGCAGCTTCGTGCCGGGCTGGAATGGCGCAACGCCTTGTCCGCGCTGAACGAGATGCTCAACCGCATCGTGAGTCTCGAGACGCAGCTCAAGAACACCCAGCAGGCGTTGCGCGACAACGCCGCGAGCGACACGGCGACCGGTGCACCCGTCATCCGCCAGGGGCGCGAGCTGGGCCGAAAGCTCAAGGAGCTCAAGGATAGCCTCTACAATTCCGACGTGCAGCGCGACGCCGGGCAGGACGACATCCACTACCTGAACCGTTTCCACGACCGGCTGCAGGGACTCGGCTTCGGCCTCGGCTTTGCCTACGCCCAGCCGCCGAGCGAAGTCGTCGCGGGGCGGCTGAAAGAGCTGCGCGCCTCGCTCGACGACTACCTCGCGAAGTTCAACGAGCTAGTCCGGACCGACGTGGCCGCGTTCAATAAGACGGCGCAGGATCATGGCGCCCCGGTGCTCGTCGCGGGCGCGCCGGTGGCGGTGAGAGCGGTCGCCGTGCGGTGACGCGCAGAGGCGCAAGAACAGGTAGAGAAAGGAGATTCCCATGGCCACTCGCCGCTTGCTCTGGGCGTCCGTTGCCGTCCTAGGCGCGCTGTCGCTTGCGTGCGACGTCGGGGAGCGCAGCACCGCTCCGTCCCTCACGTCACCCTCGTTCTCGGTCCGGGCTGCCCCGTCGCAGTTCTACGAGCAACACAACCTGGTGTCCGACGGGGCCGTGCCGGCGGGCCTCGTCGATGCGGCTCTCGTCAACGCCTGGGGGCTGGTGGCCAGCGCCACCTCGCCCTGGTGGGTGGCCGACAACGGAACCGGCCTCTCCACGCTCTACAACGGCAACACCGGCGCCAAGGTCACCCTGACCGTCACCGTTCCTGGCGCGCCGACCGGCATCGTGTTCAACGGCGGCCCTAGCTTCGTCCTGACGAGCGGCGCAAGGACGGGCCCCGCGCGCTTCATTTTCGCCAGCGAGGACGGCACCATTTCGGGCTGGAACCCGGCGGTGGCGGCCACGCAGGCGATTGTCGTCATCGACAACTCGACCGGGGGCGCCGTCTATAAGGGGCTGGCCATCGCGAGCACCGCGGCCGGCGACCGCCTCTATGCCACCAACTTCCGCGCGGGCACGGTCGACGTCTTCGACGCCGGGTTCCATCCGGTGTTGGGCGGGTTCACCGACCACCACCTTCGGCCGGGCTACGCGCCCTTCGGAATCCAGCAGCTGGGGGGCACGATCTACGTCACCTACGCGCTCCAGGACGCGGACAAAAAGGACGACGTGGCTGGCGAGGGCCATGGGTTCGTGAATGCCTTCGACACGGGCGGCCACCTGCTTCGTCGCGTGGCTTCCGGCGGGCGACTCAACTCGCCCTGGGGACTGGCGCTCGCCCCCGTCGATTTCGGGGCCTTCAGCGGGGACTTGCTCGTGGGGAACTTCGGCGACGGCCACATCACCGCGTTCGACGCCCACCGCTTCCGCGGCCACCACGAGCTGCAGCCGCGGGGCCAGCTCCACGGCGCCGACGGCCAGGCGATCGCGATCGATGGTCTGTGGGCCATTGCCTTCGGTAACGGCGCGGCCGCCGGTCCGACGAACGTTCTCTTCTTCACGGCCGGTCCGTTCGACGAGGAGCACGGCCTGTTCGGCAAGCTCGTGGCGACCACGCCTCCGGGGGTGACGCGGTAGGGAGTGCGTCGGCCCCAAGGCCAATCCGGGTCAGCGGTCAGCCGGTCGCGGTGCGAGCGGCAAAAGTCGCTTCACGCTCAGCCAGGCCGCCGTCGCGAGCACGCCGATCGGGATGACGATTCCCAGTCCCCGGATGCAGGCGGCCACGAGCGCGACGAAGTTCCGCCACGCTTGCTTGAAGGCTTCCCCAATGACGCTCGAGCCAGCGTGCCCCACCACGGGCAGCGGCTCGTGCACGTAGATCGTCATGGTGCTGAGGACGGCGTGCGCGCGCAGGTAGCGCAACCGCCCTTCATACCGCTCGATCTCCCCCCGCACCCGCGCCAGCTCCTGCTCCACGTCGAGCACGTCCTTGAGCTTGCCCGTGCGCGTGGCGAGCAGCTCGATCAAGCGTGTCTCGAGCCGCCGCGCATTGGTCATGCGGGCGGTGACATCCGTGTACTCTTCACCCACGTCCTCGGCGTTGACGTTCACGGACTCGAGCTTCCCCAGGACCGACAAGCCGTCGAGACCATCATCGAACCGATCGGCCGGGATCTTCACCTCGAGAGTCGCCGCCCGTAGCTGGCCGCGCCCCGTCTGCATGGTCGTATTGGCGACATAGCCGCCGACGCGACCCGCGAGAAGCCGCACCTGGGCCACGGCTCGCTCGAGCGAGTCCACTTCGATGCTCGTCTGGCCGGTGCGGATCACCATGCTTGACGGGATGCCGAGCATGGGCATGGATACCGAAGGGGCGGCCAGGGCGGCCATCCGCTCGCGCGCCTCGGGCACGGCGCTTGGCGCTGCCGCCGCGCGCTGCTGCATTATGCCAACTTGCAGGGCAGCGGAAGAGTCCGTGGCGACGCGGTCTACTCGCTCGGGCGACAGTGTGCAAGCGGCCGTGGCGGCAAGCACCGCGACAACGAGAGGGACCCGCATGGAACGCTCCAAGGGAGGTGGTCCTGGAGAGACGCGCGGCAAGCCCGGGCTTGCACAGGGCCGTAACCCTCGTCTCAAGTCGTCCGTACGGTCCCGCGTGACCGCTCCGCGACTGGTTTCGACCGCGCTCCGAGAGTGGGACCGCTTGGTCGGCGCGCTCGAGACGGCGCGCCGCGAGCCGTGGCGCCCTGGGCAACGGGCGGCCCAGGTCGTCCGGCTTGCCGCGAAAATCGTTCTCGTGGCGCTGCTGCCGCTTCTCGCGCTCGTGAAGGTGGCGGTGTTCCTGTACCAGCGCGAAGGCTGGCCGACCGCGCTCGCCCTCGCGGGTGGGACCGCCTGTACGGCGGCCGTCGTCACCGGGTACGGGGCGTGGGCGTGGCACCGTCTCACCGGGCGTGTCCGTCTCGCGCTCGTCGCCCGGCGCTTCGCGCTGCCGCTGGTGGTCGCGTACTGCGGCTACGGGCTGATCTACCTCTCGAGCGCGAACGCCAAGTCGGAGCGCGTGCGCGCCTACTACGGGTCGCTCCACCCGCTGCTCCGGGTTGCGCTCTCGACGCTGATCCTCGCCGACCGGGACCTCGTGGTCACCGATCTCGCCCGCGGGCCGGAGGACTACGGGGCGATGCGCCTCGCCCCGAACGACGGGTCGCTGCATTACGTGCAACGCGACGGCTACACGCACGCCGCCGACCTCCGCACCGCCGGCCGGAGCGAGCTCAAGAATGCCCTGGTGCGAGTGTATTTCTGGAGCATGGGCTTCGCGACGCTGCGCCACGTGGGCACCGGCGACCATCTGCACGTCGAGTTGCCCATGCGCTGAGGAGCGGTAGTTTCTCCCGGAGACCCGTGCTCGTTACCCGTTTCGGTACGAGAGCCCTAGGCCCATGTCCAGACTCGCGCGTCTTGCGCTCCTCACGCTGATCGTCCCCGTGTCGGTCTCGGCCCAGGCGGCCGCCAAGTACGACACCAGCCTGTTCCGCGCGCTTGTCTGGCGGCCAGTGGGGCCCTTCCGGGGAGGGCGTGTGACCGCCGTCGCCGGGGTGCTCGACCAGCCGCTCGTCTACTACATGGGGGCGACGGGGGGCGGCGTCTGGAAGACGACCGATGGCGGCCTCACGTGGCAGGCGATGTCGGACAAGGACTTCACCGCCGGATCGATCGGCGCCATCGCCGTGGCGCCGTCCGATCCCAACGTCGTCTACGTCGGCACGGGCGAGTCGCCGATTCGGGGCAATCTTTCGCCCGGCGACGGGATGTATCGCTCGACCGATGCCGGGAAGACGTGGATCAAGGTCGGGCTCGCCGACGCCGGTCAGATCGCGCACATCGCCGTGCATCCGCGGAACGCCGACCTCGTGTACGTCGCGGTCCTGGGCCATGCGTTCGCGCCCAACGCCACGCGCGGCGTGTTCCGCTCGAAGGACGGCGGCAAAACGTGGGAGAAGATCCTCTTCAAGAACGACAGCACGGGGGCGATCGACCTCGCGATGGACCCCACCAACCCGCGCATCCTGTACGCGGGCTTCTGGCAGGCGGTGCGCCGGCCGTGGGAGCTCGTGTCGGGCGGACCAGGCAGCGGGATCTCGAAGTCGACCGATGGCGGGGACACGTGGAAGGACATCACCCGGAGCCGCGGCCTGCCGGAGGGGATCATCGGCAAAATCGGCCTCGCGGTCTCGTCCGTGAGCCACGATCGGGTGTGGGCGCTGGTGGAGGCGGACTCGGGCGGCCTGTTCCGTTCGAACGACGGCGGTGCGACCTGGACGCGCACCAGCGGGGACAACGAGATCCGGCAGCGCGCCTGGTACTTCATGCACGTGGTCGCGGATCCGGGCAACGTCGACGGCGTCTACGTGCTCAACGTGACGCTCCTCAAGTCACTGGACGGGGGTAAAACCTTCACCAACCTGCACGCTCCGCACGGTGACCACCACGCGCTGTGGATCGATCCGCGCGACCCCCAGCGCATGATCAACGGCAACGACGGCGGGGCCACGCTAAGCCAGAACGGCGGCGCGACCTGGACCACGTTGGACAACCAGCCCACGGCGCAGTTCTACCACGTGATCACGACGACCCACTTCCCGTACCGGCTGTGCGGGGCGCAGCAGGACAACAGCACCGTCTGCATCGCGAGCCGCAGCGACCGGCTCGGGATCACCGCGAAGGACTGGTACGAGGTGGGTGGAGGCGAGAGCGGCTGGATCGCGGCACGCCAGGACGATCCCGACATGGTGTTTGCGGGAAGCTACGGCGGCTACATCACCCGCTTCGACCGGCGCACCGGTCAGGCGAGGGCGGTGAACGCCTGGCCCGACAACCCGATGGGGTGGGCAGCGGCGGCGCTCAAGTATCGCTTCCAGTGGACCTTCCCGATCGTGCTGTCGCCCACGAACCCGAACGACCTGTACATCGGGGCGCAGGTGTTGTTCAAGTCGGTCAACGAGGGCCGGAACTGGCAGGTGATCAGCCCCGATCTCACCCGCAACGAGACGGCGAAACAGGGCCCCTCGGGCGGGCCGATCACCAAAGACAACACGAGTATCGAGTACTACAACACGATTTTCACGGTCGCACCGAGTCCCAAGGATTCGCAGCTGATCTGGGTGGGGACCGACGACGGCCTGGTACAGGTGACGCGGGACGGCGGCAGGACGTGGCAGAACGTCACTCCGAAGGACCTCCCGGAAGGCGCGCTCGTGAGCATGGTCGAAGCATCGCCGCACGATCCGGCGACCGCATACGTGGCGGCGACGCGTTACAAGCTCGACGATGAGCGGCCGTACGCCTACAAGACGGCCGACTACGGGAAGAGCTGGCGGAAGATCGTCGCCGGGATCCCGGCCGATCACTTCGTGCGCGTCGTGCGGGAAGATCCGGCACGTCGCGGACTGCTGTTTGCCGGAACCGAGTTCGGCGTCTACATGTCGCTCGACGACGGGGCCGCCTGGCAGCCGCTGCAGCTCAACCTTCCCGTCGTCCCCATCCACGATCTGACGCTCAAGGACCACGACCTCGTGGCGGCGACCCACGGGCGGGCGTTCTGGATCCTCGACGACCTGACGCCACTGGAGCAGCTGACCGACGACATTGCGCGGGGCGGCAACCATCTGTTCACGCCGCGCGACGCCGTGCGGTTCCAGGCGCCCGGCTTCACGCCGGAGCGCGCCCTGACGGGCGTCGGCACGAACCCGCCGAACGGCGCGATCATCTACGCCTATCTCAAGGGCAAACCCGAGGCCGAGGCGACGCTTGAGATCCTCGACGCGCGCGACTCGCTGGTGCGACGCATCTCCAGCAGGCCCAAGGAAGGGCAGGACACCCTCAAGGTCGAAGCGGGACTCAACCGGTTCGTGTGGGACCTGCGCTACGCCGACGCCCATCGGTTCAAAGGACTGGTATTCTGGGCCGGCGGCACCCGAGGGCCGCTCGCGCCACCCGGTGTCTACCGGGCGCGGCTGAGCCTCGGCGCCTGGTCCGAGATGCAACCGTTCACGGTAGTGAAGGACCCCCGAGTCACAGCGACGGCCGAGGACCTGGGTAAGCAGTTCGAGCTGCTGGTGCGCATCCGCGACCGCGTGAGCGCGGCGAACGACGCGGTCCAGGAGATCGCGGAGCTCAAGGACCAGGTCGATGCAGTCGCGAAGCGCGCTCGGGCCCTGCCCGACGGCAAGGGCGCCGCCCTTGCGCGGCAGGCCGATTCGCTCAAGAGCAAGTTCGCCGCCGTGGAGGAGTCGATCTATCAGGTGCGCAACAAGGCCCCCGAGGATCCGCTCAACTTCCCCATCAAGGTCAACAACAAGCTGGCGTCGCTCGGCGGGGTGGTGGGTAGCGCCGACGCCGCGCCCACCGACCAGTCGTACCAGGTGTTCGATCAGCTCTCGCGTGAGCTGCAGGGCTATCTCGACCGCCTGAAGACGGTGATCGAGACGGACGTCCCGGCGTTCAACCGGGCCGCGCGGGAGCAGGACATCCCCGCCCTGATGCTCAAGTAGGGAGGCGCGACCGGTGGCGCTCAGCCGTGACGACATCCGCGAGGCGGTGGAGCGCGCCGGCGATGAGCATTGGGACGCCCTGCGCCACCATCACGAGGACGCCTACCCGAACCCGAAGCCCACGCCCGGCGACGTCTGCAAGGGAGAAGCGGAGCGGCTGAATCAGCTGGGGTTGGGGGAGGCGAGGGATTTCGAGCTGATCGAGACGCGCGTGGAGCGTGTGGAGGGGGGGGCCGAGGTTCGCCTCACGCACGTGCTCACATACAAGCCGCTCGGCGTTCGGCTGCTCACGGAGGCGTTCCAGGACTACAAGTAGCCCTGTCTACTTCTCGAACATCAGCTCCTTCGCGCGCTGGGTGGCCTTCACCACGGCCTTGATGAGGGTCACCCGGAGCTTGCCCTCTTCCAGCTCGAGGATGCCGTCGATGGTGCAGCCCGCCGGGGTCGTCACGGTATCCTTGAGCAGGGCGGGGTGATCGCCGGTATCGAGCTGTACCTTGGCGGCGCCGAGCAAGGTCTGCGCGGCGAGGACGGTGGCGATGTCGCGCGGCAGCCCGACCTTCACGCCCGCTTCCGCAAGCGACTCGAGGATGATGTAGACGAACGCCGGACCGCTCGCCGAGAGGCCGGTCACGGCATCCATGTGCTTCTCATCCACCACCACGGTCCGGCCCACCGTGTCGAACAGCCGGCGGGCGGTGTCGAGATGCGCGTCCGTCGCGTGCTTCCCCCGGCAGATGCCGGTCATGCCGGCGCCCACCTGGCTCGGGGTGTTGGGCATGGCCCGGACTACCGGAGTTGGCGTCGCGAGCAGATTTTCGATGAAGCCGGTCGGGACGGAGGCGGCGACCGAGATCACGAGCTGGGCCGGGGTCACGTCCGCGCGAATCTCCTCGAGCAGCTCGCGGACGTTCTGCGGCTTCACGGCGATGATGACCACGTCCGCTGCGCGCACCGCCGCCCGATTATCCGTCCCCACGGGAACGGCGCGCTCTTTTCCGAGTGCCTGCGCCCGCTCCGGGTGCCGGACGGTGGCGACGGCGTTCCCCGGCGGCAGACCCGCCTTGAGCAATCCCTGCAACAGTATGTTCCCGATCTTTCCGAGTCCCAGTACCGCCACACGTTGTTGCTTCATCGCAGGTAGTCCTCGAGCAGAGTCGCGGCGTCGGTCTTCTCGTCCCGATACTTCACGATCACGGGCGCGTAGAGAGAGATGCCCCACCGCGCGGCCGACGCACCGGGTGCGCCGCGCGCGCCCGGCACGACGACCGCGCCGGCCGGAATCTCGAGCGGCCGGTCGCCGTCGCGGCGGTACACCTGATCGCGCACGAGGTCGTACACGGGCGTCGACCCCGTGAGGATAGTGCCGGGCGCGAGGACGGCGCGCTCGCGCACGATCGTGCCCTCGTAGACGCCGCATGCGCCGCCCACGAGCGTCTCGTCCTCGATGATCACCGGCAGCGCCCCGACGGGCTCGAGCACGCCCCCGATCTGGGCCGCGGCGGAGAGGTGCACCCGCTTGCCGATCTGTGCGCACGAGCCGACGAGCGCGTGGCTGTCGATCATGGTGCCCGCGTCCACGTACGCGCCCACATTGACGTACATCGGCGGCATGCAGACCACACCCGGGGCCACGTACGCGCCGTCGCGGATGCTCGATCCCCCGGGAACGATGCGCACCCCGTCGGCGAGCGTGGTGGGCCGCACCGGGTACGTGTCCTTGTCGAAGAACCGGAGGCTCGGGTGCGCCGACATGTCCGTGAGCGCTCCCATGCGGAACCCGAGGAGGATCCCCTGTTTGACCCAGGCGTTGACGCACCACGCGCCGTCCGGCGCACGCTCGGCGGCGCGGATCTCGCCGCGCGTGAGGGCGGCCCGGAACTCGGCGAACAGCGCGCGCTGGGGCTGGTCGTAATGCTCCCGCTTCCGGGAAACGAGCGCCTCGATGCGCTCACGCAGCGACATGCGCGGCGCCCGGCAAGAGGCCGAGCGCTCCCAGCACGACGCGCATGCGGGCCCGGGTCTGCTCCTGGACGGGGACGAGCGGCAGCCGGAACCGCTCTTCCAGGAGGCCCATCAGCGCGAGCGCGGCCTTGACCGGCCCCGGGTTCGACTCGATGAAGTTCGCTTCCATCAGCGGCAGGAGACGGTAGTGCAGCTCGCGGGCCGAGTCCCACTCGCCGGAGAGGGCGCTGTCGGTGAGCCTGACCATCAGGTCGGGCGCCTCGTTCGACGCCACGGATACGATCCCGTCGGCGCCCAGGGCGATGAGGGGCAGGGTCACGGCATCGTCGCCCGAGAGCACGCGGAACCCCGGCGGCCGATCGCGCAGGATGGCCATGATCTGGGCCAGATCACCCGAGGCTTCTTTCACGGCGACGATGTTGTCGGTCTCGCGCGCCAGGGCCAGGGCCGTTGGGGCGGCGATGTTCGACGCCGTGCGACCCGGAACGTTGTACAGGACCACGGGGACGTCCCCCATCGCTGCGGCGACGGCCCGGAAGTGCGCCTGGAGCCCCGCCTGCGTGGGCTTGTTGTAGTACGGGGCTACGACGAGGACCGCGTCGGCGCCGGCGGCTCGAGCCGCGCGGGCCCGCTCGATCGTGGCGGCCGTGGCGTTGCTCCCCACGCCCGCGAGCACCTTCGCCCGCCCTCGGGCCGACTCGACCGCGAGCGCGATCACGCGCTCGTGCTCCAGGGGCGTGAGGGTCGCGGCTTCGCCCGTGGTTCCGCACGGGACGAGCAGTCGCACGCCACCCGAAATCTGTCGTTCGACCAGCGCCCGAAACCGTGCCTCATGCACGTCGCCGGCGGCGTTGAACGGGGTGACCAGGGCCGTGCCGCAGCCGCGCAGCCACTCCAGATGTTGGGTCATCGGACTTTCCTTTCCTGCTCCGGCTCGAGCGCCAGGATGTCGTCCAGCACGTCGGCAAAGGCATACATGCCCGGCCGCCCCACGATCCAGCGCGCCGCGAGCAGCGCGCCCGCCGCGAAGGCCGCGCGGGAGCGGGCCGTGTGAACCAACAGGACCTGGTCGGCGGCGGAATCGAACCCGACGCGGTGCGTTCCCGGGATGTGACCCGCGCGGGTGCTCGCGATCGGCACGCTCGTTCGCCCCGCCCCCCCCGCCCCCTCCGCCCCCTCCGCCCGCCCGAGTCCGCGGGACACGATGGCCTCGAGCGCGAGCGCCGTGCCCGACGGGGCGTCGCGCTTGCGGGCGTGGTGGGCCTCTTCGATGAACGGATCGTACCCGGCGCCCCGGAGCAGCTGCGCTGCGCCCGCAACGATCCGATAGAACAGGTTCACCCCCACCGAGAAATTGGCGCCGTACACCAGCGCGGCGCCGCGCGCCTCCACGACCCTCCGGACTCCGGCCTCGTCGCGCTGCCAGCCCGTTGTGCCCTCCACCAACGGCACCCCTGCGGCGGTGGCGGCTTCCACATGGGCCGGCACTGCGCCGCTCGCGGAAAAGTCGATCGCTACGGTGTGGCCGGGGAGGAGCCGCGCGGCGTCGCGGACGTTGGCGGACGTGAAGATGGCGCCGATCTCGTGGCCGGCGGCGCGGGCGCTCTCCTCGAGCATCCGTCCCATCGTGCCGTGACCCAACAAGGCGATCTTCACGCCTCCGCCTTCCGCACCACGAGCGCGTGCACCAAACGTACGTAGGCGTCGGCGCCCGCGGCGAGTTCGGCCTCGGAGATCCGCTCGTGCCTGGTGTGCGCGTCGAGAATCGACCCGGGCCCGAGCAGCAGGGGCGTCCCCCAGTTCGAGAGGTGAGGGATGTCGGTGGTGAACCGCACGACGCAGGTCTCGAACCCGGGGACCGTCGCGAGCCGCTGCGGAGGCACCGCCGTCAGATAGTCGATCCGGGCCCGGTCCCGCACGGCCCGCTCGAGCAGCGCCTGCACCGCCGGGGCCTCGGTGACGAGCCGGATTTGCAGGTCGGCCCGGGCGTCCGCCGCGACGACATTCGGCCGCGTCCCGCCCGCGATGACGCCGATATTGACCGTCGTCTCGCCGAAGACCGGATCGGTCGGCCAGGTGGCGCGACGCACGTCCCCCAGCACGTCGAGCAGCGCATCGATCGCCGAGCGCCCTTGCTCGGGGTAGGCCGAGTGGGCGGGGACGCCGGCGGTGCATAACGTGAGGCGCAGCGATCCCTTGCAGCCGGTGGCGAGTCGATTATCGGTCGGCTCGCCGTCGATGAGCCAGCGGCATTCCCCCGCCAGGGGATGCGCGTTCGCTGCCCGCGCCCCCACGCTACCCATCTCCTCGTCCACGACGAACAGCAGCCCAATCCCGTCTACGCCCTCGGCGCGGAGCCGCTCGGCGGCGGCGATCTGCGCCGCCATGATCCCCTTCGCGTCGCAGGCACCGCGCCCGTACAGGACGCCGTCCGCGAGTCGGGCGGGGATGTGCGGCGGCACCGTGTCGAGGTGGGTGGACAGCACGATCCGCGGCGGCCGGTCGGTGGTCGCAAGCACGTTGGGTCGCCCCGGCGCGGCATCGAACAGCTCGACGCTGTAACCCAGGTCCGTGAGGTAGGATGCCACGAACCGCGCGACTTGAGCCTCTTCGCCCGACACCGATGCGACGTCCACGAGGTCACACGCCAGCGAGACGAGGTCGGTCACGGAGCCCCCGTAGCGGCGGCCGCGTCCAGGTCCACCCCCTCGCGCTCGAAGAGCGCCTCGTGCAGCCGGTGCACCGCTTCGCGCACCCGGGCTTCCTCCACGACGAAGGTGAGGTTGACGCGGGAGGCGCCCTGTGAAATGAGCGAGACGTTGATGTCCGAGATGGTGGCGAACACGCGCGCCGCGATCCCCGGCGTGGTCCGCAAGCCTTCGCCCACCACGCACACGATGGCCCGGCCGGACTCCACCGATACCGTCCCCAGCGGGCCAAGCTCGGCAACGATGTCGGGCAGCGACCCCGCGTCTTCCACGGTGAGCGACACGCTCACCTCCGACGTCGTCACCACGTCCACCACTGTCTGGTGACGCTCGAACACCTCGAACAGACCCCGCAGGAAGCCGTACGCACCGAGCATGCGAGTCGAGTTGATTTGCACCACTGTGATGCCCGACTTGTGCGCGATGGCCTTCACGCCCCCGGGGCGCACCTCGCCGAGAGCGGTCACCACGGTCCCCGCCTCGCCGGCCGCGTGCGAGTTGCAGATCCGCACGGGAATGTCGCGGTCCATGGCCGGCTGGATCGTCTTGGGGTGCAGGACCTTAGCGCCAAAATAGGCGAGCTCGGCCGCCTCGGCATAGGAGAGGCTGGGAATCGTCCGCGCGCCCGGCACGACGCGCGGGTCGGCGGTCAACACGCCACTCACGTCGGTCCAGATCTGGATTTCCGCTGCCGCGAGGGCCGCGCCCACCAGGGCCGCGCTGTAGTCGGAGCCGCCCCGACCCAGCGTCGTCGTCACGCCGTCGGCGGTCGCCCCGATGTAACCACCCAGCACAGGGACCAGGCGGCGGTCCAGCAGGGGGGCGAGCTCGGCCCGCGTACGCTGCTCCGTGTCGGGGAGCAGGGGAGTAGCCCGGCCATATGTCTCGTCGGTGATGAGACAGTGGCGCGCATCCACGTAACGCGCTGGTACGTCGGCGGCCAGGAGCACCGCGGTCAGCAGCGCCGCCGAGAGGCGCTCGCCGTACGAGGCGACCTCATCACGCAGCGCCGGCCGGCGGTCGGGCTCACGGGCGAGCCGTTCCAGCAGATCCGCGATCTCCCCGCGCGCTCGCCCGAGCACGGTCCGAATCCCACCGGCGCCTTCCGGACGGGCCAGCCGCCCGGCGATCTCGGCGTGTCGCTCGAGCAGGGCGTCGAGCTGCGGCCCGACCCGCTCGGCGTTGCCGCTCGCCGCGGCGGTGGCGGCGGCGAGTAAGGCATCGGTCACGCCGGCGAGCGCCGATACGACGACGACGGGCCGCGTGGTGCGATGCGCGCGGCCGACCAGCGCCGCGACCCGCTGCAACGCCTCGGCGTCCGCGACCGATGTGCCGCCGAACTTGAGGACCGTCAACTCACTCACAGACCCACCTCTGGAGAACCTGCTTCCGCGTCGGGCAAACGTCGCGCGGCGCTCTACGGTGATGCAATCGATTGTGGGGAAGCTGTCCGACGAACGACTATCGCGGCGAGCTACACGCCCGCTTTCGGTCGGCCGGCAGAGGCCGGCCGCCGTGCGGGCGGGGGCGAGAAACGCCGAAAGGCAGTCTCATGTCGCAGACCAGGGTCGAGCGGGAAAGCTGTCCGCTGGCCGTCGGCGGTGTCAAGCGGAGCGGGGCGACGTGGAACCGGGCGTACGGAGGTGTGTCGGTGTGCATAAAAATATGCACTATGTGCACGATTCTTGCGACAGTGATGCGTACTACCCGATTGGGTAGTAGCGCAGTGTAATAGAATATGTGCAGTTTTTGCACGAATCATGTAGCAGCAGTGCATCGTCTGAACCCTCACTGGGAGATCGTATGAGACGGTCGGTCGGTATTGGCTTGCTGATGACTGTGGCGTGGCCGCTGGTTCTGGCCGGGCAGGGAGTGGCAGCGACGGACTCGCTCGCCAAGGCAGCGAGCGCCGCATCGGCCGCGAACACGGTCGCGATCAACTTCGTGTGGACGTTGGTCGCGGGGTTTCTCGTGATGTTCATGCAGGCAGGTTTCGCAATGGTCGAGACCGGCTTCACGCGGGCCAAGAATGCCGCGCACACGATCACCATGAACTTCATGGTCTACGGCATCGCGATGCTCGCCTACTGGGCCATTGGCTTCGCGCTCCAGGCGGGTGGCGTGGGAGCACTCGGTACGCTCGGCGGATACGACAAGCTGGCCAACGAGGTCTCCCTCACGATCGCGGGCAAGGAGTGGGGCCTGTTCGGGGGGACAGGATTCTTTCTCACGGGGGTCGCGTACACCGCACCGGTGTTCGCGTACTTCCTGTTCCAGATGGTCTTCATGGACACCGCGGCCACGATCCCGACCGGGGCGCTGGCCGAGCGGTGGAAGTTCTCGGCGTTCGCGGTGTTCAGCGTCTTCGTGGGCGCGGTCATCTATCCGATCTATGCCAACTGGACTTGGGGCGGCGGGTGGCTCGCGATGCTCGGCAAGAACCTCGGGCTCGGGCATGGGCACGTGGATTTCGCGGGATCCTCCGTGGTGCACATGACGGGCGGCGTGATGGCGTTCGTCGCGGCGGCGCTGCTCGGTCCGCGTCGCGGGAAATACAACACCGACGGCTCCGTCAACGCCATCCCGGGCCACAACATCCCGATGGCGTTGATCGGAACGTTCATCCTCGCCTTCGGCTGGTTCGGCTTCAACGCCGGCTCGACGCTGGCGGGCTCGGACCTGCGCATCGGGGTCATTGCGACGAACACGATGCTGGCTGGGGCGGCGGGAAGCATCACGGCGATGCTGTACATGTGGATTAGGTTCGACAAGCCCGATCCTTCGATGATGGCCAACGGGGCACTCGCCGGTCTGGTGGCGATCACGGCGCCGTGTGCCTTCGTGACCGCGCCGTCGGCGGTGCTGATCGGCGGCATAGCCGGCGTATTGGTCTGCGTGGCGGTGTTCTTCATCGACGGCACGCTGCGCATCGACGACCCCGTCGGCGCGATCTCGGTACACGGCGTCAACGGGCTGTGGGGCATCCTGTCGCTCGGACTGTTGGCCGACGGCACGTACGGGGACGGGTGGAACGGCGTGAACGGGGCGGTGCGGGGGCTGTTTTACGGCGACGCGAGCCAGTTCGCGGCTCAGCTGATCGGCGGCGCCGCCAACTTCGTCGGGGTGGGCGTCATGACGTTCGTCGCCTACAAGGTCACGGCGTTCGTCGTCGGCGGCCACCGCGTGGCGCCCGAGGTCGAAGAGCTCGGGCTCGACCTGCCGGAGATGGGCGCGCTGGCCTATCCCGACACGCAGGAAATCTCTTCGGCGGTGATCCTCAGCGAGACGGCATCCGGGGGCGGGATCGGGCAGCTCGAGCCCGAGCCCGAGGCGGTCTGATGAAACTCATCACCGCTGTTGTCCGCCCTGAGCGGCTGGCGCAGGTGAAGGCCGCGTTGTTCCGAGCCGGCGTTACGGGTGTCACGATCAGTCGCGTGAGCGGCCACGGCGGCGAGCGCGATCTGCAGGAGCACTATCGCGGCTCGACCGTCGTGCTCGAATTCCGCGAGAAGGTACGGCTCGAGATGGCGGTTTCGGAGCCGTTCGTGGAGCCGACCATCAAGGCGATCATCACATCCGCCCGCACCGGTCAGGTGGGTGACGGGAAGATCTTCGTCCAGCCGCTCACGCGGATCGTTCGGATCCGGACGGGCGAAGTCGACACCGCGGCGGTCACTGCTGTGACTGCGGACGCGGTACAACGCCAGGCCCTGAAGGAGGCCACCGTATGAGACTGCAAGGAAGCCGTCTCGCGCGAGCCGCGCTCGTGAGCATCTGGCTCGCCGCTCCAGGAATACTTCGCGCCCAGAGCGGCGCATCGCCCCCGGCCGACTCGGCGGCCAAAAAGCCCGATCCACCGCCACCGCCGGTCAACCACCTGGAAACCACGCTGGCCGGGTTCAAGCTGACCGGCTTCGCGGAGGCGTCGTACGCCTACTCCGGCCGCAGCCTCGGCGATACCGTGATCGTCGGCCGGTTGTACGACCGGTTTCAGAACCACTTCATGCTCAATGCGCTCGCGGTGGTGCTGGACAAGCCGTACGACCCGGGGAAGGTCAGTGCGGGGTTTCACACCGAGCTGTTGCTCGGCCAGAACGCGACGCTCATCAAGTCCGACGGAGGGAACTTCAACCTCGGCGCCCAAGGGGACATCCCACACCTCTACGTCACCTTGAACATCCCCACGGCCAGCGGGAACGGGCTGCAGTTCAAGGTGGGGCGCATTCCCACCCTGATGGGCCTGGAGGTGATCGAGACCGTCGCCAACCCGAATTGGTCCGAAGGAAACCAGTTCATCTACGTGGAGAACTTCACGGCGCTTGGCGTGAGCGTCGAAACGAAGTTCAACAACTACGTGGACGTGCAGTTCCGGGTGATCAACGGGTGGGACCTGGTGCACGACAACAACAACAACAAGTCGTTGATGGGCCGGCTGGGGATCTATCCCGACGCGCTGACGTCAGTCGGCATCGTGGGGTATTGGGGGCCGGAGGAGCCCGGTAACAACACCGCCAACCGCTACGGTGTCGAAGCGCTGCTCTGGCGCAAGCTCGGTAAGGCAGCGGTGTGGGTGCAGGGTGACTATGGCACGGAGCAGGCGAACGCGGCGCTGCCCGACCCGACGCAGGACGCAACGTGGTGGGCCCTGGGCGGCTGGGTCACGTATGATCTCAGCTCGTCCTTCGGCCTCGCTCTGCGCGGCGACTACATCAACGACGAGAACGGCGCCCGCACCAACGGTGCCTTCGGCTACCCGGCGGCCCCCGTGAACCTGGGTCAGAAGTTCGGCAGCGCCACCGCGACGCTGAACATCAAGGCGTGGCCGAGCGCCGTGCTCCGGCCCGAGCTGCGGTACGACCGGTCCACCTTGGCGGCCTTCGACGGGAAGAAGGACCAGTTCACCGTCGCCCTGGCCCTCGCGTACCTCTACTGAGTCGCGGGAGCTGGCTGGGCTCCGGGCGCGACGGTGCCGGGCGTCTGGTTGCGGAAGAATCGGTTCAGCAGCCAGATGTCCAGCACGGCAACGACGGCCAGGACGGAAAACGCTGCGTCGGTTTCGATGACGTGTAGCTGTCGCAATAGTGTCGAGATGCCGAAGCCCACGACCCACGCGTCGAAGCTCATGCACACCCGCCTGAACGTCTCTGGGCGCACGTGGCGGATGACGCGTACGCCGAGCGGGATCCCGACGATGAGACTCGGGAGGATGTAGGGCAGCAGGCCGGCGCTCTCGATTGAGAACATGCCGGCGAAGTAGTATGCCACGGCCGTGAAGGTCGATTCCGCGAGCCGCACCAGTCCGAGCCCGGCGCGGAAGTCCTGTTTCGTGAACCCCTGGTTGCTCAACATCACGGCCAGGGGCGGGCCGGAGATGGTCGTGACGGAGTAGAGTACCCCGAGGCCGCCTCCGAAGAGCAGCCCGACGGGGCGCTCAGCCCTGATGGGCCGGCGAAATCCGGCGGCCTGCAGCAGAATCAGTGGCAGCAGGACGATGAAGGTCGCGAGCTTGAGCCACGCCGGCTGGACGTGATGCACCAGCGAGGTTCCCAGGACGACGCCCGGCGCCAGCCCGACGATCATCGGCACGACTCGACGCCAGACGCGGGGAACGCTCGCCCGATTGACCCAGAGGACGTAGGCGTTCAAGACGACCTCGACCCACACGAGCGCCGGATTGAGAACCCGATTCGCATAGAAGAGCAGCGCCACCGGCACGGTGATCGAGGAGAATCCGTAGCCCAGCGCACCGTTGACGGTAGCGGCCACGAGGGTGATGAGGATCAGGACCAGCGCGCTTGATGTCGCATCCATCGTTGTTCGTCGTGTGGTTGAGGTGAAATGGCACAAAACAAGAAACCCGGCGCACGCTGGGGTGGCCGGGCCCGGGAGCTGCTCAGAAGGCGAGGAGGCTTAGCGAGTCCTCAAGTCGTCACTGGGTGCGCCGTGGTGTCCGTCCAACCCCGCGGGTGGGGGGGCGGCTACAACACCAGACGAGACAACACAGCGACGTGGAGCGCATGTGAACGTGCAACCTAGAGAGCGGGTTGTCGGGTGTCAACGGTGACGTCGCACCTCATCCCCGCTGCCGGAGCGGAGTGTGTGAGCGCGCGGATGGATACGAGCGTCGCGCCGGACTCCGCGTACGCGCGCGCGGTCTCCGGCGTGAGCACGCCGGAGGCCTGAATGGTGATGCTGGGGCCGGCCCGACGCGCCCACCGATGGATGCGCTCCGGCGATTGGTTGTCGGCGAGAACGTGGGTCACACCGGCGGCGAGCGCCGCTTCGAGCTGCTCGTCGTTCTCGACTTCGACGGCGATCGGAACGCCTGGTGGCACTCCCCGGAGCGCTTCGGTGAGCGCGCTCGGTCGGGCGCCCAGCACCGCCCAGTGATTGTCCTTCCACAGCACGGCGTCGGCGAGGGAGGCGCGGTTGTCGATACCTCCGCCCACGCGTACCGCGTATTGCTCGAGCACCCGCAGCCCGGGGGTGGTCTTCCGCGTATGCGTGATTCTCGCCGGCGTTCCCGCCACGGCGTCCACGGCCTTACGTGTCAGGGTCGCTACTCCAGCAAGTCGCTGCAAAAAATTGAGCGCTACCCGCTCGCCCGCGAGCACGGCCCGGCCACTCGCTCGCAGCGTGGCGAACGTCGCCTCCGGCTCGGTCCAGTCGCCTTCGGTGGCGTGGGACTCGAGACACGCCCGTGGGTCGAGCTCGTGGAAGATCAGCTCGGCGATCGGCAGCCCGGCGACCACGAAGCGAGCTTCGGCGACGAAGCGGGCAGTGGCCGGGGCGTGCGCCGCGCTACCGAGCAGCCCGGTCGTCACGTCCTCACCTGCGCGGTCCTCGGCCAGCGCCCGGCGCACCTCCTCCAAGCCCAAGGCGTCAGCCAATAGCCAGCATCCGATCGATGGCTCGCCGCGCGCGGCGCGCGATTTCCTCGGGGACGGTCACCTCGTATTTCCCGTCCCGGAGCGAGTCGCGCAGCTTCTCCAGGGTGATCATCTTCATGTAGCGGCATTCCGCCGATTCGGCCGCCGCCAGGAACTGCTTTTCGGGGTTCGCGCGGCGCAGGCGGTGCAGCACTCCCGTCTCGGTCGCGACCACGAACTTGCGGGCGTCCGAGTAGCGCGCACGGCGCATCATCTGCTCGGTAGAGACGATCGTCGTCCGCCCTGTCGCGACGTCACCGTCGGCCTCGGCGTAGTACATGGCGCTCGTCACGCAACCGCACTCCGGGTGGACGAGGAATTCGGCGTCGGGGTGCCGCTGTCGCTGTGCTGCGAGCACGTCCGGCGTCAGCGCCGCGTGGACGTGACACTCTCCCATCCACACGTCCAGCTCGCGCCCGGTCACCCGGCGCAGGTAGCTGCCGAGGAAGAAGTCGGGGACGAACAGCACCGGCACGGCGGGCGGGAGCGAGCGCACGACGGCGACAGCGTTGCCCGAGGTGCAGCAGTAGTCCGCCTCGGCCTTGACCGCCGCGCTGCAGTTGACGTAGGCCACCACGAGCCCGTCGGGGTGCTCGGCGCGCCACGCCCGCACGTCCTCGGGGTGGATCGTGGCGGCGAGCGAGCAGCCGGCCTCGGGATCGGGGATGAGGACGCGCTTCGTGGGGTTCGCGATGGCGGCCGTCTCGGCCATGAACTGCACACCGCAGATCACCAGTAGGGGCGCGTCGAGCTGGGTCGCCTGTCGGGCCATCTGAAGCGAGTCCGCCACGACGTCGGCCAGGTCCTGGATCGGCGGGATCTGGTAGTTGTGCGCCAGGATGGCCGCGCGCCGCTCCGCCTTGAGCGCCTGGATTTCCGCGACGAGGTCGGTTGCCACAGTCATCCCCGGCGAATCGGAATCCGCACGCGCGTCTTCTCCCACTCCAGGACCAGCTCCGTCCCCGTTCCCGCGGTCGGCGCGAACTTGAGCGTGAGCGTCTCGACGGGCGCGCCGAGCGACTCCGTCGTCACCGTGCCGGCGCCGACATCCCCCGCGCGTACTGCGTTGTCGATGGGAACACCCCAGCGCTGAACGCCGCGGTTGACGACGATCTGCCACTTCGATGCCCCCGGAATCGTGTACAGGGTGTACGTCCCCGGCTCGACCCGCACCCCCGCGATCTCGGCTGCGAACGGGACGTGGATGCTCGTGGCTTCGTTCGCGCCGAGCCGCCACGGCTGGTCGAACGGGACCAGCCCGCCCATGACCTTGCGGCCGCGGGCCGACGGTCGGCTGTAGCACAGTTTCACCGTGCCTCCGCCGATTTGCACCGCGATCGAGTCCAGCGGACTGGGCCGCTCGGCCAACTTATCGGCCGATCCACGGATCCAGCAGGTGAACGGGGCCGCCTGGCTGTTGCCTGTTTGGGCCTGAGCCAACGTCAGCGTGGCGATCAGCAGTAACGCGTGCATTGATCCCCTCTCGCGAATGTTCGAGGAGAAAGTTACCACGGACGCGCGTCGCTCGCGCGCGGGTAAACCCGCGGCTCGGCATTGCCCGTAAGCGGGCATGTGGGACTTGATCATCACGCCGGTTCACCGGCACTGCCGAGTCGCGGCTCTCAGCCGCGGACTCGAGCGGGCGGCGGCCCCACCAGCCGCCGCTCCGCCGCTCGCGCGTGTGCCTCGAGTCCTTCCGCGCGGCCCAGCCAGATTGCGTCTTCGATGAGCGGGCGTGCCGCGGCGCGGTCGTCGATGCGGAGCCAGGTGCGCACCCGCAGGAAGGTGTAGACCGAGAGCCCGCCCGTCGAGCGCGCTGTCCCACCGGTCGGCAGGACGTGATTCGGGCCCGCGCCGTAATCTCCCAGGACTTCCGCGGCCGCCGCGCCGACGAACAGCGCGCCGTAGTGGGC